>ERZ773099.2683-NODE-2683-length-12047-cov-23.131755_pt1 | contig 12047 bp, 8 predicted proteins | sample MGYA00511120_ERZ773099 | MGnify/ENA primary metagenome ERZ773099 (study PRJEB29015, sample SAMEA2738012) | human oral metagenome | biome: human oral; feature: human-associated habitat; material: dental | place: China | collected 2104 ... | reverse complement strand
CAGGCGACGGTAGCAATGATGACTCTGTCGTTTTGTACGGGAAGTTTTTTGGAACCAGCTTTTTGTTTACAGGAGACTTGGAGGAGAATGGCGAAGCTACCTTGATGCGACGTTTTCCGCAACTCAAGGTGGATGTCTTAAAAGCAGGACACCACGGTTCCAAAGGCTCCTCTAGCCCAGAATTTTTACATCAGCTTCAGCCCAAAATTGCCCTCATTTCTGCGGGTAAGAATAACCGTTACAAGCATCCCCATCAGGAAACTTTGGACAGATTTGAGAACATTCAGACACAGATTTTCCGAACAGATGAGCAAGGAGCCATTCGCTTCAGTGGCTGGGATTCTTGGCAGATTAAGACAGTGCGTTAGAAAATAAGAATACTAACTTATCAAAGTGTTATCAATTGTCTTCTCTTATTTCGGTAAGCTGTGCAACTGTGAGTTTTACCAGTTTCTTATGGGATACAATAAACGAGAAAAGAGCCGTCAATAACGAGAAGCTAGTTAGCTTTACATTTAAAAACGGCATGTTCGGATCTATATAGGTTAGGTTCGACTCATTTTTGATCTAGAATTTGGAGATTAAGTGATATTGAGCTGTATCTGAATTTTAGTGATAGAAGCTAAAATATGGTATAATATCAAATAAGTTTGGAGAATAAAATTAGAATTTAGAGACAGTATTGTGAATATTTATAATTGGATTCAGAAAATAATCTTTAATACATACGAAGAATGGCATATGAAAAACCCTATATATGATAGTAACGGTTTTCACATTGTGGGAATTGATAATTCGCTAAAGGCTATGCAGGATGGATATATTATGTATACCGAGATATATCCCCCACATGCTATAAATGGCTGTACATCCATGAAGGCAGTCGTCGGAAAAAGCGAAGAAGTTCTGAATTTATATATGGAAATCAATGGTAAAAAATATGCTATTTTTGACTTAAGCTATGGCGATGTAGTGCAGATCATGAGAACTTTCGTGAAAAGATCAGCTCTTCCGGACGAAAAAACATATACAGAAGTTTTGGGAAATGACAATGAGAAGATTAAGGCTTCTTTCACTGAACTATCAGAACTGCTGATAGGAGATTCTAAGTATGCTCAGAGCTTTCTTAAGAGAGTAAAGCCAGAAAATATGGAAGATATCGAAATTGCATGGGAAGAACTTTATGAAGAACTGTTAAGACTGGAAAAGGCGGTTGAATTAGACTGGAAAGGTAGAAAGGATATTTTTGTTCACGCAGTAAAAACATTGAATTTAGGTTTGAAACTTGAAATAAATGAAGACATACTTGACGTGAATGAAGATATTCCGAGATGGAGCAAAGTGACTAATTCTTTATGGGAGGATCATATTTTAGCAGCAATGGATATGGGCAGTGACAGCTATGTATTGATGATCCTTAGTAAAGAAAATTTTAGTAGAGTAAAAGAATTAGCGAGAATAATTTTGCATCGGATAGCCGTCGCTGAAGAGATGTAAAAATTCCTAGTTTGCAGAATAAATCAGTTGATAAACACGGTTTCAATAAAGCTTTTATCCAGATTGACGTGAACAGTCTCTCATTCGTTTGGCCGACAAAATTGACCGTTGTATTGATTTATTTATGTAACTGTGCTATTATATAAGTTATAAAAATTATAAAGGAGAATGTTATGTTTGCTGCATATAAAAAGTTCTGGGTTCAATATGCTGATTTTAGCGGTCGTTCAAGCCGTTCGGATTTCTGGTGGGTTGTCCTATGTAATTTTTTAATTACCCTACCATTTTCGTTGATTGCCCTTTTTGGTTTTCTCATTCCGCTTTTTAGTGAAGTTTATTATGCAGGGCTATACGATTATGAACCAGATTTTTCTGGAGCTATGGCTGGCGCTGGTTTTGCTGCGTTCATAATGTTCTTGCTTGCTATCTATGGATTTGCAACTATCGTTCCTAATCTTGCTATCACTGTTCGTCGTCTTCGTGATGCTGGTTTCCATTGGGCATTTATTTTTCTCACTGTAGGACCATCAATAGCTTCCTTCATTCCAGTGTTGAATATCCTAGCTGCTTTAGTCAGCTTACCATGTGGTATTGCCTTGATTGTTCTGCTTTGCCAATCCAGCAAGCCAGTTCAACAAGTGACTGGAAATCCTTACGGACAACAGGTTGGTCAGCCAGGATTCCAAGGCCAGCAATTTGGTCAACCGCAAAACCAGCAGTTTGGTCAGTCAGGATTCCAAGGTCAGCAATTTGGTCAGCCACAAGCACCAGTTCAGAATCAACAGTTTGGTCAACCGCAACAACCAGTTCAAAACCAGCAGTTTGGTCAGTCAGGATTCCAAGGCCAGCAATTTGGTCAGCCACAAGCGCCAGTTCAGAATCAACAGTTTGGTCAACCACAACAACTGGTTCAAAACCAGCAGTTTGGTCAGCCGGGATTCCAAAGTCAACCATTTGGCCAACCAGTTGAACAGGAAGTTCAGCCAGCGGTTGAACCTGCACCGGACCAATCATTTGTATCCCCATTCCAAGAACAGCAAGAGCCTGTTTTAAATGAAAATGGAACTGAGGAAACATCAGAAAACTAATAAAAAAATCAAAGGAGGCTGGGATATGATTATCCTAGCCTTGATTTGTTATAGAAAAAACTCTTGATGTGGAGGCGGAATGCTAGAACAGTCCACTGGACTACTTTAGCTTGGAGATGAAATATCCGTAAAAATGTATCAACAGCATTACTCTGACAATTTTTAGATTAAAGGGATTGCTTTTGGAGAAAGAATAAATGTTGTTCGTAAACTTTCCTGTAGCAAACTCTAGCTTTATTTGTCGAATCGTGAAAAACAGCAGACTTAGCCGAGCTGACACCTAGCAGTTCAGTTATTAGGGTTAATAGTAGCGAGTCAGTCCGCCTGAATCGCTTTTTCGTTATTTAGTTTTCCGATGAAATTGTAATGAATGTCTATCTGAATAATTCAGTTGCGTTTCGTGCCAATCGGCTTGTGAATCATTTTCTGTCAAGTCAGAAATGAAACTCCTGTCGGAATGAGTTAGACTGACAAATCTAGACTAAGTTTTGCAGTATTTCATGTGATAGATTAGGCTTAAAAATCTCATTTTACGGAGTTGAAATAAGTTTCTTCATCGATACGATTCGAAGAGCGATTGGAACGATTCTCATTTATAAAGTAATTTGAGTACGCATACTGTTTTATGTTATCTCTATATGATATAATGAAAAAGAGGTATAAACTATGTCAGATTTAGAAATTAAAAAAATTGATATCAAAGATTTTGGTTGCTATAAAGATTACAACCAGCATAGTCAGTCAGGTATCGGTAATGATTTTAATGATGGAAGAATTAATATTTTTTACGGTAGAAACTATTCCGGAAAAAGTACTTATTCGAAAATTTTTCAAAGTATTGAGCTTAAGCAACTTCCAGAAAAGTATGGAGATATAGATTTTGAAATCAAACTAGCTAATAATGGGATTATTAAGTCAAACGAAATAGGTAGCGAGTTACCAATAGACTGTAAAGTTTTTAATCAGCGATTTATTGACGATAATATTTATCTTCACAATGACAATAAATTAAATAGTTTCCAAATTTCGATAGGTAGCAATACTAATGAAACCTTGAAGAAAATTGAAACCATACGATTAAACGAACTTAAACCTAGAAAAGAAAAATTGTCACAGATTGAATCGGATATAACTGAAAAGCAACAAAAGACTAAAATCAGTAAAGATAGTTTAGATTTAAAACTGAGAATAACTGCTTCAAAAATCAAGAATTTAAAGAATCCCTCGGTCGTAGTTGGTAATAAATATGATATACGAGATATAAAGGAGGAGTTCGAAAAACATTCAGGTCATTTTCCTATTCTACCATTACAAGATGATGAGAAGACTGTAGCTGAGTTAGAAAAGAATGTTGAACAAGCAAAAATACGAATTCTCGAAAAAAACATAAATAAACCACAAAAAATAGATTTAGTTAGTTTTGACGAAAATTTTAATTTCACATTATTTTTAGAAAATACGAAGAAACTTTTGTCTAAAGTTGTCTCAGTAAGTAATATTTTAGATGAATATAAAAATAATCCAGATAAAATAAATTGGATTAAGCATGGTGTTGATATCCATGGAGAAAATCCAGAAAAATGTGTATTTTGTGGTAACAGCATTGATGGTGACTTCATTAAAAATCTAAAGTTGGCTTTTTCTGATGAGTTAAGCTCTTTGGAAAACGAATTAGTACTGCAAAATAAGACGATAAAATCAGAAATCCAAAAATTAGATACTATTCCAAATATTAATAAGGAAGATTATTTTAAAGATTCTGTATCCGATATTCAAAAGATAAACAAAGAGATTAAAAATAATATTGATAATAGAAAAAGAGTTCTAGAAATACTAGAATCAAAAATTTCAGAAAAACAACGAGATATTTTTTCAGAAATTGAGATTAATGATTTAAATTGGCTTGATTTTTCCGAAATTCAAGTTGAGATTGACTCACTATATAATGACACTATTGAACAGATAGAACAATTTGAGGATAGGAAAACTAAAAGTATAGATTTTCTTCGAAGATATTATATTGTAAAAGAATTCCCTGTATCTGAGTTCACTAAACTATCTCAAGAAGTTAACCAACTTGAAGAATATATAAATGAGAATTCCAAAGAACAGAAAAAATTAAAGGAAGAAAAAGAAAAAATTGAGCAAGATATTATTAAACTTGAAAGTAGTTTAAAGTCAGAATCTGAAGCAGCAAAACGTATAAATATGATACTTCAAAATTCTTTAGCACATTCAGAGATGTCCCTAAAATCGGTCGATGATGAGGAAGGTATATATTTCGAAGTTTCTCGTAATGAAGAAAGAGCATATAATCTAAGTGAGGGGGAAAAATCATTAATAGCCTTTGCTTATTATATTACAAGATTAGAAAGTTTGTCGACAGAAGAAAAGTCAAAAACAATCTTATTTATCGATGACCCTGTCTCTAGTCTGGATGAAAATAACATTTTTTATATTTACAACCTAATTTTTTGTCTTCTAGAAAAGAAAGAATTTTTACAATACTTCTTGTCCACTCATAATCTAGATTTCTTGAAATATACAAATAGATTTTCTAATAAAAAAGATTATTACTTAATAGAAAAGATAAAAGAAGCTGAAAATATCCCGTCAAAAAGTTATATAAAAAAATTGCCTAAGTATTTATCAAATAAAGTCACAGAATTTGTATTCCTGTTTGAACAAATATATAGAGTGGCGACGGAAAATGAAGACGAAAATAATTTTTCTGTTTTTTATAATTTTCCAAACAACGGTAGAAAATTTATTGAAACTCTTTTATACTTTAAATATCCTGATTATAAAACAAAGAATGACGATAAAATTATTAATTATTTCGGAGTTGAGAATGCTCCATTTATACAACGTATAAATAATGAGTACTCTCATGGAGAAGATAGGTTTGATAGAACTCGCAATCCAATTAATACAAGCGAGTTTAAGCATGATGCTAGAATAATATTAAGTACTTTATATCAAAATGATCGAGAACAATTTAAATCATTTCTCAATAATAGTAATTTAACTCTCCCAGATTTTCTGAAAGATAGATAAAAATAAAATAAGGACATTTCATTAAAGAGATGTCCTTATTTCTATACTGCTGAGTGTCATGCTTCCTTTTCCTGCTGTTTTTTGTTACAATTTAAACATGAGAAAGAATCAAGTAAAAATGAAAAGGGAGTGCCACTGTGTTAGCAATTGAAAAAATTAAGAAAATCACTCCCGAAAATCTTCCATCTTTAACGATTTTGACAGGAGATGACTTGGGGCAATTTGAGCTGTTAAAAGATGAGTTTCTGAAGAAGATTCAATATAATCCAGCAGATTTGAATGTCACGCTTTTTGATATGAAAGAGGCAGCTTATCAAGATGTAGAGCTAGATTTAGTCAGCCTACCTTTTTTTACGGATGAAAAGATTATTATTTTAGATCACTTTGCCGATCTGACGACGGCAAAAAAGCGAAGTTTATCGGATGATGAGCTCAAATCTTTTGAGCAGTATTTGGAAAATCCAAGCAGCACAACTAGATTGGTGATTTTTGCAGAAGGGAAACTGGACAGTAAGCGTCGTATCGTCAAGATGCTCAAGCGAGACGGACAGATCTTTGAAGCAGCTGAGATTAAGGAAGCAGATTTACGCCAGTATTTTGCCAAACAGGCCCAGCTTGAAGGTCTGGACTTTGCTCCGAAGGCTTTTGACCACTTGCTCATCAAATCAGGTTTTAACTTCAGTGAAATTAGCAAAAATTTGGCTTTTCTGAAGTCCTATAAGAAATCTGGACAAGTCAGTCTAGAAGACATTGCTGAAGCCATTCCTAAAACCTTGCAGGACAATATTTTTGATTTGACTCAGCTGATTTTACAGAAACAAATTGATGCTGCGCGGAGTTTGGTGCGAGACTTGACCCTGCAGGGCGAGGATGAGATCAAGCTGATTGCCATCATGCTAGGCCAATTTCGGATGTTTACTCAGGTTAAGATTTTGGCGGAAACTGGCAGAGCAGAGAGCCAGATCGTATCGGATTTATCAGATTATCTAGGTCGCAAGATTAATCCCTTCCAAGTCAAGTTTGCGCTTAGAGATTCGCGCGAGCTTAGTCTCATCTTTCTGAAAAAGACCTTGGCCTGCTTGATTGAAACCGATTATCAGATTAAGTCTGGTCTCTATGATAAGGACTATCTTTTTGACCTTGCTTTACTGAAAATTGCAACAGAAAACTTCTGAAAGTCCAGCAAAATTGATAAGCAAAATAGTTGAAAAAAGTAGGTGTTTGCGTTATCATGCTTATAATAATAAAGAAAATGAGGACAAGTAAATGGCAATTATTTTACCAGATCTACCTTATGCATACGACGCTTTAGAACCTTACATCGATGAGGAAACAATGCACCTGCACCATGACAAGCACCATCAAACTTACGTGAATAATGTAAATGCAGCGCTTGAAAAACACCCTGAAATCGGTGAAGATTTAGAAAAACTTTTGGCAGATGTTGAGTCTATTCCGGCTGATATTCGTCAGGCAGTGATTAACAACGGCGGTGGCCATCTGAATCACGCACTTTTCTGGGAATTGATGACAGCGGAAAAGACAGAGCCATCTGCGGAGTTAGCAGCAGCTATTGATGCGACTTTTGGTTCATTTGAAGATTTCAAAACAGCCTTCACAACAGCAGCAACGACTCGTTTCGGTTCTGGCTGGGCTTGGTTGGTAGTCAACCAAGAAGGTGGTCTGGAAGTTGTCTCAACACCCAACCAAGACACACCAATTTCTGATGGTAAAACACCAATCCTCGGCTTGGATGTCTGGGAACATGCTTACTACGTGAAATACCGCAATGTTCGTCCTGACTACATCAAAGCTTTCTTCTCAGTGATTAACTGGAACAAGGTCAACGAGCTCTACGCAGCAGCAAAATAATAGAAAGACAACCCGAATCAAGATGATTCGGGTTTTTCTCTTCAAAATTGCCCTTTATACTTGTTATTTTTGGGATATTTTTTTATAATACTAAAAAATCAGGAGAAATATTTTGAATAAAAACGATATAATGAAATTTGCTGGGATGTTTTTGGCATCCTTCTTGCTTATTTGTGGATTGACTCTATTTTTCCAACAAAATCAACAAGTTAAAAAGAGCGTGCCGGAATCTAGTCTAGCAATCACCTCTTCGTCCTCTGGAGAAGAGACAAAAACAAACACAGAGCCAGCTCCTGTTGCTGCTAAGACACCGGAAGAGAAGCAGCGAGTGATGGAAGAAGACCTCCCGACCATGGAAGCCTTGGGCTTATCTTACGATTATGCGAATATGACCTTGACACAAGTCATCCAAGCCTACATGGATGAAGTAGGGATTGACCATTCTCAGATTGCTTTTTCATACAAGGATCTGACAAGCGGGCAAACCTATGCTATGAACGATACCCAGCCCATGACAGCCGGCTCCACTTATAAACTGCCTCTCAATATGTTGGTCGTTGATGAGGTGGTTGCAGGCAAATTATCATTGGAAGAGCGTTTTGATATTACGAACACTAGTTACGAATACAAAGGAGAGCATGATAATTATGTAGCAGCCTTCAATGGTGCTATGTCTATTCCAGATATGCAGGAGTATTCGCTGATTTACTCTGAAAATACACCAGCTTATGCTTTGGCAGAGCGGTTGGGTGGGATGGATAAGGCTTATGATCTGTTTAAAAAATACGGCCAATCAAAAGCGGAAATCAAGACCATCAGTAAAGAAAATAAAACAACAACGGATTATTATATTCAAGTCCTAGAGTATCTATGGAATAATCAAGAAAAATATAAGGATCTTCTCGATTTCATCGGGGTTTCTTTCCCAAATGAATATTACAAGCGCTATGTTCGCGGCATTACCATTTATCAAAAGCCTGGCTATGTCCGTGAGGCACTCAATGTCAACGCGATTGTCATGGAGGAGAAACCTTATATTGTGGCCCTCTATACGGCCTATTTGGGTGGCAGTACGGAGGCTAGTGACGAGATTAGCGGTGTCGGAATTGATCAGGTTGGTCAGATTGCTTATATCATCAATGAGTGGCATCGGGTTAATATGAACTAACCCAGTCCGCTATTGTAACGCTAGGTTATTACATCACAAACTTTTAATTAGGATACTTAGATGGAAAGTTCATCTATGAATGCAACTTCTAATTCTAGAATAAATGCTGTTTCCTACATCTTAGAAGCTCTGCAAAGAGGATCGATGTCTAGGAAGAAAAGCATCTCATTCTATTAAAAACTTTTAAAATAGTCGAGGAGACAGCTTAATGCTTCAAATACATATTTTGCTGGCCATGCTACTGATTTTAGTCGCTGTGGTAAGTCCAGTGCTTTATTTTAAAAAGACTAAGCAGATTTCTTTGCTTGTTTTTCTCTTGGGAGGGGTTGGATTTTATCTGTCCAGCCAGATTTTTGAAAATCTATTGCATCGTTTGGTTTTGCATCCTCAGGCTGATGGGACGATTGCTCTGATGAAAAATGCCCCCTTACTCTATGTTTTGTATGGTATCGCAACGGCGGCAGTCTTTGAGGAGACGGCGCGTTATCTGATTTTTCATTATCTGCAAAAGAAGCGTCCTTTGACTGTTAACGACAGTTTGGCCTATGGTCTAGGACATGGTGGGATAGAGGCTTTCTTTATCGGAATTGCAGGACTTTTGAATCTTTTTTTCCTTGTCCAACTGGTCAGTCAAGGTGATAGTAAGTTGCTGGCACAGTTACCACAAGTGACGATTTCCTACGTGCAGCAGCTGCAAATAGGAAGTGTTTATTTACTAGCTTTTGAACGAATCTTAGCACTTGCGATTCAAGTTTTCCTGACCTTCTGGGTTTGGGCAGCTGTAAAAGAGAGAACAGCAAAGTATTTTTTGGCAGCTCTGGTCTTCCATGCCCTTATTAATCTAGCGCCTGCTCTTGTCCAGGTTGGCTGGCTTGCTCAGCCTATCTTGGTCGAAGTTATGATTTTTGTAGAATTTCTTGCTCTGGTATATCTGACCAAGAAATTTCTGCCGGTTTATTTTTCTGAAGCTAGAGTCAGGAAAGCTTAGTAATAAATGACAGGATACAGCGTGCTTCAATCAATACTTTAGCAAATAGAACACTTAAAAGGCTGGAAATGGATTCCAGTCTTTTTGCAAGAAGTAACGTGGATAAAGTAATTCGTTTCTTTTGTAAGCGGATTTATGCTATAATCGTAATAGTATCAAACAAAAAGGTTTATTATGATCAACAAGGAACATTATCAAATTATTAAACAACATCCAGCTTTTGCTAATTTACCTGTGGAGCTTTTCGACAAAATAGCTGTTGAGATTCAATTTCGCAAGATTCCCAAAGGGCAGATTATCTTTTTTTCAGGGGATCGTCGGGAGCGGCTTTTCCTTTTGCATCAGGGTTATGTTCGTATCGAGCAATATGATTCAACGGATACATTTTCCTACATGGACTATATTAAAAAGGACAGTATTTTTCCTTATGGGGGCATGTTTTTTGATGAGCGGTATCATTATACTGCCAGTGCGGTCACTAATGTGGAGTATTTCAGCATTCCCATGGACTTGTTTGAGAATTATTCAAAGAGGAGTGTAGAACAGTTGCTATTTATCACCAAGCGATTATCACAGATTTTAGAATTTCAGGAGCTCCGCTTGAGAAATGTTGTATCAGCCAGTGCCACGGATCGTGTTATCCAATCTCTCTCCATTTTATGCATGGATTTTTGCAAGGAGGGAGACAGCCTGCCATTTCCTATCAGTATGAAAGAATTAGCTAAGCTGGGAGCTACAACACGCGAAACAGTCAATCAGGTTCTAAAAAAATTGAGGGAAGAAGGCCAGATTGATTATGAGCATAAGAAACTCACTTTTAAAAAGAAAGAATATTTTATGAAATATTTTGAAGGAAGCTAATCAGTCATTTGATTAGCTTTTTTCAAACATTTTGCTACATTTTAGCCATTTTTCTGATGATATCCTCATATTAAGCGCACATTATTTTTTTGTAAAAAAATATATATTCTTAAAAATAATATAATAGCTACAATATGCAAAGAAAACGCTTAAAAAAAGATAAATATGAAAATGTTTTATAAAAAACACAAAGGATTTGGCATTTACAATGTAAGATTTTTGATGTAAGCCTTTTCAAACAGTGGTAGAATAAGAGACATAAAAGGGATTGGGAAACCAAACCTCAATGAAGAAGGAGGACAGTTGATGTCTACACATCCAATTCATGTTTTCTCAGAAATTGGGAAACTGAAAAAAGTTATGTTGCACCGTCCGGGCAAAGAGCTGGAAAACTTGCTACCGGACTACCTAGAACGTCTTCTTTTTGATGACATTCCTTTCTTGGAAGATGCTCAAAAAGAACACGATGCATTCGCTCAAGCGCTTCGTGATGAAGGAATCGAAGTTCTTTATCTTGAAAAATTGGCCGCTGAATCCTTGATTTCTCCAGAAATTCGTGAACAGTTCATCGAAGAATATTTGGAAGAAGCAAATATTCGTGGACGCGAAACGAAGAAAGCTATTCGTGAATTGCTGCATGGTATCAAGGACAACCAAGAATTGGTTGAAAAAACAATGGCAGGGGTTCAAAAAGCTGAATTGCCAGAAATTCCTGACGAAGCGAAAGGTCTGACTGACTTGGTAGAATCAGATTATCCATTTGCGATTGATCCAATGCCAAACCTTTACTTCACACGCGATCCATTTGCTACCATTGGTAATGCTGTATCGCTCAACCACATGTTTGCAGATACTCGTAATCGTGAAACTCTCTACGGTAAATACATCTTCAAATATCACCCAGAATATGCTGGAAAGGTGGAATTGGTTTACAACCGTGAAGAAGATACCCGTATTGAAGGTGGGGACGAACTAGTTCTTTCTAAAGATGTATTGGCAGTTGGTATTTCTCAACGTACCGACGCAGCATCTATCGAAAAACTTTTGGTGAACATCTTCAAGAAAAATGTTGGCTTCAAGAAAGTATTGGCCTTTGAATTTGCTAACAACCGTAAATTCATGCACTTGGATACTGTCTTCACTATGGTTGACTATGACAAGTTCACAATTCACCCAGAAATTGAAGGTGACCTCCGCGTTTACTCAGTCACTTATGAAAACGAAAAACTGAAGATTGTTGAAGAAAAAGGTGACTTGGCTGAGCTTCTGGCTCAAAACCTTGGCGTAGAAAAAGTTCATTTGATTCGTTGCGGTGGCGGCAATATCGTAGCAGCTGGACGTGAACAATGGAATGACGGTTCTAACACCTTGACTATCGCTCCTGGTGTGGTAGTGGTTTATGACCGCAATACCGTAACCAACAAGATTTTGGAAGAATACGGGCTTCGCTTGATTAAGATTCGCGGAAGTGAATTGGTTCGGGGCCGTGGTGGACCTCGTTGTATGTCTATGCCAT
>ERZ773099.2679-NODE-2679-length-12059-cov-11.908031_pt1 | contig 12059 bp, 11 predicted proteins | sample MGYA00511120_ERZ773099 | MGnify/ENA primary metagenome ERZ773099 (study PRJEB29015, sample SAMEA2738012) | human oral metagenome | biome: human oral; feature: human-associated habitat; material: dental | place: China | collected 2104 ... | reverse complement strand
GCGGACAATCCTGTTCTCGATCCACTCGGCGGAACGACCACCGATCTTGCGGGTCAACACTGCCACGACCGGACCACGCCGCGCGAGCCGCCGCCTGCGGGTCCCTCCCCCTTGTCCCGGTCGAGCCGGGCGGCGCCCGACCGGGGCCCGGGGCGTCCGGGTTGACCGCCCTCGGCGGAGGAGGCTACCCTCGAACTAGACCGACGGTCGGTCGGGTCGTGTCCCATATCGTCCCGTCCGCCTCTCGGCGTCCATCAGCCCATCCACCCCGGAGCCCGGCACGGGCCCGCTCGACACACCGCGAGAAGCCATGATCCTCAACGCACGCACATCAGTCCCCGGCGGCCCGCCGGATCGCCTCCGAATGACCGCCGTCACCGACGGGGCGGACCGGGCGTGCCGCATCGCCGTCGTCGCACACATCGGCCGGACCCCTTCGGGAGTCGCACCCGGTTCTGCGGCGTCGACCCGGGGCGGTGAGTGATGAAGCACCTCCGCCTGCTGCTGATCGGCACGCTCGTCAATTCCGTGGGCAGCGGACTGAGCGCCTTCGGCCTGGCCGTCTTCGCCTACTCCGCCTATGGAACGGCCTCGTCCGTGGCCCTGGTCCAGCTGTGCTCCTTCGCCCCGATCATCCTCCTGGCCCCGGTGGCCGGAGCCCTGGCGGACCACTTCGACCGCAGGCTCATGATGATCATCGGCGACGGCGGATCCGTGCTCGGGCTCATCGCCGTCATCCTGGTGCTGAGCGCGCCCTCGCCCCGACTCGGTCACATCCTGGCGGGCATGACGGCCTCCTCCTGCCTGGCGGCCCTGACCGAGCCCGCGCTGCGCGCCTCCGTGACCGACCTGGTCGACGAGAAGGACTACCTGCGCAGCGCCGGCATGCTGCAGGCCGCCTCCTCCGCCCGCTACCTGCTGTCCCCGCTGCTGGCCGGCCTCCTGCTGCCCCTGGTGGGGCTGCGGGGCCTTCTGACCCTGGACGCCTCCACCTGCCTGGTGACCGTGACCTGCTCGGTCATCGTCATGCACGCCGTCGGGCGTCGAAGCACTAGCGAGCAGGGCGACGCCTCCCCGGCCGACCATCTCCTGGGCGGCTGGCGCGCCATCACGGCACGGCCCAGCGTGAGCGGCCTCGTGGCCCTCATGACCTTCGTGACCCTGACCATCGGCACGCTGCAGGTGCTGCTCAAGCCCATCCTGCTCCCCCACGTGGGCGCAACCACCATGGGCCAGCTGGAGACCGTGGCGGCCACCGGCATCCTCGCCGGCGCCGGCCTGGTGACCGCCCTGGCGCGCCTGCGCCCCACCGCCCTGCTGACCCTGGGAACGGCGGGCGCGGGCGCGGCCATGGTGCTCCTGTCCCTGCGCGTATGGCCCTGGTGGGCGGCGGCCACCGGATTCGCCGTTTTCGCCAGCCTGGCCCTGTGCAATGCCGGAGCCGAGACGCTGGTGCGCACGAGCGTGGACAAGGACCATCAGGCCCGGGCCTGGGGGACGATCAGCCTCGTCTCCCAGATGGGATACGTCGTGGCCTACGTGAGCGCCGGCCCCCTGGCCGACCGCGTCCTCCAGCCCCTTCTCACGTCCGACGGCGCACTGGCCCACAGCCTGGGCGCGGTCATGGGCACCGGGGCGGGGCGCGGCGCGGCTCTGCTGGTGGCCCTGGCGGGCCTGGTCACCATCGGCCTGGCGGCCCTCATCCACTCGCGGCGCCGGTCCCTGACCCCGCCCTCCCCCGCCGATGGACAGGAGTTCCCGCAGACGCAGGCCCGGACCGGGACGGCCAATCCCCGGACAGCGGCGCAGGCGGAGCGGACGGAGTGCGCGACGCGGACGAGCGCGAAGGCCGCACCGTGCTGAAACGACTCCTCAAGGCCGACCTGGCACGCGGCGCCGTCGTTGCCGCCACCCTGACCGCCCTCATCGCGCTGGCCGCCACCCTGATGTCGGCCGGCACCTGCCTCATCGTGGACAGCCTGTCGGCGACCAGCCGGCTCTCCGCGCGGGCCAAGCTGCCGGACCTGGTCCAGATGCACGCCGGGCAGGCCGATCGCGAGGCCATCGACCAGTGGGCCGCCGCGCGCGGCGACATCACCGAGCACGAGGTCATCAAGACCCTGCCGGTGCCGCGCCAGGAGCTCTCGATCAACGGAGTCGTCCAGTCCGACTCCTACAGCGAGCCCGCCTTCGTCACCTCCCCCGAGCGCCTCGACCTGCTGCTGGATGACAACGGCGACCCGGTCCGCCCGGGCCCGGGCGAGGTGTTCCTGCCGATCCACTACCGGGCCATCGGAGCGGCGGACGTCGGGGACGCGGTCACCGTGAGCGCCGGGGGGACGAGGACCGAGCTGACGGTGGCGGGTTTCATGCGGGACGCGCAGATGAACGCCGCCATCATCCCCTCCAAGCGCCTGGTGGTCAGCCCCGAGGACTTCTCCGCCCTGGAGCAGCAGATCACCGAGCCCGAGTACCTCATCGAATTCGCCCTGGCCGACTCCGCCCGTCCCGGCGCCGTCATCGACGACTACAAGGAGGCGGGCCTGCCCGGCAACGGCATCAACGTCAGCGCCTCGATGATCCGGTTCATGAATTCCCTCAACGCCATGCTCATCGTGGCCGTCGCCCTCATCGTCGCCGTCGTCCTCGCGGTCGTCGCCATGCTCGCCCTGCGCTACACGGTGCTGGCGGCCATTGAGATGGACCTGGCCCAGATCGCGGTGCTCAAGGCCATCGGCGCCCCGCAGAGCCGGATACGCCGCCTCTACGTGCTCAAGTACCTGGCGCTGTCAGCGGTGGGCGCCGTCGTGGGCTACGCGGCGGGACAGCCGCTGGCAGCGGCGCTGGAGGCCCCGACGACGCTCTACCTGGGCTCACCGCCCACCACCGTCTGGAGCCTGGGACTGCCCGTCCTCGCGGTCCTGGTGCTGGCCGCGGCCGTCATCGCCTCCACGTGGGCCTCCCTGCGGCGCATCGGGCGCATCTCGGCGATCGAGGCCCTGCGCAGCGGGACCAGCGGGACTCTGCGCCCGCGCCGCCGGCGGTGGCGGCTGACCGGTGTGCACCGGCTTCCGGTCCAGGTGTGGCTCGGGGCGCGCGAGGCCCTGCGCCCCTCCAACGCGCTGCTGCTGGGCGTCCTGGCGCTGTGCACCGTCACCATGGTATTGCCCGCCAACGTCTCCACCACCCTGAGCAACCCGCGGATCGCCACCTACCTGGGTGTCGGCCGGGCGGATCTGCGCATCGACGTGCGCACCGGGGTCCAGGACCTGGCCGTCGTGGAGAGGGCGGTCGACTCCGACCCCCGGGTCAGCCGGCACGCCACCGTGCTGCGCCGCAACTACAAGATGGCCACGAGCAGCGGCACGTGGGAGACGGTGCTCATCGACGTCGGCGATCACGAGGCCTTTCCCGTGAGGTACATCTCCGGCCGCGGCCCCGCCTCCGACGACGAGGTCTCCCTGTCCTACAGCCAGGCCCGGGCCGCCGGCGCCGAGGAGGGCTCCACCGTCACCGTGCGGACGGCGCAGGGGAATAAGGACCTCACGGTCACGGGCATCTACCAGGACATCACCAACAACGGGCTGACCGCCAAGGCCACTTTCGACGACGGCGCCCCGGCGCTGTGGCAGATCATCTACGCCGATGTGCACAACGAGGACCAGGCCGACGGCGTCGCCCACGACCTGAGCCAGGAGTTCACGGGAGTCCAGGCGATCGGCATGGACGAGTACGCCTCCCAGTTCTTCGGGGCCACCGGCTCCCAGGTCCGTCTCATCACCATGATGGCCTGCGCCATCGCGCTGGGGCTGTCCTTCCTCATTACGGTCCTGTTCACCGTCCTGATCCTGTCCCGGGAGAGACTCCAGGTGGGGGTGCTGCGGGCCCTGGGCTGCACCGGACGCGCCATCGCGGGCCAGTACCTCGTCCGTTTCGGCGTGCTCGCCCTGACGGGAGTCGCGTTGGGGCTCCTGGTGGCCTTCACGGCGGGGCAATCCGCGATCGGGGCGATCATGGCCACCCGGGGAGCACCCGATCTCCAGCTCCTCCCCGACCCGTGGCTGGTGGGAGTGATCCTGCCAGGAGCCCTGCTGGCCACCGTCACCGGCGCCGTCGCCCTGGCCCTCAGATGCCTGCGCGCCATGCCCCTGTCCATGACCCCGACCAGCGAATGAGGAAAGATCACATGCACACCTCGACCCCGTCGAGCACCATGACGAAGAGCAGATCCGCTCCTCCGGCGCTGCGCGCCAGAGGCCTGTCGAAGAGTTACCGCTCCCCCGTCCTGGACAACCTCGACCTGGACATCGAGCAGGGCCAGTTCGTCGCGATTATGGGGCCCTCCGGATCCGGGAAGTCCACCCTCCTGCACTGCCTGAGCGGCATGGACCGGCCCACTGACGGCTCAGTGCTCCTGGGAGACACAGAAATGACGACCTTGAGCGAGAAGGAGCTGGCGGCGCTACGGCTGACGCGCTTCGGATTCGTCTTCCAGCAGGCTCACCTGATGCCCACCCTGTGCCTGCTGGACAATATCGTCCTGCCGGGTTACCTGGCCGGGCTGCGCCCGCGCCCGGAGATCACGGCGCGGGGCCGCAGGCTCATGGAGCGCATGGGGATCTCCGAGCAGGCCGCCAGCGGCGTCACCGAGGTCTCCGGCGGCCAGCTGCAGCGGGCCGGCATCTGCCGGGCGCTCATCAACGACCCCGGGATCGTCTTCGCCGACGAGCCCACCGGGGCCCTCAACTCGGCCACCGCGCTGCAGATCCTCGACCTGCTCGGCCAGGTGCACGCCTCGGGGACGACCCTCGTCATGGTCACCCACGACGCCCGGGTGGCGGCCCGGGCGGACCGGGTGCTGGTGCTCGTCGACGGCTCCATCGCGGAGGACCTGGCGCTGGGCGAGTACGAGGAGGCCCGGGCCGCACAGCGCCTGTCCGCCGTCTCCGAGGCCCTGCAGCGCCGCTCCGTGTGAGGCGGCCCTCCCGGTCCGCCGTCGGCACGGCTGGCAGCGCCGGGCGGGGAGTCGACGGCGGCCTTCCCTCAGGCGCTCATGATCTTCGTCAGGCGCATGATCTCGTCGAACTCCATGATCAGCCGGGCGGGGAAGTGGGCGACGATCCGCCGCTCCTCCCACTCGTAGGCGGTGCCGTTCCACGCCAGGAAGCTCTCGGCGAGGATCCGGTGGTCGCAGGGGATCTGGAGGCAGTCGGACAGGATGCGGGCGAAGCGGACCACGTTGACGGGTGCGAAGACGCTCTCGGGCAGGCCGGAGAAGGCCAGGAGCATGGCCCCGGCCTCCTGCGGCACCCGGTAGTAGCAGGAGGATCCGGGGGCCAGCACGGTGGAGACCATGGCGAGCTCGCGGCCGCTGCGCCCCTGGGCCAGCGGGAAGGTGGCGGTGCTCAGCTCCTCCAGGCCCCACTGCCGGCCGATGTCCCGCATGCACTCGGCCATTGCCAGAACCGGCGGGGGGAAGTCGTTGTTCCAGCCCCACGTCCACGTGTCATCGAGCGTGGACTCGCTGCCCAGGAACTGCACCGGGTAGGAGTTCTCCCCGAAGGACAGGGTGCCGGTCTCGAAGTCGACTGACCACTGGGGGGCGTCGAGGACGAACCCGGCGCACGCGTCCTGGATCACCGTCGACGGCGCCAGGCAGGCGGAGAAGACGTCCCCGAACAGGCTGCGGTCGAATTGGATCCCGGCGTCGACGAACGAGCGGCGCGGCGCCGTGGGCGTGATCTCGAGGGCGGTCGGGCCGAACGCTCCGGCGGGGATCTGCTCGGCGGGCCGGTTCGCACCGGCGGGCCGCCGGAGTGTGCGGAACCAATCGAGAATGCCCATGGTCTTGCTCCTCCTCGTCGGGGTGCCAGCGCGTGCCGAGCCGGTCCGGTTCATCGTCGTCGCTCGCGTGCGCGGACGCAAGGCACCGTGCCGGTGTGTACTCCCCGAGATTCAGCACTTCCGACGACGTCCGCCCCGGAATGACTCCGGCCCCGCCACCGGGGCGGTGGCGGGGCCGGAGGGCGCTGCGCTCGGGGCGCTCAGCGGCGGATTCCCAGGCGGGAGATGATCGAGCGGTAGCGCTCGATGTCCTCCTTCATGAGGTAGTCGAGCAGACGACGGCGCTTGCCGATGAGCAGGTAGAGGCCGCGGCGCGAGTGGTGGTCGTGCGCGTGGGTCTTGAAGTGCTCGGTGAGGTTGGCGATACGCTCGGACAGGACGGCGATCTGGACCTCGGGAGAGCCCGTATCGCCCTCGTGAGTGGCGTACTCGGCGATGATCTGCTGCTTGCGCTCGGGGGTAACCGACACGGTCGCTCCTCTTTCCTCGTTGCGCGGAGCGCCGGGGCTGGTTCTCCCGGGCATGACACATCCGCGGCCGATCGACGGCGGGCCCACATTACCAGCGCGGCGCCCGGCCCCTCCCGCCGGGGCCTGTGGGAACCGGCACAGCCCGCGCGGACGGGGCGAGGGGGATCCGCGTCCCTCAGGCGGTGACGTCCTCGGGGCGGATGGGGCCGGGCACCGGCACGTTCAGGATCCGGGCGGTCCGGGCGACGTCGTCGCGCATCTGCGCCAGCAGCGGCTCCAGCCCGTCGAAGGCGAGCATGGGGCGCAGGCGCTCGACGAGCTCGACGCCGATCTCCTCGCCGTACAGGTCGAGGTCGGCCCGGCCCAGCACGTGGGCCTCCACGGTGCGCCGGGGCACGTCGTCGAAGGTGGGGTTGGTGCCGATGGAGATCGCGGCGGGCAGGTGCTCCTCCCCCGCCTCCCCCCCGGCCCGGCGGCGGCGCACCAGCCACCCGGCGTAGACGCCGTCGGGGGGCACGACGCCGGCGGTGGCGGCCTCCAGGTTGGCGGTGGGGAAGCCCAGCTCGCGCCCGCGACGGCGCCCGTGGACCACGATGCCGCGCAGGCGGTGGGGGCGGCCCAGGACGTCGGCGGCCTCGCGCACCCGCCCGGCCCCCAGGCACTGGCGCACCCAGGTCGACGACCAGCGGCGGCCCCCGTCCGAGCGGATCTCGTCGAGGATCTCCACCTCGAAGCCGTCGGCGGCGCCGATCTCCTCCAGGGTGGCGGCGTCCCCGGAGTTGGAGCGCCCGAAGCGCACGTCGCCGCCGACGACGAGGGCGCGCACGCCGAGCAGCCCCTCGAGCCAGGTGCGCACGAACTCCCGGGGGCCCTGGGCGGCGAATTCCAGGTCGTAGGCGATGACGAGCACGGCGTCCAGGCCGACCCCCTCCAGGGAGGACAGGCGGTCGGTCAGGGAGGCGATGAGGGGCAGGTCCTCCTCGGGCCGGTGGACGCGGCGCGGGTGCGGGTCGAAGGTGACCGCCACCGCCAGGGGGCGCCTCCCGCCGGCGGCGAGCTCGCGGGCGCGCTCCACGACGCGGCCCAGGATCGCCTGGTGCCCGCGGTGCACGCCGTCGAAGACGCCGATGGTCACCACGCTGCCCGGCCCCCCGGGCTCGCTCAATGTCGCGGGCACCTGCTCGGCGCCGTACCAGACCTCCACCGCGGGCAATCCTGTTCTCCATCCACCCGGCGGGCGCCGCGGCCCGCCGGTCTTGCGGGTCAAACACTGCCACGTCCGCCCGGCCCCGCGCGAACCGGACGGCCCGGGTCCGCCGCGGCGCCGCACGGACGGGTCGCCCGACCGTGCAGTCCGCGCGATCGGCCCGAGGTCTCCGCGAGATCGGCTCGAGGTCTTGACCGCCTCCCGCGACGGGCTTAACCTGACTACCGACTGACGGTCAGTCAGTAATTCATCCGGGTCCTACGCCGTCCGACGTCGCCAACGCCGCCGGCCGGGATCCGGGTCCATCCGGACCGCCCGGACCGCCCGAACGAGAACCATGAGGCACCCATGCCACGCACAGCCAAACCCGCCCCGCAGCGCCGCGCGGAGATCCTCGACACCGCCCAGCGCCTGTTCATCACCCGGGGGTACCAGTCCACCTCCGTGGAGGACATCCTCACGCAGATCGGCATTGCCAAGGGCACCCTGTACTACCACTTCTCCTCCAAGGAGGAGATCCTGCGGGCCCTCATCGCGCGCATCGCCGACGGCATCGCCGAGCGGGCCGGAGCCATCGCCGCCGGGCCGGAGCCCGCGGTGCGCAAGTTCCTGGCTATTATGTCCGCCGCCCGCGTGGACGAGCCCGAACTCGCCCTGGCCGAGGAGCTCCACGCCCCGAACAACGCCGAGTTCCACGTCCTGACCATTGTGGAGACGGTCCGCCGCCTCACCCCGATCCTCACCGGCGTCGTCGAGCAGGGCGTCGCCGAGGGGGTCTTCTCCACCGAGCACCCCCGCGAGACGATCGAGATCCTCCTGACCAGCGCCGGAATGCTCCTGGACGAGGGGATCTTCACCGGCGAGGGGCAGGAGATCCCTCGCCGCACCGCCGGGCTCGTGCACGCCGCGGAGACGCTGCTGGGCTGCGAGCCCGGCGCCCTGGCGCCCATCGCGGCGCGGCGCCCGACGACGGGGCGGCGCCCGACGGGGTCCGCGGAGGAGGTGTCATAGGAGGCGTCATGAGGGGCGCAATCGCGGGGCCGTCCTTCGGGCTCGCCGGCGTCGTCGGGGCGACGGTCATCGCTTACATCGTGAACGCGCTGATTCTGTGGGGCCTTCTCGCAGGCGGACGGGTGAAGATTCGGCTCGCCTTGGGAAAGCTTCGGCTGTCGGCGGCGGAACTTATTCGTATCGTACGCATTGGGCTTCCCGCGGGAGCGCAGGGCATGGTGTTCGCGCTCTCCAATATCCTCATACAGGCGGCAATCAATGGGCTGGGCGCCGACGCGATGGCCGCCTCCACGGCAGCGCTGACCATTGAGTTCAATGTGTACTGCTTTATGAACGCCTTCGGGCAGGCGGTGACGACTTTTGTCGGCATCAACTATGGCGCGGGCAACATAGAACGCTGCTTCGCTATCACGCGTACGGCGTTCAAGGTGGGAAGCGTGTTCATGATCGCTTTGTCGCTGGTGGCCGTTCTCCTGGCGGAGCCGCTGCTGCGATTTTTCAGCAGCGACCCGGCGGTCATCGCCCTCGGCGTCATTCGCATTTACTATGTGACGGGGCTGCAGTTCATCAACGGTTTCCTCGATATTTTTTCGGGAACGATGCGCGGCTACGGCTTTTCTCTTCCGCCCGCGATCGTTACGCTGGTCGGAGTCTGCGGGATCCGTATTGCCTGGCTGCATACCTACTTTCCCGCGCATCGGAATTTTGAGGGGCTTATGCTGAATTATCCGGTGAGCTGGTTCGTGACGGCGCTGCTCTTAGGTATGGTCTACTCGTATTATCGGCGCGAGGTGCTGACACCGCGCCGTCAAAGTGCGGCAAGAACGGCAGCTTGAGGGGAATGGGAAAAGGCGGCGACGTTTTTCCCGTTCATGTACGGGGTATATCCCTATGTGTACCCAACGCAATGGCAGCGGGACGCGATGGCGACGGCGGGCATCAAAGTCCGCCAGACGTCGATCATGGCGTGTACGCGGCAGTGTATCAGAAAATTGCTGGCGGGCGCGGAATCGACGGCAGTAAAAAGGAGGAATGGTAAGTGAGTAAATTAGTGGCTTGGTTTTCGGCCAGCGGCGTGACCGAAGAGAAAGGGAAAGCATTGGCCAAAGCAATCGGAGCGGACGTTCATGAGATTGCGCCCGCTGCGCGCTATACGGCGGAGGATTTGAACTGGTCGAATAAGAAAAGCCGCAGCTCGGTAGAGATGGAGGACGCCGACAGCCGTCCGGAGCTGGCGGAGAAGGAGACCGATCTGTCGGCCTACGATACGGTATATATCGGCTTTCCTATCTGGTGGTATACCGCGCCGCATATTATCAATACGTTTATCGAGAGCAACGATTTTGCCGGGAAAAAGGTGGTGCTCTTCGCCACCTCAGGCGGCAGCAGTATTGATAAGGCCGTGACGGATCTGCGGCGCGCTTATCCCGCGCTGAACATCGCCGGGGGAAGGCTGCTCAACGGAAAGGTGACCGGCGATATCGCCGCGGGATTGTAAGCGGCACATGCTTTTTTCAACTGGCAGGAGAGATCGCTCGCCGGAAGATTTTAGGGCGGCGCCAGGTGATGTGCGCCGCGGTAGAGTGACACAAGGCAGGAGGGAAACTCGTGTTTACGAAAAAACTTATGCTTTTTTTCATGGCGGTGTTGTCGGCGGTTCTGCTGACCGCTTGCGGCGGGCAAAGCGCAGCGCCGAAAACGAGCGCCGCGCCAAGCGGCGAAACGACGGCTGCGGCGGGCGATAAAGCGCCCGCGCCGACGGCGGCAAAGGCGGGGGGCAAGACGCTCGTCGTCTATTACTCGGCATCGGGACGTACAAAGACGGCGGCGGAAGCGATCGCGGCGGCGACCGGAGGCGATTTTTTCGAGCTGGTACCGCAGCAGCCTTATACTACCGCCGACCTTGATTACAACAATAAGGACAGTCGGGTGTCGCGTGAGCACGAGGACGTGTCCCAACGCCATGTGGCGCTGGTGAAGGATACGCCGGATAATTTTGCTTCCTATGAGACGATCTTCGTCGGATACCCCATCTGGTGGGGCGGCGCCGCCTGGATCGTCGATGATTTCGTAAAGCGTAACGATTTTACCGGCAAGACGGTGATTCCCTTCGCGACCTCGTATTCGTCGCCGATGGGAAGCAGCGGGCACGACCTCGCCGCGATGGCCGGAACCGGAAACTGGCAGGAGGGCGCCTGCTTCGACCGCGATATGACAAGAGATGCGGTTATGACGTGGGCGAAGGGATTGAAGTAAGCGCTGTTTCGGTGCGGCCGAAGGAAATATTCCTTTACCTCCGCAGTTAAATGGAATAACCAGATGATTTGAGTAAAAATAAAAGCGCCCCCGGACGTCAGACGGGTATCTGATCTCCGGGGGCGCTTTTGCTGTCAGCGGGCAGGGAGACGCGCGGATAGAGAGCGCGCCGCGAGGATGCCGGCAGTTCCGGTCACGATCTGCGGCCAGCTCATCATGAAGGACAACATTCCGGCGAGGGGCGGCGGCAGGCTGAGAAAATAGATAACGCCCTGCGCGCCGGTGAAAAGAAGCAGCGCTTTTAGAACAGGAACCAGAAAAATCAAGGCGCTCTTTTGCCAGCGGCCGACAAGCAGGATATAAACGACGTTTCCTGCGGCGATGACGGGGATCATCGCCGCAACGAGAAGATACCCGCTAAGAAAAGCGGAGATGGGAAGAAGAACGCCGACGGCCGCCGCCCAAGGACTTTTCGTTCGAAAGATACTCAGCGCCATTACCAGGTGAAGCAAGCCGCCAATAAGAAATTGGTTGGCGGGAGCCGGAAGCAAAGGAAAAAGCAGGCGTGCGTTTTGTAAAAGCAAAGCGACAGCCAGAAACAGGGATAATTCTACCCAGATTTTCGGAGCAGTTTTCATAAGGTATCCTCAGCAGACGGGGAAAAGGTAATCAAAAGTCTTCGGCGATTCGGCCGTGCAGAAGGCTCACGGCGGCGCTGCACCCCAGACGATCGCATCCTTCGTCTAAATAACGCTTCATATCAGCGATGGTGCGGATGCCGCCGGCGGCTTTGATGCGGACGCCCGAGCCGATATGGCGGCGAAAGAGGGCGATGTCTTCGTGCGTTGCGCCGGCGGGGCCAAAACCTGTGGAGGTCTTGACAAAGTCGGCACCAGCCTCTACACAGAGTTGGGAGGCTAAGCGTTTTTGCTCATCGGTAAGATAGCAAGTTTCTATGATGACTTTCAGCACTTTATCGGCTGTTTCTTTCTTGAGTAAGGCGATTTCGTCTCGTACCTTAGCCGTCTGTCCTGAGAGGAGGAGACCCAAGTTGATCACCATATCGACCTCATCGGCACCCTCGGCCTGAAGGCCCTGAAGAGCGAGCCCGCGCGTAAATGCTATGTCCAAGGCGTCGCTGCCGGACTGCGCGCCAAGCAGAGCTACGAAGACATCGTCGAGCAGGCCAAGGCCGAGGTCGACGACATCGTCTCCGAAGCCAACTTCATCAACGCCGCGCCCGAGGCCGAGGCCGAATAACCCGGCCTGAC
>ERZ773099.2678-NODE-2678-length-12059-cov-49.258997_pt1 | contig 12059 bp, 13 predicted proteins | sample MGYA00511120_ERZ773099 | MGnify/ENA primary metagenome ERZ773099 (study PRJEB29015, sample SAMEA2738012) | human oral metagenome | biome: human oral; feature: human-associated habitat; material: dental | place: China | collected 2104 ... | reverse complement strand
AAAAATATGATTTAATGGTGAATGCTTATCTAGCTCAAGGTTATGAATTGGTTTCGAAAGACCAGCTTCCAGCTAAGTTCGACCTTGACAGTAGCCACGATCAAAATGTGGTTGTTCACTTGAAGCATGGTACAACTGATATCCAAGAAAGCAAGTCTGTAAACTTGACTGTTCGTTACCATGGTGCTGGCGGACAAACACCAGCAGATAAGGTGCAAACAGCGATTTGGACTCGTACCGTAACAAAAGATAAAATCACAGGTACAGAAGTTTCTGCCACAGCTTGGACAAGCGACAAAGCAAACTATGATGCTGTTCCGTCTCCAATGATTCCTGGTTATAGCGTGGATATTGCAACGGTTCCAGCAGAAACCGTTACTCAAGAGAATATTGTTAAGGATGTATATTACACAATCCAAACGCAAAAAGTTACTTACACAGTTGTAGATGAGACAACAGGTCAGACTCTGGAAAATCAAGTTGAATTGACAACAGGCGAGTCTGGTGCTGCTCTTCCAGCTGCAGCACAAACGAAATACGACACCGTAGTCGCAGGCTACTTAACACAAGGTTACGAAGTGACTTCTAAGGATGAATTGCCAGCCCAATTTGACACCGACAGCAGCGTGGACCAAAACGTGGTCATTCGCTTGAAACACAAAGTGTCAACTTCTACAGAAACCAAGACTGTAACGCAAACGATTAACTACGTCTACGAGGATGATAATACACCTGCAGCTCCGGAGAGGAAAGCTAGTTTGACTTTCACTAGAGAAGTGAAAACAGATGAAGTGACGAAGGATGTTACACCGGGGGCTTGGGCACCATCTACTGGCACCTTCCCAGAGGTAGTTTCTCCAGTTGTGGATGGCTACACACCAGATAAGGCTAAAGTTGACGCAGAAACCGTAACTGCTGATCAGGCTGACATCAAGGTTACGGTTAAATACAAGGCAGATAAGCAAAACGTAACCTATACCATCATTGATGATACAACTAATACCACTTTGGAAGATAAGCAAGAGCTTACAAGTGGGAACTCTGACACTTCTCTTCCAAATGGTACAGAAGCTAAGTATGATTCAATCGTGGATGCTTATCTAGCCCGAGGTTATGAATTAGTTTCGAAAGATCCGCTTCCAGCTAAGTTCGACCTTGATAGTAGCTATAATCAAAATGTGGTTGTTCATGTGAAACACGGCACAACGGATAGCCAAGAAAGCAAGTCTGTGAACCTGACTGTTCGTTACCATGGTGCAGGCAGCCAAACACCAGCTGATCAAGTGCAGACAGCAACTTGGACTCGTAGCGTGACGACAGACAAGGTGACTGGCAATAAAGTTTCTGCCACAGCTTGGACAAGTGATAAAGCCAACTATGACGCTGTGCCGTCACCAGTGATTCCAGGCTATAGCGTAGATATCGAGACAGTTCCGTCTGAAGCAGTTACCCAAGAAAATATTGTCAAGGATGTACATTATACTGCTCAAAACCAAAAGGTTACTTACACAGTTGTAGATGAGACAACAGGTCAAACTCTGGAAAACCAAGTTGAATTGACCACCGGTGATTCAGGTGCAGCTCTTCCAGTAGCAGCACACACGAAATACGACACCGTAGTTGCAGGCTACTTGGCACAAGGTTATGAAGTGGCTTCTCAGGATGCCCTGCCAGGTCAATTTGACACAGACAGCAGTGTGGATCAAAACGTAGTGATTCGCTTGAAACACGGCACAACTGATATCCAAGAAAGCAAGTCTGTGAACCTGACTGTTCGTTACTATGGTGCAGGCAGCCAAACACCAGCTGACCAAGTTCAGACAGCGACTTGGACTCGTACCGTGACGACAGACAAGGTGACTGGCCAACCAGTTTCTGCCACAACTTGGACAAGCGATAAAGCTAACTATAACGCTGTGCCGTCACCAGTGATTCCAGGTTACAGCGTAGACATTGCGACTGTTCCGTCAGAAGCAGTTATCCAAGAGAATATTGTCAAGGACGTGTATTACAGCGCAGTGCCGACAACTCCAGAGGTTCCTGATACTCCGGTTAAGCCAGAGCCTCCAGTGACACCGCTCGCTCCAACACAACCAAAATCGCCAACAACTCCAGCACCAGTTCTTCCACGTACAGGTGAGGATACTGAGAATGCGAAAGTTATGACGGCAGCAGGAATAGGGGCGCTATTGACGCTGATTGGTATTGGAACTCGCCGTAAAAAAGAAGATTGAGATCTCTAATCCATTCTTTTTGGCTAATAGGTAATAAATTCTAGCACCGAGAGAGAACGCAAGTTCTCTCTTTTTTATATCTTTTGTTTAAATGTCATTAAGACATAGTTGAGTTTAGTCGAAAACAAGTCTTTACCACTTAGTTCTCATATTTGCAGCATCATAGTCGTAAGGGTTGATTTGATTCTTACACCAATTGTTTAAAAATGACAATTATAAACAAACAAAAAAGAAAATGATATAATTTTTATAAAAAAATATCAACCTTCTTTTGTTTATATCGGAAAAATATAGTATAATAAGGGAAAGATAACTGTTTGAAAACTTCAGAAGCAGCAGCTCGGCTGTTTTCTTTATCTATAAGCGAGCTGGTAGCTTCGACTACATGCGGAACAGTCATTAAAGGAGAATTGTTATGAAAGAAAGCCGTCAAAGAATTATTTTGCAAGAGCTTGATCAGTCAGGCGTTGTCTCGGTAAAGAACTTGAAAGAATTGCTCCATGTCACGGATATGACTATTCGGCGCGATTTGATTGATTTGGAAAAGCAGGGCTTGCTGACTAGAGTCCATGGTGGGGCACATAAAAAGGTTCGAGATGGTCTCAACGAGGTGTCTCACTCGGAAAAAACCATGCTGAACATTGAAGAAAAGAAGACTATTGCCCAAAAATGTGCAGGACTAATTGTCAATGGCGATACTGTTTTTATTGGTTCTGGGACGACTACAGACTTTATTGGCGACTATCTGGACGGTAAAGATATCAGCATTGTCACCAATTCCCTACCCATTTTTGAGAAGTTGAAGGACAATCCGAATTTTGATTTGATTCTAATCGGCGGGCGATACCGAGTTAAAACCCAGACTTTTGTCGGTCAGTTTGCCAATAATCTTTTGCGGGAAATTAAGGTTTCCAAAGCCTTTATCGGGGTGAATGGTATTGATGGCTACAATGTAACCACAGCCAACGAAGAAGAAGGAAATGGGAATGCCATTATTCTCAATAATGCGATTGAAAAATATATCGTTGCTGACAACAGCAAGTTTGACAGCTACTCCTTCTATACTTTTTACCGCTTGGATAATATAGATGCGGTGATAACGGATGAAAATCTCTCACCCAAAGTTAGAGAGAAGTACAATTCCTATACCAGCCTTTTGTAAAGGGGCTTAGATTAGCCTCTTTAGTAGTTTCTCTACGAAAACAAACGTCACGATTCTGTGACATTTGTTTTTTTATATAAGAAACCTGAAGCAAGTGTTGTAAATTACTTGTTAAATCACAACACCCAATAGACATACTTTTCGCCATCAAACAATAAAGTCTGAATTCAAACAAAATATGCAAACAAATAATATAAAAAATAACACAACAAACCATTGACACCATTATATCATAATGATATAATGAATTCACAAACAAAAAGAAACAAGGAGAGGTGGTCTAATGGAACTTGCTCAATTGTTTGATGAAGAGTTGATTTTTTGCCTAACTGCAGAGAGTCAAGAAGAACTTTTTCATCAGGTGGCGGATTTACTGGAAGAAAGAAAAATCGTAAAGTCTTCCTATCGTGAAGCGCTTCTGGATAGGGAAAAGTCATTTCCGACGGGATTGGATATGGAGTTTTTAGGTAAAGATTTGCCAAATGTGGCCATTCCTCATACAGATATTGAGCACAACTTAACTGAAAATGTGGTGGTCGCGAAGCTAGACCGACCAGTGACTTTTCATAATATGATTGCTCCTGCACAGACTGTTGAAGTGTCGCTCTTGTTCTTCATTATCAACCATTCGAGCTCGAGTCAAACTAATATTTTAGCACAGCTGATGGATTTCTTCACTAGTGATGGAAATTTAGCTGGTTTAGCTCATTTAAACTCTGAGGAAGAGTTGTTTCAATATATTTCAAATGTCATTAAATAAATAAATCGGAGGATTTTATTATGATTAAAATTTTAGCAGCCTGCGGAGCAGGAGTAAACTCAAGTCACCAAATCAAGAGTGCTCTTGAGGAAGAATTGTCAAACCGCGGTTATGATGTGCAATGTGACGCGGTGATGGTTAAGGATGTCAATGAAGACCTTATGAAAGGCTATGATATCTTCACACCAATCGCTGCAACAGACCTTGGTTTTGAACCAGGAATTCCAGTTGTCGAAGCTGGACCAATCTTGTTCCGTATTCCTGCAATGAGCGCTCCAGTCTTTGACAATATTGAAGCAGCTATTAAAGAGCACGGACTAAGCTAATCATTTATTTATCTTGCTAACATTCATATAACAAAAAAAGGGAGGAATTATTATGGATGTCATTATTGACCTAGCCAATAAGATTTTCAAGCCAGTCTTGGAAATGGGTGGTCCTATCATCATGCTGATCATCTTGACAGTATTGGCCTTACTATTTGGAGTGAAATTCTCCAAAGCGCTTGAAGGTGGTATCAAACTTGCCATCGCTCTTACTGGTATCGGTGCCATCATCGGTATGCTCAACGGAGCTTTCTCAGCATCACTTGCTAAATTCGTTGAAAACACTGGTATCCAGTTGAATATCACAGACGTTGGTTGGGCGCCACTTGCAACCATCACTTGGGGTTCTCCATGGACCTTGTACTTCTTGCTCATCATGCTCATTGTCAATGTAGCAATGTTAGCTATGAAGAAAACAGATACATTGGACGTGGATATCTTTGATATCTGGCACTTGTCAATTACTGGTTTGCTCATCAAATGGTATGCAGATAAGAGCCATGTAAGTCCTGCTGTATCACTCTTGATTGCAACTTTAGCAGTTGTCTTGGTTGGTGTCTTGAAGATTATCAACTCTGACTTGATGAAGCCCACTTTTGATGATTTGTTGAATGCGCCAAGTTCATCACCAATGACTTCAACTCACATGAACTACATGATGAACCCTGTTATCATGGTTTTGGATAAGATTTTCGACAAATTCTTCCCTGGGTTGGACAAATATGACTTCGATGCTGCCGCTTTGAACAAGAGAATTGGTTTCTGGGGATCTAAATTCTTCATCGGTTTCCTTCTTGGTGTAGTTATCGGTATCATGGGAACTCCGCACCCAGTGTCTGACGTTGCCGAAGCAGCAAAATGGTCACTTGTTATCAAAGGATGGTTGTCTCTTGGTTTGACTGCCGGTGTCTGCTTGGAGCTCTTCTCACTTATCGGATCATGGTTTATCGCAGCCGTTGAACCACTTTCACAAGGTATTACAAACGTAGCAACAAAACGTCTTCAAGGACGTAAATTCAACATCGGTCTTGACTGGCCATTTATCGCTGGTCGTGCAGAAATCTGGGCCTGCGCTAACGTACTTGCCCCAATCATGCTGATTGAAGCAGTTCTGCTTTCTAATGTAGGAAACGGTATCTTGCCATTGGCTGGTATCATCGCAATGGGTGTGACACCTGCCCTTCTGGTTGTTACTCGTGGTAAATTGCTTCGTATGATTGTCTTTGGAACACTCTTGTTACCACTCTTCCTTCTCTCAGGTACACTGATTGCACCATTTGCAACAGAACTTGCTAAAGGTGTTGGTGCTTTCCCTGAAGGAGTTAGCCAAACTCAATTGATTACTCACTCAACACTTGAAGGACCAATCGAAAAACTTTTGGGTTGGACTATTGGTAATACTACTACAGGTGATATCAAAGCAATCATTGGTGCTATTGTCTTCCTTGGTGCTTATATTGGAATCTTTGCTTGGTACAGAAAGCAAATGATCAAACGGAATGCAGAATACGCAGCAAAAGCAAAATAATATCCGTTAACTATTGTTAAATATTGTAAGACTTGGGAGGCTAGATTGTCCATTTCCAAATGGGAATGTTGATAATCTAGCTTTTCCTATGTAATGAATAGAAAAGCTATTCAGAGAGAGGTCAGAAGTCTGTCTTCTTCTCTGAAGTAGAGAGGAGATTTGGATGGTGATTGCGCTACAAAATGATGAATTGACAGTGCAGTTTGAGAAATTGGGAGGAGCGCTTTCTTCAATCAAGGATAAGGATGGCGTGGAATACCTCTGGCAGGGTGATGCAACTTATTGGAGCGGTCAAGCTCCAGTTCTTTTCCCCATTTGTGGGAGTTTGCGCAATGACACCGCTCGCTATGAATTAAAAGATGGTCAAAAAGCGAGTGGAGTCATTCCTCGGCATGGTCTCGTTCGCAAGAAAGAATTTGAAGTGGTTGAACAAACGGATACGAGTGTGACCTTTGCTATTGAGAATACAGAGGAGATGTTTCAGAACTATCCCTATCATTTCCGCTTATCGATTCGCTATAGCTTGACTGGTAAGAAGCTTCGTACCCAGTATATCGTGGAAAATCTAGGAGATAGTGAGGTCATGCCTTACTTTATCGGAGGCCACCCCGGCTTTAACTGTCCTTTACTTAATGATGAAAAGTATGAAGATTACTATTTGGAGTTTGAAGAGGAAGAAACTTGCAGTGTTCCTCTCTCCTATCCTGAAACTGGAATGTTGAACTTTCTGGAACGTACAAGCTTCCTAGATCATCAAAAAGAACTGGATTTGGACTATGCTCTCTTTGCTCAAGATGCAGTGACTCTTGATGAACTGAAATCACGGACCGTTGCCCTTCGTTCTCGGAAGCATGAAAAAGGATTGCGATTGGATTTTCAAGAATTTCCAAATCTAATTATCTGGTCAACTGTCAATAAAGGATCATTTATAGCCTTGGAGCCTTGGTCAGGCTTGTCTACCTCATTAGAGGAGGGAGATTGCTTAGAAGACAAGAAAAACGTTCGTCTGCTTCCAGCAGGTAAAAAAGAAGAAATTGGATTTGATATTACTATTTTTTAAAGAATAATTTTAAAAATGTTTAAAAACGAACACAAAATGTTGACATCAAACACGGAATGTTGTATTATAAACTTGTGAAAGAACTAATATTGGATGTTTTGAAACATTTTGTTTAAATACATAGAAAATTAAAGGAGGACTTAACATGTCTATTATCATTGGTGCAGATGCTGCAGGTTTGAGATTGAAGGATCTCGTGAAAAGTTATTTGGAAAAAGAAAATTTCCAAGTTGTTGATGTGACGGCAGAAGGACAAGACTTTGTGGATGTGACTTTGGCAGTTGCTTCAGAAGTTCAGAAAGAGGAAGAGAATTTGGGAATTGTCATCGATGCTTACGGCGCTGGTCCATTTATGGTTGCAACAAAAATCAAAGGTATGGTAGCGGCAGAAGTATCAGACGAACGTTCTGCTTACATGACTCGCGGACACAACAACTCACGCATGATTACAATGGGTGCTGAAATTGTTGGGGACGAATTGGCGAAGAATATTGCTAAAGGATTTGTTAATGGTAAGTACGATGGTGGACGCCATCAAATCCGGGTCGACATGCTGAATAAGATGTGCTAATGCTCTGTGAAAATCAAGAGACCAGATTGTTAGCTGGTTTTGCTAAACTTAAGCCATTCATGTGGAATCTTGATTTTATTGAGCATGACAAATATAGTGGATAGATACAGAATAGATAGAGGTAAAAATAATGAAAATTGCAATTGGATGTGACCATATCGTTACCAATGAAAAAATGGCGGTTTCAGATTTTTTGAAATCAAAAGGCTACGAAGTAATCGACTTTGGTACTTATGACCATACACGTACTCACTACCCAATTTTTGGTAAAAAGGTTGGTGAAGCAGTGGTTAGCGGACAAGCTGATCTTGGTGTTTGTATCTGTGGTACAGGTGTTGGTATCAACAACGCTGTAAACAAGGTTCCTGGAGTTCGTTCTGCTCTGGTACGCGACATGACTTCTGCTCTTTATGCGAAAGAAGAACTCAACGCCAACGTCATTGGATTTGGTGGTAAGATTACTGGTGAATTGCTTATGTGTGATATCATCGAAGCTTTCATCAACGCTGAATACAAACCATCAGAAGAAAACAAAAAATTGATTGCGAAAATTGAACACGTTGAGACTCACAATGCTCATCAAGCAGATGCAAACTTCTTTACAGAATTCCTCGAAAAATGGGATCGTGGTGAGTACCACGACTAAGGAGTGACCTATGATTTTAACCGTCACAATGAATCCGTCCATTGATATTTCTTATACTTTGGATGAGTTGAAGATTGATACTGTCAACCGTGTGGTGGACGTGACCAAGACAGCTGGAGGCAAGGGACTCAATGTAACGAGGGTCTTGTCAGAGCTTGGAGACCAGGTCGCAGCCACAGGCTTGATTGGCGGTAAACTTGGAGAATATCTAGTAGAGAATATCGATGATAAAGTGGCGAAACGTTTCTTTTCTATCCAAGGAGAAACTCGTAACTGTATTGCTATTCTACACGGAGAAAACCAAACAGAAATCCTTGAAAAAGGCCCAGAAGTTCTTGAAAAAGAAGGGCAGGATTTCCTAGCTTACTTCAAAGAATTATTGGAAAATATTGAAGTAGTCGCTATTTCGGGCAGCCTGCCAGCGGGTCTTCCAGTTGACTATTATGCAAACTTGGTGGAGCTTGCTAATAAAGCAGAGAAACCAGTTGTTCTAGACTGCTCAGGTGCGGCTCTTCAGGCTGTCCTTGAATCACCACACAAACCAACAGTTATCAAACCAAATAACGAGGAATTGTCACAACTTCTTGGACGAGAAGTTTCAAAAGATTTGGATGAGCTAAAAGAAGTTCTTTCAGAACCGCTATTTGAAGGTATTGAATGGATTATCGTTTCACTTGGTGCAGACGGTGCTTTTGCAAAACATGGCGATACTTTCTATAAAGTGGATATTCCAAAAATCCAAGTAGTCAATCCTGTCGGATCAGGTGACTCAACGGTGGCAGGTATTTCCTCAGGTCTCTACCATAAGGAAGCTGACGAAGCATTGCTCACAAAGGCAAATGTGCTCGGCATGCTCAATGCCCAAGAAAAAATGACTGGTCATGTCAATATGGCTAACTATGACGAACTATACAAACAACTACATGTAAGGACGGTATAATATGGTATTAACAGAACAAAAACGCAAATATATGGAAAAACTTTCTGATGAGAATGGCATCATCTCTGCCTTGGCATTTGACCAACGTGGTGCTTTGAAACGCCTTATGGCTCAATACCAAACAGAAGAGCCAACAGTGGCTCAAATGGAAGAACTCAAAGTCTTGGTTGCAGATGAATTGACAAAATACGCGTCATCTATGCTTTTAGACCCAGAGTATGGACTTCCAGCTACAAAAGCTCTTGCACCAAATGCTGGTCTTCTCCTTGCTTATGAAAAAACAGGATACGACACAACTAGCACTAAACGCCTGCCAGACTGCTTGGATCTTTGGTCTGCAAAACGCATCAAAGAACAAGGTGCGGATGCAGTGAAATTCCTCCTTTACTATGACGTAGATAGCTCTGACGAACTTAACCAACAAAAGCAAGCTTATATTGAGCGTGTTGGTTCAGAGTGTGTAGCTGAAGACATTCCTTTCTTCCTTGAAATCTTGGCTTATGATGAAAAGATTGCGGATGCTTCTAGCGTAGAATATGCTAAAGTGAAACCGCGCAAGGTTATTGAAGCGATGAAAGTTTTCTCTGATCCGCGTTTCAACATTGATGTCTTGAAAGTAGAAGTCCCAGTTAACGTTAAATACGTTGAAGGCTTTGGTGATGGCGAAGTGGTTCATACAAAAGCTGAAGCAGCTGCTTTCTTCAAGGAACAAGATGAGGCAACTAACCTGCCTTACATCTATTTGAGTGCGGGTGTATCTGCTAAACTTTTCCAAGAAACACTTGTTTTTGCGCATGAGTCAGGTGCCAACTTCAACGGCGTTCTCTGCGGACGTGCGACTTGGGCTGGCAGTGTCAAAGACTACATTGAGCAAGGCGAAGAAGCAGCTCGTAAGTGGCTTCGTACAACTGGTTTTGAAAACATTGATGAGCTCAACAAGGTTCTTCAACAGACTGCGACTTCTTGGAAGGAACGCATCTAATCTTGATTTTAGAATTCAAAAAACGTAGTAAGTTTTAGGACTTGCTACGTTTTTCTTCTATATAAGCTAGTTTTTCAGCTCGTTTCTTCTTTTTGAAGAGGGCTTCAGCCGACATGGCTGCAGATTTGTCGGGGTATTCTTCTTGATAGATGAGTGTGACGGGCAATCGGGCACGGGTGTACTTGGCTCCTTTTCCAGCCTGATGTGTTTTGAGACGAGCTTCTACATCAGTTGTATAGCCTGTGTAGAGGGTGCCGTCTCCACATTCAAGAACGTACATATAGGCTTTATTTTCCATAGTAAATCTCTTGAATTTCTGGTGTATAGCTGCCGTCTTGCTCGTGGATAAAGAGAGGCGGGAGGATTTTCAGACCGTCCGGTGAACCATCTTTAATAGCCTCAATTAAGAGCATGTTGGCTTCCCTACCCTGCTTGGGATAGACAAACTGGATGCGCTTGGGCGCTAGATTATGGCCTTTCATGGTCTCTAAAATATCCAAAAATCGGTCAGGACGATGGACCATGGCTAAGCGACCATTGGACTTGAGGACTCGCTGGGCAATCGTGCAAATTTCTTCTAAGTTGGTAGCGACTTCGTGACGAGCTAGAAGATAATGCTCACTACCGTTGAGATTGGAATGTTCATCGACCTTGAAATAGGGAGGATTGCAGAGAATGAAGTCAACCTTACTGCCAGAGATGTGGTTGCCTAGATTTTTCAAGTCGTCATGGATAACTTGCATCTGTTGAGCAAGGTCATTTAGTTCAATGGAGCGCTGGGCCATATCGGCCAGACGCTCCTGAATTTCCACTGCTAGAATCTGGGCCTGAGTCCGTGTGCTAGCGAAGAGACCAACAGCACCATTTCCAGCGCAGAGATCGACGATTAGCCCTCGCTTGGGTAACTTTGGAAAGCGGGAAAGCAGGACACTATCGACTGAATAGCTAAAGACTTCGCTATTTTGAATGATTTTAATATCAGTGGAAAAGAGCTGATTAACTCTTTCTCCGTCTTTTAATTTTGCTTCTGTCATACCAACATTATAGCATGATTAAGTGCTATTCCAAAGAAGAAAGAGAAATTTTATAGGAAAAAACACCTGACAGACATAGTCAGGTGCGAATTTTAGTTGAATTCATATTTTTGCTTGATGGTACAAGCGATGAAAATTCCGATAAAGAAAACCATGAGAATCAGGTAGACTGGCAAGGTTGCGGCTGTCAGCGTTGCAATCTCCAAAAGGTGCTGCAGGACAAAGGCGGATAGATAGAAGCCAAAGACAGAAAAGATAATGAGCAGGCTGCGCCAGAGGTTGAGTGGCAGACAGGCTCGGATGACTGACAAGAAGCTGATGCTGCCTAGCAAGTAGTAGGTCAGGGTTGCCATTTCTATATCGCTCCAGCCATGACTGCTGCCCCAGATATGGACAAATAGCACACTGAAGATAATCATGAGGGAGCTTGGTAGAGCCAACTGCAGAGAGCGTTTGAGGAAGTGCTTTTCAACTGGCTTAATATTGCGCTCAAAGGTGAGGACAAAGGGTGGAAAACCTTCGACAAACTGGTCAATCAAGGTAATCTGAATCGGAATGAATGGGAAAATCAAGAGGTATTCCGGCTTGCCTAGTAGGACGCTGGCGATACAGATGATAGCTAGGATGAAGGAATAAATGGTCTTGATGAAGAAAATCGGAGCAATCCGTCCGATGTTGTTAACGACCCGGCGGCCTTCAAAAAGAATCTCAGGTACATCGTTAAAGTCGGAGTTCAGAAGAACTAAGTTGGCAATCTGCCTAGTTGCGGGGTCGCCCTCGGCCATGACGATGGAACAGTCTGCTTCACGCAAGGCT
>ERZ773099.2677-NODE-2677-length-12062-cov-15.938702_pt1 | contig 12062 bp, 9 predicted proteins | sample MGYA00511120_ERZ773099 | MGnify/ENA primary metagenome ERZ773099 (study PRJEB29015, sample SAMEA2738012) | human oral metagenome | biome: human oral; feature: human-associated habitat; material: dental | place: China | collected 2104 ... | reverse complement strand
GAATTGCGATGGGACTTGGCTATAAGAATGAACTGCAGCGTGTTTTTTGCATCATCGGCGACGGGGAACTGAATGAAGGTAGTATGTGGGAGGCCATTTTGCTCGCCGGAGAGCACAAATGCAAGAATCTTACCTGTATTGTAGACTATAATCACTCAATTGACCGCTCGATTCTTTGGGGCGACCTTACAGAAAAGTTTAGAGCCTTTGGTTGGGATGTAGTGGAAGTAGACGGGCATGATCTCATGGCGTTGGAAACGGCGTTTCAGTGCGGTGAGCGGCAGAGGCCTTTGGCAGTTATAGCGAATACCATCAAAGGAAATGGATGTAAAAGTATGGAGAATGAGCCTGGCTGGCATCATCGCAGTCCGAACGAGGAAGAGCTTATGCAGTTGCTGAAGGAGTTGGAATAGAACATGAATATGAGACAACAGCTTACTGCAACAGTGACTACGCTGGAGGAAAGAGATGAACGCGTAGTTTTGTTGTTGAATGATATTGGTGTATGGGCATTTCGGCATCTAAAGGCGGCGTATCCCAACCGTGTGCATAATTTGGGGATATTGGAACAGGCATCCATTGGTGTATCAGCGGGGTTGGCACTCACGGGCTATATCCCCATTTTTCATACAATAGCTCCGTTTATTGTAGAGCGTGGCTATGAGCAGCTAAAGGATGATTTTGGCTATCAAAATCTCAACGGGAATTTTGTCAGTGTCGGCGGTTCGTTTGATTACAGTGCCTTAGGAATGACGCACTATTGTCCCGGCGATGTGGGAGCGCTTATGCAGATTCCAAATATGCAGGTTGTTCTGCCAGGTACCGCAAAAGAAATGGATCATTTGATGATGGAAGCCTATGATAATGGCAGTCCGACATATTTTCGACTAAGTGAATCATCCAATGAGATGGAACATGAAGTTTCGTTTGGACGTGCCACCATTGTGAAACAGGGTACAAAAGCAACGGTGATTGCTGTCGGTACAATGCTGTCTCCTGTTATGGACGCCGTTGCGGATCTGGATGTCACAGTTCTGTACTATACAACCGTTCGTCCCTTTGACCGTGAAGTACTCCTACCCAATATGCCGACCAATAAGATTTTGCTCTGTGAGCCTTACTATACCGGGGCTTTGACGACCGAGATTATCATGACGTGTCGTGATAATCCTGTTCACATGGAGTTTGTCGGTCTTTCCTGTGAAGTTCCTAGGACGTATGGATCTGTGCAGGATAATATGGCTGTGTTTGGCATGGATGCGAGGAGTATTCGAGAAAAGATAAATACACTGCTTGAGGTATAATGGAGGTCATACCATGGGAAATAAAATTATCGAAGAAGATATTGTGTCCATATGGTCGGAAATAGACTTATCCCCATTAGCGGGTAAGAAGGTTCTGATTACAGGTGCAAGCGGATTGATCGGAACGTACATGATCTATTCTCTTCTGCATTGGAATAACACTTCACAGGATAAGATCCATATTTCTCTTGTGATTCATCGGGAACTGCCGCGTCACTTGAAAATCTTGGAGCAGAATTCTGAGATTGCGATTTATCGCGGTGATCTATCAGACTATCGATTTTTTGAGACATTACCGATGTTCGATTGCATTATTCATGCAGCTGGTTATGGACAGCCGGGCATGTTTATGGAGAACAAAATTAAGACAATTCGACTCAATACGATGGCAACGGATCTTTTACTTTCGCATCTTGCCCCTGCAGGACGCTTCCTGTTTGTCAGTACAAGTGAAGTGTATAGTGGTTCTGTTGAAACGCCGTATATGGAAACAACGGTCGGTGCTACGATGCCTGACCATATGCGCGCTTGTTATATTGAAGGAAAGCGTTGCGGTGAGGCGATTTGTCATGCATATATGGGAACTGATAAGACTGTCAAGATAGGTCGTGTTTCTCTGGCTTACGGTCCGGGCATTCGTAAAACGGATAAACGTGTATTGTATAATTTTATTGAGAAAGCATTGCATGGATCGATTCAGATGATGGATGCGGGCAGGGCAAAGCGCGTATATTGTTACGTTTCGGATACGATATCTATACTTTGGAACATTCTCCTGCGTGGTAAAGAGCACACCTATAATGTTGGCGGTATGTCACATACGACGATTGCAGAGCTTGCTACATTGATTGGTGAAAATCTGAAAGTGCCCGTTGTACTTCCTAAAGAGGAACAAGGGATGAGTGGGGCTCCCGGAGAAGTTTTTGTTGACATGAATCGCGCGATTTCTGAGTTTGATAAGAGAGCTTTTATCTCTTTGAAAGATGGTCTTAAGAGGACAATTCAATGGTATCGTGAGAATCTGGTTTGATAGAAGAGGGAAGAAATGAATTACTCAGATAAAATTTATGTTGCCGGGCATACGGGAATGGTCGGCTCTGCCATCGTGCGCCATCTGCAAAAAAATGGATATAACAACTTACTGACAAGAACACATAGTGAGCTTGACTTGACGAATCAGCAAGCAACAAAGTGTTTCTTTGAGCAGGAACGCCCGGATTATGTGTTTATCGCCGCAGCAAAAGTTGGTGGAATACAGGCAAACAATACATTTCCTGCAGATTTTCTCTATGAAAATTTGATGATGAATGCGAACATCATTCATGCAGCACATGAAGTCGGTGTGAAAAAACTCCTAGCTCTGGGGAGTTCCTGTATCTATCCGAAGTTTGCCGAGCAGCCAATCCATGAGGATGCCTTGTTGGACGGTAAGCCCGAGCCGACGAATGAGGGGTATGCTATTGCGAAGATTTCGGCGTTGGAATTGGTGAAATTCTTCCACCGTCAATACAATGATCCATTTATCAGCTGTATGCCGACGAATATCTATGGTGAGAATGACAACTTTGATTTGCAGGGGTCACATGTTATCCCTGCAATGATTCGCAAGTTCCATACGGCAAAAGCAGAAGGCGTGGATTCTGTTACACTCTGGGGGACGGGAAGCCCTTTGCGTGAATTCCTCTATGTGGATGACCTTGCAGATGCTTGTGTTTTCCTTATGGAGAATTATGATGAGGAGGGACATATCAATATTGGCAGTGGAGAGGAAGTGTCTATTAAGGAACTTGCGGAGATGGTGAAGGTTGTTGTTGGGTTTGAAGGTGATCTGGTCTTTGATACAGATAAACCAGACGGAACTCCCCGTAAGCTTTTAGATACGAATAAAATGCAAAACATGGGGTGGAGATACAAAGTAACACTGCATGAGGGAATAGATCGTTCGTATCGTTATTTCCTAAATAATTACATAGATCTCTAAGCTTTTTTGTGAAGGTGGTGCAGTATATGGAGCGGTATCGAGATCCTGTTCATGGCTTTATTGAGGTACGGCCGCTGGAGAAGAAGATTATCGACTCTGCTCCATTTCAGCGCCTCCGTCACATCAAGCAGCTTGCCATGACGAACCTTGTTTTCCATGGTGCGGAGCACACTCGTTTTGGGCATTCTCTTGGTGTGATGCATCTGGTGACGAAAGCATTTCGCATGGCTGTTGAAAATGCTGGTAATGAGTATAAATTTTCGCGGAAGAAGATAGAGTGGTATGAACAGATTCTTCGTCTAATTGCTCTGACACACGATATTGGACATGCGCCATTTTCCCATGCGTCAGAATCTGTTTTCCCTGATGATATTGAGCATGAGGATTTTACTGAGAAAATTATCAAAGAAACAGAGATTGCTGGATATATTCGTGCCATTGGTGATAAGTTTAAAACGAGGACGGAGCAGTATGATATCACCCCAGAGTTGATTTGTGATATTTACCGAGGAAGAAATCCTGGTGAGAACTCAGAGTTCACCTTTCTTAAAAGCTTTATGGATGGTGAACTCGATTGTGATAAGATGGATTATCTTTTACGTGATTCTCTTTACTGTGGTGTTAATTATGGGAAGTATGATTTCGATAGACTTTTGTCTTCTCTGACGATTGATGTCAAGGATGCTGTTCCAAGACTTGCAATAGATTATGGTGGACTTAAGGTCTTTGAAGAATTTGTACTTGCGCGGTACTTTATGTTTACGGAAGTTTATTTTCATCGAACAAGACGCTATTTTGACTTTGTTTTAGGAAAAGCACTTGAGACGATTTTGCCTAAAGGAATGTATCCACAAGATGTTGAATCTTATTTGAGATGGGATGATCTACGCGTATTGCAAGAATGCCGCAAGAAGATGAAACAAAATCAATATTGCTCTGCTATCATAGAAAGAAAAGTATATCCATGTGTTTATGAAACCTCTACACATGCGACGAGGGATTCTGTGGATTTATATGAACTTATGCAAAGTCTGCTCTATGAAAAGTTCGGAAAAACACGCTTTATAGCGGATACTTCTGATAAGCTGCCACATAAAATTCCTGTACAATGTGATGTTGAGCATGAAAAAGCTGTTGTCTTATTAAATAAACGAATGGGAAAGCGTGTGTCTATTTCCGATGAATCATATATTATTAAGGCTCTTGCCAATAAAATTGGAATAAGGCGTTTGTATGCACATCCTGATATTGCTGAGTCGGCGCGGGATTTTGTGCGAAATCATAATAGATAGTATATAAGGCAGGAGGGGTTACAATGAACTTACTTGATAAGTATGCACTCCTTATTGGAGATATATGTGCGGACAAAAAGACTGGAAAGAAAAAGCTCCAGAAGATCATGTATTTAATTGAGCGAAAAGGGGTTCGGTTGGATTTAAGATATTCTATTCATTTTTTTGGTCCGTATAGTTCAAGACTTGATCAAGCTGTTCATATTCTTGAAAATGAGGATCGGCTGGATATTGATACATCGGGTCAGACCCATCGTATTATTATGAAAAAAGAAGGGAATGGTCAGCTGTCGAAAGAGGATAATATCATTGTCGATGAAGTGCGAAAAGCTTTTTATAATAAATCCCCTATGGAACTTGAAGCGTTGACAACGATTGATTATGTAGCGACTACTTTGTTGCATGGGAATGCTACGAGAGCAGATGTAATAAAACAGGTGAAAATAATAAAGGGGAAGAAGTTTTCTTCTCAGGAGTTAGAAAAAGAGTATGATGTCCTGATTGAGCAAGGATATCTTTCCGCATAATGGTGTATTTTAGGAGGAGAGCACAGATATAGAAAAGATTGGTGTAGGATATGCGTATGTCAGTGATGCTGAGAAACGCTATGTCAATGAGGCGTTGGATGCAGGGCGTCTTTCGCAGGGGAAGATGGTTCATAAATTTGAGACAGAGTTCGCGCGGCTTCATGACCAAAAGTATGGTGTTGCCTGTAACAGTGGAACGACGGCTCTGCACGTTTGCCTAGAGGCAATGAAAGAAGTCTACAGGTGGGAAGATGGCAGTGAAGTTCTTGTTCCTGCGATTACCTTTATTGCCACATCGAATGCCTGTATTCATGCAGGATTGAACCCTGTCTTTGTTGATGTGGATCCAATCTCGTATAACATGGATGCATCCAAAATGGAGGAACGCATCACGGATAAGACAGTTGCGGCAATTCCAGTGCATACATTCGGACAGCCGTGCGAGATGGATGCAATCATGACTGTAGCAGAAAAGCATGGTCTGCGTATTTTGGAAGACTGTGCAGAAGCGCATTTTGCAACCTACAAGGGGAAAAAGATTGGCAGCTTTGGAGACATGGCTGCATTCAGTACTTATGTTGCGCATACGATCACCACAGGCATCGGGGGCGTTATCACGACGAATAATCTGGTGTTGACAGAGATTTCCCGCTCACTTATCGCGCATGGACGTGCCTATACCTGTGAGACTTGCTTGGCGTCCGATCCGAGACAGGTGTGCAAGCTACATATGCAGACGGAGATGGACAAGCGTTTCATGATGGTGCGCATGGGCTACAGCTACCGCATTGGAGAGTTGGAAGGCGCTCTTGGGCTTGGTCAGCTGGAAAATCGCGACCTCATTATGAATACGCGCAAGGAGAACGCGCATTATCTTAGCGAGAGATTGCAGGGAACAGAGAAGTGTTTACAGCTTCCTGAGTATCCGGATTATGTCGATCATTCGTTTATGATGTATCCGATTGTCATCAAGAAAGATGCGCCATTCACGCGGGATGACTTCACACATTTCTTGGAGAAGAACAATATCGAGACGCGTCCTATGCTTCCTTTGTTGAACCAACCTGTTTACAAGAAGCTCTTTGGCGACATCGAGCATGACTATCCGGTTGCCGAGTGGCTGGATCATTATGGACTTTATGTGGGATGCCATCACGGGCTGAGCAAGGAACAGCTCGATAAGATTGTAGCGACAATTAAAGAATTTTTGCAGGATAAAGCATAAAATATGGAATGCGGGAGGCTTCTGTGGTAGAGGTTTCCCGTATTCTATAATGTATATTGTGGGAGAAAATGGTATGCAAATCGTATTACTTTCCGGCGGTGCGGGCAAGCGGCTATGGCCTCTGTCCAATGATCTTTACTCCAAGCAATTTCTTCGGCTCTTGAAGCGGGAGGACGGTATACGTGAGTCGATGATTCAGCGTGTCTGTCGTCAGGTGCAGAGCGTTGCTCCCAGTATTCCAGTCACAGTTGCGACAGGACGGGAGCAGGTTTCGCTCATTCGGCGGCAGCTTGGCTCTGGGGTGAATATCTCCATTGAACCGTGTAGGCGCGACACGTTCCCTGCGATTGCATTGGTTTCGGCATATTTGCATGAGGTGCGCGGTGTTTCTCTCGATGAAGCAGTCGCGATCTGTCCCGCCGACCCTTATGTCGATGAGGATTATTTTCATGCGGTTCTTCAGCTTCTTCAAGAGGCAGAGAGAGCAGATGCCGCAAATCTCGTACTGATGGGAATTGAGCCGACCTATCCGAGTGAGAAATACGGCTATATTATTCCTGTGTCCCAAGAAGCACAGAGCAAGGTGCAGTCGTTCAAAGAAAAACCGGATAAGGAAACCGCTGAGAAATACATTGCGCAGGGGGCACTGTGGAACAGTGGTGTTTTTGCGTTCAAGCTTGGCTATGCACTTGACAAGGCATGTGAATTGTTGGACTATATAGATTATGAGGATCTCTTCAACCACTATGAGGAACTCACCAAAATTAGTTTTGATTATGCCGTGGTTGAGAAAGAAAAAAATATTACAGTTCGACGTTATAGCGGAACATGGCTTGACATTGGCACGTGGAATACGCTTGCCGAGGTGATGCCGGAGTCTTCGATTGGTCGTGTCACGATGGATGAGATGTGCAAAAATGTCCATGTTGTGAATACACTGCCGATGCCGATTCTTTGCATGGGGCTGAAGGATGTTGTGGTTGCGGCGAGTCCGGAGGGCATTCTCATTTCGGATAAGGAGCGCTCCAGCGCGATGAAGCCTTATGCAGAGAAGCTTCATACACCCGTGATGTATACCGAAAAATCATGGGGCGAGTTCCGCATCATCGACGCGGAAACGGAGAGCCTTACCATCAAGATTACACTCAGTCCGGGACGTTCTTTGACCTATCACCTGCACGAACGGCGTGATGAAACGTGGACGGTGATCGAGGGGCGCGGTTGGGTGAAACTGGACGGTAACGAATTTGCTGTTGCTGAGGGGCAGACGGTACGCATTCCGCGTGGGTCATTTCATACGATACGGGCAGAGACCTTACTGAAGGTCATGGAGATCCAGACGGGTGAGGATATTGACGCAGATGATAAGATTGTGTGGGGAGGGGCTAAAACCTAGAGATCACTGGAAAAATAGACCTTCAGCTTGACGTGAATTTTTTCGTCCGTGTAAGGCAGAAAATTGGACGTGGAGTGCTGCACTATGGAGAATTTTCTGATGGACTCCAGGAAAAATATGCCAAGGTGGCGATGCTGAATTTTACGGACATGGAATACGCAAACCGCAAAAGAACAACACGACGGGAAGCCTTTCTGGATGCCATGGAATCCATCATTCCCTGGAACGAATGGATGAAACTTATTCCGCCGTTCTATGTCCAGAAAGAGCGCGGCAGAAAACTGATCCCCCTGGAAACCATGCTGCGTATGTACCTCATGCAGAACTGGTTCGGTCTTTCTGACAAGGGCATTGAGGATGCCATTTACGACAGCTACGCCATGAAGCGCTTTCTAAAGATTGACTTTTCCACAGCACAGACACCCCATGCCACGACACTCCTGCACTTTCGTTACCTGCTCGAAAAGCACGACATTGCCCGCAAGATGTTCGATGATGTAAAACAGCGGCTGGAAGCCTCGGGACTCATCATGCACGGCGGTACGATTGTGGATGCAACGATCATCCATGCGCCGAGTTCGACCAAGAACGTGACAAAGTCCCGCGATCCTGAGATGTACTCCACCAAGAAAGGGAATCAGTGGTACTTCGGCATGAAGATCTATTCCGGTGCGGACGCCGGAACCGGCTATGTCCATACAATTACGGCAACATCTGCCAACGTGCACGACATTGCAAAGAACCATGAACTGATCCGCGAAGAGATCATATTGTCTATGGTGATTCGGGCTATCTTGGTGTGGAAAAGCGCACGGAAATTGCATGACAACGGGGTAAGTGCGCTCATTTTCCCGAATTTCCCGTTCAAATGGGAGATTCGGGGAAGGAAAGTAAGAGATAGGGGCATGATTGTTCACTGTTTGCATGGAAAACTGTAGATTTTATGCCTGTGGATAACGTGAACCTTATTATCCGTGGTTTTTCAGCGTTTCCTTAGCTTTTCTTTATCTGCCGTGTTTCCTTATCCTGTGTTTTGCTGTGCGCGAAGCTGTACGAGTCCCTCGTGCAGGCTCAGGGCACTCTGCGGTGTTGCGTGCCGTGCCCAAGATCCAGATAGCCGAACCGATGGGCGCGTGTCTATGTATACATCGTGTTCTTGGAAATTTCTAGCTCTTTGGTGGCTTTCGCCTGACCGATTTCCTGCGCCAGCTTGATTGCCTACACCTTAAATTCATGATCGTATTGCCTGTTTGCTGCCATTTTGACCTCTCCTTTTCCTCTTTGACATTATCTAAAATCCTTGCGAAGAAGTTGTCAACTTTATTTGTAAAACATCAGTTCCAAATCCTGTGGGGAGTTTCTTGCCTCACTTTTATTATATCAAAACTTATTTTACTACATTAGAAGGCGATGCTCTCCTAGTGCTTTTGTGCCCTGAAGTGTAGTGGAAAGGAATGGTTACAGACATGAAAGTAAAAATTGATCGTGAACATCTATTTAAAGAAAAAATGATGTCGGGGATAAATTTATTTACCGGAGCGGGTTTTTCTTGTTTACCAGATGCCGATGGACATAAACTTCCTGTGGCAGAGGAGTTGTGCATAGAAATATGTGAAAAATTCGATTTATCATATGATGACTTTGGGAATGATCTGGAGATGATTAGCACCTTGATAGATGGGGTTGAATTTCAAGATTATTTGCGCAATAAATTTAAGGTGAATAGCATAAATGAAAAATATTTGCTTCTGAACAGATTATCCATCTTATCATTTATTACCACCAATATTGATAATATCCCTCATTTGGCAACTGAGATGGGAAAACGATATTATTTAAAAAGTCTCACTTATTATGGTGCACATCGTGCGGAGCAAGCTGAATTGTGCTATATTCCTCTACACGGTGAAGTCATGAATAGAGAAAGACCGTTGTTCTTTAAGAAATTTGACTTAGCGACAGCAGATCAAGCAAACGGCGATCTCTTTCAACAGGCAATTCAAAAAATGAGAGATACGCCAACATTCTTCTGGGGATATGGGTTTCACGATCCTGGTGTATTGCGTATAATTAAAAAACTTATAGAGAACTCTTCTACTGATATATGGGTACAGTGTAGAGAAACTGATGAGAAACAGATTAAGGTGTTTAGACGTCTGAATTGTAATATTATAATTGGAGAAACGGAGGATATACTTGATTGGATACATGAAAATATAAAAGCCGCTGGAAGTAAAGAAAATGTGGGAGGTGATATATCCCGTCGACATAATCTTAAGCAATATTTACTTCCTACGATCAACCAAGTTCCTGCAGTTCAATCAAAGGATTATTTTATTAAGGGGATAACACAATGGTATTCAATTTTAACAAAACAAGCAATTGAATTGGATGTGGTTAATGATGTATATAATGAGTGCCTCTGTCAAAAAAATACTATTATAATCGGCACTGATTTTTCGGGGAAAACTACAGCGCTGATGCAATTAGCACTCAAAGTAACAAATCCAAATAAATTGTTTCTTACTAATCTGAGTGTAGAAAAAAGTATATTTATAATTAATAATACAAATGATATAGAAGTGACGATATTCATTGATAATTGTGAAATGGATATGGCTGCTTATAAAATACTTGCTAAAGCAAATAATGTTCGTACTATAGCGACAGCTACGGACTATACATTTGAAATATCGAAGCATTTACTTGAAGATGTTGATTTTAAGGCAGTGTTTATAAAGGATTTTACAAAAGAACAGGCTCGAAGATTCTATAATGCAATTGAGGGGGGGATACGTAAATCGGACTTCTCATATAAAGATAGTGATGATGAAAAATTCTCTATATTGGAGATGATGCTTAAAAACGTCAGGCAATCATTAAAGCGTAAGAGAGTAGAAACACTATTACTTAACGTTCTGCAAGCAAATGAGCGTGCCTTTGCTGCAGTATCTCTTGCTGTATATCTATCAGAAAATAGATCTGCGTTGTCAACAGATATATTGATTTCTTTTTTTGATTGTAAAACATATGAAGAAACTCGGAGATATGTTAATGAAGCAAATGGGCTGTTGAGGGACTTGGAAGTGTCGGTCGATCGTTGTGATGATGACCAAAATTATTATGATATTCGATCTAAACTTTTTTTACAACATGCGAAGAAAGTCCTGTGTCAAGTGCCTGCATTAAGGGGGGCGTATAGTGCTGTGATATATGAGTTTTTGCAAAAAATATCTCCCTACAAGATATATCAATATAATTTATTTCGATGCAGCGCTTATGATGCAAAATTATATCATACTCTTTTTGGCGAAAGAGCAAGTGAAGTCTATAAGGCATTGTACGAATACGACAACAACCCATACACTTTGCAACAATGGGCTCTGTGTAGTGCATATCAAAAGAATTTTAAAGAAGCATTTGCGCTTATTGACAAGGCACAACATAAAAAACCAAATAATTTTAGCATGAAGAATACAGGAGCAATTATCTTATTTGAGGCTAATCGGGGCGACAAAAGTGACATAGGTCGTGCTAAAAGGATAGAAGCTATTAGCATCTTAGAGGAGTGTTATTCGAATGATAAACGTAAGACCTATCATGCAAATAAATTTGCGGAATTTGTAATAGATGTTGCAAATACAGATGGTAACTATGATTATGTTGACAAAGCCATCAAATGGCTTGATGAGATTACCAAACGAGGAGAAAATACATACGTCGGCGAAAAATATCTGAAAAATCTGCGAGTAATTCAGGGCAGACAGGTTGTTCGTTGATTTGTGTGATACCTTTAGATATTATGGATTTGGTATTATCAATGTAAAAGAGGCTAATCTGATTTTGTAGTTCCAGATAGAGGCAAGAGGGGCTCTATAACTTAAAGTGAAAACGGTATGGAAATATAGGTGATGATTTGAATTACCATGAAATTACATTTCCAGCAAACAGTTTATTCCTCATCACAGGCGGCGCGGGCTTCATTGGCTCAAACCTATGCGAGGCGGTGCTCTCGATGGGGCACAGGGTTCGCGTGCTGGACAATCTGTCGACGGGATATGCGAAGAATATCGCAGGATTTCGGGAGAATCCGAACTTCGAGTTTGTCGAGGGGGATATCCGAGATGCGGCGCTCTGCATGCGCGTGTGCGAAGGTGTGGACTATGTGCTGCATCAGGCGGCGGCGGTGAGTGTGCCTGAGAGCATTGATCAGCCGGTGGAGTATACGCTGACGAATATTGTCGGCACGGTGAATATGATGGAGGCGGCGGCGAAAAATGGTGTAAAGAAGTTCACATACGCGTCGAGTGCTGCGGTCTACGGCGACGATGAGACGA
>ERZ773099.2674-NODE-2674-length-12074-cov-8.332058_pt1 | contig 12074 bp, 9 predicted proteins | sample MGYA00511120_ERZ773099 | MGnify/ENA primary metagenome ERZ773099 (study PRJEB29015, sample SAMEA2738012) | human oral metagenome | biome: human oral; feature: human-associated habitat; material: dental | place: China | collected 2104 ... | reverse complement strand
AGCGGCGACGGCGGAGTCCACTCCGCCGGACAGTGCCGCGAGCACGCGCATGGGGTCTCCTCGAAGGTGCGGTAGCCGTAGCAGATACGGCCGGACCGAGTGCGATAGCCGTGGCAGATTACCGCAGGTGGCGGAAGTTACGGGAGATCGGGCTGAATCGCGTGCCATGGGATGACCTACGCGGGACGAGGGGGAGGCAGCAGGGCGGTAGCGGATGCCGCTGTCGAACTGCAGAGCCGTTCTCGCATTCATGTCGCAGCCCAGGTGTATACCTGAGGAAGTAGGCCAAACGGGCCTACCTCAACGAGGAGTCCCTACATGTCATCACTCACCCTTCAGCATCTTCTTGACGCCTGCCGCCCAGGAGGCGCGAGCGTCCTCACCTCGGTCACGCCCCTGGAGCCCGCGGCCGGGCTCCATGCCTCGGTCGCTCCCGCTAAGTTCGTCTCCGGCAGTAAATCAGTGTTCGCTTATGAGCGGCGCTTCTGGAATGGAGAAGCGGTCACGGCCGTCCTTATCGATTCCAAGCAGTCGCAGAACAACCGTCTTGAGGCGGCCGTCTCCGCATCGATTGCGGACGGTGACCCCATTCTCGCCCGAATCCCTCGAATCGAACTGCGCTTCTCCGATGGACAGGTCTACAGCGATATCGACCTGCCCCATCGTGCCTTCGACGGCCAGATCCGGGCCGGCACGATCAACGGGAAACCGGCCACTGAGGATGAAGAGTACCGAGCACTGCGCGATGCGACTGTCTTCCAGGCCCGGCCACTGATGGAGCGCAGCCCCATGACCCTGCTGCTCGGTGGATGGGATGCCAGCCGCAAGAGCCATCAGGGCCGTTATCGCAGCATCCTCGTCGGTGAGATCATCGGGGTCCTCGCGGATCAGGAAGGGGGACCGGAGACGAGCCAGTCCAAGCGGGGAGGGGCGCGGATAGACCCGGTGGGCATGAGGATCGATCTTACGGAGAAAAATCGCAAGGCCATCGCTGATACGCAGAAGCACGAGTTGTCCGACGGCACTTACAAGAAAGCTTCGGGGAGAAATGGGAAGGTATCGAGCCTTGGTCTCGGTGGCATCCCGCCGTCGTTGGAGCAGCTCGGCGGTGTCACATGTCAGGCGATCATCCGCTCCCATGTGCTCAGTTTCGCGGCCTTGCGATCCTTGCGTTTCGGTTGCTCCACTCCAGAGGGTGATGTCGCCTGCCGTGCGGTACTGGCTGCGCTCGCTTTGAATGGCTTGGCCCGGTCCGACGCAGAACTCCTCCTACGCGCCAACTGCGACTTGGTGGAGGCGGGCCCGTCCGTCGTGACGCTGGACAGGCGCTACGGGAGCAAAGAGAGCTTTGAACCGCTGAGCCTTGGTCAAGCGCAGGAGTTGCTGTCTGCAGCAATCGAGAATGCTGAGCGTGTTGCTGGCCTGACGTGGGACGGCTCAGTTCTCGTCGTTGACGGGAACCCAGACATTCTAGCGGCGGCCGCTGACGAGTCTCAGGACGACTGATGCCACCCGTCAGCATTACAGCGCGGTTCCCTCTGGGCGTCTACCACGGGCATGCCTCGGATGGAAGCCCTGATCCCTTGCCCTCCCCTGCGCGGTTGCTATCCGCATTGGTGAGCACTGCCCATACGGGAACCTCGGCATTGAAAGATGGTCGGATGAATGATCGAGTTGCCATGGCGCTCACATGGTTGGAGAAGCACCCTCCCAATGGGCTGCATGTTCCGAATACTGTCTCAGTAAATTCGGCGAAGGATAGCAGGATCGCGTACCGGAAAACGGGAACGATTGAGAAGTCTCAGCCAAAGACAGCCGGCAAGAATATCTCCGATGGCTATGCCGTCAACGGTGCGGTCGGCTGGGTTTGGGACGATATGCCCGATGATGTTCGCGCTGCTCTAGAAAAATTGTGCGAGGATGTGCCCTGCCTGGGGGAGATGGATAGCCCTGTGGTCATGAGCGCTGAAGAGATTGAACCGAACTGGTATCTCGACGCTGATGTGACTGCGTTCACGCCCGGGGGTATGCGGGTGCAGACTCCTGCGCCTGGCAGACTAAAAGTTCTTAAAGAAATGTATGAGCAAGCGCATCCCGTTGAGGTTCCCGGGACATCTGATGATTGTTTTCGTTCCTCGCGCGATACGGTGAGAGTATTTCCAGTATCCGAGGAGTGTTTGTGGACTGCGCGGTACTTCTCCGTCAAGGACTCCGGTCAACAGGATGAGGGCGGGGCGCCATGGCGAGATGCCCTCATCCTGTTGGCAGACGACGGCACAGAGCGGGAGTTCGCACCGGAGCGACGCCTGAGCTGGTGCGTCGCTTTCCATCGGGCTCTTGTTGCCAGGATCGGCGATGGTGCGCCACCTGTTGTTACCGGAAGGTACCCGGACGGGATGCCTGTACCCGCTAACCGTGTGGCTATCCAGTACGTCCCATCTTCTGTCCTGCTTCAATCTGTGGCTCAGGACGCTTTCGACATTCCTGGCGCTTTCCTCATCATGCTGCCCAAAGATGCCAGCGATGAGGAGAGGGAAGTCATCCTTCATGCTCTGGAGGGCATGACGCGGTTGCGTTCCCGCTGGGCCGAGGCGCGCTTGCGCCCACCGGATGAGGTTTTCGATGCGCGGATGTTCTGGCGTCCGCCTGCCCCAGGAACTAGGCGCCTATGGTCTCCGACCCCCGTGGCTGTGCCTGAGGTGACTCGGCAGCGCGGTGATTGGAAATTTGAGGATGCCATCCTCCTATCGCTGGGATTCGTTTGGCGTGAAGCGCTCCCACCTGCGCCGCGAGGCACTCAGGGGTACCGCCTGCTGGTGGCACATGCGCGTGACTATGGAGCCGGGGTGATGTGGCACCACCGTGTTGCGAAGAATCCGGGCTCGTATGTCCACAAGATGCCGGAGAGTGTAGTGGCCCAGCCGTACACCGCCCTCATGGATACCGGGGCGTTGATGACAGATACCGAGGTGGTCGCCGTTGGACAGAGTCGTCATCTGGGCGGGGGACTGCTGGTGCCTGCCGACATCCCCTCCGAACTGGCGTTGAACTCGATCCGGAGGCACTCATGATCGACATCACAGATTTTGGGGACTTCTTCGAAGCGATTCATGGCCCTGGGAACCGCCCCTTCTCGTGGCAAGAAGAACTGCTCAGCCAATTGGTTGATACAGGCCGTTGGCCTGAGCAGATCGTCGCGCCGACCGGGGCGGGCAAGTCATCAGTAGTGGAGGTGCACATTTTTGCAGTTGCACTGTTCGCCGTCGGTGCGGCCCAGCGCGTGCCTCGAAGACTGGCGGTCGTCGTCAATCGCAGGGCGCTGACCGATTCTCACGCGGAACGGGCGGAACGGATTCAGCGTTTTCTGGCCGAAGCGCCTAGCGATGGGGGAATCCTCGGACGTGTGCGTGAGGCTCTCATCAGTCTGCGCGTGTCCGACGCCCAGGACCGCTCTGCACTGGTTGTCACCACCATGCGCGGTGCGGCCGCCACGGACCGGGCCTGGCTCAACGCGCCCGAGGCCTGTGCCGTGCTGTGCATGACTCCAGCCATGTGGGCGTCCAGCCTCCTGTTCCGCTCCTATGGAGCTTCCCGGTTCGCGCGGCCCAGGCTGGCAGGAATGCTCGCCCTTGATGCCGCAGTAGTGGTTGATGAGGCGCACCTGAGCCGTCAGATCCTGGTAACGGCGCGCCGTGTGGGAGAATTATGCGTTCGAAGTAGCGAACAGATTGGTGTCCCAGCGCTCCAAGCAGTGGAGATGACGGCGACACCGTCAGATAGTGCCAAGCGCATTGTTGGCGTCACCCGGGAGTCGCTTGCGCAGGACTCGCGCTTGGCTGTGCGTGTTCAGGCTGCTAAAACCATCGACTACGTGCCCACAGCGGCGTGGCCTTCTAACGGGAAAATGACGGCAGCGTACCGGGATGAGGTCGTGGCTCAGGTGGCTGCCGCCGTTGAGGATGCCCGCAAACTCGTTTCTGAAGGGGCACGTACCGTTGGATGCGTCCTCAATCGAGTAGATAGCGCGCTTCGGGTCACCGAGGCACTCAAGGGTCGCGGTCTTACCTGCCAGGTGTGGGTGGGGCGGATGCGCCCATGGGACTTGGAACGCCTCAGGCGACAGCATCCTGATCTTTTCGGTCCGGCAGGGTCGGAAGGGATCGACGTCCTCGTGGCCACTCAGACCGTTGAGGTTGGCGTTGATCTAGATCTGGTGGCCATGGTGACGGAACTTGCTCCGGCTAGTGCCATTGCACAGCGTGCTGGCCGAGTCAACCGCATGGGGCGGCGCAAGCACGGGAAAGTAGTCGTTGTCGGTCCGGTGCAAGTTGTGTCGTCGAGTAAAGATATGGCTCCTTATCGGGGCGACGATCTTGCGGCAGGTTTCGAATGGGTTCAGAAACGTGCCGCTGACGGCGACCTGTCACCACTCATGGTTAGTGAGAACCCTCCGCCAGCAGAGTCTCCGCGCCGCCTGTTGTTCCAGCGACCTGAGCCCTGGGACGCCATTCTGTGGGCCAAGACCTCAATGGACCTGCTTGTTGAGCCTGAGCTCGACCTTTGGATCCGTGACGATCTCGACCCCGAAGTCGGAACATTAGGTGTTGTTCTGCGCGACTTGATTGAACTGCCTGACGCTACGGCCTGTGAGACCCTTGTGACCGCTGTGCCACCTCAAGACCGCGAGGTATACCCCGTGACGATGACGACCGCACGGAAAATCATCAAGCGTCTTGGTGATGCCCCGGAGCGGTCATTGGAGAAGTCGGTTCTTTGGCGGGATGGGGGTGGTGTGGCGAGCTGGCAGAAGACGATTACTGAGGGAACAGATGCGTCTGATGTGCTGAAGCCTGGGGATCTGTTGATACTTGACGCCTCTACGCCATTGCTGAGTGTCAATGTTGTGACTGAAAAGGGTCGTGAACAAGGCCGTCCAGTGCCATATGAGGAACTCGATGGTCTTACCGCCATTATTACGGATCCCGATCAAGTGCGGCGTCTCGCTATTCTAGAATCAGATGAGATCAGTCGTTTATTCCCGAATGAGGTCCTGGAATGGCCTGCCGGTTGGGATCCTGACGAAGGGCCGGCATGGGTAGTGAGGCGAAGTGCTGCCAATCCGGAAGACGAATCTGATGAGCGCTCTGCCTGGTCGGTCAGCGGTAAGGTGATGCTGGCCGACCATAATGCGGCCGTTGCCGATCGAGCTGGAAAACTGGCTAAGGGTATTGGGATGAAACCGATTCTTGTTGGTGCTCTAGAAAAGACCGGCACCTGGCACGATGTCGGAAAAGGTGATACTCGATTCCAACGACTCCTGTGGCGAGGAAATCCTGATAGCAGGGAACTACTGGCCAAGAGCGGAGGGCGTTCGATGCCACCACAGTCTGTTCGCCGTGCGTGGGCCAATGCGGGCCTGCCGCCAGGATGGCGCCATGAGCTGGTTTCGGCGGCAGCGTACTGGGAACGGACCGCACAGGATGAAACTGACTCAGAGATGCGAGACTTGATTACCAGGATGATTGGGACGAGCCATGGTCGTGGAAGGCCACTGTTCGCCCATGGGCCGGCAACCGCAGGTCCTGATCATGCAGAGGCGTTGGAGGATCTTCTTGGTGAAGGCGAGTGGGAATCAATCGTGGCCCGCACTGATAGGAAGTGGGGACCATGGGGCACCGCCTATCTAGAGACGGTACTCCGGGCAGCCGATTGCACGATTTCCGCTGGGGGGAAGTGAAGGACATGATTCTTGGTGGAAGTATTTCCAGTGCGTTGACTACCTTTGCGGGGTTAGGGTTGGCAATGATCTTGGAAAGGGATGGTGCTACGCGTGTGCGGCTCGGCTGGACCGAGACAGACGAACCTCGGATGTTTATTGAAGCCGATGGATGTGATGATGATGGAATCGCCGCCGCCGTTCATCGCCATGCAGCGGCATGTTCAGTTCCGGGAACTTGGATTGATCTAGATCTTGAGGCTGATCCATGGAAAAGCAATAGTGCCGTATTCAGTCCACGTGTGAAAGCCGCAAATGGTGTAGAACAATGGTGTAACATGCAGTTGGCCAGACGTCAAGGACTCGACAGTATTATGGCTGGTACTGAGAATAATGCAAGCATTGAGATAATTGGCGCACTTGGTGAGCCCGCTTACTGGAGATTCGTTAGTAATTCCCCTAGGCCAGATGAAGGTGCGAGTCGATGGGAAATGAAGACTAGAAATCGCGGCGAGGACTTTGTGCGTAATCGCTTGCGGCAATTGGTGTCTGTCGTAAACAGGCGTGATCTCGATAGTATTCGCGCTGGTTTAGTCGGCGAAATTTTAGTCGATGAGGCGTATAAGGGTAAGCGGTCCGATGAATCTAGAACTTCTACTGGATTGACGGGGCCGAAATCCACCGACAGTGTCCTTGCGTGGTGTGCACTGTGGGGGATCTCGTCTTTCCCCGTTGTTCATCGGCTTGGCGGAACGTCTGTCACGGCTGGAGCAATTCCATTGGGCAAGTTCACTCCAACCCACCTTGCGCTTCCGGTTCTTGTGGGTCCTCACTCCCTGGATAGGTGGCGGGTGTTGATTGTTTCTCGGCAGTTTATTCAGGTGGCCGAGACGTCGACCGTGGGCGGCGATGATGCGGTTGGGCGGGCGTGGCTTGTGGCGCATGGTGCGCGAGCTATCATCTTTTTTCATGTCAATGTCACCGGGAGCAAGAACGCGCCTGAACGTTCTTTGGGTTCGGGAAGAATAGAGGTTCTTACTTAAACGTGACTCTATCTCTGGCATCAGAGCAGTTGGCTGACGAGTTGTTGTAAAAAGCGAATGGATGCGGTGTGGTGCTAATATAACCTCCAGATCGCCAAATTTAATGTGCGTTCCGTATTCGCTTCTGAAAGTAATTTAGTTTTTGGTGGCGATGAGTGACCGTCGCCGCGACTGTCAAAACTGTCAAAGGAGACAGGCCATGGTTTCGGAGATCAAAGCTGACCCTATCCCTATTAGTTTGGTCGTTCACTCCCTTTTCTGTCCGAGGAGGGCCTGGTTGGAATCAGTCGGGGAAAAGACAGACACGATGCAGATGCAGGCTGGACTTGATGCTCATCGGCGTGTGGATAATGCGGCTGAGAGCAGGGCGACTGCGCGTCGGGCGGTGAATGTACGCTCAGAACGACTGGGATTATCTGGGCGTTGTGATGTCATCGAAGGATCAGCTGACGGGCCATTGACGGTTATTGAGTACAAGGCCACTCCTGTGCGTCGACGCCCCGAAGTTACACATGCGAACCGACTACAGCTTGCACTTCAGACGCTGTGCCTTAAGGAAATGGGTCATGATATTGGAGGGACAGAGGTTTACTTCACTGGTCACCGTAAACGAGTGGAGGTTCTACTAAATGATGTTGATTTCGCGCAGGCTGAGGAAGCGGTGGAGCGTACTCGTAAAATTATTGCTTCGACGCAGGCCCCCGAACCTTTCGAAAATGACAATCGGTGTGAGTGGTGCTCGCATGTATCCGTTTGTTTGCCATCTGAGCACAGGTACGAGGCTACTCGGCGGCGTGTGATAGCCACCGCACCGGATGCTCAAATTCTCCATGTGACTACTGCGGGGTCGAGGGCGTCACTGAGAAATGGGCGTGTTGAGGTGTCTAAAGCAAGAGAGAATCTGCTAAGTGTGCCGATTGAGCGGGTGCTTGGGCTCGTGGTTCACGGTAATGCTGATATCTCTTCTGCTCTGCTTCGCGAGTTGTGTTGGCGGGACCGATGTGTTGTGTGGTGCTCCTGGTCAGGACGTGTTATTGGATGGTCACAGGGCGCCGATTCTCCCAACGGTCTACAGCGAGTGCGCCAGCATGTCGCTAGTGCTGAAGGGAGATTGGATATAGCACAGCAGATGGTTTCAGCGAAGATCGCGAATCAAGCTACCTTGCTGCGACGTAACGGTGAGGCATCTGGAGCTGTGGATCGTATGCGGCAATTGCGGCGTGATGCGTTGGTTGCGCCTTCGTTGACGGATTTACTCGGAATTGAGGGGGAAGCTGCAGGTAACTATTTCAAGTCGTTCTCTACGATGCTCAAAGGTGTTACGGCGGCCTTCGCCGCGTCTAGATGGAGAGGGCGGAGGCGTCGGCCTGCACCGGATCCTGTGAACGCTGCCCTGGACTACACTTATGCCTTGCTTTTAGGTGATTGTATTCGTTCTTTAGTGGCTTGTGGGCTCGACCCTCATGCTGGTTTTCTTCACTCGAGCTCAAGAAACAAACCGGCTTTGGCATTGGATTTGATGGAAGAGTTCCGTGCTCCGGTTGCAGACTCGGTAGTTGTCCGGGCCATAAGAAATGGAGAGATAGGCGAAGATGACTTCGTAAGGGATATCGGTAGTTACCGGCTGACCGACAATGGGCGCCGGCAATTGATTGCTGGTTTTGAAAGACGCGTTGAGACATCTTTCAGGCATCCTATATTTGGCTACGACGTTACATGGAGGCGTGCCATTGAGGTTCAGGCTCGGTTGGTTTTGGGGACTATCGATGGGACTCAGCCGGGATACAAAGGAGTGACGGTGCGCTGATGCGTGACGACGTGAGGCGTATTCTTGTCGCTTATGATGTCCCGTCTGATCGACGCCGGACGAAAGTGGCAAAAAAGTTATTGAAGTACGGAGACCGCATTCAGTACTCGGTATTCATCGTGGATGCGGTGCCGGCAAAGATTATACGAATGCGTGGTGAGCTGGAGGAGATCCTCAAGGTTGATGAGGATTCCGTGCTGTTATGTGATGTGGGGCTATTGTCGTCAGTTGATGCGCAGCGGTTCTCCTATGTTGGGCTGACAAGGACGATTACCCCCCAAGGTCCGCTCATTGCCTGATGCGAGTGCTTTGGTGCTATAGGATTCCTAGGCAGCGCTCGCATGGTCAGATCGTTGAGATGCTGCGGATAAAGCGGCTCAAGTCGGTGCCAGTGCTGGCCGGTAGTGGCCCACTTTGCTTGAGTGCTCGCGGGGCTGTGTCAGGAGCCAGTCATTATGGGCTATACTAGGTGGTCACTTGCAGGTCTTTCGGGAACTGCACTTCATTGAGGGCTGTTGCAACAGAGGCACTGCGCGGTCCTGGAGCAGCCTTGCAGGTCTTTCGGGAACTGCACTTCATTGAGGGGCGAAGCTCAATGTGGCTGAGGTCCTTCAGTTCGGCTTGCAGGTCTTTCGGGAACTGCACTTCATTGAGGGGGCGGCCAGGCGGACCATTCCTTCACCCGCGCTCGCCTGCTTGCAGGTCTTTCGGGAACTGCACTTCATTGAGGGGGGTCGAAGACGGTCATCACCCACCCCTGTCCGGGGTACTTGCAGGTCTTTCGGGAACTGCACTTCATTGAGGGACGAAGACGCCGACGCAGAGGGAGCAACATCAACCTTGCAGGTCTTTCGGGAACTGCACTTCATTGAGGGGGGATACCGACCTCCACCCAGCCCGGCGGGAGGGCTTGCAGTTCTTTCGGGAACTGCACTTCATTGAGGGTCGTACAGCGCCGCCGGGCACCAGCTGAACCAGGCGCTTGCAGTTCTTTCGGGAACTGCACTTCATTGAGGGGCATCACCCCCGTCGTGAGCGACGAGTGCGTCGGCTCTTGCAGTTCCTTCGGGGACTGCACTTCATTGAGGGGAGTTGAACACGGCTGTATCCTTCTGTGGTGCGTCCTTGCAGTTCCTTCGGGGCTGCCTTCATTGAGGGATCACGGCCCGCGATTGGACGCCGGGCCAACGCACTAGGGAGACGGAGCACGCATGAGTGAGCGCAACACAGCTGCCTGGCTGCGAGCACTATCGATCCGGCGCGACATGCTGGCAGATGCCCAGCGGGAGGTGCGCACTGGCGTGCTCGCCGCGGTGCGTGCAGGCGTCCCGGTGACTGAGGTGGCCGCCGCCGCCGGGGTGCACCGAGTGACCGTGCACCGATGGTTGCGAGAGCACGCGAGCACCGTCACCGACGCAACCGACTTGCAGGACGAAAGTCCCGATGCCCTGCGTGGGGACGATCCGGTTGGCGGGCTTGCAGTTCCTTCGGGGGTCACGCTTCATTGAGGGTACGCACATGGTCGTTCCCTGGCTACGTCCACGCGCTTGCAGTTCCTATAGGAACTGCACTTCATTAAAATATTACGGCCGTTACATTCTCACCCAGCGGAACCTTCAGAGATTTCTGTGATCTTTATGTGAGTTGTATTTTAGCGACCGCTGGTTTGTTTTCTCCTCTGCATTGTTTATTTTGTAAGACTGGAGCACTTGAGTTGGATTATGTACCCGCATTCATTTTCGTGCTGTAATTGAATGATTTTATTTATGTATGTATAGGGTCGGCTTGTTTTGGGGTAGATAGGCAATGTTCTCGCTCATTATCAAAAATCTATGTGTTGTGCATGGTGTCTAAGACAGGGAGATGTTTGGAGGTATTAAACGTCCGAGTGGAGTATGGGTGTTGACGCAATGTTCGCCGTGTTTCGTAGGGAAAATTATTCTGTCATGCATAAAATGTAATCATGAAAATCTATTTTGCATCTATTGTGTCGACTTGCAAATGATTCTTTATTCGGATGCCGTGTCTGTCCCTGTGAATTTCTATTTTTCTTATTTAGGGTCGCGCGTAGACATTTTCGACAATTTCCATGCCCTCCGCGCACTCTCCAGCGCCGCGGGCAGGGCCGCGAGCAGCCGCTCGACGTCGTCGGCGCTGGTGTCCCGCCCCATGGAGCAGCGCAGTGTTGCGCGCGCCGGACCCTCGTCGAAGCCCATGGCCAGCAGCACGTGGCTGGGGCGCGTCACTCCGGCGTGACAGGCGGAGCCCGCCGACGTATCAATACCGGCCATGTCCAAGGCCATGAGCAGCGCCTCGGCATCGCCGTCCTCGAACCACAGGTGCGCCGTGGCTGCTACATGCTCCACATCCTCGGGAATCGTCGCGTGCACGCCCGGCAGCGCCGTCGCCCCCTCCAGCACGCGCCTGCGCAGCGCCTCGAGCCTGCGAGACTCCTCGGCCCGCTCCGCCATCGCCAGCTCGACCGCCAGCGCCAGGGCCCGGGCCCCGACCACGTCCTGGGTTCCCGAGCGCACCCCCCGCTCCTGGCGGCCCCCGCCGGTCGGCGCCACCAACATCAAGTCGCGCCTGGCGACGAGCGCCCCAATGCCAATCGGCGCTCCGAGCTTGTGGCCGGTCACCGTCATGGCATCCAGCCCCCAGGCGCGGAAATCGACCGGCGTCTTGCCCAAGGCGGCCACGGCGTCGGAATGCACCGGTACATAGCCGGAATCCGCCGACCGCCGCGTTCCGCTCGCCTCGCGAACCGCCTCGACGAGGCCGGCCATGTCCTGCACAGCGCCCGTCTCGTTATTGGCCGCCATAATGCTCACCAGCGCGGTTCCCGGCCCCGCCGTCACCGCCTCGCGCAGACTCTCCGGATCGACCAGTCCGGCCTCGTCCACGCCGACCTCGACATGCTCGCCCCCCAGGCGGGCCGCCGCGGTGCGCGCCGAATCCAGCACTGCCGGGTGCTCAAGGGGAGAGGTGACCACGCGGGGCGCCCGCACTCCCGCGGCCCGCGCCGCCAGGGCGCGACCGGTGACCACCAGCGCGTCGGCCTCGGTGCCGCCGGAGGTGAACAGCACCTCGTGCGGGTCAACATCGAGTGCTGCCGCCAGCCGGGCGCGCGCCCGTGCCAGCATCGCCCCCACGCGCCGTCCCGACGCATGCTGGGCGGCCGGATTCGCCCACCCGCCCAGGCCCTCGCGCAGGTCCGCGGCCACCTGTTCGGCGACCTCGGGGCGCACGGGCGTCGTCGCGGCATGGTCGAGGTAGGTGCGGGGGACTGCGCTGGTGCTCACGCGCCCACTCTAGGGACGGCGTCCGGCTCCTGGGCATGACGCCGATCGCCATCCCGGACGCGGCGACCGGCGTCGTGCGTCTCCATGCGCACACCGCGGCGTCGTGCGCCTCCATGCGCACACAGGTGCGCCTGGGCTTAGGTTGGTGCCGTGAGCACGTCTCGAACCCGGCCCATCCGCTCTGCCGCCCCGCTCAAGGAGGGGTG
>ERZ773099.2673-NODE-2673-length-12076-cov-5.535729_pt1 | contig 12076 bp, 9 predicted proteins | sample MGYA00511120_ERZ773099 | MGnify/ENA primary metagenome ERZ773099 (study PRJEB29015, sample SAMEA2738012) | human oral metagenome | biome: human oral; feature: human-associated habitat; material: dental | place: China | collected 2104 ... | reverse complement strand
GCATCTGCGGATGTGTGCTCGGCACCGCTCCCATGCCCATGAGCGTATGCACGACAGGCAGATGGTATTTTTCGATGAACGCCGTCACCTCTGCCGAGGTGCCCGCCGAGATCACACCGCCGCCCACGATCACGAGGGGGCGTTCTGCGGCTACGATCTCCGCCGCCGCCTCCGCTGCACAGATGATGAAGTCCGCATCGGGCTTCCCCGGTGTACGTATCTGCGGCTCCTGCGCGGTATAGGAAACCTCCTCGAAAAAGAGATTGCGCGGCACATCGATGAGCACGGGACCCGGCCGCCCGCTGCGTGCAAGGTCGAACGCCTGACGGATCGTCGGCACGAGATCAGCAGCATTCTTGATCTTATAGTTGTGCTTTGTCACAGGCATCGTCACGTCGAGGATGTCCGTCTCCTGAAAGGCGTCGCGTCCGAGCATGGCAATGTCAACCTGACCCGTGATTGCAACCACGGGAATCGAGTCCATATATGCCGTCGCAAGACCCGTCACAAGATTCGTCGCGCCCGGTCCAGACGTTGCGATGCAGACACCGACGCGCCCCGTTGCACGCGCATAGCCGTCCGCTGCATGCGCGGCATTCTGCTCGTGTGTCACGAGAATCTGCCGGATCGCGTCCTGTGCATAGAGCACATCATAAAGAGGCAGGATCATCCCGCCGGGGTAGCCGAACAAGGTATCCACACCCTGCTCGCGCAGACACGCCAAGACCGCCTCCGCACCTCTCATATGTGCGCACTCTCCTCCAGTTTGCTACACAGTTGCAATCACATTATACCATAGGCCAACGAATTAGAGCAAGCTGTGCATGCGTCCAATCTCACGAATTTTTTCGACCGACATCTCCGACACACGCGAAATCATTTCAAGCGGCAGCTTCTCCTTCAGCATTCCAAGGACGGCGAAAACACGCCCCTGCTCAAGACCTTGCTCGCGACCGCGCTCAAGCCCCTCCTCAAATTTTGCCTCTTCAAAAAGTTTCTGATTCCATTCAAAAGCCACCATGTCAATCACCTCACGCTCATGCTCTATCAAGAAATCTTTCATCACATCGTGTTCGATACAATACCGAACCGCTTCACGAATGGCGGCTTCCCGCTCCATTCCACGCGCCATATTCACCTTCACATATTGGATAAACATCGCGTAGTCACGCATTGCGGCGCTCCTGCCAAGCAGAAGTTTTGCCTCATCATAGGCGACGTTATGCACGCACACCTTTAGCTCGAGGTTGACCGCATTGCTCGCCTCCGCATATGCATCCGAAAGTTTCATCTCGTATTCTTCCGGCGTATTCACCCCGCCCGTATAGAACACATGAAACTCAGGCACCGGCAACGTAATTCTCTGATTCATATAAATCTGCTTCGAATCAATCGTCTTGCGCAGCTGCTCACAGACATAATAGAGGCAACGCAGGGGCATATTCTCATTCGGCGTGCTCTGATGCTCGAGAAAAATGAGATAGCGCCCCGCCAGCAGGAACGAAACATCGTTCTTGATCTGCGACAGGAACGTCCCCTCAAGCGTCACAATCTCCAGCCTCTCCTCTGCCGCATATGCCTTTCCATGCAGAGCGCCCGCAAGTTCCCTCAGCCGCATTTCGTCATTGAAATACATACGAAACAGCGAATCCTGATACTGTCGTCCTTTTTCCATTGGGTCACCCGCCTCGGTGCATGAACTTCTTTTTCATCATTATACCATATTTTCAAAGAGAGTCACAGACAAATTGCAGACCATCCCTGCACATGAGGAAAAGTCCGCCACAGTTTCCCGTGGCAGACTCTGCAGACTTCCCCGTCTCACGCACGCGATGCCGCAATCTCCTCGATCAGCGTCCGTGTCTCTGTCAAAAGCCCCGCCAGCTGCTCCTTGCGCTGCTCCATCAGCGTGCGCTGTGCCTCCAGCAGCCGCTGCGCCTCGCGGACACCTTCCTTATCGTGTTCCACGCTCTCCCGAATCTTTTCCCGCGCTCTTGCGACGAGGTCGCTGTAGACCTCCTGTGCGCCCTCGCTGAACGCGTTGCGGATCTCCTCCCTCGCCTTCCTGCTCTCCTTCTCCTTCTGCTCGCGCGTCTCTCCATCCTTGAAGACGCTCCAGATGTTATACAGTGCTCCGGCAAATCCCAGAACAGATCCGAGAACCGCCGCCCCTCGCGCAATGCCGACAGCCCCCCACGGCGCGAACTTGACGCCGAACGTCTTGCCCAGCGTCTTGACGATGCCGTGCATCGCCGATCCCGAGAACTCCGTGAGTTTCCCCGTTGCGACATTCCACGGCATCAGATTGCCGCCGGCGAGCGCGCTGCCCTCCTTCAGGCTGTGTCCCGCGAGCCGTTTGCCCGCCTGCTGCATCACATCCCCCACAGACACACTGCCTCCGCCGCCCTCACTCTCACGCACAGTGACGGCACGGTTGCTGATCTCAACCACCTGACGCACAAGGGGCGAGTCGTTCAGCTTTTCCATTTCCTTGTCCAGCGTCTCCGCCATCTGCAGGAGTGCCGTATTGACCTCCGCATCCGCCCTGCCGGCAAGGATCTGTGCCTGCGCCTGTGCCTCTTCCAGCGCAGCCTTTGCCTCCTCCTCCGACTTGGCACTTTCGATCTTGCGGAGAACGCTGCGCCCCAGCGAGGCGATCTCCGACTGACAGTGCAGGGCGAGCCGCTGTACCTCGCTCTCGCAGTCCTGCGCCGCATCGTCGATTGCACGCAGCTTGCGCCTTGCGATCTCCTGATTCCCCTCGTATGCTGCCTGATCCTCCTCGGGGAGATCCCCCGCCTTCATCATCGCATTTTCAAGTGCACGGAGCGGTTTCAGCAGACGGGCGGCAACGCCTTTTGCCGCCACAAAGGCGTTCAAGTTCTCGATGAATGCGTCGTGTCCGCTCTCTTCGAGGAGCTCCTGCCGCAGCGCGCTCTCCTCTTCATCGCAGGACATCTCGTAGTATTTCGTCGCGAGGAAGCTCATATAGAGCTCCTCTGGGGTGTAGGGTGCAATGACCTTGCGCATATCGTCGCGGATGATGGTCTGCTGCGCCGCGGAGTTACCCTCCGGCGCACGATCCATCTTGTTGACGACGAGCACCATGCTCCCGCCGCGCTTCTGCTCGACGGCGAGCTTGCGGAAATGCGCGCCGATCTGTGCGTTGAACCCCTCGCCTGTCACGACGAAGACGAGGAGCGCTGCCTGACCGATCTCAGCATACGTAATATCATCGTGATCCTCGCGCAGCCCCGTATGGATGCCAGGCGTGTCGATGATCTCCATGCCGTTCCAGTCGAACGCCTTCGCCGCCCCCGTCGTAATGCCGGCACCGATCGCCGTGTCGATGCCGGAGAGCATCTTGATGATGCTGGATTTGCCCGCGCTGTACTGTCCGACAAAGACGAGCTTGATCGCACCGTCATCGGGGCGCATATCGTCCGGCAGTGCATCCGCCGGCAACTCCAACGCGTCGAATGCCGCCCGTACTCTGCTGAGCAGCGCCTCGGCGCGCTCTGCATATGCGTGCAGTACAAAGTCATTCATCCCCATACCTCCTGTGCATCAAAGATCGGCGTGCAGAAGAGCTGTTGTGCAAGGCGATAGCCTGCGTCCTTTGCCAACTCCTCGGCTGACCCCTCCCGTGCGAGGATCTTGCAGTAATACTGCCCGTTCTCCCCATACTCGAACACCTTGTCCTGATAGCCGTGAACAAGCCGTCTGCAGTTCTGTGCCAAGGTCTCCGTGCTGCACGTGATCGGCGCACCGAGGATCTCCTCCATCTTACCCTGATCCCGCTTCCCCGGCTTCCGCTTGGCAAGGACAAGCGTCCGCACCCCCGGGATGCGCGCAATCGTCATGACCTCGATATCCTTCGTCACAGACGCATAGCGCTCCGCCTCCGTCCACAGCTCCATATTGAGGCGGCGCAGCTCCGTCTGGATCCGCCCTGCTGCGCGCGCTTCCTCATGCGCGAGGGCGAGAAGCCGCTCGTCTGCCGAGACGAGAACATCACCCAGTCCGTCGATGCGTGCCTCGATGACCTCATTGACCTTATCTCTGACCTGATCCATGATCTGATCGTGCACCGGATCCATCTGCTTCTTCAGCTTGTCCCGGATCTCGATCTTCTGCTTGCGTATCTTCTCCTCCTTGCTGTCGCCGAAGATGGAAACAAGAAGGCCGGCGGCGATGGCTACAATGGGATTTGCCAACACGAGAGCCCCCGCTCCGATCTGCAGCCACGTCTTCGTGTCGGATACATCCCCCATCGACATCTGATGCCCCAGTCGGATCTGCCCGGAGAACTGCCGGTCGAAGCGCAGATCGTCGAGCAGCTCCCGCTGCTTCCGCTCGCACTGCCGTGAGACCTCTTCGAGAAATGCCGTGCATTTCTGCTCCAGCTGAAGATGCTGCTTCATATAGTAGTTCCACTTCGCCGAAATATCGCCCTCATAGTGATCCTCGATAAAGTCCTCGATGCCGCCCGTGATGTCAGACCACAGCCGTGCAGAAAACTCATCGTATTCTTTCTGAACACGCGGGAGTAAATTCTTCTCCTTCCACTCATCGAGCTCATGCCATTTCCGACGGTGGATCATGCCATCCTGTGCATTCACGGAGCTGTTGCCCAGAAGCCGCTCCATATGCTCCTGCATCGGGTTTGCCACGCAGTCCACAAAGGTCTTGATACGCAGGAATGCGCCGTCCTGCCGCACCTTCGACAGGATATACTCCTCCACGGCGGCAAAATTGCTTGCCTCGTACAGCTCTGCATCATCCAGCTGGCTCTCCTGTCCGAGAAACGCCGCGCGCAGGTGCGTATAGACGAAGGGGATGCCTGCCCAGTCCTGCTGATGCTTTTCCGCATAGGCGCGGAACTGCGTACAAATTGTATCAAGTCGACCTGTATCGGCAAGGCACTCACGGATACCGCGCAATGCCAGCGCACGGCGATCCATATTCAGCGCTAATTTTACATTGACGAGACCGAGAACACTCTTGCCCAATGCACGCAGCTCGGCGAGCTTCTCCGCCTCCCCTTCCTGCGGCGCATCATCCGTAAGGATACCTTTCAATTTTTTCCATGGAATCGAGGTACAGCGAAGTATTGCCTCATTCGCTGTTTTCTATACATAGATATTATTCCCCCCCGGATTTTCCTGCCACAAATTAATTTTCTGTCAGGAAAATCCGCAGAGAATTACAACGCGATATTGCTTCGCGCGCCCCCTTGCAAACTTCTCCTTTACATATCTTCCCCATCTACGGTATAATCATTATGTATGATTTTATATTTTCCGCAATTCATCGCATACAGGCATCATCATGGAGCTTCACTATCCGGATGCCTTTTTGTTTGTATGCCCAAAGGGGAGGGCGTACATCGGATGGATGCGGAGGGAAAGGGGTCACAGATATGAAAGATGAAATCTTTAGTGTGCTCCAGCGGGTTGGGCGCAGCTTCATGCTGCCCGTCGCGATTCTGCCGATTGCGGGTATTCTGCTCGGCATCGGCGCGTCGTTCACCAACCCCACGACGATCGAGACGTACGGTCTCGGCGGCGTGCTCGGCGACGGCACAGCGCTCCACTCGCTGCTCACAATCATGGCGAGTGCGGGCAGCACGATCTTCGGCAATCTGCCGATCATCTTTGCGGTCGGTGTCGCGATCGGCATGGCAAAGGCGGAAAAGGAGGTCGCGGCACTCTCCGCGATGATCGCCTTCTTCGTCATGCACACGGCGTGCAACGCCATGCTGAAGCTCGGCGGGCAGATCCTGCCGGACGGTTCGATCTCGCCGCATGTGCTCGAGGGCACGATTGCCGCCTCCTGCGGCATCATGTCGTTCCAGATGGGCGTCTTTGGCGGCATCATCGTCGGCATCGGCGTCGCATGGCTGCACAACAAATACCACAAGATCGTTCTGCCGAATGCACTCTCCTTCTTCGGCGGCTCGCGCTTCGTTCCGATCATCTCGACGATCGTCTTCCTCTTCGTCGGCATTGCAATGTACTTCCTCTGGCCGCTCGCACAGCAGGGCATCTTCGCCCTCGGCAGCCTCGTCACGGGCACAGGCTACATCGGCACGCTGATCTTCGGTATCATCAAGCGTGCGCTCATCCCCTTCGGTCTGCACCACGTCTTCTACCTGCCGTTCTGGCAGACAGGCGTCGGCGGCTCGATGATGATCGACGGCCAGCTCATCCAGGGCGGTCAGAACATCTTCTTCGCACAGCTCGCCTCGCCGAATGTCGCGCATTTCAGCGCGGATGCGACACGCTACTTCTCGGGCGAGTTCATCTTCATGATCTTCGGTCTGCCGGGCGCGGCGCTCGCGATGTATCACTGCGCACGTCCCGAAAAGAAGAAGGTCGCAGGCGGACTCCTCCTCTCGGCGGCGCTCACCTGTATGCTCACGGGTATCACGGAGCCGATCGAGTTCTCCTTCCTCTTCGTCGCCCCCGCGCTCTTTGCCGTGCAGGTCGCACTCGCAGGCGCAGCGTACATGATTGCGCATATGCTCAACATCGCCGTCGGACTCACGTTCTCGGGCGGTCTCCTCGACTTCTTCATCTTCGGTATTCTGCAGGGTGAGGCAAAGACGAGCTGGATGTACGTCATCCCCGTCGGCGTCATCTACTTCTTCCTCTACTACTTCATCTTCCGCTGGATGATTACGCACTTCAACTTCAAGACGCCGGGCCGCGAGGACGACGACGAGGAGACGAAGCTCTATACAAAGGCGGACTACAAGGCGCGCGAGGGCGCGGGCGGCGCATCGGGCGATGCGGGCTTTGACGCAAAGAGCGCGGCGATTGCACGCGGTCTCGGCAGCAAGCGCAACATCACCTCCGTTGACTGCTGCGCAACGCGTCTGCGCTGCTCCGTGACGGATTCCTCGCTCGTCAACGAAAAGCTCCTCAAGGCGACGGGCGCAGTCGGTGTCATCGTCAAGGGCACGGGCGTGCAGGTCATCTACGGGCCGCAGGTCGCTGTCATCAAGTCGAACCTCGAGACCTATCTCGAAACGGCGCCCGACGTTGAGCCGGAGGATGATGCACCTGCAACAGCCCCCGCAGAGGAAAAGCCGGCAGAGAAGCCCGCAGCTGCTCCTGCAAACGCGGCGAAGCGCACGCTGAACAGCCCTGTAACCGGCACGGTGCATCCCATCACGGAGGCACCCGATGAGGCATTTGCAAGCAAGATGATGGGCGACGGCTTCTTCATCTACCCGAGCAAGGGCGAGGTGCTTGCACCCGACGACGGCGAGGTCGTCTTCGTCTTTGACACGAAGCACGCAATCGGCATGAAGAGTGCGGACGGCACGGAGTATCTGCTCCATATCGGCGTAGACACGGTCGCGCTTGGCGGCAAGGGTTTCACGGTCTTTGTCGAGTCGGGACAGCAGGTGAAAAAGGGCGACAAGCTCATGGAGTTCGACATCCCCTACATCCAGGAGAATGCGAAATCCGACGCCTGCCTCGTGATCTTCACAGGCCTGCCCGAGGGCACGAGCGTCGAGATGACCGCCGAGGGCGAAGTCACGGCACTCGATCCCGTTGCAAAGGTCTAACAAAATCATCCCCTAACGCAAAGAACGCCGCTCCCACGACGGGAATGGCGTTCTTTTTGTGTCATGAATGTCTACCTAAGCGTTCGCGTGGAGTATGCACCGAATTTCCAAAAAATCTTCACTTAATAAACCCAACCTGCTTGCAGATTTCTGCACACGCCTTTTCTTTGCGCTCGTTGAAGACGACCTTGTTCTCCTCAAAGAGGTTACACCCGTGCGTGTCGATGGAGACGATGAGGGGGCCAAACTCCTTCACCTTGCACGTCCAAAGCGTCTCTGGCATCCCGAGGTCGAGCCAGTGCGCGTCCACAATCTCCTCGACGCATGTGGCGGCGACAACGGCGCAGCCCGCAGGGAAGACGCAGTGCAGCGCCTTGTGGTCGCGGCAGCCGCGCATCGTGCCGTCCTTCATGCCGCCCTTGCCGATGATGAGCCGCACACCCGTCTCTGCGATAAACGCCTCCTCGAACTTCTCCATGCGCATGCTCGTCGTGGGACCGACCGTCACCATTTCGTATTTCCCCTCACCGTGCTTGCGGATGATCGGCCCTGCGTGGAGAATCGCGCCGTCCTTTACGTCGACGGGGAGCTTTCGCCCCTCCTCGATCACGCGGCGGTGCGCCACATCGCGGCAGGTTGTGAGATAGCCTGTGAGGTAGATCACGTCGCCCACGTTGATATCTGCAATATCCTCGGGCTGAATCGGGGTTGTCAGCACTTTCTTTTTCATCAGAAATCCACCTCCGCATGCGAGAGAATCCTATAGTCTAGATTCTTGTCAAAGATGATGTGTCCGCGTCTGTGCGACCAGCAGCCGACGTTCACGGCGACGCCAATCACGGACGGATGGCGCGCGCTGTTCTCAATGTTGACGCCGAGCACGGAGTGCTTGCCCATGAGCCCCTGCGGGCCGAGTCCGATGGCATTGATGCCGTCCTCGAGCAGCTGCTCCATCTGTGCCGCGCGCGGATTCGGATTGTGCGAGCCGATGGGGCGCATGAGCGCCTTCTTCGAGTGCAGTGCCGCCACCTCGACCGACGTGCCGACGCCAACTCCGACGAGGAGCGGCGGGCAGGCGTTCAGCCCGTAGCTCGTCATAACATCGAGGACGAAGCACGTGACGCCCTCGTACCCCTCGCCCGGCATGAGTACCATCGCCTTGCCCGGGAGCGTGCAGCCGCCGCCCGCCATATAGGTATGGATCTCGATATCATCACGCTCCGGGACGATCTCCCAGAACACGGACGGAATCTCCTTGCCGACATTCTTGCCTGTGTTGTACTCGTCGAACGTCTCCACGGCGTTGTGACGAAGCGGCGCGTCTGCCGTTGCCTGCACGACCGCCGCGTGCAGAACCTCCTCCATCTCGCCCATGTAGGGGAAATTCACCCCGCATTTCAAAAAGAACTGCGCCGCGCCCGTATCCTGGCAGCTCGGACGGTTCAACTTCATTGCAAGTTCCTGATTCTTCTCCATCGTCTCATAGATGGACTTCGCGAGCGGCGCATCCTCCTGCGCTGCGAGCTCTCTGATCTTTGCCCGCACATCATCCGGCAGCCGCTTGCCCGTATACGCCACAAATTTTGCAAGCACGTCGGTCATGCGCGCGACAGCTTCCACTTTCGTCATAATGACGCCCCCTTTACACAGCTCGAATTATACGCTATCCTTCACTATAAGTCGAATACGTATTTTTCTATCCAGCATATAACAAAAAACTTATAACGAGGTGTGTTATGGAATTTCGTCATTTTCGCTATATCCTGAAAATCGCCGAGGAGGGCACGCTCTCGCGCGCAGCAAAGGCACTCTATGTCTCGCAGCCGTCGCTCTCACAGCTTCTCGCTGCGCAGGAAAAGAAGATCGGTGCGCCGCTCTTTGATCGCGGTACGCGGCTCACACCGACCGCCGTCGGCAGACGCTACCTTGAGATGGCACGCTCCATCATCGCGCTCGATGAATCCTTCCATCAGCAGGTGGACGACATTGTGCACGGCGCAGCGGGCGATGTGACCGTCGGGCTCACTCAGTTCCGAAGCACACATCTCCTCGCGCCCATGCTCCCCGCCTTTCGCGCGAAATATCCAAAGATCACGCTCCACCTGCGCGAGGATACGACGGAGCGCCTCGAAGAGCTGGCGGCGGCGGGAGAAATGGACTGCATGATCTCGTTGCTCCCCATCGACGAGCGCCGCTTCGACTATGACATACTCTTTGAGGAGCGCCTTCTGCTCGCGCTCCCGCCCGCACATCCCGTATGCACCGCACTCGGACTCGTCCCCGGCGACCGCACGTCTCTGCCAAGAGTGCCGCTCGCCGCACTGCGTGAGACGCCGTTCCTCCTGATGCACCGCGAGCAGAAGCTGCACGATATGCTCCTTACGCTCTGCGAGGACGATGGCTTCGTCCCCGAGATCGCACTCGAAACACGCAGCATGAACACGGCGCACGCCCTTGCGGGTGCGGGGCTCGGCGCTGCCGTCCTACCCGAGACACTGATCGCCGCCGCACCGCCCGCGCATCCGCCCTGCTATGCTGCCATAGAGGGTGATCCCTGCCGCATGATCGTGCTCGCACGTGCGAAAAAGCGCTACCTCCCGCGCGCTGTCAGCATATTCCGCGAGGAACTCCGGACATTCTGCTCTGACATACAAAAAGAGCAGAAGCCGCTTTGACTTCTGCCCCGCTGTTGTCTATGAATGTACGAGATTATTTCACCACATCTCCGTGCCAATCCTTGATGCCGCCCATCTCGACGATGTTCGTATACCCCATATTGGCGAGTTTCTGGGCTGCCTGTTGGCTGCGCGCACCGCTACGGCAGTAGACGAAGATGCGCTGCCCCTTATCCGGCAGTTCCTTCGGCGGCGTTGTATTGATGGACTCATTCGGCACATTGATTGCGTTCGGGATATGCCCGCCCGCGTATTCGCCCGCCGTCCGCACATCGACAATCAGATACCCTGACTCTGCCGTCATCATCTTTGCCGCTTCATCGGAACTTACACGCTGAAATGCCGTTCCCTGTTCCTTTGCATCGGACGCAGCGGCGGACTTCGGTGTGTCTGCCTGTTGCGCACTGCCGCATCCGCAGATCCCCAGTGTCAGTACACTCAGACAAAGAGCCATAACAAATTTACTCATACAAAACCTCACAATCAAAGAATTATTTCTCAATATCGCCGTGCCAATCCTGAATGCCGCCCATCTCGACGATGTTCTTGTATCCCATATGCGCGAGACGGTTTGCGACATTCATACTGCGAATCCCCTTGACGCAGTAGACAAAGATCGTCTGATTCCGATCAGGCAGCTCACGAGGCGCCTCCTCGCCGAAGTCGTCCATCGGAATATTGATTGCATGCGGGATATGCCCTGCCGCATACTCCTCAGGCGAGCGCACATCGAGAATCAGATAGTCCTGCTCCCGCTGCATGAGCACCTGCGCCTCATCGGCGGTAATACGGCGGTATTTCGCCTGCTCCTTTTGATCTTCATGCGCATCTCCATCACAGCCGGCGATGAAAAGAGCCATCGCAAAAAGCACAAGGACGGTCACAATCTTTCTCATAGATTTCCCCCCAAAACATACCGCAGAAGCGGTGATCTATCGAAAGAGTATCATAATCGAACCGCCGATCGTCGGCAGAGCGACGATCCAGAAGCGCAGTACGGGCAGCGGTGCGAGATGTGTCAGCTTCGCTCCAAAATATGAGCCAACCGAGAGTGCGACGAGTGTCTGTATAAAGAGCCACGGATCGAGCTGTCCATAGAGAACGTAACCGATGCCGCCGCTGATCGAGATCGGCACGATAATCATCATCGTCGTCCCGATTGCCTGGAGAAGTGGCACGCCAAAGACAACCATGAGCGCAATCTGAATGTACGCCGCCGAGCCGATGCCGAATGCGCCTGATAAGACACCGCAGACGAAACCGACGGGCAGCCCGTAGAGATAGAGCCGACGCCCCGTGAGGAGCTCCTCGCGCACAGGAATCTGCCGTCCGAGCCACTCCGCCTGATAGATGCGCAGATAGAGGAGACATGCGCTTGAAAGCAGCATCACGCCTGTAAAGAGGCTCAGGTTCGGCGCCTCCATATGGTTCGAGAGCACGGCACCGATCAGCGCTCCGGCAAGCCCCCCCATACCAAGGACGACACCCGTCAGCGGCACAACTTCGCGCTCGCGGTAGTGACTGACTGCACCCGAGAGCGTCGTGAATGCCATCGAGCCGAGCGCGACGGCGAGCGCCTGATGAATGGGAATGCCAAAGCCAACGACGAGCAGCGTGATGATGACACCGCTGCCGCCTGCTCCGACAAAACCAATGATCCCCCCCATGAGGAGCATGGACAGAAAGAGCATAGCATTCTCCACCGGAGGCACAGCAAGCTGCGCCCCTATAATATAAAAGGAGCTGCACAGCAGCTCCCATTCATTGCGATGGTGACGCCTATGGGATTCGAACCCATGAACCCGCCGTGAGAGGGCGGTGT
>ERZ773099.2671-NODE-2671-length-12087-cov-8.067819_pt1 | contig 12087 bp, 10 predicted proteins | sample MGYA00511120_ERZ773099 | MGnify/ENA primary metagenome ERZ773099 (study PRJEB29015, sample SAMEA2738012) | human oral metagenome | biome: human oral; feature: human-associated habitat; material: dental | place: China | collected 2104 ... | reverse complement strand
CGGCGAAATGACGATCAAAGTGCCGATCGCCGCCGTTGCCAAATATCTGCAAAATCCAACAGCCCGGAAACTGGCTAATATCCCCAAGCCGCCCGAGCAAAAACCAAAGCCAGCGCCCGCCGCGCCACCAGCCACGAATTCTGGGGGTAAAGTGATTGCCTTAACCTTTGACGACGGGCCGGGACCGTACACCGCGCAACTGCTGGACATCCTGGATCAATATGGTGCTAAAGTGACGTTCTTCTTGATCGGCAGCAAAGTCTCCAGTCAAGCCAACGTCGTACGCAGCATACAGGCACGCGGCCACCAACTGGGTAATCACTCGTGGTCGCACCCAGAACTGCCTAAATTGCCAGTTGGCCAAATTGCTGGCGAAATCGACCGTACCAATGACGCCATCAAACAAGCCACCGGAATTAAACCAACTGTTATGCGCCCGCCTTATGGTGCAATCAACAGCGCTGTCTTGGAGCAGCTTCGCCTGCACGGTATGTCGTCAATCTTGTGGTCGGTCGATACCCGCGATTGGGCCGACCGTAATAGCGAAATCGTCTGCTCGCGCGCCATCGCTGGCGCCCACCCCGGAGCTATCATCTTGATGCACGACATTCACCAAACCTCAGTCAATGCCGTGCCGTGCATCCTCAACGCACTGAAGCAACAGGGATATTCGTTTGTGACGGTGCAAGGATTGCTCGGCAATATGGCGGCGGGAGCTGGGTATCCGTAGAATCCGAGCGTTAAACATTTGCAACGACGCCAGTAAATTGCGGCAGCTATTCTATCTTGTCTATCTCAAACACTTTGTATTTTGAAGTTGCGCCGCGCACCAATTTTACCTTTGACGACGCCACACCAAAATGCTTCGCCAGTAATTTTACCGCCGCCAAATTCGCCCGCCCCTCAATGGCCGGCGCCTTGGTGTAAATAGTCAGCAAAACATCATCACCAACCACGACTTCTTCGCGGTGACGAGAGTTAGACTTGAGGTGGACGGAGATTTTCATGGTTAATATCCTACCGGCTTTATCATATTACCTTTCCTTTAGTCCTATTATACCTCCCTATGACAAACTTTGCGTATTGTATTACCCCATGATGCAATAGGCAACGCAAAGTTGCTCGCCAAGACACTAAAATTACGCTATGCTGTTAGAAAATAAATGAAAGGGCGCCAAATGATTTTTGCAAAAAAACTTAAACAATTACGTCAACAAGCCGATTGGTCACAAGAGCAGCTAGCCAATCGACTCAACGTTACGCGACAAGCAGTTGCTAAGTGGGAACGAGGTGCGGGCTTTCCAGATATAGACAATATGCAAGCACTAGCAAAATTATTCAACACTAGCGTGGACGAGCTGCTTGACTACACACGAGCAGGACTGGCTTCGGCTATGCGCGAACCTCTTGATCTTGACGCCTACCCGACAGATACGAAAGGACATTCAGCATCCGACCTGGCAGTTGCAGACAAATTTGCCGACGCCGACCAAATTGAATCATTAAATCGCCACCGACGACTAACGTGGTGGCAAAAAATCATCGACTTTTTCGTAGGAGCTGGAACGCTTGATGTGGCTTTTTCCGGCGAAGCCATTGGACAACTTAAAGGCGACAGACGCTATTATCTGGTTGAAAAATCCGGTCGCTCATGGATCGTCGAAGTTACAAAGACATACATTGAACGACGTGAACTAGCCGAGGCCTTCCCTCGCAAAGAATTGGCGGTTGGTGATTATATGTATCGGCGAAGCGGGTTTATTGTAAAACCATAAATTAATCTAGTAAGCTCGCCCCACCGCCAGCTTCATATACGGCGCGCTTCTGGCTCCACTCGTTACCATAACGCTTGGCTTGCTCTAACACCATGTCAGTTGCCAACGCCTGCTGATCTGGCGGGTATCCATATTTTGCTAAAGTCTTTTTGACGTTAACTTTCAGTTTTGCCTGAACATTTTTACGCTCTGCCCAGTCAATCGTAGCATCACGACGCACTTGCTCTAATAATACTTTTGCAATATCACGTAGCTGCGCGTCACCCAGTACTTCACGAGCACTGCCATTTTCAACCAGCGCGTCGTAAAAGATGATCTCATCCTCGCTTAAACCATCGACCGCTCCGTTCTCAACAGTCTGGCGAATTTTCTGCCCAATGTTGATTAATTCCTCAATCACCTGCGCCGCCTCAATCGTCCCATTTCTATACCGCGTCAAGGCTTGATTGAGCAAGTCAGAGAACTTGGTATCCTTGGCATAATTGCGCGAAAATCGTAACTTAATTTCATCAGCAAGCAGCTTTTGCAGTGCTTCCACCGCCAAATTCTTGCGCTCCATATGACGAATCTCTGCCAAAAACTCATCGCTTAAAATTGACAGTTCCGGCTTTTCTAATCCCGCCGCCTCAAACACATCAACCACACCGACTGGCGCAATCACTTTATCGACAATTTGCTTCAGCGCGCTGCGATACTCGGCATCAGTCACCACTGCTGAGCTCGACACTTTCTCTAGCCGAGCTTTCACCGCCTGAAACAGCGCCACTTCTTCGCGAATTTTCAGCGCCTCAGGCCTCGGCATCGCCAATGCAAATGCTTTACTCAGTTCCAAAACATGCTGCTTCAACCGCTTCTCACCATCTTCCAACCCTAAAATATATTCCTCGGCATCCAAAATAATTTGCAGTTGCCGGTCAGTTGGTGCGGTAAAGTATCGCTGATAATCAAAGTTACCAAATAAGTCGCGCACCACCTCATAACGCATCTGCATCTGCGCCACCGCCTCAGCAATATCAAGCTGCGGTGTACCCTGCCCGCCACTTTGCGTATAGTCAGAGATAGCATCGCGCAGCGCCCCTGCCACACCCAGATAGTCAACCACCAAACCACCAGTTTTACCCGGAAACACTCGGTTGACTCGTGCAATTGCCTGCATCAAATTATGACCTTTGAGCGGTTTATCCAGGTACATGGTGTGCATATTCGGCACATCAAATCCCGTCAGCCACATGTCGCACACAATCACGAGTTCAAGCGGATCATTTGGATCTTTGATGCGCTTTTCGATCGCCTTTACCCGTTGTTTATTACGAATATGCGGCTGCAAATGGTCAGGGTCGCTAGCACTACCGGTGATAATCACCTTGATCGCGCCGCGTGCGTCATCGTCACTATGCCAATCTGGTCGATACGCCACGATTTTTTCATACAAATCAGCCGCGATACCGCGACTCATCGTCACGATCATACCTTTACCGCTCAGCACACTTTGTCGCGCTTCAAAGTGTTCAATGATATCCAAAGCGATAGTATTCAGCCGCTCACTATTACCAACGATAGCTTCTTTTTGCGCATACTCGGCCTTCAGCGCATCTTGACGGCTCAACTCTTCGCCCTCCAGCAAATCATCAACTTCCTTATCCAGCCACTGCCGCGTCGCCTCGTCCATATTCAAGTCAACCAGCCGACTCTCATAATAAATCGGCACCGTTGCACCATCTTTCACGGCCTGCTCAACATCATAAATATCGATATAATCGCCAAACACCGCTGGTGTTGACTTATCATCCGTTTCAATCGGCGTACCCGTAAAACCAATATAGCTCGCGCCCGGCAAGGCATCGCGCATATATTTGGCGTAACCATATACCAATTGGGCGTCCCTAGCTCGAACATGCGCCTTCAAACCGTATTGGCTGCGGTGCGCCTCATCTGCCATTACGATGACATTGCGTCGATCAGTCAGAACTGGCAAGCTATCCTCCTCATCCTCAGGCGAGAATTTTTGGATTGTCGTAAAGATAATTCCACCCGCTTGGCGCTGTAACAGTTTCCTCAGCTCACTGCGTGAATTAAATTGCTTTGGATCTTCTCCTAGCAGTTCGCGACAGGCACTAAATGTACCAAACAATTGGCCATCAAGATCATTACGGTCAGTCACCACTACTATGGTCGGATTATGCAAATTACGCGACTTCATCAGCTTGCCAGTATAAAACACCATACTCAAGCTCTTGCCCGACCCTTGCGTATGCCAAACCACGCCAGCCCGTTGGTCACCGCGTTCACTACTAGCTGCCAATGCCCGATCAAACGCCTTATTCACCACCCAATATTGATGATAGGCGGCGACTTTTTTGATTAATTTATCGCCATCACCTCGCTCAAACACGATAAAATTCTGCACCACATCCAGCAAGCGTTTAGGAGTACACGCACCGCGCAGCAACACTTCCAACATCGGTACATTACCAACTTCCTTCTCGCCGTCAATCGTTTTCCATGGCATCATTCGCTCCAGCGGACTGGTGATCGTACCCATTTCGGCCTCTAGTCCATCACTGGTGACACACAGCTCATTGAACCGAAATAGGTCACTAATCTCGCGCTTGTACGTCTGGATTTGCTGATACGCTGCCGCCAAATCCGCCTTCGTATCGGCCGCATTTTTTAGTTCAATCACCACCAGCGGCAAGCCATTCACGAACAGCACAATGTCCGGCCGGCGGTTATAGTCACCCTGCAGAACCGTCAGCTGATTCACCGCCGCAAAATCATTGTTTTTTGGCGAGGTAAAATCAACCACCCGCACAATATCGTGTTTCACTTCGCCACTCGATGTGCGATATTGCACCAGCACGCCCGCCACCAGCAGTTGATGAAAATCATGATTATTCTCAATCAAGCTCGGTTTACTGATCTGCGTCAAACGCCGCATCACCTCATTCAAGGCCGGTTCTGGAATGTGCGGATTGAGCCGCACCAAAGCACTATATATCCGCCCAGGCAACACCACCTGCCGCAGCTCACGCTCAGCCATAGCACCATCCGGACCAATATCTGGTCCATGCAGAATTTGCCAGCCGAGATTAGCCAGAATATCAAGCGCGTATTGTTCGATTTGAGATTCGGTCATACTATAGGTATTTTAACAAATTGAGATCAAGAGAGCACTAACAACCAGAGAATTTTCTCATAATCTCTGGAAATTGATCATCAATAATCTTTTGCCACTTTGCAGTCTCGTTAGGTTCACAAATCTCCTCTTTAGAATAGACCAGGAGCACCCTTGCAACACATAATTTGTCGTTCAAGAAAACTATAGCCCGATTGCCTGAACTTTTTGCAGAATCCTTCGTTCCAGCAACCTTGAAATATAATTTAATGATCCGGCCCACATCTGATACATGAATTGTTTCTGCTTTATCAGTGAGAATATGTTGTTCTATATGTTCAAGCACAAACTCTATGGACTTTTGCGTAGCCCGCCACTGTCTATCACTGTGCCGCTTGGCTATATTTTTAACGTAATGCCTTTTTGTGTAAGGATCAAACTGTACTAGATATCGGCCGCTGGTATACATGGTCAGGATCCTCTTGAATTATAGCGTCATATGGGATTAATTCACTTGGCCCACAATAACACCATGGTAATTGACTATGGGTGTAGTCGACTATCGTCTGCGTGTTAGCCGTCTTCCACTGAGCTGCAATTTCTCTGAGCCGCTTGTCTTGCGCTTCTGAAAGGAGGCTATTATTTACCGGATCAAGTTCCTCGTTAAGACTGATCATCATTGCCTTGCCTCTAACTTTAATATCTATCTCTTCTGTATCGTACATTTCATCAATAACACGGAAAAACTCATCTGGTACTGGGCCTTGTGCAATTCTACGATACTGCAGCCCGCTCACAGAATCTAAATTGTCGTAATACCATGAAAAATCAAGAAGATAAAGTAACTTAGCTAATTTTGTTTTAGGAATCCTACCATCACCATCCGCACCAGCATACTTAATGAATCGACGAATCATCTCTTTGTAACGACTTTTATCGTAGTCAATACTCGGTTCACTGTTCATGAAAATAATATCAAAACTAGCGCCCAACTCCTCAGACAACTTTTGCGCCTCAACGACCGTTAAGTCCTTTGTACCCATCTCCACCTTGTCATAGGAGGGCCGGCTCATACCTAGCACGTCAGCCATATATTGTTGACTAAGGCCACGACTCTCACGTAGCCTTTTGATCCCACTTTTATCGCCCATAGACTATTTCTCCTACTTTTATATTATAATTGTAGCAAATTTTACTACTTATGTAAACATTTTTTATTATTTATTTATTTTATTAATCAATCTATTTTACATATTTTTTATTTCTTATCTGTTTATAATGCTTATGATAACATTTGCTAATAAATTTTGCAATTGCACTATTCTAAAGACCGTGCTATACTATGAGCATCCGATTTGAATTAAACATAAAAATGTGTGAAGAATCGGGGGCTGGAGGGAAAATCCAGTAAAATAATAACGGTACAAATCTAGAAAACCGCCAGAATAACTGACGGTTGATACACAAAATTTGACGGTTTCGTGTATCTCCTAGCGTACCATTAATGCGCTCTATGCGCAAGTTAGGAGGTTTTGCCAATGGCATACTCAAAATCAAAACAAATCCACACCGTCCCTCGTCCGGGCGGTTGGGGAAATAAGAGCTCTGGCGCATCAAGAGTGGTAAAAGTCTACCCGACTAAAGCCGAGGCTCAAGCAGCTGGTCGCAAGACTGCCATCAGTCAAAAGGCTGAACATATTATTCATAATAAAAACGGCAAAATCGGAGCGCGGAATAGCTATGGCAATGACCCGAATCCGCCGAAAGGATAACAACATGAGTGTAAAAATAATATCTTATGATTTGAATTCACCAGAATCCTCAAGGGATTACGTAGAATTAATAGACTACATAAAATCTCTCGGGGATTGAATTAAGCCCATGTATTCATTTTGGCTTATTGACACACCAAAGCACTGCAAAACGATTCGCAACGAGGCAAAAAAGCATCTTGACGAAAACGATAGATTCTTTGTCGCGACATGGTCTATAGACGATTGGGCTACATATCACCTACCTAAAACAGCTGACTGGCTTAACAAATAAGTAGCAGTGATCAGTACTAAAACAAGGCGCTTTCACGCGTCTTGTTTTACATATCGAAATAAATCCCCTTCTCATCATCGTAATATTGTGCAAGGTCTTTACGTATTCCTTCCAGTCTGTCAAGCTCTTCATAAAAATCAGCTAGCCAATCCTCATACCTACTCACGTTCACCGATGTGAAATTAATTATATAACGTAACGTGCCAATTATTTGACCAACGTGTCGCTTAGCATCTCTCACAGATTCATAGTCCGACTCATCATAGTTAGCGCTGGAGTATTCATACATAATCGCCCTTAATTTATGTTTGAGAGACTGAGGAACTGTAATATCTCTGTCATGAAATCTCAAGCCCAAAATTTTAGATCCATGCAGAATCCTAAGCCTTGTCTTTTTTGGATTGAGCAACAATCCGAGCTCTTTGTAAATAGATTTTGCTAGCACACTAGCCACAGACCTTAAATCACCAAGGCTGTCTCCAGATATAACGATATCATCATAATATCTACTGTAGACTAGGTCTTTATTACTATATATTATCTTTCGGATTAGATGATCAATTTTTAACCCGACAACCTCAGCAATTGCAGCAGATCCTTTTAAACCACGCCTCAGTTGATCATCGCCGCCAAAATAAAAATTATGTATTATATCACTATAAAGCTGAAGTGAAGAATGGTCTTTGATACATTCTTGTACTTTATGAAAGTTTATTGACCCAAAAAAGTTTTTTATGTCTAAGGTCAATACATACTTCTTGCTAGAGTGCGGTTCGAGAAGTTGAATAATAGACTTTCCACAAAAAGCACCCTGTTTCGGACTTGATGCAGAGATAACATTTTTAAATTGATCTTCAAAATATTTATCAAATTTTATAGAAACTGAATCATGGGGTGATGGATTAACATGCTTCCAATGTGCCCCCTCTTTAATTACCACACTATTAATATTTCCGATAAAATTATCGAAATCATTTTTACTTACACCTATCAAATCATGAAGCATCAAACTTAGTGCGAGGAGCACTAGAAAAACATTGTCGTAGAGTATTACGTTATACCCGATTCAGGTAAACAACCTCGCACTTATCATTATACTCTTTTTATAGAATTTAAATACTCCTTTTTTCCACCAAAACTAAAAACTTGCAAACGAATCTTCTCTTTTATCAGAATATACATTCGGTCACTCGCCCCAGTTCTATTTGAAACATTATCTAGACAACCCAGGAACACACTCAATATGCCGTCCGGGACAATGAATAAATCCTCACCCCTCAAACAGTACTTCGCAATTCGCGAGCTTTTATACTCACTAGCTTCTTCAAGTTTAATGTCCAATTTCTTACCTCTGTGTATATGTTTTATACTTAAAACAGCGTCCTCAGCTGACTGGAGCTTAGCATCGTGTTCACTAATATCATAATAATAATATATAAATATTTTTGCCGTTATATTAATCTTTGAAATATATTCAATAACGGATTGACGCTGTGCTTCCGACATTGAACTAAAATGAATTTTATCAACTAACCCAAAACGGATACGATCATCTTTTATAGAGTTGACATACCCTCGGATATCATATAGGATATTTTCATTATCGACTTCTACACAGCAAACACTAACCCGCATCACTTTTCTGTCGATTCGCTTTACATTCTCGTCTATTAGTATAATCACTTTTATGCCTTACCTTTACAACTCAATATCTCCAGAAATTAATTTTGGTAAAAGTGAGTCACGAAGACCGGTGAGGGTTTGACTTTGTTCATTATTTGACACAATCATATTCAGTAGATTTATAGCGATTTCTTCAAATTGACTCATTATATTAGTGGGTGGTATTTTTATCTTCAATTTACCAGTTTCAATTGGGCTTAGGTTCTTCTGGGCTGTACCTTTCGATATACCAACCATTCGACCTTTCATTATTTTTGACCGAAACAGGAAGTACGTGTAAGCTTGACTCTCATCACTGACAAGTTTTGCCACGCGCTGGTTTAATAAGTAATCACGACCCACCACAATACACACCCTACCAACATTTCCAGTCAAAGAAAGAATAATATCTCCGCTTTTCAAATGAACATACTCTGGTGTTTTATCAGGCGACGGCTCGCTTAAGTGGTCAGTACAATCTTTAATAAAACTACCATCCTGTACATTCTTGATAGTCACTAGTCCATATTTACCATTAATATCAAAGTCTTTACTCTTGAACGCAAACCCGGAATAAATACGTACTACATCAGACACCCTACCACTTTCCCAATTCTTCGCCTCAGGATTATCAACAAAATAATGACGAAAGAGAGCTTGACCGAGCTGCTCGAGGGTTTCGTTCATGTGACGATTGAGCTCGATTTTTTCATCAAGACTGCCGAGGATATTGGCAATCTTCTTTTGTTGGTCGAGTTCTGGAATATTGACCTTCAGGGCAGTCAGGTGATTGCGATTCAATGTTGGCACTGCAGCTCCAGCGTTGAAGATTGAAAAGTCGATTGATTTTAGTAAATAATATATGAACCTTGGATGATTTCCATTAAAACTTTTTACCCAAAGCGTTGTATTTAAAGGCCAAAAATCAGTATTTATATATTGACTACCACCAATAGAGCCCGAACGCCCTATGACTACGCCAGGCCCCCTTACTTTTGCTTCGCAGTGAGTCGATGCAACACCCGCCGATGCTACGACCGGATATGGACCCATTTTGCGCTGTGATGTCGGCAAATCAAAACCGCGCTGGAGAGTGATTGCGTCTGATAGTGATACTACTCGCGTCATTTGTCATCCTCATCTTGACCTGGCCTCCACCCCTCCAGGTACTTCTCAATAAGAATGATAAGATCTGTTTGTCCGTCCACCTTCTTTAATTTAGCCGTGATATTTTTTATTGCTTCTTCAGATCCTATAACCCTTAGTAGCATCTGCCAATGTAAGACGGGGGTGATCTTAACTTTCCTACTATTCATAGACTGCGATCTAGTTTCGTCATAAGCATCCTGAAGCAACGTACGGATTTCCGTCACCTTAGAAAATTTAAATGGCACATATTTATCACCTTTTTTGTCAACCACAACGTAGTACACTCTAAGTAGTTGCCATTCATTTGCGAATTTTGTTGGACGCTGAGAAGAAACCTTCTCAATAAAATCACTGTGCAACTGGTCTGCTAGTTCTTTCTTGACCAACTTATGTCCAACACCCTCCCTATGGCCGATTAGCTCAATGAAATCCAAACGTGTCGAGTATGACTTAAGTTGAGAGAGAATCTTTTTTGCAACAAGTTCTCTTTCATCATCATCTTCAATACTCCTTAATAAACGAAGCACTACACGGCCAACTATTATATCCGGACGAGAAAGGTCAAACATACCACGATTCTTTCTTTCGGGAATACGATAGATATTGTTCATTAATACAACGCTCGCTGGAATGACCTGCTCCTTTTTATATTCGTCTTCATAAGCCTCAAGCGACTGAATAAAGTTCTCTAGCTCATCTTGATCTATGTCTGACATGAATTTACTAAACCCCTCCAAGTCGTGCATTAAGTCGTATGCACTAGCTGCTATCTTCATCACCTTTAGTCCTTCGGTTGGGCAATGCTCTAGATATGTCGTTAGGTTGTCCTTATGAGCAACACGAGCCTTGCGGCGCCATTCATTACTGTAACCATGTCCATAGTTCGTATTGTTAATGTACTTTTCTGCTGCCGGAAATATTCTCTTGATAACAGCTCTTGCGTATTCATTGTCATCACTAATTAGACTATCTATAACTGCTTTATTTTTATTGTCGTCGCTCCACCATGAATCAGTTTCTTCAGCTAGTGTGTCTACGGACTTTTTAATTTTAGCGTATAGATTAGGTCTAAAAATTCTAATCGCTTCAAGTGCAAGCACATCTACAGTATCAACATTTAAACCCAACGTTTTAATGGTAATATTAGCAGAAAGAGCATACCTTTTTACGTCTCGTATTGTTGTTATATTTGGCTCTATTATTTCAAAATAGACGTCAGCCCATCTATCTTGGTCGAAGTCAGATTCAGGGACATCATTTATTACTTTGTTGAGTTCTTGAAAAATCTGCTCTCTGGAAACGCTCTTTGGAATGTCGGGTAAATCATACGCTACCTGCAAAATCTTCTCAACATAAGCTCGACCCGGAACACCACTTTCGTCTAGCGCTTGCTCAACCCGCTGTCTATCAAAGGCTAGAAGATAAATGATGTTCGGAAAATTCGCTGTGAGCCTAACTAGTTTAAATATTTCTCTAATCTCTGACGTAGATAGCCTATCGATATCGTCAATTACAACCACTAATGGCTGATCCATTTTTTGTAGTGCTTTCGTAACAGCTAGTCGGCGATTTTCAATACTATCATATCGGGATTTTACAAATTTCCCCGAGGTCTTAAAAGCAGTGAGTGCCCTGTCTAGCCAACTTACACCTGGTATTAGCGCCAGGGGGCTTAGTACGTCACTATATTTCTCAACAACACTTGCTATAGTTTTGAAATTACCGCCTTTCAGCCGTAGTTGTGCAGATATTTCCTTAAAAAAATATTCAGCAAGCTGGTCTGTATCAGAGAAAAGCCAGGGATTAAAATCTATTATATCGATTGATCGTTCTTTAAAACGATTTCGAGACAGATTAATGAATGAGCTTTTTCCAATTCCCCATGGCCCCATCAGTCCAACAACCAGACCGTTTTTTGTATCATAATCGAGAATTGAATTAACTAAACTGTCTGAAGACGACAACCTTCCTAGAGTGTCCTCTTCTACAGATGTTATTGGGTTATCAGACATGAGGAGTATTTGTTGTTTACTCTTGTGCTTATTGCTCATAATCCAGGTCACCCTCTCGACAAATCATAGTTTCTTCCCTTCTAATTTTTTCTGCACAGCCTTCAACTCCTCAAGATACTGCCGCTCTATACTACTCAGCTCTTGATTACGCATACGTTCTTTGTATGATTCATATTCTTTGGCGACCTTGGTGAGCATGGCTTTGTGAGATATTTTGCCCGGGTTATCAAGGACACCTTTGCCGTAGGTAGCCGCAAATTTGTCAACTTCACATACCCAATCAGCCATGCGCATTGGTTCGTGATTGATAGCCTTGAGCTCAGCAAGG
>ERZ773099.2670-NODE-2670-length-12088-cov-6.164714_pt1 | contig 12088 bp, 13 predicted proteins | sample MGYA00511120_ERZ773099 | MGnify/ENA primary metagenome ERZ773099 (study PRJEB29015, sample SAMEA2738012) | human oral metagenome | biome: human oral; feature: human-associated habitat; material: dental | place: China | collected 2104 ... | reverse complement strand
TCACGGTCATCACGCGCAAGGCGTACGGCGGTTCCTACATCGCCATGTGCTGCCGTGAGCTCGGCGCAGACCAGGTCATGGCTTGGCCTTCCGCTGAAATCGCCGTTATGGGTCCTGCGGGCGCTGCGAACATCATCTTCCGCAAGGATCCCGACAAGGAGCAGAAGACAGCCGAATACGTCGAGGAATTTGCTACGCCGTACAAGGCAGCCGAACGCGGCTATGCCGACATGGTCATCGAGCCGAAGGAGACGCGTCCCTATGTTATCACGGCTTTGAACGCTCTCGCCTCGAAGCGTGAGGTCGGCCCGGCCAAGAAGCATGGCAATATTCCGCTTTAATCGGGAGGTTCTTTTATGCAAAACGCAAAAGATGTCAAGCCAGAGGTCGCTGCGGTCATCGCCGCTGCTGTCCAGATGATGGTTGGCAATAAAGTCGTTGCCGTCAAAATCAAGCGCAACGACGCATGGGCAATGGCAGGTCGCCAGAGCATCCGTTAAGGAATCGCTGAATGCATCAGTGCTTTCTTAAAACGTAAGCGAAAACAAATTGAAAACTTGGAGGAATTTACAATGAAAAAGTTCAACATCAAGGTCAATGGCACGAGCTACGAAGTCGAGGTCGAGGAAGAGAAGGCAGCCGTCGCGGCTCCTGCACCGAAGGCAGCCGCTCCCGCCGCTCCGAAGGCCGCTGCTCCGGCTGCTCCTGCCGCTCCTGCCAAGGCAGCTGTTTCCGCTGGCGCCGGCGAGGCTTCTGTCAATGCTCCGATGCCGGGCAAGATTGTCAAGGTTCTCGTTTCCGAAGGCCAGAAGGTCAACTCGGGCGATGTCCTCCTGATTCTCGAAGCTATGAAGATGCAGAACGAAATCGCTGCAACGCAGGCCGGTACGGTCAAGGCGATCAACGTCGCTGCCGGTCAGAGCGTCAAGGTCGGCGACGCGCTCGTCATCGTCGGCTAATCGCATAGGTAAGAACTGCCGCACGCATCCCGTGCGGCAGTTTTATCGTAGAGACAGCATATTGTCTTTTTCAAGAAGATATGATATACTGTAATCGTGAAATCCCCGCCGCGCCAGTAGGGACAAGGGCTGAAGCCTATTTTGCAGAAAAAATGAAGCAGCAGGAAGGCAAAAAACACATCCCCGCCGCAAAATGCATTTTCCGCCCAGACGCAGCAAGGGTTTGCAAGGCCAGGATTTCAAACAAACATCCCCGTAAGGGGACGGAAACCGGACGATGGTGCCGATGGATTCGAGGTAGTTCTGCTGTTATTTCAAACAAACATCCCCGTAAGGGGACGGAAACGTCTGCGGCATTTTTGTCGTGCCCGGCTGTTGGATTCTCACATTTCAAACAAACATCCCCGTAAGGGGACGGAAATTCTAGAATATACGTGGATGTAATGCCAATACATATCCCGATTTCAAAGACACATCTGTATGGGACGATGGCTTTTGGAGGTGGGGGAATGAGCTTTGTTTATATCACGGAAGAGGGGGCGTATATTAAGAAGCGCGGCGGGAATTTTGTTGTGGGACGCAACCGTGAGTGTGTGATGGAGATTCCCGAGGAGGTTTTGGAAGGGCTGACGCTGATCGACAGCGTGCAGGTTTCTTCGAAAGCGATGGTCGAGCTTCTGCTCCTCGGTGTTCGTGTGCAGAAATCTGCTTTTGAGGCATTTTTGGACGAAAAAAAGTACGAGCGGCTTGTCGAGGAGACGAGCCGCTTGATTGATGTGGAGACAGATTCTTTGCGCATTTATTTGTTGGCAAACCATACTTCGGTTCGGTCGTGGGGCGTGGGGGATCGCCATGTGGAAGATGTTATCATTTTTTAAGAAACCGGCAGAAAATTTTCTTAAATATTTTGTTCAACTTGCACTTGCAGTTTAGGGCGGGTTTTGCTTGCAATAAAACATCGTATGATGTATCTTAGAGAAAAGAATATTTCTAAGGAGATCAAAATATGAAACGTATTTTAGCATATCTTTTTATCCTATTTGCACTCACGCTAGGACTGCAGGCGACGAGTGTTAAGGACGCAAATGCCGCTGATTGCTGGGTGTATAACAACGAAACTACAAACTGGTTTGTGATGGATGAGACAATCCGGTGGCGTGAAGATGGTCTATATTGTGAAGCCCAGATCAAGACCGCATCAAGAAATGTATATAATACAGCCAAAACTAAGATACATTATGAAAAGTTCTTTTACGATAACGGAATATGGTACGTTAAGCCTGAAAGAGGCAATCCTGTGTCGGTAGATGATTCTCCGTCAGCACAAGCTGTCCTCAACTTTTTGTTCAAATATCGCTGAAACAAGAGATAAAAAATGAAGAGATATATGCCTTATTTGCACGCTATGATTGCTATCCATTTTAAGAATCGTTGATAAAATGAAGTTCGTCGGATTGGTGCAAGCTGCACACACAATGTATGCGACGTGGATGTTTTTGTGCGTGTGGTTTGTTATGCCTTTGCCGCATGGAGGAGATCGGATAATGCTGCGTCTTTTTGAAGCGGAACTCGTGCTGCCTGCGGGCGAGCGCACGGTAAACTCTATGGGCTCTATCCTGCATGGGGCGTTGATGGAATTTCTGCCCGACTGGCTTGTGGAGGCGCTGCATAAGCAGGACATGCGCCCTTACAGCCAGAGCATCGTTTGGGACAAGGAGCGGGGCGCTGCGCTCTGGCGGATCGGCGTATTGGAAGAGGTCACGGGACTGGCAATTGCAGAGGTGCTCGATCAGGTGCAGGGATTTTTTTTGCGGCAGAAGGGTTACGAGGTCGTCCTGAGGAAGGTTCGTTTTTTGGAAGAGCGTTCCTATGAGGATGTCGCGGACGAGTTTTTTCTCGCGGAAGAGGCGCCTAAGGGCGTGGAGCTTTCCTTTCTTTCCCCTGCAAGCTTCAAGCGGGACGGACAGTATGTGATGCTGCCGGAAATCGGCTTGATCTGCCAAAGCCTTCTCATGCGTTGGAATCGTTTTTCTGAGGAGATTCGCCTGGAGGAGGATGAGCTGGTGCTGAAGCTGGCCTCTTCCTGCAGGCTTTGGCAATATATGCTGCGCTCGGCACCGTTTTCTTTGGAGGGGAAGACGGTTCGCGGCTTCCGGGGCGAGATGAGGCTGCGCTTTTTCGGTACGGATGCGGTACGGCGCATCCTTGGGATGCTTTTCACCTTCGCACCGTTCGCCGGCGTAGGCATCAAGACGGCGCTCGGCATGGGTGCGGTGGAGGCAAGGATTCGGAAGGATTGAAGGGTGGAAAGGATATTATTCTCGCCTGCGGGCGATGCAGATCCTGTGCGTGGCTCTTACGATGGCGCCTGTCTGCATATTGTCCGTCATTATAAGCCGAAGCGGGCGAGCCTTTTCATATGCAGGAGACGGATGAGTATCTGGAAGTATTAGAAAAAGCCGAGGAATATCCGTCTGTAACGCGTAATCGCCCACAGGAGAAAACAAGCTCCTGTGGGCGATGTTTCTATGTAGTAAAAATCTTGCAGAAGAAAGCAGGTGGTATTGCTAATGTTCGCGTTCTGGAATATAATGCTATCATTGAATATGGAGGTGCTGTTATGGATTTTATGTCTGCCAGAGAAGCTGCTGATAAGTGGGGGATTTCGCAAAGGCGAGTCGCTGTTCTCTGCTCTGAAAATAGGATTGACAATGCAACAATGGTTGGCAATATGTGGATTATTCCTACGATTGCCGAAAAGCCCATTGATGCAAGGAGATCTCATTATACAAAGAGCGATGAAAAAAAAGTAAAACCTTTTTTGAAGTGGGCCGGCGGCAAAGGGCAGTTGCTTTTTGAGATAGAAAAATACTATCCGTTTGAAAATAAAAAAATCACGAAATACGCCGAGCCTTTTGTTGGCAGCGGTGCGGTGCTTTTTGATATACTGAGCAAATATGAGCTTGAAGCCGTATATATCAGTGATATTAACGCTGAACTCATCAATGCATACGGCGTTATCCGAGATGATATTGACGAATTGATTGAACTGCTGATGGCTATACGGGATGAATTTGTGCCAATGGGCACGGATAATCGGAAAGCATACTATTTGCTAAAAAGAGAGCGTTTCAATGATTTGAAGGTAAACGGTAAGGAAAGCAGTGACATCGAAAAAGCGGCTCTTATGATTTTCCTTAACAAGACGTGCTTTAATGGATTGTTCCGTGTAAATAAAAAAGGCTTATTCAATGTGCCTATGGGCTCTTACAAGAATCCTATGATATGTGATGAGGAGAATCTGCGAGCTGTTTCTGAAAAACTTCAAAATGTAACTATTGTGTGCGGAGATTACAGAGAATCTGCTGATTTCATTGATGACCGTACGTTTGTTTATTTCGATCCCCCGTATCGTCCCATTACGGACACAGCAAATTTTACTGCATACACGAAGAATCTTTTCGATGATGATGAACAGATTAAGCTTGCAAAATTCGCTGATGATTTGCATAGAAGAGGGGCAAAGGTTGTTGTTAGCAATTCCGACCCCAAGAACGCCAATACAGAGGACGATTTCTTTGATATCATCTATGCTTCTCATAAAATCAAACGTGTTGAAGCAACCCGTATGATTAATTGCAACAGCGAAGCAAGAGGAAAAATAAAAGAATTACTTATTTCAAACTTTTAAAGGGAACGAATATAGGAATCGCGGATGAATTTAGTCACCCATCTTCACACATCTGGGTGACTTCGTTTTGTCAGTGATTCCTAAAGTTGTATCAACAGCAGGCTTCGAAGCAAGAAAGGATTCATATGGCAAAGAGAAATTTTAGCACTTGGCTGTCTGGTTTTCGTGACAGTATCGCGGATTATGGGTACTACATAGATTTTGAAAAAGTCCATCGCAATGTGGAGGCCATCAAGATTGAGCTTAATATCCTCAATTCACTTATCGGCTCTAAAAAAATCGAAGAGGATTTCAAAGCATTAGTCAAGAAATATCCCGAGACGCTGAAATGTATTCCGCTTCTTATTGCCGTCAGAGCCAATGAAATATACTGCCAGGACGAAAATGGCGGTTATCTGTATCGGTTTGACTTTGGTAAATATCCGCTTAACAGTTATGCCCACTATGAACGCTACGCATATTTTATGAAGCATACGGGTCTTTTCGATTTGCTTGAAAACCATATTATCAACAATCTTGTTGACTATGTAACAGGCGTTGAAACCGGGCTTGATTCTAACGGTCGTAAGAATCGCGGCGGCCATTTGATGGAGAATCTGGTTGAAGGTTTCATCAAGAAAGCCGGTTTTGTAAAGGATAAAACCTATTTCAAGGAAATGTATATTCATCAGATTACTGCAAAATGGGGCATTGACCTTTCTGCGATCTCCAATCAAGGAAAGATGGAAAAACGCTTTGATTTCGTTGTGAAAACGCCTGCCATGATTTATGGCATTGAAACGAATTTCTATGGCAGCGGCGGAAGCAAGCTCAATGAAACTGCCCGTAGCTATAAAGCGCTTGCGTTGGAAACGGATACGATGAACGATTTTACTTTCGTTTGGTTTACAGACGGCAAGGGATGGACAAGTGCCCGAAACAACCTTGAAGAAACTTTTGATGTGATGGATCACATCTATAATATCAAAGATCTGGAGAGCGGTGTCATCACGGAGGTTTTCCGATAATGGCAAAAAAAATCACAAAATGGGAACCGGAAGATTTTGAGCTGGAAATGACCACGCATTGGTCTTTTCCCAAGCGCGGCGATTGGGCTACGCATGATGCAAAATGGCGTGGAAATTGGTCGCCGTATATTCCACGAAATATTCTTCTCCGATATTCCCAAGAGGGAGACTTAGTCCTCGATTCGTTCGTAGGCGGTGGCACAACGCTTGTTGAAGCCAAATTGCTTAATCGCAACATAATCGGCATTGATGTCAACGATGTTGCGCTTGCGCGCTGTAAAGAAAAGGTGGACTTTGAACATGAGGGTGCTGATGGCAAGGTTTATATACATAAAGGAGATGCCCGTCATTTGGATTTTGTGCTGGATAACAGCATTGACCTTATCTGTACGCATCCGCCGTATGCCAATATTATTCAATACAGTGAAGATATAGAAGAAGATTTATCTCATTTGAAGGTCAAAGACTTTCTTGAAGAAATGAAATTCGTAGCTGCTGAAAGCTATCGTGTATTGAAGAGAAACAAGTTTTGTGCTGTTTTAATGGGTGACACGCGCCAAAAAGGACATATGATTCCAATGTCTTTTGATGTTATGCGTGTTTTTGAGGATGCTGGTTTTAAGCTAAAAGAGTTGATTATTAAGGAACAGCACAACTGCAAGGCTACAGGATATTGGAAAACGAATAGCGTGAAATATAACTTTCTGTTGATAGCTCATGAGTATCTGTTTGTGTTTAGAAAGTAATTGTATAGATTTCTAGAGGAGGGGTGTAGTTGTTTGGAATTTCTTATGATACTTGGAAAAGTGTTTGCAATATGTATTTTTCATTGAATGCAGGTTCACAAACTGCTTATCTGCAATGGTTCCCGTTCAGAAGGCTTTCCGCTTCCGACAAAGAAACCATCTCTGGAGAAGAATTTTATAATAGCTATATTAAAACGGCTTCGTTTATATTTTTTTCTCCCGCCATGCATCAGTCAGAAAATTATCTGCAAAAAGGTGATGGTAGTTTCCGAGATTCATCACTTATTGCACCAGTTCTGTTTTTGTTTTTGCAGTCGATGGGATTGGAAGTGCACAATCTTTATTCGACCATCAGACCGTCCGATATATCCGTTTATTATGCTGGAAACTATGAACATTTGCGCCCTAAATATAAACAGGACTATGATGATTTTTTCAAAGAATTAAATTCCTCTATTGATGAGTATCAATATTTTATCAAAACAGACATTACCAATTTCTTTGCAAATATAAGTGTTGATAAGTTGATTGCACAAGTAGATAAAATTTGTAACGCTGGAGCCGTAGTGTTCTCTCAAACACAGTTGCAATTGTTCAAAGAACTGCTTATATATTGTGGTAATGGTAGATTCCCACTGATTGAAAACAGTGTTGGCTCATCATTTCTTGCAACAGTTGTCTATCTTGATGCTATAGACAAGGCTCTTCACGAATATATTTCGACTAATATGAAGGCGTTCTCTTCTTTCCATATGGTTCGTTATGTTGATGATATGTACATACTTATTTCAACAGATAAACCTGTTGGATATTTGCATGAGGCTTACAATGAAATAAGAAACGAGTATTCATCAATTCTCAAAAAATTCGGCTTAGCATTAAACGCTAAAAAATGCTGTTTGAAAGAGTCTAGGGAAATCAATCAAGAACTTAAAAAATCATTATACGATGAATACTTTAATGGGAAAAGACATGATATCGAGGAATTGTTCTCTGGTGCACTGTGCCGTTTCTTGAATGCTTTGGCTAGCAAATTGCTTTCGGACAGTATTGATATAGAAAGATACAATGAACTGATCAATGAGCAATTTTCTTCGGACGATATAGAATTTACTCCGAGTGAGGTTTTTAATTATTTTGTGTATGAAGATGAGAATGAATTGCAGTCAGAGCCGGTGGCTAAAAAAATCGTTGAACTTGTTGAGAAAAGCATATCATTTATTAGCCTTGATCCTAAGCGGCTTACAGTAATGATTGTGAAAACTAAAAGTGATACGGCTATTAAAGGTTTTTTGAATCAACTTTTCAGGAAAAACCGTTCAGGTAAGTGGAATTTCTATGATACAACCATAGCGATTTCTTACTTAATACAGAGAAAATTTAGGCATAGGGATTTGTTAGACATTCTTTCTAATCGGCATCCAGCTCTTTATAGTTATTATTTTCATCATTGCAAAAATAGTACAATCTGCTGCGTTAATCTTTGGGAGGTAAATCGGTTAGTCGAAATTATTGCCCAAGATAGCAAAGCTCACTATCTTTACTTTATGTACTTATGTGAGAAGAAACGCGCAAACTATATGGTAGCTTTCGCTTACTACAAGAATTATTTTGATCGAGTAACAGCAGATTTGGATTTTGCATACAGTAATGACTCAAGGCTCAAAAAGCCCAATTACAAAAGTTTTTATAAAGAGCGTGAACTTATAAACTTCTACGCTGGTATTGAGAATAGCAAAACTGTTATCAAAGAGGCTCATAAATTAAGAAATACAAATCCGTTATCGCATTCATCGTCTGAATTACTTGATAGAAAAAATACATCAGAGGACTTGCGCAAATCCATGGAAGATCTTTCAAAGTTGATATATGGATATATAGCTAAGAACAAGGAGCGAACTTGATTTCGATTCAAAAATGGAATAATATAAGCGTTTTGTGGCAACATGTTATCAACAACAAATCAGAAGCACATTTGTTTAGAATAGGCTTAATGGGCACTACCCGTTACACTGTATTCTCGTTAGAAGTGTGTCAAGCAGTTGGCATAAACAGGATATGCGCCCCTGCAGCCAGAGTATTTTCTGGGACAAGGCGCGCGGAGCGGCACTCTGGCGAATCGGCGTGCTGGAGGAAGTTACGGGATTGGCGATTGCGGAGGCGCTTCACCGGGTGCAGGGCCTTTTTTTGCGGCAGAAGGGCTACGCGGTCGGTTTGGGAAATGTCCGCTTGTTGGAGGAGCGCTCCTATGAAGGTTCGGAAGGATTGAAAGTATATTTGGGACAAGACTTGGAAACCGCCGTGGGCAGGATTGCGCGGCGGTCTTTTTTGCAGGAAATCGCTCCTGCATGTCGAATTGGAAAAGGGTTCGGAGACATCGGTTAGATTTGATTGTCCAGGAAGGATGCGGCGTTTTTCGCCGTAAAATGAAGGAGCAAGGGATATGAAGAAAGTGATTGCCATGACGGCTGCTGCAGCCGTTTTATTTGCCGGCGTGCCCGGCATGGTTCTTCCGGCGAGGGCGGAGGCGTCCAGCGATTGGGGGAAGGTTGTGGGAACGGTTATCGGCGCTATCTTGAGTTCGGGGAAGGAAAAGGAGAAGCCGCAGCCGACGGGAAGTCCCCAGTCGGAGCCTGTGGAAGCAACACCACGTTGGGAAATCAACAATCGTGTCATTGAGCGCGAGCCTACGACGAATGAAAGAATGCTCTTCGTTGCGATTGAAAAAGGCGATTATGAAACGGTGAAGCAGATGCTCGATGCGGGTGTTGACATTAACGCCTTCTATAGATTCAAATCTGCGACACCTTTATCTTGTGCGATATATAATGATCATCGCGAAATCATGCAGCTTCTTCTTGAGCGTGGTGCTGATGTGCGCGGCTATGTCAGCAGTACGCAAAAGTATTATCTTCACTCCTATTTCGTGCAGGCGACGGCTAATGGTGATCTTCCTTTGATGGAATATCTGCACAATTGGGGAGCGCCCATCAATTCCATTCAGGATGTATATGCCTCATATCCTCGAAACGCACTTTTGTCCATGCCTTTGGGGAGCAGAGGTTTGGAGATTTGTCGCTACCTTGTTGCACAGGGAATAAATGTGAATTATCGCGCGAACGATGGAACGACTCCTTTGATGTATGTGTCTCATACATACACGTCTTTTGATGTACGGCGTGAATTTCTAAAGATTCTTCTTGATGCAGGTGCAGATCCTCATTTGAAAGATAAAACTGGTCATACAGCGATCGACTATTGCCTGAAGAACAACGATTTGGAAAATGCCCAACTCCTGCAGAGGTATTGATTATAGGAAGCACGGATAAATCCAGCCCCATCTTCACGCAGTGGCGCTGTCCTCTCGTCGTCGACAAATCTTCGGGGCAGCACCGCTGCGCCGGCGGGTTGTCTCCTCGATAAAAGCAGTGCGTCTGTGCAAATCTGAGCGACTTCATTTTATCAGCGTTTCCTATATAAAAGATGCGTGAACAAATAAAAAGGCTGCTTTCGCAGCCTTTTTATTTGTCGCCTCAGCGGACGATGACGGAAACGCCGTCGGGGATGACGGTGACTTTTGCGTCTTTGCCCTTGATTTCGAAGGCGCGCTTCAGGGCCTCGTCGAAGGTCAGGGCATGTTCCATATGCATGTCGCGGATCATCTGCGGGTCGCAGAGATCCGTAACCATGATGACTGTGAAGCGGTCGAGGATGCGTGCGAGGATTTGCATCTCCCACTGGTCAGGCAGCGTGTCTTCCTGCGGCGTTGCTTCGATTTGGTCGAGCAGTTCGCGCGGCGTTTTGGCTGCCTTCAGGGTCTTGTAGAAGGATTCGCCGCCGTGGCCGTCGTTGCAGGCTGCGACCATGATGATGACGCCGCCTTCGTTGCAGTTGGCTTCGGCCGCCGTCATGCCCTTGACCGCTTGATATATGTTCTGGTCGAGCGGGTAGCCGCCGTTCGTCGAGACGACGATGTCGGACGGGTTGCGCTTGATTTCGGCGAGTGTGCGCACATAGTCGCAGCCCGTGACGTGGGCTTCCTGGCTGTCGCCGGCAAACGCGGCGATGACTTCTTTTTCCGCATTGATGACGACGTTCAGGATAAAGGCGAGCTTCGCTTCTTTCGCCGCGTGGAGCATATCGCGGTGAATCGGGTTGCCTTCGAGGATGCCTGTGCGAGCTTTGTCGCTCTTGATGAATTTGCTGCAGTGGTTCGCCATGACCGTTTTGGCAGAAGCGATGCCGGGCAGGATCGCTTTGCGGCCGCCCGAGAAGCCGGCGAAGAAGTGGGATTCGATGAAGCCTTCGGCGATGAGGAGGTCGGTGTCGATGGCAGCGCGGTTGATGAGCAGCTTGCCGCCCGACGGCAGCAGGCCGAGGTCTGCCATGGCCGCGTCGTCCTGTGAATCGTGGATGATGATCTTCTCGTTCTTGACGATGTCCTCGCCGAAGCGGTCGACGAGCTCTTCGTGCGTCGTCGCGCGGTGGAAGCCCGTTGCGATGAGGATCGATATATCGATCGAGGGATTGGCCTCGCGGATGCGGCGCAAAAGAATCGGCATTGTTACGCGGCTTGGTACAGGGCGCGTGTGATCGCTCGTGATGATGACCATGCGCTTCTTGCCCTTGACAAGTTCCTCGAGTTTGGGGCTGCCAATGGCATTGTCAAGCGCGCGTTCGACGATTTCCTCCTGCGTGCCCGGCTGCTCTTTGCCTTCGGGGTGCGACTCAAGTACGCCAAGGAAGTTTTCGTCTGGAATGTTGATTTCCATCTTGCCTTTGCTGTAGGGAATTTTCAACTGCATTATTCCACGCTCCTTTATTGTTGGTATCGCTAAAAATACATCGTATCTATTATATCATAGTAGAAATTATTCGGGCAATGACTGCGTTGCTTTTGACGGGAATTTCTCCTATAATTGAAGTGTAGGTGATCCGGAATATGCGTCGATGCCTGGAGTTTGGATGAAGGAGACTGAGGGAAATGGCAGAGAGGACTTATATGCTGAAGGTGGCGGGCGTCCAAAGGGAGCTTCCGATTCTTGATGTTACGGATAAACTGGCGATTGCGGGCTTCATCATGCTCGGCGATGTCGAGCTTACGGATGCCTGCGCAAGGGCGCTTGCTGCGCGAATCCCGAAAGAAACCGATATCATTTTGACGGCGGAAACGAAGGGGATCCCGCTCGCGGCAGAGCTTGCCCGCTGTCTGGGCATGAAGCGTTACGTTGTGGCGCGGAAGTCGGTCAAGGCGTATATGGAAAATGCCGTTTGGGTCGAGGATCGCTCGATCACGACGAAAGGCGTGCAGCAGCTTTGTCTCGATGGGGTGGATATAGAGCGAATCCACGGCGGAAATGTGCTTTTGCTGGATGACGTGGTGTCGACGGGCGGTTCGATGAAGGCGCTGACGGAGTTGGCGGAAAAAGCCGGCGGAAGAGTTGTGGGAGAGGCCTGCGTGCTGGCGGAAGGGGCGGCGGCAGAGCGCAGCGATATCATCTTTTTGGAGAGTTTGCCGCTTTTTGAGGCGACAGGGAAAGGAGATTTATGAAAAAGGGTTGACAAGACTTTTCTTAACGGTTAAAATATACTCTGTCAGCTAGCGTGTACAGCGTTGGAGGACAGACCAAGCGGAAGTAGCTCAGTGGTAGAGCACCACCTTGCCAAGGTGGGGGTCGCGAGTTC
>ERZ773099.2669-NODE-2669-length-12091-cov-10.288219_pt1 | contig 12091 bp, 10 predicted proteins | sample MGYA00511120_ERZ773099 | MGnify/ENA primary metagenome ERZ773099 (study PRJEB29015, sample SAMEA2738012) | human oral metagenome | biome: human oral; feature: human-associated habitat; material: dental | place: China | collected 2104 ... | reverse complement strand
GCAACGAGGGCCATGGCCAGTCTCGTCTTGCCCGTACCCTGAAGCTTGCTCATGTGTACCCCTCTCATCGTCTGCCTTTTAGCTTCTAGGAGTTATGTCTCTCTACCATGATAGCCGATCGGACGTCACCTTGCGTGGCGTGTCGGGTGGGCTCGCTGGCATCCCCATACGCGGGCGGACGTGTGCTGTCCCGTCATTGCGCCGCAGCGAGGCCGGGCCACGGGCAGCTCGGTGACTGGTGGGTTGATCACTGTCCCGAACGCTCCACGTGTCCTCCCCGGTCACCGGGGCGACGTCTGCCGCGTGGCGCGGGAATCGACGTTGGCTTGTTGCCGGGACCGTACTCGTTGCCCGACGCGCGAAGGCGGCCCCCCTTGCCCTTCGCGGCATCCTTTCTGCGGCTTTCGTTCCGTCTCTTCTTCTTGGCCTTGGACTTCTTGCGAGCTGGTTCGCCGTGCCCTCCGGCTGTGCCCATCGCCGTGGCCCGCCTGTCGTCAGCAGGCTTGGGAAAGGAACCCGTGCGTCCCTCCGACGGCTGGGGTCCTTGGGCCTTGGCAGCGTCGTCGCTCGCCTTGCGCGCTGCCTCGCGCCTCTCGGCCATCCTCTTGCGCTCCTTCTTGCCGGGAAGCTTCTCGTGAGGGTCGCGCCTTGGGTCCATGAAGTCTCGCTCCCACGCTGGGCCCGCGTCGAGGCCCTCGGTGCGTGGAAACTCGGGTATCACGCGACCCATGAGCGCCTCGGCGTCCCGAAGGTCGAGGTAATCCTCTTCCGTCACGAACGTGAGGGCCCAGCCCGTCTGGCCTGCGCGACCCGTGCGCCCGATGCGGTGGATGTAGTCCTCGGCATCGCCGGGGACGTCAAAGTTCACGACGTAGGCGACCTCGGGAATGTCGATGCCCCGTGACAGCACGTCGGTTGCCACGAGTATGTTGATCTCACCGGTGCGAAAGCCGAGGAGTGCTCGCTCGCGCTGGCTTTGGCTGCGGTTCCCGTGGATGGGGGCACATAGGAACCCTGCCTTTCGCAGGCGTCGGCAGATGCCATCGGCACGGTGCTTGCCCCGACAGAAAACGATGACGCGCTCGGAGCCCTCACGTCGCAGCAGCTCGACGAGGAGCTTGCCCTTGGCCTTGGGGGTAACGGCCAACGCATACTGTTCGACCGCCTCGGCCGCAGTTCCCCTCGGCGCGATCTCCACGAGGGCGGGGTCGTGCACGAGCGAGCGGGTGTTCGTGAGCACGTCCTTGCTGAGCGTCGCCGAGAAGAGCAGCGTCTGGCGGCTTTCGGGCGTGGCCGAGACAATCCTTCTCACGTCAGGGAGAAAGCCCATGTCGAGCATGCGGTCTGCCTCATCGAGCACGAGCACCCGCACATGGCCGATGTCCGCCTCGCCTTGGGCCATGAGGTCGAGGAGGCGCCCGGGCGTCGCAACGAGGAGGTCGCACCCTCGACCCAGGGCCTCGCGCTGCCCCTCGTAGCTCACGCCGCCCACAAGCACCGCAGTCCTGTGATGCGTGTAGGCGCAGATGTCCTGCGCCGCATCGTCGATTTGCTGGGCGAGCTCGCGGGTGGGGGTCACCACGAGCATCGAGGGGCCTCGTCCCACGCGGTCGTGCCCAAGATGGTCGAGTGCCGGCAAAAGGAAGGCCGCCGTCTTTCCCGTGCCCGTCTGCGCGGAGGCCATGACGTCTCGACCTGCCAAGATGAGGGGAATTGACCAGGTTTGGACGGGGGTTGGCGTCCCATAGCCCATGTCTCTCACCGCAGCGAGCGCCGCAGGGCCCAGCCCAAGCCGACCAAAGCCCGCTATGTCATCAGAAGACGTAAAGTCTGTGCTCGCGCCCTCCGCGTCCCCGTCGGCGACGATCACCTTGTGCGAATGATATGACCCTGCCATGTGTGCTCCAATCCACCAACGCCAATAAGATCAGTATATTGGGTATGAGTCATGTATCTTCGGGTAGGACACACAGGCTGTGTTCCTCAGATGAATTTTGATCTTTTGTGACGGTATCTTCGAGAGTGCTTACATGGTAACCTAAACGACAGTTTGGCATCATACTTGTAACGTGCTCTCTGCCACTAACGCCTATGGAGGATACATGACGCTGTTCGAGCTTTTCGGGCTCTTACGTAAGCATTTGGGGTTTGTCATCGCGGTCTCGCTTGCCTGTGCCATCGTGACTGCGGTCGGGTGCTACTTCCTGCCCAACAAGTACACGGCAACCACTACCATGTACGTGCTGTCCAAGTCGAACGGCGACACTGCAGGCAACGCGGCGACACAGTCAGACCTCAATGCGGGACAGATGCTCACCAATGACGTCGCCGCCATCGTCAAGTCCGATCGCGTCAAGAAGGACGTGGCTTCCCAGCTTGGACTCGAATCACTTGCGGACTATAAGCTCAACGTGACCAGCTCGACTACGACCCGCGTCATCACGCTTTCCGTTACGGGCACGGACCCGAGCGACTCGGCCACCGTGGCCAACGCCTTTGTGCGGGATGTCTCGCTGGTGGCGCAGGATGTCATGGGCGTCGAGTCCGTGAACGTCATCGATTTGGCCGTTGCCCCCACAGAGCCCTCTGGCCCCAACAGGATCCTCTATACCCTTGTCGGTCTCGTGGGCGGCCTCTTGTTGGCAATCATGATCGTTTCCCTCGGAGACGCTGTGGACACCCGCGTCAAGGACTCGGGTGATGCCGAGAAACTGCTTGACGTGCCTGTCATCGGCCACTTCCCTTCCTTGGAGAGGATGTAAGATATGGCACTGTTTAACTCAAAAAAGGACCGTAGCGAAGTGGCTCAGTCTGTCGTCAACGCCGCAAAGACGCTCCTTGCCAACATTCGCTTCATGAGTGTCGATAACCCCATCCGTACCATCGCGATTACCTCGAGCATTCCCAACGAGGGCAAGACCTTCGTTTCGTGTAACCTTGCAAGTGCCATCGCGACGTCAAACAAGACCGTGCTCATCGTGGAGTGCGACATGCGTCGCCGCAGCGTGGCAAATGCGTTGGGCGTCCACGCACAGTATGGTCTCTACACGGTCCTGAGCGGCCAAAAGGAGCTAGGGCAGGCCGCCGTGCGCACGCAGACCCCCAACCTGCACTTTCTGGATGCCGAGCCCCATATACCCAATCCGTCGGACATCATCGGCTCCAGGCATTTTGCCAGGTTGCTTAAGCTCATGTATAATACCTATGACTACATCATCTTTGACACACCTCCCGTTGGGGCCTTCGTTGACGCCGCTGTCCTTGGCGCGCAGATAGACGCAGTGTTCATGGTGGTAAGGGAGAATTACGTCGGCCGTGGTGAGCTTCTGGAGGCCGCAGAGCAGCTGAGGCACTCCAACTGTAACCTTGCGGGCGTGGTCATGAACCACTGCGAGCATCGCAACTCTGAGCACTACTATGATTATTACAAGAAGGGCCACATGGATCGGGGAGCGCCGTCGGTGATGCAAGGCTCCAGAGCCGGCACCGACCAAGCGGCAGGCTCTGCGGCTGCGGCAGTTCCCTCGCGCCCGGATCGCCCAGGGAGTGCCTCGGCGGAGTCGGAGATATTTCGCCGTCTTGCCCCTGACGCTGGGACACAGGCCGACGCAAGTCGCCACGCCCGTGTCGAGCAACCAGAGGAGGCTCAGGTCGAGCCACCCTCGCGCCATGCCCGTGCCGTTGACGCATGAGGAGGGGGATGTTCCTAGGTGCATGACATTCACTGCCACATCCTTCCCGGCGTGGATGACGGGGCGCCTACCCTTGAGGACTCCCTTTCGATGATCAGGGCGGCGCAGGCCGTCGGCATTACGTCCATTACCTGCACGCCGCACTGTCGCGATCCGTACTTTGACTTCAACGCCATGTGGAATGCCTTCTACGACCTCGAAGAGGCTGCCGAGGATTTCCCCTTGACCATGGGCTTTGAGGTCAATCACCGAAAGCTCATGGAGTTGGGGCTCGAGTGGGCAGAGGCCCTGCACAGCGATGGGAGTCAGGACCTCTTGCTGGAGCTCTCCGTTGGCGCGAGTCCCAGCAGCTTTGGCGATTACGAGCGCACGATCTTCGATCTGCAGGGCATGGGCTATGAGGTGATCATCGCCCATCCCGAGCGCTACGTCGCCATTCAAAGGGACATCTCGCTCGCCGAAGAGCTCGTTCACATGGGGTGCGGGCTGCAGGCATCGACGAGCTTCATGGCAAAATGCAGATTCGGTGCCGAGAGGCGCTCTGCCAAGCGCATGCTCAAGGCTGGCCTCTATAGCTATCTTGCCAGCGATGCCCACATACCCAAGCACTACAGGTACTTTCGCAAGGCACACAAGAGGTACGGCCATCTGCTAAGGGAGCGCTGACCTGTCGCTCGGCCGCTTGGGGGGAGCCTTGGCTGTGCTACGATGAGCGCGTTTTGTGCCATCGACGTCTATGGTTTTGGAGGTTATTCTGATGGTCAGACATGAGGGTAGGGGCGGTCTGCGTGTTTCTTCTGCCGCACGGGTCTTGGGACTTGGACTTTCGGTGGCGCTGGGCCTGGGAGGCGTCGTCGCCCTTCCGCGCACGGCTCGTGCCGAGACCGTTCCTCCTATAGAGGGGACGGCCGTCTCGGCTCATGACGATGCCGCCACGGTGACGGGCGAGAGGGCCATGCAGACGACCGAGAGGGCATCGTCTATGGGTCAGGGTTACGCTGACGCAGGGGACAAGACCGACGACGCAAGTCCTGGGTCTGCCCGCAGGAGGGGTTCCGGCGATGCCGTCTTTGTGGGGGAGGGTGCCAAGGGCGAGGGTGGCGCCCACCCAGCGGCGACAGCTGCCGCGAGAGCGGACGAGACCATGGCTCATGACGTACGTACCACGGATGTGGCAGGGAAGGAGCCGGCGGCAGCCTCTACGAGGACGGGCGAGCCCGTTGCGGCTTCAGCCACGTCTGCCACTTCCGAGCCCGGACACGCCGATACGAAGCCATCCGCCACAGGGGAGGGCGAGGGCGTCGTCACCCCTGGAGCGAGCTCGGCCGTAGGCGTTGAGCCTGCCGCCGGCGCCGTGGCCGTGACCTCGCCCATGCAGGCGCCCTCGGCTGCCACAAAGCCCCTGGCCCCGACAAAGCCTGCGGCAGATGGCACGCTCGCTACGCCCACCAAGCCCACAACTCCCACTACACCCACCAAGCCCACTACACCCACCACCCCGACCACCTATGCCAATGTATATCGACTCTTCAACCAGTGGACCACCGAGCATCTCTATACGAGGGACCTCGAGGAGGCACGGGGCCTTGTGAGGCTCGGCTGGAGCTGGGAGGGCGTCTCTTGGGTCACGCCGTCCGCCGGCACCTCGGTATATCGCCTCTACAACAAGTGGTCTGGCGACCACCTCTACACCACCAAGAGGTCGGAGTATGACGGGCTGATCAAGAGGGGTTGGACCGGCGAGAACGTTCAGTTCTATGGGGCGACTCCCCAAAACGGCGTCTCCATCTATCGCCTGTTCAACAAGTACGCGACAACGGGCACCCACCTGCTCACAACTTCGTCGTCTGAGGTCAAGACCTGCGTGAGAAACGGCTGGCGTGACGAGGGCGCCGCATGGTACGCTGCCAAGCATGACCCCTTCTCCATCGCTGGTTTCTGGGTAGAGTGCGTCGACGGCAGGCGCCTCTGGGTTGACGCTACGTGTGCGCTTGCGAGCGACAGGCTTGTCGACCCCACGACATCGAGGGACAGGGGGGCAGGCAGGTATGCCTATGCCCGGCATGACGGTGCCGTGGTGACGGCGCTTGCGGATGCGGGAAACGGCTGGTCGTATCTCGCGGACTCGCTGGGCGGGCTCGTGCACCGGGCGGGCTCCGGCTGGGTCGTCACCAAGGACTGGCCCCGCTCCGACTCACGTCTGCAGCGCTACTACACCAAGGACATGGGAGGATACAGCCTCGTGCGCCGTGGTATCTTCTCTGCCAAGGATGACCGCGGCGAGCTGGCATCCTACCTTGGTCGTACCGATACGGGCTACGTGCTGCGCGGGATTCTCTCCGCAGGTGGCGATTGGTCCTACCTCGCCGACAACGACGGCAGGCTCGTGCACCGGGCGGGCTCCGGCTGGGTCGTCACCAAGGACTGGCCCTTCTCAGACGAGCAGCTCCAACGCTATTGGACCGAGGACAAGGGTGCCTATAGCCTGGTGAAGAACGGTCTCTTCTCGACGGGGGGCAAGCGCTACTACGGGCGTTACGACACGGGCTACGTGGTGCGTGGCACCTATGTCATCAGTCGCTACTACGGCCTTGACACCAGTGGCGCCGGCAATGACTGGAAGGATGACACCGTTGCGATCGCTGATAACGACGGCGTCCTCCTCACGCGCGAGCAGGTTGGCCAACGACTCCTGGCCTCCGCGAGAAGCCAGGTGGGCTGTGACTACACCACCGAGGACAGCGCGTACTACCCAGGGAGCGCCTTCAATTGCTCGGGCCTCAGCTGGTGGGTCTTCAACGATGCGCTTGGGGTCAACCTCTCACACAACCAAGGGTACTACTCCTACTATGCGCGCCAGACCAACAAAGAGGACAGTCAGGTCTATGGTGTCTTGAAACGTAATGGCTGGAAGACGGCCATACGTTCCCTACAGATAGGTGACCTCGTGTTCTTCTCGCCGATCGGCAAGAGGCTGCATACCGGTCACGTGGGGATCTACGTTGGTGATGGTACGATGATCGATGCCAACACCACCGGCGTCAAATATCGTCGGGTCCTCAAGAAGAGTTATGTCGGTGGTGGCTTCCCGATCACCCTCGTCTAGCTCGGGATCTTTCCATTGGGGGCTGTGGCCTTTCGCAGATGACTGGTGGCTGTGTGCCACACGTGGCACCCGCGCTTCTGGAGATGCGCGGGTGCCCTTGTGCCAAGAGCCCCGCTTTGTGTATCATTTCTACGCTAGACCGTTGTCAGAAGGAGAATCTGTATGTCCGGACACTCTAAGTGGGCTACCACTAAGCATAAGAAGGCTGCGATTGACGCCAAGCGCTCCGCGCTCTTCTCCAAGCACTCGCGTAACATCACTGTTGCCGCCCGCAACGGAGGGGACCCCAACCCGGACAACAACGCCTCGCTTGCCGCGGCTGTCGCCCGCGCACGTATGGTCTCGATGCCTAACGCCAAGATCCAAGCGGCCATCGACAAGGCCTTTGGCACCGGCGCTGATGCCGTCGTCTACAAGGAGGTCACCTATGAGGGCTATGGCCCGGCCGGCGTGGCCCTCTACGTCGAGTGTCTGACCGACAACCTCAACCGTACGGCTGCCGACGTTCGCTCTGCCTTCACCCATGCAGGTGGTAACCTCGGCACCTCTGGTTCTGTCTCCTTCCAGTTCATGCGCAAAGGTGCCCTCGCCATCGACAAGGTTATCCGTAGCGATGACAAGAAGGTCCCCGACAGGGACAACGCGGTCGATGAGGATGAGTTCATGATGGCCGTCGCCGAGGCGGAGGGGGATGACTACGAGGACAATGGTGAGCAGTGGATCGTCTACACTGCCTACGACAGGATGCAGGACGTCCAGAAGGCCCTCGAGGCGCAGGGCATAGAGGTCAAGGGCTCCGAGCTCACGATGGTCCCGACGACGCCGACCGAGCTCGAGCTTCCCGATGCCAGGAAGGTCCAACGTCTGGTTGACCGCCTCGAGGAGCTCGATGACGTCCAAAGCGTCTACAGCACCATGAGTGTCTCTGACGAGGTAGCCGAGCAGCTCGCAGACGAGGAGTAGCCCGGTCTCGGCGACCTGGCCCACTATCGCGTGTGATCGTATAGCTTGTTTTCGCAGGTGTGCCTTCGACGCGGCGGTGGCCGTCTTGACCGCCGTCCTCATGGGGAGAGGCCTCAGGTATGAGACAGGACATGACGCGTTCAGAGGCGGAGAGGGCACTTGGCCTTCCCGAGCGCTATGGCATGGCCGACGTCAGGCGTGCTTTCAAAGGACGTGCCCAGAGATACCATCCTGACAACGCTCGCAGGAACGGCTTCTCCGAGACGTTCGCTCAGCAAAAGATGACTGAGGTTAACAAGGCCTATGCGCTCCTGAGGCATCTCTTCGATGACGGAAGTGTCAAGACGCTTCGTCGCGACTCCAGCGGAGGGACCTATGGCAAGCACAGCGCGGGCGTCCATCATGCGCCGGCGGCTCGATCTAGGTCCGCCGTACGCACGCAAGTGGACGACTCGCTCTTCTGGGACGAGGACGGCAATCCCAGGAGTACCACTGCCGAGAACGAGGCTAACGCCGCCGCCGACGCATCCGGTCACACGTTGCGTCGCTTTCTTCTGGGTCCTGTGTTTTTGAGGCTCGTCTTCATTGCTGTTCTCGCCCTCGCGTGGTGGCGGACCTTCCCTTTCGTCGGGGAAAACGCCGTTCATTTCGACATGGGTGCCCAAGTCCCTCTGAAGAGCCTCGTCCCCGTGCTCATGGCCGTCGTATATCCGAGTTACTTCTTGCTCTATGAGGTCATTACCGGAAACATCTCGGGAGTGTTTCGCGAGCTCATCAACGGCGTCGTTTCGATCATCACACGGACGCACATTGAGGTGCGCAAAAAGGGCAGCTACCGATCGAGTCTCTCGAGCCTGCTGAGAGACCAAATCTACAGTGTGCTCGAGCTCCCGCTTGCCGTTTGGCTATTTGCGAGGGGAAGTGACCTGCCTAGCTCCATTGAACAGACCGTCTCGTTCGCGCTCGGGGCGATTGTCACCCTTGACGCACTCATAGGTTTTTTTGGCTCGGGCGTCGCGCAGGGTCTCTCGCGCTGGTTGTCCGGTATCGTGGAGCGGCGCTATGTGACCATGCGCATGAACTTACTCAAGCGCTGCGGGCAGTGGGCGAGCGACAGATACGCTTCCTAGCAGCCGCGTTAACGGTACTGTTCGCGCTGGCAGCGAGGTCTACCAAAGACTTTGCCAAAGATCAAGAGTGCACGCTCCCCAGTCTGCGAGTCTGCGCTATGCTGTAGGGTGTTTTGGCAGTCCGTAGCATCACCATCGCCGTTGGGAGGTATGGCACATGGGTGTTTTCAAGCGCATCTGCTTGCTGGTGTTTGGCTTGGCAGGCCTCCTGTCCCTGGTGGCGTTGGCGCTTCCCTGGTGGGGTCCGTGGACCGAGGAGGCTCGGGCGCTTCTCGGTGTGTACTGGTACTACGCGACACTCGAGTGCTTGATCTGCGTTACGGCATTCGGGCTTTTGATCTGCCTTGCCAGAGCCCTGTTCACGCGTAATCGCAAGGTCATCGTCGTTGCCAAGGTCAGAGGTGGCACCATCACGATCACACGCGATGCGATTGCCGCGCAGGTGGTGCACATGATAGAGGAGGGGCGGGATTTTCGTGCGCGTCGCGTGCGCGTCAGGGCTAAGAGGCATGGGCACGTGCGTGTCGCATGCAGGGTCCAGCCACTGCACGCCATACGTGTCGTGAGCGAAGGTAAGACCCTGCATGACAGGATTGTCGTAGGTCTCAAGGATGTCTGTGGTGATCACGTCGACAGGGTGCAGGTCGAGTTCATCGATGCGGGGACGGATGGTTCGCCCTTGGAGGATGATGGTATTAAAGCCGGTGGGGCGAGTGTGGTCGAGGGTGCCGCAGAGGAGAGTGTCAAGGATAGGGGAGCAGACATCGCCCCGCCATCGACCCTTTGGGATGGGGCCGTCATCGAGACGGCCCGAACGGGCGATGGCGCTGAGGTCGATGTTCCCAGCAATGCCGCTCGAGAAGAGGGGGTAGATCCACGTGCGATCGACGACTCCTCAGAGATCAGGCTGCCCATGCCCAGACAGCCGCGAGATGGCGACGGCAGAACGGTTGACCCAGATGAGAGAGACGCTGCAGCTGGGACGGGCGGCGGCTCCCGTGTACGGGAAGAGGAGTAGCCATGGCGGACGGCAGCAGGCCAAAGATGAACGTCGAGGAACCCATCCGTGACGAGCTGGCGCCAGGGCTTACCCATACGGGGGAGGAAACCAAGGAAGAGTCCATGAGCTCTCCTGTGCCTCCAAAGCCACACGATAGCCGGCATCGCGCCTTCGTGGCCTGGCTGCGCGAACGCGTGACCGGACACGAGAACGCCACTATCGGAGGTATCTGCGGGCTCGTCATAGCCCTCCTCGTCTTCTCCATAGGCGTCTTGCGCGCGCTCTTTGTCGTCCTATGCGTGGGCATCGGTGTCGTAATCGGGCAGGCCTTCGACGGCAACCCCAAAGTCATCAGGGCCGTGCGCCGTATCTTCTCGGACAACCGCTAACGAACTGTCCTGCCATCTCAAAAACGAGAATCTCCACCTTCAGAAAGGGGACAAGGTATATGACTGACACAAGCAGCGCGCACGGGGTGAAGCCGGCAGAGGGTGAGGATGCCGCAGGCGATGTCAAGCTCACCGAAGGTGGCCTCCCGGGCGAGGGGGGGCTTGTGGCGCCCACAGCTGAGGATGACCCTGCTGCAGAACTCGCGATGTCCAAGGACAATGGCGCTGGAGACGATGAGGACCTCGACTCGGAGGACTCCCTCACCTTCTCTAACGGCGTCATCGAGAAGATTGTCGCCATCGCGATGCGTGACGTTCCCGGTGTCATCGGCATGAAGGGCAGTTGGCTCAATCGCGTGCAGGACGTGCTCGGTGCGAGCGACGCGCGCAAGGGTGTCACGGTGGAGGTGACGCCAGAGGCTGCGGTGCGGGTCAACATCAGCGTCCTCATCAAGTACGGCTCCTATGCCCCGCAGGTCTTCGAGGACGTCAAGAAGGCCGTTATCAGGGAGGTCACGGGCATGACGGGACTCTCCATCGCGGGTGTCAACCTGAGGATCGAGGACGTGCTCACGCCCGAGGAGTATGCGCCGGAAAAACAGCGTGACGCCCTGCCCGAGGCGCAGGGCAACAAGGGTACGCGGAAGACGGGCGCATCCGAGGCGGGGGACTAGGGCCTATGGGTCTTAGGTCGAGCGTAGCCATCGCCTCGGGGCGCCTGGCGCACTGGGGGCTCTCGGGCGTGCTTCGCCGCAACGCCTCGCAGCTGCCGGGCAGGATTGCCTTGGCCATTGACCCCAGTCTCATGGAGGAGCTCGCACGCAAGCTACGTTGGGGCTCCATCGTCATCTGCGGCACCAACGGCAAGACGACCACCACCAACATCACTGCCGACGCCCTCGAGGCGAGCGGTAGATCTGTTCTGTGCAACCGGGTGGGTGCCAACATGGCGCCGGGCGTCGTGTCGGCGCTTTTACCCGGACACTCTGCGGACGTGGCGGTCATCGAGGCCGACGAGCTCTCGACCATTCGCATCCTGCCCGGCCTGAGGCCGCGCTACCTCGTGCTTTTGAACCTCTTTCGCGACCAACTTGACCGTGCGGGCGAGATCGACCATGTCCAGGATGTCATTGTCGAGGCGCTCGCCGCGTCGCCGCAGACGATGCTTCTGGTCAATGGCGATGACCCGCTCTCGGTCGCGATAGCGCGCCGCGCCAAGAGGTACAGCAAGACCAAGGTACTCTCCTTTGGCGTCGAGCAGGCACTCGATGCGCCTGCGGGCCGCGTTCCCGAGGCCCGCTTCTGTCCGGAGTGCGGGGCCGAGCTCTCCTATGACTACCGAAGCTATGCCCAGCTCGGCGCCTTTCACTGTTCCAGCTGCGACTTTGCGCGCCCCCCACTCGACTTTGCGGCCCGTGAGGTTGAGGTGGGGCATAAGGGTGTCTCCTTCTGTCTGCGCGTCGCGTCCCCGCACGCGGGCGGGTCAGTAGTGCCTAGGACCTCCTCCTGCAGGCTGCATGCCTCCTTCGGGGGCACGTATATGGTCTACAACCTCCTTGCCGCCTGTGCGGCCTCCCTGCTTGCGGGTGCGACGGTTGACGACTTCCAGGGCGCGCTCGATGACTATCATCCACAAAACGGTCGACTGCAGCACTTCGTGGTCTCAGGCCGCGAGGTGGTCCTCAACCTTGCCAAGAACCCCACGGGGCTCAACCAGAACCTGAGTCTGCTCGCCAAGGATGTGCGCAGGAAGGTCGTCTATGTCCTTGTGAACGACAACGCCAACGACGGGACGGACGTCTCGTGGATCT
>ERZ773099.2665-NODE-2665-length-12107-cov-15.086542_pt1 | contig 12107 bp, 8 predicted proteins | sample MGYA00511120_ERZ773099 | MGnify/ENA primary metagenome ERZ773099 (study PRJEB29015, sample SAMEA2738012) | human oral metagenome | biome: human oral; feature: human-associated habitat; material: dental | place: China | collected 2104 ... | reverse complement strand
ATGCCGTTGTGGACCACGGCGAGGTGGCCGGCGCGGTGGGGGTGGGCGTTGACCGCCGTCGGACCGCCGTGGGTGGCCCAGCGGGTGTGGCCGATGCCCGCCGTGGCGGGTGCCGGCGGTGCGGCCTCCAGCAGCGCGCGCAGGCCCGAGAGCCTGCCCGCCTCCTTGACGACGTCCAGGCCAGCGGGGCCGGCCAGGGCAACCCCCGCCGAGTCGTAGCCGCGGTACTCCAGGCGACCGAGGCCGTCCATCAGAACAGTGAGGGAACGGGAGGAACCAGTTTCAGTCAGAGGGCCGACATGGCCGACAATTCCGCACATGCTCCGATCGAATCATGCCGGCGCAACGATGACAACGAGCACGGGGCCACGTCGATGTGATCTCAGTACGACGTCGGTGAGACGTCGGAGCCGCACCGGCCGAGGGCACCGCAGGAATCACCGCCGCGCCAAGAGACTCCCCCGGAATCAGCCAGTACTCCTAGTCGGTGCCTCACCGAGTCCTCCTCGTCTCCCGGGGACTGTCCGTCGAGCACGTCTTTTTGCGACACTGTGTCGGTGACCTCCGAGCCGAGCGACCCGAGCGACCCGAGCATCCAGGGCGCCTCGCCCTATATCGAGCTGGATCGCGACCAGTGGTCCACCCTGGCGTCCTCGGCACCGCTGCCGCTGACCCAGGCCGACGTCGAGAAGCTGCGGGGCCTGGGCGACCCCATCGACCTGGCCGAGGTGGACGCCGTCTACCGTCCCCTGACCGCGCTGCTGGAGGACTACATCACCACCGCGCGCGAGCGCGCGCACCGCACCGGCGCCTTCCTGGGCGTGGATGAGCCGCCCACACCCTTCGTCGTCGCGGTGGCCGGATCGGTCGCCGTCGGCAAGTCGACGACAGCGCGGCTCATCGCCCACCTGCTCTCCCGTTTCCCGGACACGCCCCGGGTGGACCTGGTCACCACCGACGGCTTCCTTCTGCCCAACCGGATCCTGGAGGAGCGCGGGCTCATGGCCCGCAAGGGCTTCCCCGAGTCCTACGACCGCCGGGGGCTGCTGGACTTCGTGGCAGCCGTGAAGTCCGGCAGCGAGCGGGTCCAGGCACCGGTCTACTCCCACACGGTCTACGACATCGTCCCGGGCCGGTACGTGACGGTGGAGCGCCCCGACATCCTCGTCCTGGAGGGGCTCAACGTCCTCCAGCCCGCTCCTCGGGGGTCTCGGCCGGGGGCCTCGGCCCTGGCGGTCAGCGACTTCATCGACTTCTCGATCTACGTCGACGCCGACCCCGCCGACATCCGCCGCTGGTACCTGGACCGGTTCCTCACCCTCAAGCACACGGCCTTCACCCAGCCGGGCTCCTACTTCCGGCGCTTCGCCGAGATCCCCGACGACGTGGCCCTGGCTGGGGCGAACGAGATCTGGGAGAGCGTCAACCTGGTCAACCTGCGCGAGAACATCGCCCCCACCCGAGGGCGGGCCACCCTGGTCCTGACCAAGGACGCCGAGCACCGCATGAGCCGGGTCCTGCTGCGCAAGTCCTGATTCCTCGTCCTCGCGCGCGAGGCTCCCGTGGGGCGAGCCGCCTGGGGTGGGACGTCGGCAGCTGGTTCGCTGGAAGGGGCGAGTCGGGTCACCCGCAGCCTCCCTACTGGCCTTGGGCGTGCACTGCACGAGGGTCGGATACTACTGCGGGAGGGTCGAGTGCACTCCCGGTAGGTGGGACCTTCGTTGCAGTGCGCACAACCCCTCGCCAGTAGATCCCCACCCTCGTGGAATGGACCGCCCCAGAAGAGGAACATGCCCGAACCGACATCAAGCGTGCACCGTCAGCAACCCGACGAGGAGCCAAGGATGTCCACATCGGCGACAAAGGCTTGGATCATTCTCACCTACCGGATGCCGATCTCACCCAGCGTTAACACCGCAATGGCGGCACCGATCTAAATTCTCAGAAAACACTCCCACCCCACTCCTTCCACAAGATCAACGAAGATCATCGACAGCCTTGATAAAAACCTCAGGTTGTTCAGAATGAATATCATGACCGCTTTTAACGTTGTCGACTAGAGTGCCACGAGAGAGAAGCGAGTGGACACGCGACGCATCACGATCATCCATAGCACCGAGAAGCACCCCACGACCATCATAGTAGCCCCGCATATTTGACGGATGAGCAGCATGTAAAATAATTGACGGACAGCGAACAGCCTTCAGCGTTTCCACCTGATTAAAACCAGCAAACCACGAGAAATCATAGAAGGTCTCACCAAATCGTAAGTCATAGGCGCCCGAACCATCCTGCAAGTTAGCCGTCAAGTCGAAGAACTCATTGACATGCAGCTCAGGAGGATAATACCAAAGGCGCGGTATTTCGCCAGGGTGGCGCCTCATGTAATCGAGGGCAGGACGCTTAACAAACACATCAAACTTCTTTTGCCCAAGAACTTGCGCAAGATAGGTGTGCTCAAGCGAGTAGCGGGTGAAATTTCGTTCACCGCTTCGCAAAAAATGATGCATATCGCGAAACCCGAGCCAGGCAAATGTCTTCTCGGCCCTTCCAGGTTCAGTCGCAAAGAATGGCGCATCCTCAATCAACAAACCGGTGACAAGCTGCGGAGCCCTGGCGGCAACGATAGTCGCCAACAGACCTCCCGAAGAGTGACCGGAGATCAAGACTGGAGACTTGACAACATGCTGGATAAACCACACGAAATCAATCGCATTCTTGATCGCCGTATAATCTGCCGGATTTTTACTCGATCCACCATGGCCATAACAGTCGACCGCAAACACGTGATAGCGTTGAGATAGTTCTCCGAGCACCGCACTATAGTCCCTCCACGTTGTTTGCTGGCCATGGACCAACATGAGCGGTGAACCATTGGCCGGCCCCTCACCATAGTTAATGATTGCACCACTCGGCAGCATTACCTGCTTTTCAATATAACCAGCACGACGAACAGCCGCCTCAGCAGCCTGATCATACGTCATATTTCGATGAGCATAATATGTCACTCCTCCCCCGAGCAGGCCAAGCACGGCGCACATTATTATCAGCACACGCACCCTCTTTCGCTTAGTTTTCAGTATTGTCACGTGCCGCACGATGGTCCCCCTCCACATGAAGAGCAGCCTGCACAAAGAACTGCGTATCCATCAAAGCGAGCCCCCGGTCGATGTCGCCAATAAGTAGGAGCTCGTCACCAGCCTTAATGTTGAAAACCTTTCTGGCACGCACTGGAAGCGTAAGTCTCCCATCCTGATCGATCACAACGGTGCCAAATATGTATTTGCCGGGGCGATCGAGCATCGCAACAAATGAAGTGTCGCCGTTGACAAGATCGTCGATCGAAACATCGAACACATGCGCCAACCGAACGCATGAGGAAATGTCGGGATTACCACCCGGAGCCTCCCACTTGGCAATGGTCTGCCGAGAGACACCAACCTTGTTTGCCAACGCTTCCTGAGTCCAGCGATGCTTTTTACGCAAGGTGGCGATGTTGCTATTTATCATAAACAAATAATAAAACAGCACACTGTGGTCGTCAATCAAACAATACAGACACAATGAGGTTTGCATGTTAAAAATAGTGGCATCGCACCTGTTTGAATCACACCAGAACCCACTCTTCATCAGTCTGATCTGACGACCTTCCTGGGGCGGGCCACCCTGGTCCTGACCAAGGACTCCGAGCACCGCATGAGCCGGGTCCTGCTGCGCAAGTCCTGAGCCGACCTTGAGCACCAGACACTGAAACCGGTCTGAAACCGGAGGGCCACAGGCTCACGGTCATGACAACGCAGGCAACACCTACAGCTCCCATGAATGTCCTCGTCGTCGGTCTGGGGGTGATCGGGACGACGTACGGGTACCTCTTTCAGAAGGCCGGCCACCGCGTCGAGCACCTGGTCCGGGAGAAGAGCACGAAGGCTGGAATAAGATCACTCGAGGTGGAGATCCTCGATGGCAGGACTGACCCGAAAGGCTCGCTGTCCCAGGACCAGTACAACGTTCACCGCCGGAGGCGCACCAACTACGACCTCATCGTGGTCTCGGTGCCGCAGGGCAGGATCGCCGAGGTAATGGCCGACCTCCGCACGGGCGGGATCGAGGGACCCGTGCTTCTGTTCTGCGGGTTCTGGGGAGAACGCGAGGAGCTCGACCGTTTGATGGCCGGCCGCGCCGTCCTCCCGGGGTACCCGGTGGCGGGCGGGAGCATCACGGGGAACCGACTCGCCTGCTGCGTCTTCGACCACGTCATGCTGGAGCGGCGCGACAAGGCCCGTTTCCCGGACTACGAGAGGGTGGAGGCGCTGTTCGGCTCCTGCGGCATCAGCCTCGAGCGCCCCCATGACATGCTCGAGTGGATCTGGCTGCATATGGCGATCAACGCCGGCGTCGGCGCCGTCGCGGGGATGTACGGCGACGTCGAGGACACGACGCGCGCCGCCGAGCAGCTCATGGGCTCTTCCAGAATGCTCGCCCGGGTGGTTAAAGCAATCCGGGAGACCTCGAGGATCGTGGCTTCGCGCGGTGTTGATCTGAGGCGCTACCGCGGCGAGCTGCTCGCCTACCGGCTGCCGACGGCCGTCTCCGCGCCCCTCATGAAACGCATGTTTGCCAGGAATCTCCTCACGCGCCGGATCATGACGCTGCACGGCAATACCGACGACCTGCTGTTCGTCTGCAGAACTGTTTATGAGCAGGGCCGGGCCAATGGGATTCTCGCCCCCGTCTTCTACAAGAGCTACGAAGCGGCCCGCGACAAAGCCTCTCGCCACGATCAGCACCTATCTGGCACGGGCCCTGAACGGGAAGAAACGGCGTGAAACCCGACGGCGCCGCGGTGAAGCCGCTGTGAAACCGCCGGGGGCCAGCCTTGCCGGCATGACATCACGAACAGCAACCAGAGCACCTTCACCATCCCAGTCCCCGGCGATCAGGACCGATGGCCTGACGCGGATCTTCGGCTCCTTCACCGCCGTCGACTCCTTGAATCTGGAGATTCCCGCCGGCATCGTCTACGGTCTGCTCGGCCCCAACGGAGCCGGCAAGTCGACGGCGCTGCGCATGATCACCACCCTGTTGGCGCCCACCCGCGGTCGGGCGACGGTCCTGGGGCACGACGTCATCCGCGAGCGCCATGCCGTACGCAGCCTCATCGGGGTCACGGGCCAGTACGCCAGCGTCGATGAGATGCTCACCGGGGTGGAGAACCTGCGGCTCTTCGGGCGTCTGCTGGGACTTGGCCGACGTCGGGCGCGTGAGCGGGCCGACGAGCTGCTGGCCGCCTTCAGCCTGACCGAGGCGGGCGGCAAGCGGGTGAACAGTTACTCCGGTGGGATGCGGCGTCGGCTGGACCTGGCCGTCTCCCTCATCGCCCAGCCCCCGCTCATCTTCCTGGATGAGCCCACCACCGGTCTGGACCCGCGCACGCGTGAGCAGATGTGGGACGTCATCCGCTCCCTGGTGGAGGGCGGCTCGACGATCCTGTTGACCACCCAGTACCTGGAGGAGGCCGACCGCCTGGCCCATCGGGTCGGCATCATCGACACCGGTCGGCTCATCGCCGAGGGCACTCCCGATGAACTCAAGGACCGGGTGGGCAGCAGCTCTCTCGTCCTGACCCCGACGACCCCCGAGGACCAGGCCGCCACCGCCGCGATCATCGAGCGGGTGGCCGGTCACGCTCCGGCGGTCGTCGACCAAGGTACTCATCTGCAGACTCCTCTGAGCGAGGCGTCGGTGGCCACCGAGGTGCTCGTGGCCCTGCGCGATGCCGACCTGTCCCCCAGAACCGTCTCCGTGGACCGCCCCAGCATGGACTCGGTCTTCATGGCCCTGACCGACCGTCCCCGAGACGACGAGGCCTCGCCCACTTCCCCGTCCGCCCGTCCTTCAGACGTCAAGGAGCAGTCATGACCGCCCCAGCAGCAGCCGCAACCACCCCGACCAGTACCGCGCTCTCCCCCGGCGTCTCCCGTTTCAGCGAGGCGAGGCTCGTCCCGGACACCCTCGCCATGGCCTGGCGCTCGCTCATCACCATGGTGCGCAACCCCGGAGAGTTCTACGACATCCTCATCCAGCCGGTGATGTTCACCGTCCTGTTCGGAGAGCTCTTCGGCGGCGCCATCGCCGGCGACGTCAAGGCCTACCTGCCCACGATCGTCCCAGGGCTCATCATCATGAACGCCCTGACCACGAGCCAGAGCGTGGGCGTGGACCTGCGCGAGGACATGGACAAGGGCGTCTTCGACCGCTTCCGCACCATGCCGATGTCCCGTATCGCGCCGGTCCTGGGCCCCATGGTCTCCGACGTGCTGCGCTACCTCATCTGCACCTCGCTGACCGTTCTCACCGGCTACGTCCTGGGCTACCGGCCCGTCAACGGCTGGTCGGGGACCATCGGCGCCGTCCTCCTGACCACGGGCTGCGCCTGGGCGATCGCCTGGACCTTCCTGTTCCTGGGGACGGTCTTCTCCTCGGCCCAGGCGGTCACCTCCTTCGCAGTCATCTTCCTGTTCCCGCTGTCCTTCCTGTCCAACGCCATGGTGCCCACCGAGACGCTGCCGGGCTGGCTCAAGGCCTTCGCGGACCACAACCCGGTCTCGCACATCGTCAACGGCTGCCGCTACCTGCTGGACGGGACGACGGGATCGGCCGGGGACGTGCGCGCCGCGATTATCGGCTCGCTCCTGTTCCTGGCCGTCATGGCCCCGTTGACGATCTTCCGTTACCAGCGGCGCAGCGTCTGAGCGGCGCGGCCGACCGGCCGGCCGGCCGGCCCGTCAGCGGCTCCATCCGGCCTCGCTCACCAGGCGGCGGGCGAGGCCGGTCGCGTGCGCCACCAGCTGGGCACCGTCCAGGGCCCGGATCCGATCCTCGGCCGCCGGCAGGGCCCGGGCGTCGAGCTGCTCGGTGCGCGAGCGCAGGTAGTCGTGGGAGAGCAGCCGAAAGGTCTGGTTGGTGCCCACGGCCAGGGCGGTGGCGACCAGCTCGGCGCCCACGTCCCTCTGCTCGGAACCGGCCTGCGCGGCGGCCGCGGCGGACAGACCGACGGCTGCCGCAAAGGCCATGATCGTGGGGATGTCGCGCAGCAGCGGAGAGGGATCGGAGAGGATGTCGCGCAGCAGCGCAGTGGCCCGGGCGCGTATGGCCGGGGCGTCGAGCTCAGCGGCATCGGCCGGGGCGAGCTCGAGGTCGGTGACCAGGCACATTCCCAGGATGGAGAGCTCCCACTGGGACCCGGCCCCCAGGATGGAGCGCCAGCGCCCGGCGTAGCGCAGGCTCACCCGCTGGATGAGAGCGGCAGTGCGCACACGCCCGCGGGTCAGCTCCAGCTCACCGCGCACGGAGCGGGCGATGAAGCGCACGGTCCCCGTCAGCTCGACGGACTCCAGGGCGTCCAGCAGCCTCTCGGCCGTCTCCGGGCGGGAATCGAGATAGACCGCGCAGTAGGCCTCTCCCAGTTGCAGCGTCGTGTGGAAGAACCCGCCCCAGCTCGGCAGGATCCGGTCCAGGAGCACCCGGGAGCGCCTGCACGCGTCAACAACCTGGTCGTATCGGCCCAGTGACATGAGCACCTGCAGCCGGTGGAGGTGCAGATCGAGCAGGTGGATGCCGGCCAGATCGTTGCCATGAAGCCGGTCCAGGAGGGTCTCGATGGTTCTCAGGGAGGCTCGGGGGTCTCCGTCGTCCTCCTGCTGGGAGGCCAGGCAGCGGGTCGCCGCCCAGGCGACCCAGGGGTCGGTGTCACCTGCCAGCTCGGACCACCGCACGTCGCCACCACGCAGGAAGCGCCGAACCCGGGAGAAGGGACCCTCACCGGCGAAGGACGCCGGCAGGAGTGAGCGGACCTGAGCGGGCATATGGCTCAGGAGCCCGAACAGGATGACGCACAGGGCCAGGACGCTCAGTCCCGCCTCGTTGCCGCGCGGGTCCCGGGCCGGCTGGACGGCGGGACGGACAAGGCGCAAACCGTAGTCCGCGATGCGCTCATAGCTCCAGGCCACGCTCCACAACCGCATGAGCGCGGCGCCGACGATGCAGATCGCGTCGCGCAGGTCCCCCGGAAGAGGATCCAGGTCCTGGTCATCAGCCTGCGCCAGAAGCCGGTCGAGCTCCTGGAGAATGACGGCCTCGTCGTCAATGACCTGTTGGAAGACCCGATCGTGCTGGCGCGCCTGAGGGTGGCCGACGTCGCCGAAGTCGCCGGCGTCGATGGGGAAGCGGATCTGGGAGCACAGGTCCACCACCCACTCGTGCAGTGCCGTCCGGGCCGCTGCCTCGTCGCCGGAGGAGGCCAGCCGTTCCAGGGCGAAGTCCCGGACGGTGACGAGCATGTGGAAGCGGGGCAGGCCGCGGTCGCGCACCACGAGCAGGGAGTGGGAGACCAGGGTGTCGAGGAGGTCGGCGGCATCGCCACCGATGAGCGCCTCCGCGGCCTGTAGGGTGAAGCCGTCGGCGAGCAGGGCCAGGCGCGCCATGGCGCAGCGCTCGGCGGGGTCGAGCAGGTTCCAGGACCACTCGATGACCGCTCTCAGGGTGCGCTGACGGGCGGGGGCGTCACGTGCGGCGGTGAGCAGATCGGGTCTGCCGGGCAACCGGTCGGCGATCTGGCCGACCGACAGGCTGCGGGTCCGCGCCGCGGCCAGCTCAATGGCCAGGGGGATGCCGTCGAGCCGGCGGAGAAGCTTCTCAAGCTCCTCATCATCAATGATCTGACCGGAGCGGGCGGCCAGGGCGCGGGCACGGAAGAGCTCGGCCGCTGAAGCGGCATCCAGCACCTGGAGACGGTGCACGTGCTCCGCCCCCAGGTCCAGGGGGCGACGCGAGGTCGCCAGGATGCGCAGCTCGGGGCAGGTGGCCAGCAGTGGCCCGATGAGGTCGGCGACCTGGTCGACCAGGTGCTCGCAGTTGTCCAGGACGAGGACGGTCCCCGGCAGGGCCAGGGAGGCGGCCAGGGCGCGGCGCGGGTCGCCGTCGGCCGCCCCGGGGCTCCCGACGACGTCGAGCAGGACCCTGGCCAGGTCGGCACCGGACGAGACCTCGGCCAGAGTGGCGACATAGACGGCGGGGCGGCGGCTGCGAGCCGCCACCACGTGGGCGAGAGTCGTCTTGCCGACCCCACCGGGCCCGGTGAGGGTCACGAGCTGGTGGGTGCTCAGGGCCTTGAGGACACCGGTCACGTCGGTCTCACGCCCCAGGAAGTGCTCGGGTGCGGGCTCCAGGCCGCGGCGCACGGGGCTCTCGGCGGCCAGGACGGCTTCGTGGGCGGCGCGCATGGCCGGGCCGGGCACGGCTCCCTGCTCGCGCAGCCGGCGGCGGTGCTCCTCGTAGATCTCCAGGGCGGCGGCGGGTGATCGGGTCCAGGACTCGGCTCGCATGAGGGCGGCCAGGACGGTCTCGTCCCCGGAGTCGTGCTGGGCGGCCTCGCGCAGCAGGTCCGCGGCCTGCTCGTGCTCGCCGGTGGCCTCCAGGGCAAGGGCCCGGTCGCGGCGGACCGCCTCGGCCTGGGCGGCGGCGCGCTCCCGCAGGCGGGCGAGAGGAGTGGCTTCCGCCCCGGCGGCGTCACCGTCCCGCTCCGGGACGAGCGGCACCGGCAGCTGCTCGGTGAGGTCCAGGACCTGGTCCCACCGGCCCGCGGCGGCGCAGGCGCGAGCCCGCTCCGTCCGGTTCGCCAGGTCCCGGGCATCGAGCTCCACCGCTGGCAACGACAGCCGGTACCCGTCGCCGACGCGTTCGACGACGCCCTCCCCCACCGCGGCTCGCACCCGGGAGACGACGACGTGCAGCGCCCGCAGCGGCCGGGCCGGGGCGTCGTCGGGCCACAGAGCCTCGATGATGGCGCCGTCGCTCATACGGGTGTCCGGGCCGCCCGCGAGCACGGCGAGCAGGTCGAGGGTCCGCCCGGTCAGGGTCTTGCCGCGCCAGGTCGGCGGATCCGTCAGGAGAGCCAGGGGGTATGAGGGCGTCACGGGAACATCCTGCCCCATCACGCTGGGCTGATGGGGGCCGGTGGGCTCACCGGCCAAGGGCCGAGCGCGACATTCGCCACCGTGCTGGTGGCTGCGTCCGCGACCGGCCCCGGGGGAACCTGCCGTCAGCTCACAGGCCGAGGTTGCTCTTGACGGTGTCGGCCAGGGAACGGGCCACGCGGTCGGCCACCTCCTGCGTGGCGGCCTCGACCATGACGCGCACGAGCGGCTCGGTGCCCGACGGACGCAGCAGGACGCGCCCGGTCTCGCCCAGGTCCTTCTCCGCGGAGGCCACGGCGTCCTGCACGGACTGGTTGGTGCTGACGGCGGCCTTGTCGACGTTCTTGACGTTGATGAGCGTCTGGGGCAGGCGGGTGATGATGCTGGCGAGCTCGGCCAGCGTCTTGCCGGTGCGCTTGACGCGCGCGGCCACGCGCAGGGAGGTGAGCACGCCGTCGCCGGTGGTGGCGTGGAGGGTGTCGATGACGTGCCCGGACTGCTCGCCACCCAGGGTGTAGCCGCCCTGGAGCATGCGCTCGAGCACGTAGCGGTCGCCCACGCCGGTCTGGACGGTGCGGATGCCGTGCTCGCGCATGGCCAGGATGAGGCCGAGGTTGCTCATGACGGTGACCACGAGGGTGTCGGAGCCGAGCGTGCCGTCCGCCTTCATGCCCACGGCGAGCATGCCCATGATCTGGTCGCCGTCGACCAGGACGCCGGCGGAGTCGACGGCCAGGCAGCGGTCGGCGTCGCCGTCGTAGGCGAAGCCCATGTCCGCCCCGACGGCGCGCACGTAGCCCTGGAGCTGCTCGGGGTGGGTGGAGCCGCAGTCGGCGTTGATATTGAGGCCGTCGGGCGAGGCGTTGATGACGATGACCTCGGCGCCGGCGGCGCGCAGGGCGGCGGGACCCACGTTGCTGGCGGCGCCGTTGGAGGTGTCGACGACGATGCGCAGGCCCGACAGGTCGGTGGCCACGGAGTCGACGAGGTGGTTGATGTAGTTCTGGTCGGCGACCGTCTCCCCCTTGATGACGCGGCCCACGCCGGCGCCGGTGGGCAGGTCGTCGACCCTGCCCAGCAGGGTCTCGATCTTGTCCTCGACGGCGTCGTCGAGCTTGTAGCCGCCGCGGGCGAAGAACTTGATGCCGTTGTCCTGGAAGGGGTTGTGGGAGGCGGAGATCATGACGCCCAGGTCGATGTCCTGCGTGGCGGTCAGGTGGGCGATCGCCGGGGTGGGCAGGATGCCCACGCGGGTGACGTCGACGCCGGAGGAGGCCAGGCCGGCGCTAATGGCGTGGTCGAGGAACTCGCCGGACGCGCGGGTGTCGCGGCCGACGATGGCGCGGGGCCGGCCCGTGCGCGAATGGTTCGCGGCGGGGGTCTCGCGGGTCAGGACGCGGGCCGCCGCCTGACCGAGCTGAACCGCCAGGGCGGGGGTGAGCAGGTCGTTGGCCAGGCCGCGCACGCCGTCGGTGCCGAAAAGTCGTGCCATGAGCAGGTTCCTCCTGTGGGGGTGTGGCGTTGAGACACCCCCATCCTCCCACGCCCGGCCGGGCGTCGAAGACAGCGGACCCCGCCTTCGCCGTCGGGTGACGGACGAGGGCGGGGCCGGCCGGGCGCCGGATCAGCGCTTGGAGTACTGCGGGGCGCGGCGGGCCTTGTGCAGACCGGCCTTCTTGCGCTCGACGGCGCGGGCGTCGCGGGTCAGGAAACCGGCCTTCTTGAGGGTGGCGCGGTTGGCCTCGCGGTCGATCTCGTTGAGGGCGCGGGCGATGCCCAGGCGCAGGGCGCCGGCCTGACCGGAGACGCCGCCGCCGTGAATGCGGGCGACGACGTCGAAACGGCCCTCCAGGTCGAGGACGGTGAAGGGGGCGCGCACGAGCTGCTGGTGCAGCTTATTGGGGAAGTAATCCTCCAGGGTGCGGCCGTTGAGCGTCCACTGGCCGGTGCCGGGCAGGAGGCGCACGCGGGCGACCGCCTCCTTGCGCCGGCCCAGGCCCGCCCCGGGGGCGGTGACGGACTGGCCCTGGCCCTCGAAGGTGCCGCTGGTCTCGGTGGTGTAGCTGGCGGGGGCGTTGTCCTCGTCCAGCGCGTCGATGTCGACAGTGGTCTCAGCCACGATGTGTCCTTTGC
>ERZ773099.2664-NODE-2664-length-12108-cov-13.847424_pt1 | contig 12108 bp, 10 predicted proteins | sample MGYA00511120_ERZ773099 | MGnify/ENA primary metagenome ERZ773099 (study PRJEB29015, sample SAMEA2738012) | human oral metagenome | biome: human oral; feature: human-associated habitat; material: dental | place: China | collected 2104 ... | reverse complement strand
CATAACGGTTAAAACTTATCTTGGGCATTCCTTCCAAGATCTCAAGCCTTTCTTTCCTAAATACCGATAACTTAAAGCGATCCGCCTCCAGTCTTAAAAGACCTGTCTTTGCGTTTTTACCTTCAGGTACTTCTATAGCGATATCATTCCCTGAAAAAAGTTCCTGTTTGATCTCATCTGCTAAGGTAAATAAAAAAAAGTAATTATTCCTTACTCTGTAGTATCCTTCCTTTCCGTAAGTCTCAAAATTCTTAAAAGCTGTAGGCAAAACCTCTTCTACCTTTTGGTAAGCCTCCTGTAAACCCTTATAAAAGTTTTCAACGCCTTCTTCATAGTTAGAGATTTTTATATTTTATAAACCTGATATATTATCTTTTTTTCTTCTAAAGCCCCTAAACAGTATACTAAAAGGAGAGGTTTTCCTCTCCCGGTTACATGATTTTTTCTTAAACTTATATCAAAGTTCAACAAATCCAACATAAAGCTTTTTATGGATATTAATATTAAACTGCACAGCTACTCTTCTTTTTCCTCCAAGTTTATTGATTTTATCACCTCAAAAGCTGCTCTTTTCCACTCTTCCATATCATTATACCTACAGTTAAATGCTCCTTGAATAATATATTTATCAATACCGGTCAGATATAATATGTTATAAGCAGCTTCATCAATTCCATAGCTTTTAAACTGTATTAAACTTATACTATTTCCTGCAATACTTTCAATTTTTTTATCTTCAAAAAAAATATATGCCGGATTCATATTTTTTATCATTGTTTTTAACATATTTATGGCATAATGCATATCCTTTTCACCCGGTGAAGTTGTTAATAGATTAAATGAAAAATTCACACTTCCGTCAAGGCTTGTATATATAACATCCGGTTTTTTCTCAGATATATACTTAGTCTCTACCAGTTCAGGTAACATAATTACAAAATTATTTGGAAGCAGCACAGACAACTTTTCTTCAAACAACGGCACTTTATGAAATAATGTGAGTGAATTTTGTATATATAGTCCCTCTTCTATATTGCCATATTCTTCTCGTCTTTTTATATGCATTGCACTTATTACTTCTTCATCAAAGTATTCCATGTTTATGTCCTCATCTTATCTTTTTAGCACTGTTATCTCATCTTTTGACTCAAGAGAAATCATCTGTGCCTCTATCTTTATTTTTCCTTTTGCATTTATATAAAGCTTTTCAATACTTACAAAGTTTGTTAATGCCGATGACAGATTTAACAGACTTAAGCCACCGCATTTAACAGATTTTTCATCCACTGACATATCTTTTTTATCTTCTGTTATCAGTCCTCTTTCACCTTTTTTAATATAATCAATTATATGAGAGGCAAAAGCAGCCTTACTTTCTTCTCTATCTCCAAAATACAACTGCACTCTACTATTTACCTCAGGCATACAGTACATAACATTTCCTGTAATCGGCATCCATACAAATGGAAAAACACTTTCTGAACAGTCAATATCACTTTTGACATAGATATGCTCTTCTTTCACATCCACAACTTTTCCACTAATTACAAGACCTGTAATATTTTCATTAAACTTTTGTGTTGATTTTATATATTGTTTATCACAAAGTTTATATGTAAAAACCAAGTACCCTTCTTTTGCCTCTACTTTTTTCTCCTTTATATAAAAGGTTTTACCCATAAAATCTGTCTTACTTCCAAGTTCATAATCATTATAGTCTGATACTGTATAGTATATATCTTTGGCAGTCATGCTATGGCTTGAGTCTGAAAAATCATTTTTTTCAGAAATATCAATTTCAAATCCTGACTCATAATGATTTGGATGAAAATATACTACATCTTCACTATATAGCATTCCATAACTAAAAGCTGCTGATTCTGATTTATAATCAACCACAAGCACCTCCCCAAAGTTACTTGCAATTCGTTTTATAAACTCCCAATCTGTTTCCCTATATTGCAAAAATAACTTTCCCTGTTTTTTAATTTTAGTATTATAAATTACCCTTGCATCAATTTTAGAAGTTATCTTTCCAATAATAGACTGCACATTATCTTCCTTATTTTGAAATAGTCTGTCATTTTTTTCTTTATCAAGCAGCAAACTTTTGCTAAATGCTTCTATATGGCATATACAGACACCTAAATCATTGCTAAATCTAAAACTTTCTATTATTCCTTTGAATAAAACTTTAGTTTTAGCATTAACAATATCAGTATATTCTATGCTTATATCAGAACCTTTTATCTTATTTATTATATTTTTAATTTGATTAATAAAACTATGATTGATATTAACCTTTAGTTTTACACATGCATGGCTACATGGTTTTATGGTAAAATATAAATCGGCTATACTTTCTACTTCCAATAAACTCTGTACTTTTACACTTCCTAAGTCAATCATTTTCAAATGCTCCTTCACAAGTATTTTTTAACTATTCTATCTCCAAAGTTTGTAAAAAAATCCCTTTCATATCCCGTTTTAATAAACTTTCTACAAAATCAAGCCTTGCTACAGTACACATACCATCAATATTCGGTATTTTAAATAAAGCTATATCCGGTATGTTTTTTTCTATAAGTACTCCCTTATCTATGTACTTACCTCGTTTAAATACTGTTCTATTTGATAGACAATCTATTTTTTTAAGAATCGGGATAATATACTCATATGCTTTACTGCTATGTTCTTCCATTAACAGAACCCTTTTTATTACAGTTGCAGGTTCATAAAGCTTAAATATCTTATACGCTTCATCCGAAATCATAAATACTCCTTGATCTATTATATCCGGATATTTAATATTCTCATCAAAAGAGTCTCTTATACTTACCAAAGATATTCCTGCTTGCTTATAACTTTCCCCTTCTTCAAGATATTCTTCTTTTATACTCTTTCTCACATCAATCATTAAAGGTAGCGGCTCATATTTTTCATCAGTACCTATAAGAAAATATCTTTCACTCATACTATATTCTCACTAAAAAAGTGTTCTCCTCTCTCCATATATAAACCATATACTATACTTACATTATCTAAAGCAGACTCATTTTCTTTAATTTTAATGTATTCAACAAAATCCTCTATTAATTCTTTCCATATCTTCCTTGCGGTAATCAAATATTTAAGACTATATCGGTACTTTATATCCTTTTTTTGGCAATCTGTAATTTCTTCAACCTGTATATGATTAAGTATATATTTATCTATCGTGGCAAAATCCTCTGTTATATACTTTTTCATCAAAGGAAGTTCCTTGTATACACTTTTATTTAAATTACTCAAGTATAGATCCTGTCCATATACTCCAAGTCTATACTCATAGGACTGTGTAATAAAACTGCTGTAGAGAGGCGAAATCACAATATATTCAGCATTTTTTTCTTTTAAGAACTCTTCTAAGTTGTTAAAAATCAATTGTTCATATTCATCTTTTTTCGTATTAAACTCTTTTACAAACTCTTCACTTCTTTTCAAAAATAACTGATTTTGCATACTTTCAATATCCATTATCACCTTACCCCTCTTAAAATATTGTGTTTTAGATTGCCTTATCAATAAGTTATATTTAAACATTACTTGCTATTATTTTTAAATAGACTCTCTATACTTCACACTTTTACTTTTCTTTCTGTATATATTTTCACACCTTTAAGATAGATTTTTACATTATCCCCTATATCAATATTCTATATCAAGTCAATATTTATCAACACCATAATTCTCTGTAAACAATTCTTTCAAAGTCATTATTCCATGCTCTTTTATTATTTTTTCATTTCCATTCCCTATGTCATATATAATTTTTCCTTCAAAGCTTGAACCATCTAATCCAATAGTCATCAGTATATCAATATAATATTCTCCTTTTTTACTCTTTTTTCCCATATATTCAATTAGCTCATTCAAATCTCCACACCCTGTAAATCTATCTAGACCTTCACCATCTGCTATTGTTTTAGGATATATTTCCTTTTCTCCACCATCTTTTCCGGAAATCCGTATATTTTCCATATTAGCATTAAAATTTCTAATATACCTATTAGTATTTTTGTTTTCAATAATCCTATATCTAACTAAATTACTCCTTTCTCCTTGTATATACTCCAGCGTATATTCATATACGACACTTTCCATATCTTCATCTGTTCTTATAGCCCATTTATTTCCCTTACCATCATTGCATTCAACATCTGTACCTAAAATGTTGGCTAGTTTAATCATAGGATAACTTTCATATAGATACCTCATCGCATTTTCCTTTTTCTTTTCAAAACTATATTCCAAGTATAAAAATATTAAAATATAGGCTATAACAGCAGAAAATATCAAAATAAGTATTTTAAACTTCCTATTTTTATATACTCCCATGCAAACACTCCTTATTTAAAATTTTAATTTATAGTGAATGTCAAAATTAAAATTACTTTATTAAAACTCTCTGTTATAGTTAATCCAACACATAATAGATTCAGCAACACCGGCTTTGCTTGGAACTGCCAAACATAAAATCCGGCGAGGTGATGGTCATCCATTAACTTATGCCACCTATTTGCCACAAATCTTAACGTAAAGACATTAGTATCATTTACTAATAACATTTCAATTTATTACCAAGTGCTATAGTCATCTATAAACAACTCCTTTAATGTAATAACGCTATATTCTTTTATTACTTTCTCAATATCGCTCCCATTACTGTATATGATTTTACCTTCAGATGTTGAACCATCCAATCCTATAGTATCAAGTACATCAATGTAATATCTCCCTTTGTCTGTTTTTTTATCCATGTATTTTATCAATTCACTTAAGTCCCTACATTCTATGAATTCCTCTAGATTTTCACCTTCTGATATTGTCTTAGGCACTATTACATTTCCAAATCCGTCTTTTCCGGCAATTCGTATATTTTTCATGTTATTATTAAAATTCTCAAGCCGTTTTAATGTACTTTTCCCATCTAGTATGCTAATCGAATAACTTTTACCTATAGACCAACTATTATGTAAAGCCTCTTCTATTTTTTCATCAGTAGCATAACCTTTTTTTCTAGCCTCTTGAGCTGTATATTTTTTATATTTTTCTCTATAAATATCCCATGCATCTTTATTATCCTCAGGTTGTATTACTTCAAAGCAAGCATATGCTATATAGCCACCCATACAACTGACAATATTGCTAATATGACTATTCTGTATATTAGCATCTCCCGCCAATATTTTGTTATATTCTATCTCCGTGTCTGCTCTCATGGCATCAGCTACTCCTACACTTGTTGATAATAGAGTACAGATAATTCCAACTGATGCAGATATTCCTGCAAATATTGGGTTAGCCATAGCTAAGGATACTGCTGCTGTTCCATAACTAATAAGTGTTGCTATTCCTGAAATATTTGCTCCTATACTCTTTTGAAGTTCCTCTTGAAAAGCAATATTCCCACTAGCAATTTCTTCTTCTGATGCAGCAAATAAATGAACTGTATGCCGATATTCGATAAATCCAGGCATTGTACTTGTTATTGCATCTGTAATCTTATCTTTTACCCAAATATTATCCATTTTCCCATCAGCATAGCTCAATGTATAGGTTTTAACTGTTTTCAATTCATTATTAAACTTTACAGTTCCCATTCTCGTTATCAATGAAACAATAGCTTCTTTTCCAGTTTTTTTATATAAATTACCTGCTAAAAGTATAGTTTCCAAAAGCTTAATATTTAGAAACATACCTGATATTTCCGTATCGATCACTGTCCAATCCGATATAACACTCGAAATATTATTATTATTTGCTTTTATAGAATTACAAACCTTACCATATTCTTCCCATGTCGAATTTTGTATTATTGGAATTTTTCTATTATATGCACTAAATCTACAACAAGTTTCTGCCCAACCACATGCAAAAATAAAATTATCTAATAAAGTACATTGGATACCTTTTTCTGCGATATCACTATAATAATCTGTATATAAGTACCCATAATTAATAATTCTTTTTAAAATCTCAACATCCCTACATACACTTAAATACATTCCCAATTTTCTTAAAGCATCTTTTTCATTTTCTTTCATATATGATATATGTCTTAAAAATAATTTTTTTACAATTAATTCATCTACGGTTCCATCATCATTTAAAAACCTAGGATACTTATTATACGAAGTATTCAAAGTAAATTCTTGTCCTGAAGTTATAGGACTAATAACCCCTCCATATGAACAAGTCAAACAAGAATTAGTATCCAAAGCTGCTTTTCCATTGATTTCTACTTCTTTTCTCACATTTGTCCATGCTCGCTGCTTGAATCTACAAGCAACATTAAGTTGTGATGGATTTTTTATTATTGAGGCTAATACCGAGCAGTTTCCGAATTTTCCAAATATACTCTTATCTGTTTCATTTGCCAATGCCATAGTTTCTGTACTGTCAATATATACTCCATGGTCATTACTTTTTAATCTAGCAAAACCATCTCCTTTATCACAACATAAAACAGCATCATTTACTAAAAACTCTGTACTCTCATTATTGTGTTCTTTCCAGTACTTTACCATTTTTTCTTTAATACTTTTTTCTTCATCTTCTGTAAGTTTAGTTAAACTAGCTCCAAATGTACCTTTTTGCTTACCTAATACTTCATATATCCATTCTATCTGATTTTTTTCTGCCATATGTAGCTCCTATACAATATAATTCTTATTTAATATTTTACCCTAAGTACACTTTGCTTCCTTGATTAGTTATCCCATCATTAATTTCTATCTGAGTTCCATTTTGTGTTATTTGTACTGATGTTGGAGAGATTAAACTTATACCTGCATCACTACTTTCTATCAATACTTCCGTTTTTGCAGCTATTGATATCATTCCGGAACTTTTTATACTTATACCCTTATCATCTCTTAGTTCTATGCTTGAACCGTTATTGTCAGTAATAAGCACACTTTCAGGACTTAATGTGATTTCCTTTCCTTCTTTATTCTTGAAAAATTTAATTTCAGGATTATCACGACCTCCTGCACTGCCTACATGAAAAGCATTTTGTACATATACATTTTGTTCATTTGCATCAGGAAATTTTACTATTACCCTATCTCCGACTTCAGGCATACAATACCAACTGCCGCCTTCCGGTGAAGAATATACTGTAGCATAGTTTAGCAAAGCCTTATCATCAGATTTATCTTCATCCTCATCTATACTTACCCCTACAAGTTCGTTTTCAACTTGACTTACCTTTGCAAATAAAGCTGCACCTATGATTTTTTCATTCTGATATTCCTTAGTCTTTATATCACTTTCATTCATTAGTATGTATTCATTAATAACTTCTCTATGTTCTAATCTGCTCACTCTTGATACAATAACTTGCTTTTCATCAAGAAAAATAACCCTTTCTCCTATATCATAGTGTTCTCTTACAGACAGCTTATAGTATACCGCACCTGAATTAAGTAAAGATTCCTCTCCACTGTCAATTCCAAATTCATAATATTCCGATCTCAACTGATTTTCCTGTCTGCTGGGTAATCCTATAAAAAACTTAACTCCTTCTACACTATAATCGGGGTATATCACAGTATTTAATGAAAATGTCAACCTTTTTATATACTCCCAATCAGTTTCTTTATACTGGCACATAAACCCCGGTGTATTCTTATCATCACCTGAAGTCATTATAAATGCACTATTATTATATTTTTTTATAATAGTATCAATAATATCTTTGTAATTAGCCCCTTCTTTTTGAAAGGTTCTTATATGTTCTTTTCTGTCCATAAGTATACTTTGAGTCATCAAGTCCAGCGTCATATAATGGACATCTCCATTGCTTTTTATATTACAGGAAGTAACAATACCGCAAAACAGCACTGTACTCTTACCCTCATAAGTTTTAGCAATTATTTGTGTCAGTTTTCCGGCAGATGCTAAATATTCTTCTTTTTTAACACCACTTATAGTGCCGCCAATAGTAGCTTTGCCATGTTTGTTTGGCAGAAGTTTTGAATAAAATTCTTGTATATCAATAAACTCAAAATTACTTGTTTCTAAAAGATCCACTCTCACCATACACCTCCATGTAGTTATCTTCTCTTGCATCAAGTACCAAGACAACTTCTATATGCCTGTTAAAAACTATCAATATATTCTGAAATTACCTTAATATTTTCTTTTTCAATATCACTTAAATCGTACTTTCTGAATCCTTTATTTCTCTTTACAACACCCTAATTCTGTGAAACAATTATATTTTTTGAAATTTGGGTATATATCCGCTCTCACCCTACATTGATTTTTTAATACATATATAAGTAATATAATCGTAAATACAACTCACTATATAAATATCAATCGGATTCTTTACCCTATAAAAGATATTTAATCCTTTTCTTATTGAAAATATTCTTTTAAATGAATAATCTTTGGTTCGGAATATACTGATACATCATCTTCTTCCACTTCAATATACATATCTTCAGAATTTTCTGTATATAAAGTAAATTGAGCTGTATCCTCTACCAATGAATGTATTGTCGTTTTATCTTTCCCAACAACAAATATAGCAGTCATAAATTTGCCCCATTCTACTTTATTAAGTCTTCTGAGTTGTATTTTTATTTCTTTTCCGTCTCTGTTTAATTTATATGTAACTCCTGTTTTAAGTTCTGTATTTTCGTTTGTAACTTCTGCAGACTCTTTTGTCACATCTTCACACAAATCAAGTATTCTCTTATCTCTGTCAATATATTCCGGAGCATAGCGAATTTCAAAACCTTCTACTACATTATTTTCATCAAAAAAAGTTCTAATACCGTAATAATAAAAATATAAAGCATCCGAAAAGTTATAGTTCTTGTTTTCTTCCTTCTTATCGCCTTTTTTTATATCATTAAATAGGTGAAAATCCACATTTGCAAATTTTCCATCCACCTGTGTTTTCAAACCTACAACATACCAATCTCCACCCTTATGTTTCCATAATACGCAAAAGATTTTTTCTCCTCCTTTTTCAAGTATAATTTCTTTTCTATTTTCATTGTCAGGCATTTTTTCACTTGCCACCCAGCCATTTTTAAGTATTTCATCTAAGGGTATGGGCATCTTATACATAGTACTGTCTAAACTAAAACTATATTCATAAAAGGATTGACCGAAATCTGAAGGTGTTTTATATTCTTCCTGTCCATAATCAATTATAAAACTATCTGCTGTTTCATTAGTTTTATCCAGACTTACCATCATATAGTCAGCTGTATATCCTGCAAATACACTTTTCTCATTCTTATAAATTATACTTTCTACACTGTAAATACGATCATAATTAGGTTTTATACTTACCTTGCATTTAACACTAAGTGTTCCATCATTATTAAACACCATATTCCAATCATTAAATTCCCTATATGGATCCTGACTTTCTCTACTGTAAAACGGTAAAGAAAATTTATCACCCCTTTTATAATGATCCCACTTATAATGTTTAAAATCATTTTGTAAATACTGCCACACTCCTTTATCTTCCTCAGCTCCTGCCATTTTGATAATTGCTTCTGCCTCCTCCTTGCTTACAATCACTTCATCATCTTCAAAAACAGCATAGCCTTCAAGTGTATTTTTTAGTAAGTCAGTATACTCTTCCTCATTTAAAATATGTAAAAAGTGAGCCTGTTCTTCAACAGTACTAAGTACTTTTCCTTCTCCCATTCTATTTTGTATATTAAACATTTCTACATTCGCCAATGTCTGTATTAATAATTTTATTTTTTGGGTATCTATATCAGATAATGACTTATCTGTACTGCTGTTAATCGTCTTTTTATCCTCTACTGTTGTATTTGCGGCAAATTGATTACTTATACTACAAGACATTAATGTTAAACCTGCTAGAATTATATACACAAACTTTCTTACTATTTTCACTTTTCTATCCTCCAATAACCGGATGTTCTCCCCAGTAATGACGCCTTTTTTCTTGTTCTAGGTAAAACATGATTTATTTCGCCCCATGTCCATATCATAGCCGTTTCGTCATCATATGAGTCTATAATCTCAACATGGTGAGCCTTTTTATTATGTTGCACAGATATATCGCCTCTTTTAGGAACATAATCCCCATCATTTTTATGCCACACAAATCCTGCACCTTCCAAAGCCTTTTCTATTTTTTCACTCCTATCCGTTTCTATAGACTTATTAAAATCATAAGAATCATACCATGTGGTGTTTAAAATTCCATAGTTTATAAGACAGGCTGAAACAAAAGCAGAACAATCATCTCCTACATCTTTGTTTATTATTTCGCACTCATACATTCTTCTTTCACCTGTTGCTATATTGTCTTCACTATTTTGATATGTTGTAATATGACTTGTATACCAATTCCCCATTTCTTCTGTTGCTTGCATAAACCTTTCAATCTTCTCTTCCACACCATCAACTTCTTTTTTTACCAGCTCACATTTCCCAGTACTGTCAGCATGGTATTCTTTTTCTCCCCATACAATATTACTATTAGTAACCATAGCTCCATCCGTTCCAAGGTAGTAACTATTTCCGTCATTCCCTTTTCTCATTTGTGACACTTCCATTTCGCCATTACTTCTTAAATAGTACCATTTTCCAACCTTATCCTGTCGCCACTCAGATGTTGCCATTTCGCCATTACTTCTTAAATAGTACCACTTACCATCTATATGCTTCCAACCTGTTCTCATTGCTCCATCTGTATGTAGATAGTACCATTTACCGGATATCTGCTTCCAGCCCGTCTGCATCACTCCATTAGCTTCAAAATAATACCATTTGCCATCTATATGTTTCCAACCTGTTACAGGTTTTCCGTTTTCGTTATACATCCAACCCATTTCGGTTCTAACCCATCCGTTACTTGCAGCCTTTTTTATATTGCTTGATAGGTTTTTTCCGCTCTTAGCGGCTGCTGTAGCTTCTGTGCGAACTCCTGTTGTATCATGATATGCTACATAATTCAAATCTTTTGTACCCATAGTTTTTTTACCGGATTTATTTGATTCTGTTTTAATCAAACTTCCTGTTACTGTAGGAATAGCACCTTGTCCCATCTTAATAAGATTTGTTTCTGCTCTTTGCTCCAAACTGCCGTTTACTGAAGTACGAGAGGGAATCGAACCTACGGCACTTTTTGTTATTTTATTCATGTTAAGCTTTCTGTTATCTGCTTTTTTGATTGGTGTTTTATTCGCTGTTTCCTTAGTATTGAATGACACCTTTTTTCCACTCATATCTACACGATTATTGATTTTCACAGATGATTTCATACTATCCCTCCTCTTATAAGAATTTAAATAAATGTACAGAGTATATTGTCTGAATTATTCCTAATAATCTAACAAGAAACTATGCCTTAAGCTTCTTAATCCACTTCATCATAGTCAGACATTCTCACATCTTCTTTTCTTTGTTCCCATACATAATGATTTTTTGCATAATCAATATACATAAATTTGCCGGTTCCGATTTCTAAAATATCCCCATCTTTCAGATCCATAGAGGTATATACAGCTTTTTTATTTAATCTTACAAAACCCATGCACTCTTCTCCAAGAAGTGTTCCTTTAAGTCCTCTTATATCAAAAGCTATTACTGCATGTTTATTATCTCTTATATCTTCATCGCCAAGTATTTGTATAGTCATTGTGTCATTTCTACCTATGTAGTTCTTCTCTTCTATTATGTTATATGAACATCCCTGTCTTACGCCCTCTATACATACAAGCCATGCATATACCGGGAACTCTTCTTCCATAGAAAGTTTCTTTAAAATCCTTTTGTCCCTATACTTTTCTTCCAAAGTCGGCTTTTCTCTTTTTAAGATCCTATATTTCCTATTTTTTAACAATAACCCTTCTTTAGTACCATTCTCCTTATATGCCCAATTATCTGATAATTCTCCATATTTTGATAAAAACTCTTTATATAAAAATTTACTGTTTCCAATCTCTAAAATATTTTTATTTTCCAGTATACATTTATCATATATAGGTTTATCTTTCATATACACAATTCCGTCCGCTCTTGCCGGAAGTAACATTCCCTTATTCGTCTCCTCATCAA
>ERZ773099.2662-NODE-2662-length-12120-cov-9.706589_pt1 | contig 12120 bp, 12 predicted proteins | sample MGYA00511120_ERZ773099 | MGnify/ENA primary metagenome ERZ773099 (study PRJEB29015, sample SAMEA2738012) | human oral metagenome | biome: human oral; feature: human-associated habitat; material: dental | place: China | collected 2104 ... | reverse complement strand
GAGTCCGTGTCGTTTCATTATCCGCCAGCTTCACGTCAAATTTCTTATCGCCAACCGTCATAGCGATATCCGGACTAAAAGGCTTATTGTGCTTAGGCTTGATAGCGGTTTGTTTTGGCGGCTCGCTGAACTTATCACGATAAAAATAATAAGCCGCTCCTCCGGCAGAAACGACCAAAACAATCAAAACGACAGCCGCAATCAATATTTTATTCATACGCATTATGATAACAGTATAACAAACAAAAATCTCTCTTGATAGCTCTTTGTTATTTATGTATGGATATGAATGTAAAAATTCTTCAACAATTCAGATTTGGTGAGATTTTACGCCCACGCTAGAACTTATTTTGAGGAAAAATGCTAGAAAACGCAAGGTGTAAACGGAGTGCGCCCCGCCGAATTTCTTTTTGAATTTGGAAAAAGTCTGGTCGGGCGGTTCGCCAGATAATACGATAGAAGCGTATTATCTGAAACAGCACAAAGAAATATTATTTTGGCTCTTCTGTATATTCTGAATAGTTTATGCCATTTTCAATATCTTTAATTACTAACCGTATAAACGGCAACATTTGGTGAGGTAGGTTGCTAACATCAAACCATGATAAGTCGTCGCACTTTTCAGGCTCGTTGTTTATGATTTCGCCTTCCCACTTTGTCGCCTCAAAAAACAAATCAATTCTCTCTTGCCCTGCTTGATTTCTGCCAAGACGGTGAGCAGTGTGGACAAGTTTTAAGTTTTTTGCGAGAACTGTAATACCAGCCTCTTCTTTGGCTTCTCTTATCACTCCGCCTGTTCCAAGCTCATCACCGTCTAAGTGTCCTGCGATAAGGCTATAAGTCCCGTCTTGGTATTCAGTATTAGCTCTGCGCAACAACAAAACTCTATCCTTATCACGAAGCAAAAGATATACGGCAGGTATAAGCTTGAATCTGTCCTTACGGCTCATAGGCTTGCGTTTTTCCTTGCAACTATCTGCAACCAAGTTGCATTTGCAGCCGCTTTGTCGCCACTAATCTCAACATCGCCAAAACCTGTGCTTTCCAACACATCACGAATTTGCGGCTCTGTCCAATAGCAGAAAAAACGTGGTGCGCCCAATTTTTTCTCTGACCAACCCTCGCCCTCGCCTTGTATTAGAGTAAACGCAAATTTACCGTTTGTATTTAGTGAGTCAAAAACTTTTTTGATTACTAGCACAGCTTCATCACGATTAAAGTGCAGCAAAACGGCATTTGCCAATACAAAATCAAGCCCTTGTGGTAATTCGTCAGTGATAGCGTTGAGCACTTTTGCGTCAAAGCCCTTTTGCTGCAACAAATCAACAAATGCTGGTGTTGCGTCCGTACACTCAACTGTGTAGCCGAGCCCTGCAAGATATTTAGCATCACGACCAAAAGCACTTCCAAATTCTAAAATTCTTGCGTCTTTTGGCACATCAGCGAGTGAGCCGTCTAGCCAGTCTTTGACAACTCCCAAAACCTCGTGAGGTGTACCGTCAATATATTCCTGAATATGTGCGTTGTAACTCTCAACTGTCCTATTATTCGTTTTACTCATAAGTGCAATTATATCACGCTAACAGCGCGAGCGAACTGCCCGCCCAGACTTTTTCCAAATTCAAAAAGAAATTCGGCGGGGAAATCTCAAAAAAATGCAAAAAGTCTGGGCGGGCGGAGCGCACTCCGTTTACACATTGTGTTTTCTAACATTTTTCCTCTAAATAGGTTTTAGTGTTGGTGTAAAATCTCACCATTTCAGAATAAAAATCTAAATCGTCGCCCGAATGGGCGATTTTTTGGTTGATTTTTCTTAATTCCTGCCACAGACAAAAATCACTTTTCGCTCCCCTTCGGAAAGTGGTTTTTGAGCTTGCGCCTGTAGGGGTTTGGGTGATGGTTTTGTTATGTAAAAACAGGTTCGAGCCAAAGATCTCTGCAAGCACGGCTTTTTGTCCGTCAAAATCATCAGACCCTAACAAATAACAGATAGATTTTGCGGTTGTAACTTGTAGCTATTATGTTCGGATTTTGCGCCTTGATTTAGTCCGTTCAATAATAAGTTTATATTCCTTGCGGTTGCATGCCCTAATAAAAAATCTGACAGTTTGCGATTCAGCAGATGCTATTGAAGCGTATGCTCTTTGCGTTTAATTGTTTTGCTTTTTCTCTGAATAATACCCTCTATTTTCGCATTCTTTACAAAATAATTTTCCTTATGTCATATTACGAAGTTTTTATGGCATTTATTCTAGTGATAGTTCTATTGAATTTTTCATTAGAAACAATTTTTTATTTAATTGTCATTACTAACTATTATTTTATAGGATTAAAGTTTTTCTTATTTGTTTGACTAGCCTAATAAGGGGGGGTAAAATATTGACGAAAATTATTAAATAATATATGATTTATTTCAATGGATAGAAGACCGCAGATAATTAATGTTGGTCATGTCTTAGTTAAACTTAAAAGGTCAGTCTCTTGCTCACCGTTCCGAAAAATAACTATCAAATATCCTTCTGGTCTAGACGCTACTTGTACAGATGGGCAAACTTTATATCATGAAACCAGAAGATATATTTACTCTACTGGTCAAATCAATTTTTGCATGATCACTAAGCACGCTGAGAAGGCTAAAAGTATACTCGAGAGACTCAATATGAAAACTTTTGTTACGGATATTCATAATAATAAACATGAAGTAATTGAGAAAACTAGCTAAAGAGAGGAGAGAAAATGATTTATCTAACATCAAACCCAGATAAGATGCACGAGGCGAAGGAGTTTTTTGAGAAAAAACATGGTCTTAAAGTCGAAATACTTAACCCAGATTTTGAACCAGTTGAAATACAGGCTAGAACATGTGCCGAAGTGGTCGCTTACACGGTTAAGGATGCAGCCGAGCGACTAGGCAAAGCAGTGGTAAAATCAGATGCTGGGTTTTATGCAGATGCACTTGGCGGACTACCCGGTCCATATAGTAAATATTTCGACAAACAAATTGGCATAGAGAAATTTTTAGATATATTAAAGGATGAGACGAATCGTAAGGCGAGGATCGAGCATTGTTGGGCATATTGTGAACTTGGACAAGAACCAAAAGTATTTATTGGGGGGAAGTAATGGAACGATAGCTATGAAAGAATCTGGCAAAAGTAGCCGTTGGGTTGATAAGTTTTTCATCCCAGACGGAGAGACTCGAACGATTAGTGCTATCCGTGATGAGAATTATGAAGAGGCTAATAAATATTGGGGTGACGCAAAACAACAGTTAGTTAATTATTTATTAAATAAGGAAAAATGAGATGAGACATTTAGTGGAAATCACTCATACAAAGATAGATTTCATTTCCGAGTCGATGCAGGTGTTAGAGCATATAGTTTTATTTACGCCTTAATAAACATCAGACAGGAGGGTCAATGCGACGAAATTTAAAGGTTGGGTCCAATATGTGAATCAAAGATAGTTTTCTTTTATAATCTTTTGTTAATTATTCCATGTAGCTGCCTAATTTGAGCTCGTTTATCATATATTACAAGTGTGATACAATACCAATAATGTCTGTCACCATAAAAGAATATTCGTCAAAACTTACGGAGTGCTTTACTCAGGAAAAAAGTCGCTTAGTTAAACTTTTGCCTACCGACATAAAAATTGAGCATGTTGGCAGTAGTGCCGTTTTTATCGGCGGCAAAAATATAATCGATATTCTTATCGGAGTTCCAAAACACGAAGATATGATTTCTATAAAAAACATTTTAACAAAAAATGGATATTTTGAAGGGTCTGACAATCACGAGGACCGAATTTTTTTAGCAAGCACCAAAGAAGAAACGGGTGAGGGCGATTTTCATATTCATATTTGTCCGATTAAAGAAGAATCTTATAAAAATTTTATTGTTTTGCGTGACTTTCTTAGAAATAATCCCAAAAAAGCACAAGAATATTTAAAGAAAAAACATGAATTTACAAAAGAAGCTAATTTCGATCGCAAAAAATACAAAGCTTTAAAATCGGCTTATGTATCGAAACTATTGACCGAAATATACCAAAAAGATTGCTAATGTAGTATAATCAAATTGTAGATAATACACGACATCAATTTCTTTTTCCTTATCGCGATGCCGTATCATAAATTACAACTTTCAAACTTTGATACATTAAAAATTAAGGAGTGCAAATGAGCAGTAACTTTATTGAAATAACAAATGTTAGCCGTGAATATTTAATTGGTGAACAAAAATATAAAGCATTAGACAAAATCAGCTTGACAATAAAACGCGGAGAGCTGGTGGTGATATTAGGTCCGTCTGGGGCGGGCAAGTCTACTTTACTCAATATATTGGGTGGAATGGATTCTCCGACGTCTGGAAAAGTTGAAGTAGATGGGCGCGAGATATCAAAATATTCTTCGAAACAATTAACAAAATATCGGGCAGAAAAAGTTGGTTTTATTTTTCAATTTTATAATATTATGCCAACTTTAACCACTGAGGAAAATGTAAAAATTATTGAAGACGTCTCAACAACAGAAAAAGACGCCTCGGAAGTTCTAAAAAGCGTAGGGCTGGGACGCCATGCAAAAAAGTTCCCAAATGAATTATCGGGTGGAGAGCAACAACGGGTTTCAATTGCGCGAGCGATTATGAAAGATCCGGCGCTTTTGCTTTGCGATGAGCCAACTGGCGCGCTTGATTCTAAGACGGGCGTAGAAATTTTAAAATTACTGAGACAACAAGCAGATGAAAACACGACGGTGATTATAGTGACCCATAATGCTCAAATCGCTGAGATAGCCGACCATGTGATTTATCTGAAAAATGGCGAAGTCGAGCAGGAAATCACGAATAAAAAACCAAAAACAATCGATGAGGTGAGGTGGTAGTATGTCAAGCAAAAATATGTTGCGCAGAAAAATGTTGCGTGATGTACGTAAGAATTTTGCGCAATTTATAACCATATTTTTGATGCTGACGATTGGGACGATGGCCTATTCGGGAATCCGAACTTACATGTCTGGCATGGAAAAATCTGCCGAGAGGTATTATGCAAAAAATAACCTACAAGACCTGGATGCTTTTGGGAAATTAAACGACCATACGGTTGAAAAGATCAAAAAAATAGATCATGTGCGTGATGTCGAAGGAAAATTTAGTATACTCACAAAAGTAGCGAACCTGAAGGAACGAGACCTGCAGTTAAATTTCATCAAATCTAATAATATTTCAAAATTCCATGTGGTGAGTGGTGACGGATTTGATAAGAATAAATCTGGCATTTGGTTGGACGAATATTTTGCGAAATACAATAATTTGAAAGTCGGCGATATTCTAGAATTTGACGTCAATGGAACGAAGCTAAAACAAAAAATTGTTGGCTTGATTTATGTACCTGACCATGTAGCTTATGTCAAAGACAACACGGAAATTTTTCCGGTACATGATAAATATGGCTTTGCTTATATGAGCCAGAATCAGTTGCCGGAGCCTATGCGTTTTTATTCTAGCGTAATGATTGATGTCGACGAAGAGGGTAATCAAGCCGGTGTCAAGAAAAATATTACCGATAATATGCCGGAAGTCGCTTCTGTCTTATACACAAAAGACCAATACTCAGCGGCGGGATACCAGAGTGAAATTGACGAAGGAAAAACTTACGTTGGGATATTTTCTGGTTTGTTTATCGCGATTGCCCTGCTGTGTGTTGTGACGACGATGGCGCGAACCGTGCGCAAAGACCGCATGCAAATTGGGGTGCTAAAAGCGCTGGGCTTTACGAGTAGACAGATAGCTTGGCACTATATTTCTTATATGCTGGTTATTGCGGTGCTTGGAGTGATTGTTGGTCTTTTGGGCGGGTATTTTTGGTTCGGAAAATTCTTTTTAGACGAGGAAATGAGGTACTTTGAGGTTGCGAATTATGGCACTGCGCTAGATTGGGATGTGTGGCTAGTGATGGGAATAATCGTTTTTATCACCTGTCTGACATGTTACCAAACAGTGCGAAATTACGTGCGACAACCAGCGGCCGAAATTTTACGGGTGGAACGTCCGCAAGTTAAGAGCAGCGGCATGCGCTTTACGTCTTCTAAATTTTTTAGCAGAATGTCGTTCACGGTGCGCTGGAATATACGCGATATCATCCGCAACAAGATACGAGTAGTGACTGGAATGGCGGGAATAGCTGGGTGCATGGCTTTGCTAGTTTGTGGATTTAGTATAAAAGACACAATGCATAATTATATCAAGACAGAGCTTGACACTATCAATAATTACAGATACAGAATAAATATTTCTGAAAATGCTAAGGCTGATCAAATTGGTAAAATTAAAAAAGATTTTTCGAATAATAGTTCAAAAATGATTGCCGTGGAGACGCGTAAGAACGGTGAGTTAAAATTGAACTCAGTTTTTGTTAATGATACAAATGACGCGGTGAGAACGCTAGATAAAAACTGGGCGCCGATGAAGCTACCTGAAGATGGTGTAATTATCACGCAAAAAATGGCTCTAAACGAAGGCTATAAAATTGGTGAGGAAATTGAGTGGCACGTGATGGGTGAAAAAGAGTATTATAAGACAAAAATAGTAGGCATGAATCGAGATCCGCAGAATCAAAATATCACCATGACGCGCAAGTTTTATGAGTCACTAGGCAGAAAATACGTGCCTGATGCAATTTACACGGATACTGAGATAAAAAACACACCCGATGGCGCCGCGACGGTGCAGAGTATTGATGCGGTGCGTGATGGATTACACACGATGTTGGCGACGATGAATAGTATGATAACAATACTAGTGGTGTTCGCGATTTTGCTTGGAATAGTGATTGTGTATAATGTGGGTACGTTGAGTTTTATTGAAAAAGACTATCAATTTTCAACTTTGAAGGTACTGGGCTTTTCGGATCGCAAGATTGCTAACATTTTCATCCAGCAGAATGTTTGGATTACGATTATGGCGATTATAATTGGATTGCCGTTGGGTTATGCGGTGACGGATTTTATTTTTAAAGTAGCGATTGACGAATCTTATGATTTTGCGGTTTTTGTGACGCTACGTACTTGCTTAATTTCAGCGGTAGGAACTTTTTTAACCTCGACAATAGTTTCGCTCTGGTTGACTCGACGAGTGGCGAAGATTGATATGGTGAAAAGTCTGAAGGGAAATGAGTAGGTAATGTAATTCAGCTTAACGTCCAGGCTTGCGGGCTATTTGTTCAAAAAAGCATTGCCTTTATATTTAAAAATAAGTATAATAATTAACATAATAAAAAGGAGATTTACTACATGGATGGAAAAATGATTGCCTTGATTGTCGTAATTGTCATTGTGATGATTGTGGCTTTTATCATCGGCATTTATAACAAACTCGTCACCCTCAGAACTCGAGTTGAAGAGGCGTGGAGTGACATCACAATTCAGCTCAAATATCGTGCTGATTTGATTCCGAACTTAGTCAACACCGTCAAAGGCTACGCTAAGCACGAGAACGAAACTTTTACAATGGTAACCGAAGCACGTGCTGGTATTATGAGTGCCAAAACTGTCGAAGAAACAGCCGCTGCTGAAGGTCAAATGCAAATGGCGCTTAAGAGTTTGTTTGCGGTCGCCGAAAGCTACCCAGAATTAAAAGCTAATGAGAACTTTTTGCAACTGCAAACACAACTAGAAGACACTGAACATAAAATTCAAGCGGCTCGTCGTTTTTACAATGCTGGTGTTAAAGATTACAACATTCAAATCGCTGTGTTCCCAGCTAATATTATCGCTGGCATGTTCAAATTCGAAAAGCGTGAATTCTTCGAGGTCGAAGATCGCGCCAAAATCGAAGAAGCGCCAGAAGTACAATTCTAAACGATAAAATAATCAGATAAAATGGTGGAGCGACTGGTTTCAAAAATAATCAGTCGCTTGCCTTGCTAGGATAGAGGTGAGATTAAACTATGTATAAAGAAATTGACGCAAACAAACGTAAAACTTGGCTAATTATGCTGGTTTTTTTGGCTATAATTGCTGGTTTATCGGTGTTGATTGCTGATTTGATGGGGGAGATTTATATTTCGTTGTATGTGATTTTAATCGCACTAATTTACGCATTTATTCAATATTTTATCGCTTCTAAACTGGCGCTGTTTATGGCTGGCGCCAAACCGATCGAACTGCGTGATAATCCGCGTTTTTATCGGATTGTTGAGAACTTGTCGATTACGACTGGTCTACCAATGCCAAAGGTTTATGTGATTGATGATCCGTCGCCAAATGCTTTTGCGACGGGGCGCGATCCTCAGCATGCTGCGGTGGCGGCGACCACTGGGCTGATTGATATGATGACCGATCGCGAGTTAGAAGGTGTGATGGCGCATGAAATGGCACACGTCGGTAATTATGATATTAAAGTCAGCATGATCGCTTTTGGGCTGGTGGCGGCGATTTCGGTGCTATGTGATATTGGCCTGCGGATTGCGATTCGCGGAGCGGACAGCTCGGATGATGATCGAGCTAATGCAATATTATTGGTGGTGGCGCTAGTGGCCGCAGTTTTTGGGCCGATGATCGCAATGATGGTTCAAATGGCTGTCAGCCGTAATCGGGAATATTTGGCCGATGCAACCGCAGCGTTGACTACTCGCGACCCAGAATCATTAGCTAGCGCTTTAACAAAATTATCTGAGAATAAAACAACTTTGCGTAACCAGAATCCGTCAATGGCTAACATGTACATCAACAATCCGCTCAAAAAAGGTTGGCTGGCGAAAATGACCAGCACTCATCCGCCAATTGAGGAACGTATTGCGCGATTACAACAAATGGCAGGGCGATTTTAAATTATGGCTAAAACGACAACTTCATCAAAGAAAAAGACCGCTAAAACAGCCAAAACTAGCGCCAAAACCCCTAAAAATGTTAAAAATCCCAAAAACGCTCAAAGCTCCAGAAACCCCAAAAAACCCAAAAACCCCAAAAAACCCACCAAAATTGATGTCAAAAAAACAACACTAGCTCGCGTCGCTAAGTGGTTTAGATCGATAATTAACGATCATAAAACTCGCCGTCCGCATCGTAGCTTTCGTCACACGCCTCGCAAAATTCACCAACGCCCTTTACAAATCGAAGGCTATTTTCGTTTTTCACGGATGGTGCTTGGTCAAATTTGGCGTGAGCGCAAGTTTTATCTCAGTATGGTGCTAATGGTGCTGGTGGCGGGGGTGTTACTGACTGGAATTGTGTCGCAAGACCATTACAATAATTTAAAAACGGCCTTAAACCAAACTTATAAAGGTGGTGATAATTTGAGTGATCAAGTGTTTAAAACTGGCTTGCTATTGTTGTCAACGGCGAGCGGTGGCGGTTTTAATCCGATTGATACCGAAGGCAAGCAATTGCTAAGCGCGTTGTTATTTTTGGTGGCTTGGCTAGCGACGATTTGGTATCTGCGCAATCGACTGGCTGGACATAAGGTTAAATTTCGCGATAGTCTGTATAATTCTTGTGGTCCAATGGTGGCGACGGCTATCGTGGGCGTCTACATGTTACTACAAATGATTCCGTTGCTGATTTTTGTGATTTTTTATGCGGCGGCAGTTAACACTGGTTATGCTTCGCAGGGAGTTGAGGCAATGGTGTTATACTCGATAATGGCAGTGGTAGTGTCGTTGACGATTTATTGGTTGGAAGGCAGTTTTTTGGCGCTAATTGTAGCGACTTTGCCGGGAGTATATCCAGCTCAGGCGATTAAAATTGCCGGCGATTTGACGATTGGTCGTCGTTTAAAAATTCTGTATCGTTTGTTATGGCACGGTTTGCAGGTGGTTGGCTTGTGGGTACTGACGGCTTTACCGATGGCTTTGCTATACAATTGGCTAAGCGGTCGTTGGCAATGGTTTCGATCGGTTCCCGTAATTCCGGCACTAGTTACCTTATTATCGGTTTGTTCGATTTTGTGGACTTATACTTATATTTATTTCTTGTATCGTAGGATTGTCGAAGATGAATCACAACCAGCTTAATTTAAAACAAGCCAAGGAACGAGTGGCAAAATTACGTCAATTGATTGACGATTATCGGTATCATTATCACGTGTTGGATGAATCGCTGATGAGCGAGGCAGCAGCTGATAGTTTGAAACACGAATTATCGCAGTTAGAAGAACAATTTCCGGAATTAATTACCCCTGATAGTCCAACCCAAAAAGTAGCTGGGCAGGCGCTGGATAAATTTACTAAAGTCACCCACCAAGTGCCGATGATCAGTCTGGCAGATGTGTTTTCGGAAGAAGAAATTCGAGCTTGGCAGGCGCGTATTGCTAAATTATTGCCGGCTGAGCGTGCCACCCAGCTGGAATATTGGACTGATGTCAAAATGGACGGCTTGGCGTGCGCGGTGATTTATCAAGACGGAGTGTTGACGCAGGCGGTGACGCGTGGTGACTCGCGAGTGGGCGAAGACGTCACTCAAAACGTTCGCACTATTGCTAATTTGCCTTTGCGTTTGCGAGCGACGGAGCGATTCCCAGAATTGTTAAAAGGTCGAACCGAAATTCGTGGAGAGATTGTGATTTTTAAAGCTGATTTTGAACGTTTAAATCAAGCCCAGCGAGCTGAGGGCAAGCCAGAATTTGCCAATCCACGCAATTTGGCTGCCGGAACAATTCGCCAGCTCGACAGTGAGTTGGTGGCGTCGCGACCGTTGAGATTTATTGGCTATGATGTATTGCGTCAGGAACCGAGTGAGATTTCGACCAATCAGCTGGCTTATCAGATGATGCGTGAGCTGGGTATTGTTTGTAATCAGTCGGCACAAATTTGTCGCGATTTATCGGAATTGATGCAATTTTTGACATCCTGGGAAAATAAACGTCACGAATTGGATTTTAACACTGATGGCGCAGTGATAAAACTCAATGATCGGGCGGATTTTGCGCGGTTGGGGATTGTTGGTAAAACTCCACGAGGGGCGGTGGCTTTTAAATATCCCGCCGAACAAACCACCACTATTGTGCGTGATATTCAAATTCGTTTGGGACGAACTGGCGCGGCCACGCCGGTGGCGATTTTTGAGCCGGTCAGCCTAGCGGGGACGACCGTGCAACATGCTAGCCTGCATAACGCCGACGAAATTGCTCGCAAGGATGTGCGAATCGGTGATACGGTGGTGATTTATAAAGCTGGTGATATTATTCCGCAGGTGGAAGAGGTGCTGTTGCCATTGCGACCGGCGGATAGTCAAGCCTTTGATTTTGAACAGGCGTTGGCGGAGCAATTCCCGGGGGCGGTTTTTGAGCGACCTGAGGGCGAAGCGGTCTACCGGCTCAAACAAACCGATGATTTTATTCATAATCAACAGATGTTAAAACTAGCGCTCGAACATTACGCCTCGAAAGAAGCGCTTGACATTGATGGCTTGGGCGAGGCAAATGCTAGTCTGTTAGTGGAGAGTGGTTTGGTGCATGATTTGGCGGATATTTATCATTTGGATCGCGAGGATTTGCTGGAATTAGAGCGATTTGCTGAGAAATCAGCCGATAATTTATTGGAAGCGATTGCTCAGGCGAGACGGCCAGATTTGGCGCGGTTTATTTTTGGGCTGGGAATTCGTCACGTTGGTAGCAAAACCGCCCGGGATTTAGCCGATAAATTTGCTAGTATTGAGGCGATTAGGCAGTTGGACTTTGATCAATTGCGTAACGTCGCTGGAATTGGCGAAGTAGTGGCTGAGAGTGTGGTAAATTGGTTTAAAGCGCCCCAAAATCAGCATTTATTAGAAAAATTGGCATTGGCGGGCGTTGAACCCGTGCATCACGCTAAGACGGACGGTCAATTATCGGGTCAGAAATTTGTTATTACTGGCACGCTCAACTCGATGTCGCGGGATCAGGCTGCTGCTAAAATTGAAGCTCTGGGCGGTGAGTTCCAAAAAACCATCACCAAAGATACAACTTATCTAGTAACCGGGGGTAGAGTTGGCTCGGCAAAGTTGGCGAAGGCTCGGCAATTCAACACACAAGTACTGACTGAAACTGACTTTTTGGCTATGATTAGCCAATAACTCTTGCATTCCTCACACTTTTATGCTATAATATACTAAAGTCTAGTTTAGATCAGACTTTAGTTGTTTT
>ERZ773099.2659-NODE-2659-length-12126-cov-9.978875_pt1 | contig 12126 bp, 13 predicted proteins | sample MGYA00511120_ERZ773099 | MGnify/ENA primary metagenome ERZ773099 (study PRJEB29015, sample SAMEA2738012) | human oral metagenome | biome: human oral; feature: human-associated habitat; material: dental | place: China | collected 2104 ... | reverse complement strand
CCTGCATGGCTCCGGAGATGGCCTCCTGGGAGCGGGTGGTGTAGTTCGTGTCCATGTGGACCTCCTTGAAGTTGTTCAGACGGCGCAGGTCCCGATCCGTGAGCTCGCGGGGGGGTCCTGGCGTCTCCGGCCAGTGCAACCTCTCCAGAGCTGAGTCTATTCCGCTCAGCTTGCCGGAGGTCCGGACGCTTTCTGCGATGAGCGCCACACGGGCCCTTGGCGCGCACTCCTCGGTGAAAAGAAGCCGCAGGCCCGCCAAGGGCCTGCGAGCAGTGACCGCCGGGAAGTTGCACATGGGAGAAGAGCGCACTCGCAATGCAGACACCGGTTTTCGTTGGAATTACAGGGATTGTCCATAGGCGTCAAGATATGTTGACGCGCTCCCATGTGCACAGAGGGGGGTCTGCGCACATGGGAGCACGTCAACCAAAAATTGACGAATCGCAAAAACCGCGGTATTTCAACGAAAAATCGCACCGGCCCTGCGGAGGCGCCCACCTCCCATGTGCAGCTCCGCCCACGGGGAACCGGGGCACGTGACGCCCTTGACACGGAGCCGTCGGGAGCGCACCATATCGATTGTCGATGCATCGATAATCGATATGTCAGCGGCAAGACAACCCGCCGTCGGAGCCCTCGACGAGGAGTGCACCATGATCACCGCCAGAACCACGACCGCCTCCGGCACCGAGATCGCCGCCGCGCCGCACGCGGCCGCTGGCCGACAACCGGTACGGCACCGGTGGCGGCGGCCATGGCGAACCTCGTCATGGCGGGAGCGGTGGACCGCCTCGCCCGTGATCGGCTTCGGCAGCCTGGTGACCACGTCGGTCCTCGCGGCCCTGCTGTGGCTGACGACCTGCTACCCGCTGCTCAGTGTTCTGGAGGACCTCGTACGCGGTCGGGGCCTGCTCGTCCTGTTCTCCGACCTTCCGTCCGCCCCCCGGCCCGCGCTTCCCGACGGCGTCGAGCGGGTGGCCGCTCTCGCGCCCGATGCCGAGGCCTTCACCTCCTCGCGGACCTTCGGGCACCTCACCGCCCTGTCGCCCGCCGCGCAGCTGTCCATGGGGGTGCTGATCTCGCTCCAGATCTGCCTCATCGGAGCCTGCGGGATCCTGCTCATCCGCCTGCTGGCGGCCCTCCGGCCGGACCGGGCCGAGTGGTGGCGGCTGTCGGCGACGCGCTGCAAGCGCCTCATCGCAGCGGGGGCGGCCGCGTACGGGCTGTCGGTGGCCCTGGCGGTCGCGACCGGCTCGATCGCCGCCGCATCGGTCTATCCCGCGGGGGCGCCCGCGGACCGCCAGTGGTTCATCACCCTGCCGACCAAGAGCCCCGACCCGTTCCTGGCAGGGCTGCTCATCCTCGTCGCACTCTCCCACGTGCTGAGCGCGCTCTACCGCGTCCGCGAGCGCGCCACCGTCCTCGAGGGCGAGAACGCCGAGCTGGCCGCGCAGACGGAGGGCCTGGTATGAGTGCCGTCGTCAGACCGATCGCCCGGCTCCTGGCCGAGCTGCGCGCCGTCTCGAGCGAGCGGGATAACCCCTGGGGCGTGCCCGGGAGGATCACGACCGTCTGCATGGCCGTCTTCCTCGCGCTCATCACCCTGGCCGATCCGCTCATCGCGCTCATGGGCATTCTCGCCGACGGCGTCCTGCGCGTGAGCGTCCTCGACCCCCGTAGCCCGGGGACGCCGGTGCCCTCGGGCTACGAGGGCGTGCTGGAGGACGCGAGCGCGGAGCGCAATATCACCTACGGCTACTTCACCGGCGCGCCGGGCTGGGCCCTGGCGCTGGAGGCCGTTCTCATCGCGGCCTTCATCGGGCTCGTCGTGGCCGCCGTTATCCTTCTCGGCATGACCATCGCGCCGACCAGCGCCTACTGGCGGGGCGGGGACCCGTGGGCGCGGATCGAGCTCATGAGCCGCCGGCTGCGCCGCTGCGCCTTCGGTGCCGTCATGGTGCAAGCGACCTTCGCCTGGCTGATCCCGTGGATGCTCTCCCCGAAATCCGGGCAGGTCGGCTCCATGACCATCGGCGGTGCCAGCGTGCAGGGGCCGTGGGCGGTGCTGCTGGGGATCTGGGTGCTGAGCTACTTCGTGTCGGCCCTGTCCCGGCTCCACGCCCGCACCGGCGAACTCGCCGCCGAGAACGCCGAGCTGCGCTCGCAGACCGAGGGGCTGGTGTGACCGCCGTCGATAGGCGCCGGGCGGCGACCGGCGACGACGCCGGTGCGAGCGCGCCCGCGAAGTCTGCGGCGCTCCCGGGCGGAGAGCCCGCGGCGTCCCGTCCGCGCGGGGGCCCGCGCGTCGTCTGCCATCTCGACCGGCTCCTGGAGGCGCGCGGCATGACTCTCGTCGAGCTGTCCGAGCGGGTGGGGGTGACCACCGTGAACCTGTCCGTGCTCAAGAACGACCGCGCGAAGGCGATCCGCTTCACCACCCTGGTGGCCGTGTGCGAGGCGCTGGGCTGCGGCGTCGGCGACCTGCTCGAGATCGCGCCCGGGGAGACCTGAGCGGCGGGCGGACGGGCGCCGGCCCGCTCTCGGCGGAGGGGACTTCTCCCCAGCGCTGCGCACGGAATCATCACGTACCGTACGACTCGTTCCTCCACGACGTCAGGAGACGACCATGACGACCTTCACCCGTGCGACCGCCGTCATCGCCGCGGCACTTCTGTCCACATCCCTGGCCGCATGCTCGCTGACCGGCTCCAAGGACGACGCCTCCGACCAGGAGAGCGCCACGTCGCAGGAGACGGACGCAGGCGCGCAGTCCACCGGGGCGACGGCCGGATCGACCAAGGAGGCCCCCAGCGGCTACCAGACGGTCACCACATCCATGTCGGGGATCTCCTTCGCCGTCCCCGAGGGCTGGCAGGTGGTGACCGGCGACGACGTCCAGAACGGCCAGAGCCTTCCCCTGCCCGTCGCCACCTACGGCCTCACCGAGGACCAGGCGCGCCTGCTGCTCGCCTCCGTCGACCTGGCGGCCACCTCCCCGACGCCCAATGACGCGGGACTTCCCGACGGCGTGAGCGTCACGCCCGCGGTGGACGTCAGCTCCCTGCCGAGCGAGGACGAGATGTCCCAGAGGGCCAACCAGCGGGGCGCCGCACCGGGCGAGTACTCCACCGCCCAGACCGGGCTCGGGCAGGTGGCCGTCATGACCGCCACCGCGACGGCATCGGAGATCGAGATGCACAGCACCACCATCACCGCCCCGACCCCGAGCGGCACCTGGGTGGACATCACAGTGATGACCTCGGACGCCTCCCGCACCCAGGAGATGACCGACACCATCGTGTCCACCCTGTCCTGACGCCCCCGGCGCTCCCGGTCGTTTCGTGACTCGCGGCGCCCGCATCCGCGTGCCATGCTGTAGGCGGGCCGGTGCCGCCCGGCGCCGCGCACCCCAACGATAAGGAGGCCGCTATGGGACTTGGTGACCTGACAAGCAGGGCCGGTGAGCTCCTCGGCTCCGACAAGAGCGAGGCCGTGACCGATCAGGTTCTCGACAAGGCCGCCGACGCCGCGAAGAAGGCGACCGGCGGCAAGTTCGACTCCCAGGTCGAGGCCGTGCGCGACGCTGTCGACTCCAAGCTCGGCAGCGCCTGAGCCCAGGAGCTCTGAAGCGGCCCTGGCCCGGGGATGCACAATGTCTCCATGACCGACCTGCCGCCCGTGCCCGCCTGGCTCGACGAGATCGAGGGCGAGCGCGCCCTCGCCTGGGTCGCCGAGCACAACGCCGCGACCCGCGCCGTCGTCGAGGGCACCGAGCGCTTCGAGGCCATCCGGGCCGAGACCGAGGCGATCCTCGACTCGCCCGACCGCATCCCCGGCGTCGGCCAGGCGAACGGCCTGCTCTACAGCTTCTGGACCGACGCCGACCACCCGCGCGGCCTGTGGCGCCGCGCCACCTGGGAGTCCTACCGCGCGGGCGCCCCCGGCCGGGCCGACGACGGCGCCGCCGGCTCGGCGGCCGCGGACGGCACGCAGTGGGAGGTGCTGCTCGATCTTGACGCGCTCGGCGAGGCGGAGGGCGTGACCTGGGTGTGGCACGGCGCCCAGGTCCTGCGCACCGGGCCCCTGGCCGGCCGACGGGCCCTCGTGACCCTGTCCGACGGCGGCGCGGACACCGACGTCACCCGCGAGCTGGACCTCGACACCGGGCGCTTCGCCCCGCCCGCCGAGGGCGGCTTCCACCGCGAGGCGTCCAAGGGATCGCTGTCGTGGGCCGACGACGAGGGCGGCTCGGTGCTGGCCCTGGCCGACCTCGGCGAGGGCTCCCTGTCGCCGGCCGGCTACCCGCGCCAGGTCAGGCGGCTGCGGCGCGGCCAGCAGCCGGCCGAGGGGGAGGTCCTGTTGACCGCCGCGGCCGACGACGACGGCGCCTGGGCGCACCGCGACCGCTGGGGCCGCACCTGGCTGCTCAGGCGCCCCGACTTCTACACCGAGGAGCTGTGGCTGCTTCCCGACGGCGCCCCCGCCCTCCCGGCGTCGTCGGGGCCGGGCGCCCTGGCGGAGACCTCCGCGACCGTGGCCCCGGGGGCCGTGCACATCGACGTGCCCGCCTCCGCGGAGGCCTCCGCCGTGTGGGACTGGCTCCTGGTCAGCCTGCGCGAGGACTGGGAGACCGGCGGCACCGTCCACCGGGCCGGGTCGCTGCTGGCCGCGCCCCTGGAGGACTTCCTGGCCGGCGGGCGCGACCTCGAGACCCTGTTCGCCCCGACGCCGTCGGCCTGCCTGGTCGGCTTCACCGCGACCGCCCGCCACCTGGTCCTCACCCTGCTCGACGACTGCGTGGCCGCCCTGGAGGTGCTCACGCCCCCGCGCGGCGCCGGCGGGTGGGCGCGCCGCCCCCTGGACCTGAGCGCGCTGGCCAGGCGGGGTCCGGGCGCCGGCACCGACGTGCGGCCCGACGCACCGCCCGACCCCACCGCGCTGCGCCCGGGCCGGCCCCTGATCGAGGTCAGCGCCGCTGCCGTCGACGGGCGGGAGGGCGACCGGCTGTGGCTGACGACGTCGTCCTTCACCCGGCCGACCACCCTCATGGCGGGCGAGCTCGACATCGACGGCCGCCTGACCGGCGTCGAGGTGCTGCGCGCCGCGCCGGAGCGCTTCGACGCGACCGGCGTCGAGGTGAGCCAGCACGTGGCGGTCAGTGCGGACGGCACGCGCGTGCCCTACTTCCAGATCGGGCGGCCGATCACCGACGCCGAGGGGCGCGCCGCGGGCGGGCCGACGATCCTGTACGGCTACGGCGGCTTCGAGGTGCCGCTGGGGATCGGGTACCTGCCGGTGACCGGCAAGGCGTGGCTGGAGCGGGGCGGCACCTACGTCATCGCCAATATCCGCGGGGGCGGGGAGTACGGGCCGGCCTGGCACCGCGCCGGGCTCAAGGAGCACCGGCACCGCGTCTACGAGGACTTCGCGGCGGTCGCCCGGGCGCTGAGCGAGCGGGGCGTCGCCGCGCCGGAGCGGCTGGCCGTGCACGGGGGCTCCAACGGCGGCCTGCTCGTGGGCAATATGCTCACCCAGTACCCCGACCTGGTCGGGGCGGTGCTGTGCGAGGTGCCGCTGCTGGACATGCGCCGCTACACCCACCTGCTGGCCGGCGCCTCCTGGCGGGCCGAGTACGGGGACCCGGACGACCCGGCCCAGTGGGAGCTCATCCGGACGTTCTCCCCCTTCCACCTGCTGGAGGCCGGGCGCGACTACCCGCCGGTGCTGCTGGTGACCTCGACCCGGGACGACCGGGTCCACCCGGCGCACGCGCGCACCATGGCCCACCGGCTGGAGAGCCTGGGGCAGGCGGTGACGTACTTCGAGAGCTCCGAGGGCGGGCACGGTCGGGCCTCGACCAGTGCGCAGCGGGCCTTCATGAGCGCCCTGACCTACGACTTCGCCTGGCGGACCCTGCGCTAGCCCGCCGAGATCGGTTCACTTCCGCACCGAGATCGGTCCGCTGCACCGAGCCGCAGCGAGCTACTCGTCGAGCAGCTCGACGAACGGGGCGAAACGGGCGTAGTAGTCGTCCTGCAGCGAACGGAGCGTCTCGCGCAGGAACCCGGGCTGGTGCTCGTACTCGTTGAGGCCCCGGTAGTAGAAGAGCTTCGTGGCGTCGAGGACGATGAAGGGCATGAGGCCATTGCGCAGGCACTGCTGGAACATCAGCATCCGGCCGACCCGGCCGTTACCGTCCTGAAAAGGGTGGATGCTCTCGAAGCGGTGGTGGAAGTCCGCGACGTCGTCGAGCGTCATGGACTCCGGCGTGCGCGCCAGAAGGTCTTCGATCGCCGGCCCGACGCGCCCAGGGGCGACCGCCTCCCGCCCGCCGACGACGTTGGGCACGCGCTTCCAGTCGCCGACGGCGAAGGACGGCCTGCGGGCGTCGGCCGTGCCGCGCTTGAGGATCCGGTGGTAGTCCTTCATCACCGCTGCCGTGACCGGCTCGTCGAACCGGTCGATCATGGCGTCGAACAACTCGAAGCTGTTGACGGTCTCCACAATGTCGTCAACGGGGAGGGCGTCGCCGGCAATGGTGCGGGTCTCGTAGATGTAGCGGGTCTGCTCCTCATCGAGGCGGCTGCCCTCAATCCGGTTGGAGTTGTAGGCCATGAGCACCTGGTTGAGGTGGTAGAGGCCGCCCTTCATCCGGGTACGGCGCTGCTCGCGCAGGGTGCTCGCGAACCGCGCGGGGTCAAGGGCCTCCATGCTACGAGTCACCCGCACCGAGACGCCGTCGCCTCAGCGCGCTCAAAGGTAAGCGCGCATGGCGGGGAACTTGTTGAGCGTGAAGCCGGTCTGCTCGTACATGCCCTGCCCCGCCTCGGTGGCCATGAGCTCGGCCCTGCCGATGCCGGTTGAGGCGGCCCACCGCATCACCGCCTCGAAGGCCCGCCGGCCGTGCCCGCGACCGCGATGGGCCGGAAGAGTGCACACGTTGCTGACCAGCACGTCGCGGCCGTCGGGGACCTCGGGCGAGGGCGCGGCATCGCGAACAGCCCCCATCGCGCAGGCCACGACCTCCCGATCCGCCTGCACGACGAAGATCCCGTATATCGGGTTCCTGATCCTCTCGAGGAACCAGCGACGCGCGTTGCTCCGCCACCGGCCATCCGTCATCGCCGTCCCCGTCATGCGGAACATCTCCTCGCGCAGCGCCACCAGAGCGCTGACGTCGGGAACGGTCGCCCGTCTCACGACAATGGCATCATCCACGGTCACGAAACTACCGTGGGCCCCGGCATGATCAAAGGCCCCGACCCGAGTCGATTCGAGGTATCCGCCACGGTGCTCCGCCGGCAGCGGTAGAATCGCTCCATCAGATCCTGGTGCGCGAATCGCACTGCCCGGTAGGAAGTCCGGGCGGCACCCTGCCCGTGCCCGTCGCCTCGCCCCGTCGAGGAATCCGGCGTCACCAGGTCCGCTTCGGCGTACCTGGAGACAACAATGGCGACGACTTTCACCATCTTCTTCGACGGCCACCTGTGGGTGGGTGTTCTTGAGCAGCGCGACGGCGGCCAGATCCGCGCCGCCCGGGTCGTCTTCGGCCGAGAACCGAGCGGCGCGGAGATCGAGGACTGGCTCCGCCGTCACGGCAACGACCTCATTGCCCGCGCGTCCGCTGCGCAGCCCATCGACGACGGCGGCCGCCCGACGGTGCGGGCGCGCAGTCCGAAGCGCGCCCAGCGCGAGGCCGCCCGGCAGGCGCGCCAGCCGCACGGCGCCACCGCCTCCCAGCAGGCCCTCGCAGCGGACCGGGAGGCACGAGCCGCAGCCCGCGCACAGGACGAGGCCGCCCGACGTCGTCGGGACCGCAAGGAGGCGCGGGCGCGGCGACGCGCACGCACCCGGGCGCGCCACCGGGGCCGGTGAACCGATCTCGGCGAAGGGGCGCGCGGGCACACGAGAGCCGCCGGCGCGTACCCCTGAAACACGCGCTCGGCGGCTCGTCGTGCTGTACCTCCTCTCACTCGATGGACCCCCGCGGCAGCCGTACCTGGAATGGGCCGCGGAGACTGGACATCTTCTTCTGGCTTCCTCCTGGTTCCTCCTTCCGTGCGAGCTGTGTACAGGTCTACTGGGCGTTGAGGGCCGCCGTCGGGGGCGTGCGCGCCGCCCGCACCGCCGGGTACAGCCCCGCCACCGCGCCGATGAGGACCGTGACCCCCAGGCCCGCCAGGATGATGAGCGCCGGCAGGGAGAAGGGCCAGCCGTTGGCGGCCGCCACCCCGGCCGTCACCCCGACCCCGATGACGCAGCCCAGCGCTCCCCCCAGACCCGCCAGAAGCAGGGCCTCGGCGAGGAACTGGATGAGGATGTGGCTGCGCATCGCCCCCAGGGCCCGTCTCAGGCCGATCTCGCGGCGCCGTTCCAGCACCGAGATGATCATGGTGTTGGCCACCCCGATCCCGCCCACGATCAGGGCGATCGAGCCGACCCCGGTCAGCAGGCTGGTGAAGGCCTGGTCGGCGGCGTTCTTGGCCGCCAGGGCGTCCGAGGGCCGCGAGATCTTGACGGCTCCCGGCGCCTGGGGCGAGATCGTGGGGCCGAGCAGCCCCCTGACCCGCTCGACGGCCTCGTCCGCGCTGCGCTCGTAGATCGTCGTCGGATTGCCCGCGTAGCCGAACAGCTTCTCGGCCACGGGCGCCCCGATGAGCGCCGCGTTGTCGAGCTCGGGGGCCAGCACCGACGGCTTGAGGATCCCGACCACGGTGAAGGACGTCCCGCCGAGCCACACCTGGGTGCCGGGCTCCACCACGCCCAGCCGCCTGGCCGCGGCGGCCCCGAGCACGGTGGACGGGTAGGAGGACGTGGCCGGGTTGAGCCAGTCCCCCTTGTCCACCTCGCCGGCGACGACGTCGAGCAGCCCCGGCTCGGCCACCAGGGCCGAGATGCCGCCGGTCGCCGCCTTGTCGCTCAGGGAACTGCGGTAGACGGAGGCCTTGACCAGCGACGTCGAGCTCGACTGCCGGACGCCGTCGATCTTGTCCACCCGCCCGACGGCGTCGGTGGGGAACTTGACCTCGGCGCCGGTCAGGTCGGACCCCGGAGTGAGGGTGAGCATATTGGTGCCCAGGGACTCCAGCTGGGCGGTCAGCTGGGCCCGGCTGGAGGTGGACACGCCGACCACCGCGATCATGGCCGCGATGCCGATGGCGATGCCCAGGGCGGACAGGAAGGCGCGCATGGGCCGGGCGCGCAGGCCCGTTCCGGCCAGGCGCAGGACGTCGGCGGGGCGCAGGTGCGAGCGCCTCGGGCGCGTCGTCGTCGAGCTCATCGGACCTCCTCTGTCACGACCGTCTCGCCCGCCTCCGGGTGGGCGGAGTCGGAGACGATCCTCCCGTCCCGGATGGCGACCCGCCGCGGCAGCCTGGCCGCCAGCTCGTTGTCGTGGGTGATGACGACCACCGTCGTGCCCTGCTCGTGCAGCTCGTGGAGGAGCTCGACGATCGAGGCCCCCGAGACCGAGTCGAGGTTGCCGGTCGGCTCGTCGGCCAGGAGCAGGGGCGGGTCCCCGACGACGGCGCGGGCGATGGCCACGCGCTGCCGCTCACCGCCGGAGAGCTGGTGAGGACGGTGACGCAGCCGGTGCCCGAGCCCCACGCGCTGCAGGGCGGTCTCGGCGCGCCTGCGCCGCTCGCCGCGCGGCACCCCCAGGTAGAGCAGGCCGTCGGCGACGTTGTCGATCGCCGTCACGCCGTCGGACAGGTGGAACTGCTGGAAGACGAAGCCGATGCGCCGCGCGCGCACGGCCGACAGGTCCTGGTCCGACAGGCCGGCGACGTCGAGGCCGTCGATCTCGACGGTTCCCGAGCTGGGCCGGTCGAGGGTGCCGATGAGGTTGAGCAGGGTCGACTTGCCCGAGCCGGAGGGGCCGACGACGGCGATGAACTCGCCGCGGTCGACATCCAGGCTGACGCCGGCGCAGGCGGCCACGGGCGGCTGGCCGTAGGTGCGGCGCACGTCGCGAAGGGACAGGATGCGGCTCATCGCTGCGGCACCACCACACGCTGTCCCTCGGCCAGGCCCTCGCCCGAGATCTCGACGCGGCCGGCGGCGAACATCCCGGTGGTCACCGGGACCCGCTGGGTCGTGTTGTCGTCCTGGACCACCTCGACGCCGAACTGCTCCGGGCTCAGGGCGACCAGCGCCCCCACGGGCACGGACAGGACGTTCTCGCGCTTCTCACTGGGCAGGCCCACGGTGACCGAGACCTCCTGGAAGTTCTCGGTGACCGAGGCGTCGTCGGGCTTGATGGTCACCGGGATGACGCGCTCCTTCTCCTTGGAGTCGCCCGACCCGCTCTTCTCCGTGGGGGTGCCCACCGAGGTGATGGTGCCGGTGGTGTCGACGGCCCCCGGCAGGTGCAGGGTGACCTTGTTGCCGACGACGCCGAGCTGCTGGTCGGCGAGCTTGATGTTGACGTCCACCACCTGGGCGGTGGAGGTGACGTCGTACAGGTCGCCCTCGACCGCCGCCTTGTCCCCCACGCGGGACTTGATGGAGCCCACGCGCAGGTCGTCCGGGGCGAAGACGACGCGCCCCAGCGGGATGGCGCCGGTCTGCTCCAGGTCCTTGTCCTTCTGCCAGGCCCTGATCGCCCGCATGGTCCACCACCCGAAGGTGCCGTCCGGCTCGCGGGTGAAGTAGCCCAGAGACTGCAGGGCGGCCTGGAGCTGCTGGACATCGCTGCCCTTGCTCATGCCGTTCTCGAAGGCGCGCCAGGCGGGGATGGAGCCGTGCATGAGGTAGGCGGGCTCGCCGCCGACGTCGTAGAGCTGGTCGCCGGCGTGGAGCACGGTGCCGGCCGCCGGCAGCCAGGTGACCACGCCCTCGAACCCGGAGCGCAGCACGTGGGAGTCGGAGAAGTGCAGGGTGCCGGCGGCGCTGGTCTCGCCCTGCAGGGTCCCGCGGGTGATCTCCTCGGTGGTGCCGGTGAACTCGGCGGGCTTGTCCTCGCCCTTCCTCGCCTGGCCCGGGAGGACCCCGGCCGCCGCCGCGGTGCCCGCTCCGGCCCCGACCAGGAGGAGAGCCGCCCCGGCCCCGATGAGGAGCCGACGGCGGGTCGGGTGCGCAGAGCCCTTTTTCGCAGCCTGCGCACCGGCCGGGTCACCCGCGCCCTCACCGCTCTCGATGAGGGACGCGAGGTCGTCCCCGGCCTCACGGGTTCGACGCCTGAGCCTCACTGGCTGTCCCCGGACGTCGCGGCGGCGCACTTCTCGATGGCCTCCTGGGGGATGGTGCCGACGTCGAGGGACAGGCCCTTGCCGGGCTCGGGGTCCTTGACGTCGTAGCCGTCGTTGCGCAGGCACTCGGCGAGCGCGATGCTCGACTGGAGGATCTCGGGGTCGTCGGGCCCCTGGGTGCTGGCCCCGGGCGGCGTGCCGAGCTTCTTCTCGCACTCCTCGACGGCGGTGTTGAAGGCGGCCGCGTCCCCGCCCACGTCCTGGGTGCGGATGTCTTTATCGCCGTCGGAGTCGGACACGTTGAAGCCTGCGTCGCGCAGGCACTGGTTGAACTTGAGGTTGTAGTCCTGGGCCGCATCGGCCGTGCTGCTGGCGGAGGCACCGGCGGTGTCGGCCGACTTGCCGCCCCCGCACGCGGCAACCATCCCGAGAGCGCAGACCACGCTCGCCGCTGCCGCGAACATCCTGATCCTGCTGTTCCTCATTGGGGCTCTCCTCGTTCCTGGATCTTGGGTTCTGAAGTTCCCGTGCGCGCGCCGCCCCGGCGTCCGGGGCGGCTCAGCGCCGGGCCCCGGTTCGTCCGGAGCTGGGCACAATCTCAGCGAAGCCGACGTTGCGAGAGCCTTTAGAAAAATCTTTACACGGGTTTTACCCCCGTCTCCCCTATCGTTGGCTCAGGAAGACGCGAGAAGACGCGGGAGACCGCGGGAAGACGCAGAGCTGGGAGGCAGGGACATGCGCGTGCTGGTGGTTGAGGATGAGTCCTACCTCGCGGAGGCGATAGCCACGGGGCTGCGCCGCGAGACGATGGCGGTCGACGTCGCGGGCGACGGCGCGGAGGCGCTGGCCCAGGTCGAGATCGCCGACTACGACGTCGTCGTCCTGGACCGGGACCTGCCCGGCGTCCACGGCGACGAGGTCTGCGCCCGCCTGGCCC
>ERZ773099.2657-NODE-2657-length-12132-cov-2.855593_pt1 | contig 12132 bp, 12 predicted proteins | sample MGYA00511120_ERZ773099 | MGnify/ENA primary metagenome ERZ773099 (study PRJEB29015, sample SAMEA2738012) | human oral metagenome | biome: human oral; feature: human-associated habitat; material: dental | place: China | collected 2104 ... | reverse complement strand
AAATAAGAGTTTTTTGGCACTGTTTAAGGTAATGGTTTCAGGTGTTATTTTACCGATTTGCAGTTGCGGAACAGTTCCTTTGGGTATAGGTATGTATTATGCGGGTGCATATGTAGGCCCGGTACTTTGCTTTATGACGGCAACTCCGGTAATTAATCCTATAGCACTTATATTATCCTACGGATTGCTTGGTAAAAAGATTACATTTATATACTTTATTATAGGAATTACCTTTCCTGTTTTTATTGGTTGGATTGCAAATATGACAAGCGGTAAGGAACTTTTTTACGCCCCGGCATACAATGACGGTGGAGGGTTTAAGGGTGATATGCCGGAGGATGAGAGAAGTACATTGGAAAAGATTAAATCCGGCTTTTCCTGGATGATCAATGACTTTGCATTGGTTATCAGCAAATATGTAGTTACAGGTATGCTGATGGCAGGTTTTATCATGGTTAGTTTCCCTTCTTCCATGATTCAGGAGTATTTGGGCAATCCGAGTGCATTATCTCTTATAAATATTGCCGTACTTGCCACTGTTATGTATGTCTGTGCAGTCGGTCATATTCCTTTTATTGCAGCATTGATTGCAGCCGGTGCTTCTCCCGGTTCGGCGGTTACATTTTTAATTGCCGGAGCGTCAACCAATATTGCAGAACTGCTCAGTATATATAGGATGATAGGAAAAAGGTCGGCAATTATCTACGGTGTTTTGGTAACTGTTTGTGCAGTATTTTTAGGCTATATTACAAATCTTATTTTGTTGCCGGGTTATGAGCCGCAGATCAGTATTGACAGAATAGATTATTCAATAAAAAGTGCAAACCGTTTGATGGTTATTTTTCCTAAGGAAGTGCAGTATTTATGTACAGGTATTATTTTGATTTTCTTTGTAATTGCTATGTATCATAAGATTATGAGTTGGAGGGAAATGAGGAGGGCATGAAAAAAACAGTAATGTGGGTATCGGCAGTTCTTATTGTATTACTGATCGGATTTACAATATATTCTAAGGATAAAAATATTCAAGATGCCAAAGGCGTAGGGGTAGATGTAAATCATCCTTTTTTGAAAAAGTATCAAAAAGAATTTGAAAACCGGACAATAATTCGTGCCGCACAGGAAGATGTTAATAATGACGGAAAAAAGGATTTGGTTGTAGTCTATAATACAAAGGGTGATGAGAAAAATTACAGCATAGTACTTATATATAAAGATGAGAACGATTATATTCTTTCAAAAACCGCTGTTGCACCTAGAGAGAATGTAGAGATTAAGTTTAAAAATATTGATGATAAAGATAATATTGAATTTATAATTTCAGGATCAAAAAATGGCAATTACGGTTACGCAATCTATCGTTTGGAAGAAGACCTTGAAATAAGGGATTTGTTCAGCGAAGATATGGATAACTGTTGTTAATAAAAATAAAGGAGAATACTTCAATGAGAAGAAAGTATGTTACATGGGGGCTTTTATTGATGTCTGCATTTGCCTTGTCAGGCTGTGCAAAATCACAAACAACCGAAACAGGAGAAACTACAAAAGTAGAAGAAAGTACAAAGGCGGAAGCTGCATCCGCTAATTCGTCTGCTGCAAGTGACTATGAGATCAATGTAGGTTATTATAACTGTGATCATATGGTGGCAGGACCGGTCGGAGAGGCGGCAGGCATATATAAGGCACATAACCTGAATGTCAAACTTACCGGAAACGGAAAAGTACCACAGGCGATGGCAGCAGGGCAGATGGATGCAGGTTATATCGGAGCAAGAGGTTTGGTAGCTGCCAATGGAGAGGGTTCACCTATAGTATATGCTGCCAACAATCATATAGGCGGATCTATGTATCTGGTTGTTGCAAATGACATTGAAAAACCGGAGGATCTTTATAACCAAAAAGTGGCTATGGATGATCCTTCCGCTTCAGAAAGTTGGCTGGCAGGATATGCACAAACACTTAATCTTTCATCAGATCCTGAAAAGTATGAACTTATACAAACCGGTTCGGACTCAGACAGCTTTTTGGCACTCAGCACCGGGCAGATCAAGGCATATACCTGCTGTGATCCCTGGGGCTCTATGGCAGAGTTCAACAAAGTAGGAAAGATCATGGGAACTTACTACGAGATGGATGGTGCCATGGGAATTTGCTGCGGTTTTGCACTCAATAAAAATTTTATAAAAGAACATCGTGATTTGGCAGTTGAACTGCTTAAAGCACATCAGGACAGTATTAAGTACATATATGAGCATCCCAAAAAAGCGGCGGAAATCTTCTCTAAATACTATAATGTACCTTATGAAGTGTCTTTGATGACAATTTATAAAAAATGTAATGCAGAGGGAAGAACTCTTACATGGCAGCTTAATGAAGAAGAGTTTAACCATGCTTATGATGTATATAAAAAGTTTGACCTTATAAAAAATCTTCCGGATAAGGAAGAGGTTATTGAAAGAGATATCTACAATGAGGCGAGTTTGGATGATTTCGAAGAATTTATTAAAAATAATGTAGAGAAAGATTTTCCGGTTGGTATGACCTACGAGGAATTTGAAAAGAAGGCTAATGAAGTCGATCAATAAAAGCTTTGCTTTTCTGTTTGTTTTATGTATTGCCGGCTTCATATATTTTTTTCTATTTAACAATGATAAAAATACAACAAGTCAGGGGATAGGTATAGGCGTAGCCGATGATATGTCGGGATTTGTAATAGATTTTATCATTAAAGAAAAGAAAATGAAGCCGGATAAGGAAATAAAGCCGTTTTTTATAAGGGACTGTTGAGCAAAAACTTCTCAATGGGCATTGAGTACGGAAGTTTATTCTATGGCTATACTCTGTAAGGATGCGGCTAAGACAATGGTAGAAAATAATCAGGATTTGGAGATAGTCTGTCCTTTATTTCAAAATACCGATGTGATAGTTAAAAACAGCGAACACATCCAAAAGATTGCCATACAGCAAAGCAAATTCTTTCATGAAGAGTATTTACTGAGTAAATATCCGGAAAGTTTCATTATTCAAACAAACAGGACGGCACTTGCATATGCTTATGAAAGTAAGCAGGTAGATGCCGTATTTATAGATATTGCAAAAAGCGGCAGTTTGGAGGGAATCAGAGATTATCCGAATCTTGGGGATACCTTTGTACTTGTGGCAACAAAGGGCTACAAGGACAGTTCGGATTTTAAAGCATTTGCAAAAGTTTACAATGAAGCGGTGGATATATTAAATGAAGACGTGGCAAAAAGGAATAGTCATATTGCAAGATATACTGATTTGAAGGAGGTAGACGAAGAAACTTGGAAGGTAAAACTACTGAAAATAAAAAATTAATTAAACTGAATATCAGCGATGGTTTTATGAAGATAGGATTTTACTTATTGCTGCTTATTGCCTGGTACCTTGCAGCAAGAAAGATTTCCATACCGCTCTTACTGCCTACTCCGCTTGCTACGGGAAAGGCTTTTGCAAGCAGTCTGACAAACGCAAAGATTATGAGCAATGTGGGAATTACCATGATACGTGTTATAAAAGGCTGGCTGCTTGCCTTGCTGGTAGGAATTCCTATAGGTATAGGTATGGGATTGTCAAAGAAATTCAACTATGTATTTGGAGGCTTGATGAATTCATTAAGGCAGATTCCCATGATGGCATGGGTTCCTTTGACAATCATATGGCTTGGTATAGGAGATGGACCTACTTTGTTTATGATAGCACTTAACGGACTTTTTCAGGTGATTTTAAATACAAATCAAGGAGTTTTAGGAATATCCAAAGATTACTATAATGCAGCAAAAACCATGGGAGCAAACAGATGGAGTATTTTTTGTAATATAGTGATTCCCGGAGCATTACCTGATATGCTTGTGGGTGCCAGACTTGCGATAGGAAGCGGTTGGATGTCGGTCATATGAGCGGAGTTTATTGCGACGAGTGCCGGTCTTGGTTACTCTATGGTTGAAGCACAATCCATGATGCAGACGGATGTGTTGATTGCTTTGATGTTTATGTCTGCAATAATCGGTTATATGATTGATATATTACTGCAACTTCTTAACAGATACCTTACAAGATGGAGGTATATGTCATGAAGCTACAGGTGAAAAATATTTGTAAAACATTTACAAACCAAAAACAAGAAAAAAAAGTTTTGGATAATATAAGCTTTAATGTGGAAGAGGGACAATTTGTTACCTTGCTCGGACCTTCCGGTTGTGGAAAAACAACCATGCTTTCGATAATTGCCGGTTTTGAGAAAAGTGATTCAGGTGTTGTGGAGCTTGATGGGGAAGTGGTAAAGGGGGCAAACCCTGACAGAGCATTTGTGTTTCAAAACTATGCTCTTTTTCCGTGGATGAGTGTAAAGAATAATATTTTATTTCCTATGAAACAGCAAAAGATTCCTAAAGAAGAAGAGCTTGAGAGGCTTGAACATTTGCTTCAAATCTCTAAGCTTAAAGGTCATGAAAATCTGTACCCTCACCAAATATCAGGAGGTATGAAGCAAAGAACAGCCTTGGTGCGTGCACTTGCCGGAAAGCCTAAAGTTTTACTTATGGATGAGCCGCTTGGTGCTTTAGATCTTATAATGAGGCGCTCTCTTCAGGCAGAAATTGAAAATATTTGTCGGGAAGAGAAAGTTACTGCGATTATGGTAACTCATGATGTGGATGAGGCGGTGTATTTGAGTGATAAAGTAATCTTGATGTCTACAAATAAGGGGGAGATCGTGCATGAATTAATGAACGAGCTTCCCAGACCAAGAGACAGATATTGTGAAAAATACAAAGATTACTGTGAAATGCTGATTAAAAAAATATCGGAAAAAGGGACAATATAGTATAGTGAATACTCTAATAGATTTGAATAAAGTAATAAATGTAGATGAAAAACTGAATGATAGAGAAAGTGCATTTAGAAAAAAGCTGCTTGATAAAATAATTTCCGCAGAAGACCTTTTTCATCAGGATGACTTTGTTGGAGAAGAAAAAGAATTATTAAAATCTCTGGCAGATAAAGATGTGCTGGTATTGGAAGAAGGTCAGATAGTATTTGCCTATCCGGTTTCAAAAAAGCCTACCAATCATCATGTAGAACTTGCGGATGGAAGAAAATTTTTCTCAATGTGTGCAATTGATGCCCTAGGTTCTACTTTTGTGTTCGGACAGGATACCAAGGTAAGCTCCATATGTCCGGTTTCGGGAGAAGAGATTCATGTAACTGTTAAAAATAAGGAGATAGTTGAATACTCTCCTGAGAGCATACATGCAATCCATGTAGACCTTTCTGCGGTAGAAAACTGGGCGGCAAATTGCTGAAATGTCATGAATTTCTTTGGTTCAAAAGAAAATGTAAAGATGTATTATGATAACGGTATTTCGGAAGATGATCAAAAGAATACTTATGCTTTGACACTGGAAGATGCTTTTAAAGTGTCTGAGAGGACTTTCAGTATAAGGTAAGCAATAGCCGGATTGTAATATTTATTTAAGAAATGATTCTGCCTGTGGAGGGTAGAGTCATTTTTGTTTTTAATATATACAGTACACTATTAAATAATATTATGAATCCGGCTTAGAAATAACCTTTTATCAAAACTATAATAGGATTTGACGTATGGAACGGTAATGAATGATTATAAAAAATAACGAAAAAACATTCAAAAATGCAAAAGTATGACATAAAAATAAAAAAAGCCTTGAAATTCAAGGCTTTTTAAGCTACTGACGGGAATCGAACCCGTGACCTTCTCACTACCAATGAGATGCGCTACCGACTGTGCCACAGCAGCTTGGGACCATGGAATTTTAGCATATAAAATACATTTTGTCAAATACTTTCTTAAATATAAATTTATACCATATATGGAATTAAATCTTAAACTATGCTAAAATGTAAGGCACAAATGTGTTGTAAATCTTTATTTTTAAGCAATATTCTTATCTGTATTACACAACTTAAAATGTCTGATTAAAGCTGTGTTTGTAAAAATGCCTAAAATCAAGATTGCAAATAAAACATTAAGAAAAAATATTTATAAATAAAAGGCTTTTATAGCCTGAAAAAGTAAGGGGAATGTTACTATGAAAAATATCGAAAAGATTGAAAAAAGACAATCTATAAGAGATTATGAAAAAAAGAAACTGCCGGCTGCTGTGCTTGAGGAACTTGAGGATTGTTTTGCAAATTCTGCAAGGCTAATTGATGATATAAAGCTTGAACTGTTAAGTATAACTGAGGGAGGAGATAAAAAACTTGCAGGAGTGGTAGGTTACAGCGGTAATGTATTTAATGCACCGGTATACCTTGTACTGTTATCTGAAAATAAAGCTCATTACTTGGAAAATGCCGGCTTTGTGGCTGAAGCTTTAATACTTAAGGCGGAAGAACTTGAGCTTAACACCTGCTTTATTACAGTTACCGACAGCGATGATGCAAAGCTGTCATTGGATATAAGGGAAAAAGGTGAAGTAGCGGCAATAATAGCTTGCGGTTATGGTAAAAAAGAAAAGGATTTGCTAAGACTTGACATACAAAGCCCGTCAAATGTAACCATGAGAAAAAGAGAAGGGCATATAGCGCCTAAGATAGCACAGGAAGAATTGGTGTATGACTCCAAGTGGGGTATAGAGGTGGACTGGGATACTGCAATGCAAGATCCGATGATGGATGAGGCGTTCTATGCGGCAAGCCTTGCACCAAGTTTCCTTAATCGTCAGCCTTACAGATATATATATGCCGGAAGTAAAATTTACATACTTACAACCAAGGAGGAAAATACTTCAAAAGAAGATGAGAAACTGGGAATTGGTGCAAGCATGTATAACTTTTATGCAATACTTGCGGACTATATGCCGAAAGCTCCGATGTGGCAGATGTATCCTGAAAAAAATACTGAAGATTTAGGACAGCCTGAAAATTATGAGGTATCTGCTGTAATAAATATATAAATTTTAGATTAAGACTAAGACTTTGTTAGTAGTCTGACAAAGTCTTAGAAAGGAATATAATATGAAAGATTCTTTTCTTAGAGTTGCTGCCATAAGTCCCAAGCTTAAGGTTGCAGATACTTTATATAACAGAGAAGAGATATTAAAACAGATAGATAATGCGGCAAAACTTGGAGTTAAACTTGCAGTATTTCCGGAGTTATGTCTTACGGGTGTAAGTTGCAAAGATGCATTTTTACAAAAAGCATTGATCAAAAGTGCCAAAGAAGAATTAATACACGTATTGGAGCAAACGAAGTCTTTAGATATGCTTATATTTATAGGACTTCCATGGGAGTATAAGTCTAAGCTTTATAACTGTGTGGCTGCTTTGCACAAGGGAAGTCTTTTGGGGCTTACGCTTAAAAAACATTTGCCTGATTATTCAAATCATTCTGACCTAAGATATTTTCAAGAGCCGGGTGATGATGTAGTTGAAGTGGATTTTAACAAGGGCAAGGTTCCTTTCGGTACGGATATTATATATAACTGCAACAGCATGGCTTCTTTGTCAGTTGCCGTGGAAGTAGGTGAGGATGCATTTGCTCCTATTACACCGTCAATGAAACATGTACTGAACGGTGCTACCGTAATAGTAAATCCTACAGCCTTGGAAAGAGTGGTAGGAGAAATCAGACAAAGGAAAGAAGATATAAAAGCACTTGCGGCAAGGTTGCATACGGTATACATATCTTCAAGTGCCGGAGCAGGAGAGTCAACACAGGATGTTGTGTATTCATCAGCTAAACTGGTGGCAGAGGATCAGCTTATATTGGAGGAGTCTTTTGATCCTGAAACGGAAATTATATGTACGGATGTGGATTTGGAGCTTATAAGTTCGGTAAGAAGAAGACTGAATACGTATAAAGTAAGGGAAGAGGAGTACAAAAGAGTTGATTTTGAACTTGAGTGTATGGAACTTGAATTAAACAGATATATAGAAAAATTTCCGTGGATAAGAAATGAAAGTGTAGGCGAGTATGAAGAACTTTTACTTATACAGGCACTCGGACTCAAAAAAAGAATGGAACACACCGGACTTAAGGCAGTGGTTATAGGTTTGTCCGGAGGTTTGGATTCCACCCTTGCCTTGCTTGTTGCAATAAAAGCTTTTGAATTGATGAAACTTCATAAGCGTAATATTTACACTATAACCATGCCGGGTTTTGGAACTACAGGAAGAACCTATCACAATGCCTGTAAATTGGCAAAACTTTTAGGAGTAGGTTTGGAAGAAGTTAATATCTCAGCAGCTGTAAGACAGCATTTCAGTGATATAGGTCAGGATATTTTCACACATGACATAACTTATGAGAATGCGCAAGCCAGAGAAAGAACCCAGATACTTATGGATATAGCCAACATGAGGGCAGCACTCGTAATAGGTACCGGAGATTTATCGGAGCTTGCACTCGGCTGGGCTACATATAACGGAGATCATATGTCCATGTATTCGGTAAATGCCTCCGTTCCCAAAACTGTTATAAGAAGAATGCTCAATACATTGGCAGAAAATTCAGAAAATAAGGAATTAAAGCATATACTTAAAGATATAGTTGATACACCCGTTAGTCCTGAGCTTTTGCCCTCAGACGGAAGTAAGCAGGGACACAAAACTGAGGACATAGTGGGACCTTACGAATTGCATGACTTTTTTATCTACTACAGTCTTGTATATGGATTTGCACCTTCCAAGATATACAGAATGGCATGCAGAAGTTTTATGAATGAATTTACAAAAACTGAAATATATAAGTGGCTCTATACCTTTTATAAGAGATTCTTTGCACAACAATTTAAACGTTCCTGTATGCCGGATGCTGCGAAGGCAACAGTATTAAGCCTTTCGGGTAGGGCGGATCTTTTAATGCCTTCTGATATAAGTGCTAAATTATGGATGAAGGATATTGAGGGGATAGGTATAAACTTATGATAAGTTTATCTGTAAAACAGCTCAAGCACATTAACAACTTGAAAAAGAAAGCTTCTTACCGGAAAGAACAGGGTATTTTCATAGTGGAAGGCATAAAGATGTATAGAGAAATACCTAAGGAATTATTGTTAAAAACTTATATATCAAAAAGCTTTGAAGATACTTTGGATGCCGGGGCAAAAGCAGAGTTTGGAAACTACGAGGTAATAAGTGACAGACATTTTGAAAGCATAAGTGATACCAAGACACCTCAAGGAATACTTGCCCTCGTAAGCTGCCTTTCTTATTCACTTGAGGATATTTTAAGGCAGAGTAAGAAGAGTTTGCTTATACTGGAAAATGTACAAGACCCGGGCAACCTTGGTACTATAGTAAGAGTAGGGGAGGCTGCCGGGCTGTCAGGACTTATTATGAGTGAAGATACGGTGGATATCTATAATCCCAAGGTAGTTCGTGCCACCATGGGTTGCATATTCAGACTACCCTTTATATGTACTCCTGACTTGGGTTCTGTACTTAAGGTGCTTAAAAAACATGATGTTAAAGTGTATGCAAGTACCTTGGAAAACAGCGTAGCCTATGACAAGTTGGATTATACAAAGGATCAGGCTTTTATTATGGGAAATGAATCCAAAGGAGTATCCGGGGATTTGTGCAGTTTGGCAGATGATTTGGTGCATATACCCATGCAGGGAAAGACGGAGTCATTAAATGTATCTGTGGCAGCAGCCATACTTTTATATGAGGTCGCAAGACAAAAGGGGTTCGGTGAATTAAATGGCAGATAAGAATAATAACTTCGTTTCTCTGATTTTAGATACAGTGCATTTTATTTTAGCTTTTTTGATAATAGTACCGGCAATAATAGTATTTTTGGATACGGAAGCAAATATGATGTTTTTCCCGATTATTTTCTTCCTTACCTCTATGATTTGTATTGTGCAAATTGTGAAGATCTATAAAGGCATTGTTGAGTATAAATACAAAAGGGTGGCATTATATTTTTATGCTTTTATAGCTGCATTTTTCATACTTCTTGCTTTGGTAAGTCTGGTCAGAATGTAGGTGAGTATGTTAAAAGATGAAGTATTGAAAATATTGTTAAACAATAAAGAGGGGTTTATTTCAGGAGAGTTGATAAGTAATTCGCTTGGAGTATCAAGAACTTCCGTATGGAAGGCGGTTGCGGCTTTAAAAAAAGAAGGCTATGAAGTGCTTTCCGTTAATAACAGAGGTTACAGTTTAATAAAATCGGCAGATGTGCTTAATGAAGTGGAATTAAAAGAATTGTTATTCGAATCGGATGTGAATTGTTTTTATAAGGAAGAAGTCGATTCGACTAATCTTTGGGCTAAGTACAGTGCTGAAGAGGGAGAGCAAAAGAATAGTCTATATATAGCAGATAAGCAGACTAAGGGAAGAGGAAGACGAGGAAGAAACTGGTTTTCAGATAAGGCTGTAGGCATATGGATGAGTCTTTTGTTAAGACCGAAGTTAAGTCCCGAAACTGCTTCTATGATTACCATAATTGCTGCTCTTTCAGTGGCAGAGGCGATAGAAAACAGTGAAAAGCTTCCGGTATATATAAAGTGGCCTAATGATATAATGGTAAACAAAAAGAAACTATGCGGCATACTTACTGAAATGAGTATAGATATGGAGGGTTTAAGTTATCTTGTCTGCGGTATAGGAATTAATGCAAATACCACTGATTTTCCGAAAGAACTTGAAGATGTGGCTACATCAATATATATGAATACTAAAAAAGTATGTGTACGAAAATATTTGATAAAAGAGATCATAAAAACTTTTTTGGGCTATTACAATGTATTTTTAAAGGAAAATAACCTTAAGTTTATAAAGGAGAGGTATGAAGCAAAGCTTATACATAAATATTCTTTCCAAAGAGTCTGTAAAAGAAGTTTTTTCAAAAGGTATTGATGAGCGGGGATTTTTGAGAGTGATTGATAAAAACGGTGAATACAAGATATCTTCAGGAGAAATAAGTATAAGACTGTAGGGGCGATACTTGAAAAAGAGGTAGGCTTGTTATATAATTAAGTGTCAACCGTATTGAAGGAGGTGTGCTTAGTGGCAAACAAGAATTTAACAAACAAAAGTGTTGAAGTTGGCAGTGCTGAACAAAAGAATAATGAACAGGCTTTTTTGTCAGGATTGGAAGCACTTGTAGAGGTTGCGATATCTAAAGGCTCTAAGATAGACTATGATGAGATTAATGACTATTTTAAAGAGCAGGAATTAAGTCCGGAAGCTATAGAACAGATTATATCATATCTGGAAACCAAGGGCATAGAGATAGTGGAAAATATGCCTGAAGATATACCGGTAGATATAGACATCAGTATAGACGATGACTTACTGTCCATAGATGATGATGTTGAAGACTTTGAAAAAGATTTGGAAGATGAAGATATAGATTTAAGTGCTATAGACATACTTGAAGGTGTAGGTACGGAAGATCCGGTGCGTATGTACTTAAAAGAAATCGGCACAGTGGCATTGCTCTCCGGTGAAGAAGAGTTGGAACTTGCTAAGAGAAAGCAGGACGGTGATGAGTACGCCAAGCAAAAACTCATAGAAGCCAACTTAAGACTTGTAGTAAGTATAGCAAAAAGGTATACCGGAAGAGGTATGAGTTTCCTTGATTTGGTACAGGAAGGTAATTTGGGGCTTATAAAGGGTGTAGAAAAATTTGACTATACCAAGGGCTTTAAGCTCAGCACCTATGCTACTTGGTGGATAAGGCAGTCGGTTACAAGAGCACTTGCGGATCAGGCAAGAACTATAAGGGTTCCGGTACATATGGTTGAAACTATCAACAAGATGAGTAAGATGCAAAGGAAACTGACCTTGGAACTGGGTTACGAGCCGAGTGTTGCTGAACTTGCAGATGCATTGGAAATGACGGAAGAAAAGGTTATGGAGATTATGCAAATTGCCAGAGAGCCGGCATCTTTGGAAACTCCCATAGGAGAAGAAGATGATTCAAACCTCGGTGATTTTGTGGCAGATGCCAATGTAGTAAGTCCGGAAGGAAATGTAGAGTCGGTTATGCTTAGAGAGCATATAGATTCGCTCCTGTCAGAACTCAAAGAAAGAGAAAGACAGGTAATTTTGCTTAGATTCGGACTTGAGGATGGGCATCCGAGAACCTTGGAAGAGGTAGGAAAAGAGTTCAAGGTA
>ERZ773099.2656-NODE-2656-length-12133-cov-10.046945_pt1 | contig 12133 bp, 12 predicted proteins | sample MGYA00511120_ERZ773099 | MGnify/ENA primary metagenome ERZ773099 (study PRJEB29015, sample SAMEA2738012) | human oral metagenome | biome: human oral; feature: human-associated habitat; material: dental | place: China | collected 2104 ... | reverse complement strand
ACCTGGCTCTCCCAGCGCGACCAGGACTGGCGTGGGCGGGTCGAGGTGGTAGCCATGGACGGTTTCACCGGGTTCAAGAGCGCCGCCGGCGAGGAGCTCCCACAGGCCCGGACGGTCATGGATCCCTTTCACGTCGTGGCCCTGGCGGCCCGCAAGCTCGATGAGTGCCGCCGCCGGATCCAGCGGGCGATCACAGGGCGGCGGGGCCGGGCGGGTGACCGGCTCTACCGGGCCCGGCGCACCCTGCTGACCGGGGCCGGTCTGCTCACCGATGCCCAGGCCGAGCGCCTGGAGAACCTCTTGATGATCGCCACGCTGCGGTCCAGGCCTCCTGGGGCGTCTACCAGCGCCCGGTTCCAGGCCTACCGCACCGAGGGACCCGGGCCTGGGAAAGTACCTGATGCGACGGCTCATCAGCTCCCTCAAGGCAGGCCGTCCCCAACGGGCGCGAGGAGATCCAGACCCTGGCCAGGACCCTGACCAGCCGCAGCCAGGACATCCTGGCCTACCTCGACCGCCCCCGCACCTCCAACGGCCCCACCGAAGCCATCAACGGGCGCCTGGAGCACCTACGCGGCATCGCCCTGGGATTTGCGCAACCTGGCCAGCTACACCATCCGCAGCCTCATCCACACCGGACGCCTCAAGGACCACCTGACAACAACCACCTAAACCAGTCGACAAGCCCCACCTACCACACCCTCAAACACGAAGAGCCAGATGAGCCCGGCAGGAAGTTGTGCGGGGATATTCCCCCGCAAGCGGGAGGTGCCCCCTCCTATGTCAGGACGTGGGCCGGGTTTATCTGTCTTGCGACCGTTCTGGACTGCTGACGCCTTGAAGGTCGTGGGTTACGCGATGGGCGACCGCATGCGCACCTCCCTGGTGTGCCAGGCCATTGACATGGCGGTACGCAGGTGCCCGGTTGAGAGGGGTGTGACAGTCTTTCACTCGGACCGAGGTAGTCAGTACACGTCTCAGAGGTTCTTGGATCACCTCAAGGGTTATGGGATTCGTCCCTCGATAGGGCGTGCGGGGGTGTGCTGGGACAATGCGTGGGCGGAGTCACTCAACGCCACGCTCAAGAATGAAAGGGTCCACCGAATGGTGTATCCAACCAAAGACAAGGCGATCAAGGATATTGCCTCGTGGATCGAGCTGACATACAATCATGTCCGCCTTCACTCAGCCCTGGGATACCGCGCCCCGAACGAGGTCGAACGCGATTTCCTGGACTTAACGAAGGCAGCCTGAAACACAAACAAGCACTGTCCGAAAAACACCTGGCAGTCCATAAGAGCATCACACCACCCAGGGGCACCCCCCTTGTCCAACAACAAGGAACAAGGCTCATCGATTGGGACGAGTTCTTCCAGGCACTGGCCGACGTTGGCTTCGACGAAATAGCCACCTGCGCGGTCTTCTCCTGGGCGGAGAACTTCGATGCCGATGGACCCAAGGAGCTCAAGAAGATCCAGGATCACTTCGCCAAGGTCGGCCTCTTGTGACGATTAGTCACGATCCCTTGGTCTGTAGAGGCGAGGCTCTCGATGAACTCCACGGGCGTCCTCAGGACCACCGTGAACGACAGCATCGTCGGACCGTCTCTCCTGCACATGAGGCGATCCGACGACGTCGTCTTGAGCAGATCCGAGGAGGACGACGTGGGACGGCAGCCGACCACGGAGGACGTAGCCCGAAAGTACGGTGTGTCGCGGGCCCTGGTGTCCATCGTCTTCCGGCAGGCACCGGGGACCTCCGAGGAGACTCGGGCCAAGGTCTTCGCGGCGGCGGAGAGAATCGGCTACCGGCACAACCTTATCGCCGCTCGCCGTCGCCTCCAGCACCGCCCGGACCTTCGGCGTCTTCATTCGACATGCGCAACGAGCTGACCGCCAACGTCTATGACGGCATCCAGACCGAGGCCGACGCCCGCAGTATCGGGCTGGTCACCGATGTCTCCAACCCCAGCGGCCTACGGGACGAGCGCACGATGCGCGAGCTCCGCGCTGCCAGAGGCGATGCCGTATTCCTCGTCCCCGCCGCTCTTCCCGGTGAGGAGCTGCGAGCCTTGAATGGCTCGGTGCCCACAATCTCCCTCACCCGGCGGATCGACGGTCTGGACTCCATCGTCGGCGATGATCGAACGGGCGGAAAGCTGCTCACCGAACACCTCATGACCGTCATACTCGGCCCCACGTGGAGTCCTTTGGACCGTGTTCTCGGCTATGAGGAGGCAGGTCCTAGTCCCCGATCGCCACGGGTTACACGGCCGACAAGGTGAAGCGAGCCACCCGCGATCTGCTGTCCCGTAACGACGCGCACAGGCCGGCCGCCGCGATCATGGCGCACAACGACATCGCCGCTTACACGGTTCTCGACGTCGCGGACTCTCTCGGGCTGGCCGTTCCCGACGACATCGCCGTCACTGGGTATGCCAACCTGCGCACCTCCGCCTCCAACCGTATGGACCTCACGAGTGCGGACCAGCACGCCGGGGAGCTCGGTCGACTCTACGTGAGGACGGCCTGCAAACGGTTGGACGAGCCCAGCGGCGAGCCAATGCTCAGCGTGCTGAAGCCCGACCTCGTGGTCCGAGGGTCGTCCGAGCCTCGCTCCGTCCCCGCGCACGGCGGGGAACGCGAGACCATTGCAGACTTATAACCGGCCCAGGACGCAGGCGAAACCGCGATTGCCCGCGGCCCACTCCTCATCACTGGGACCGAGCGTGTTGATCGAGTAGCTGGTGGACAGGTCGAGTCCGTAGCGCTTGGCGTAGGTGCTGGTGCAGGTGACCTTGACCTGCGGGTCATCCGTTAGCGCCTCGGAGGCGCTGGAAGCGGTCGTGGCCGGGTCGAAGGTTCCGCCGGCGAAGACGATCCAGTCGGCCTGGGAGCAGTCGACCTGGCTGACACTCGTGCCGCCCACGACCGAGGTGGTCCGGCTCAGACAGGTTCCCAGCGGCCAGGGCATGTCATCGGAGTATGGGATGCCCTGCGCGTTGACCTGCGCGGGAGTCGGGACGGCCGCCGGAGACGGTGAGGCCTTCTCGGAGCCGAGGGCACTCGCCCGAGCCGTGGCCGTGAAACCACTGCCGGCGCCCTTGGCCGCCGGAGTGCCGGTGCGTGAGACGGGTGACGCCGAGGCCCGCGTGGCCGTCTGGTCCGCTGAGGATGCCGAGGGAATCAGGTTCGAGGTCGCGAGCAGGACGGCGGAGACGACGGCGCCTGCTGTCACGCCGAGTGCCAGGAGCAGGAAGGCCCTGCCTGAGCGTCTTGCACCGGATCCGGAGGCAGGGACCGCGGCAGCGGCGGGATGGTACGACCGCATCGCTGCCTGAGGGATGTCGATCGTCGAGCGCGGGAAGCCACCGACCCGAGTCAGTGCCTCGGTGAGCTCGTTGCCGTCGCGGTACCGGAGCGCGGGGTCGGGGTGCAGCGCCCGGTCCAGGAGCGGGCGCAACGCCTCAGGGATACGCGTGTCCGAGGTGTCCACGGGTACGGACAGGTGGTTGATGATCTCCGGTAGGCTGCGGGCCGAGCCGTCGGCGGTGCGACGAGGACCGCGGCCGGTCAGGAGCGTGGACAGAACGGCCCCCATCGACCACACGTCGCCGCTGGGTGAGGGCTCAGCCAGGGTGAAGGCCTCCGGCGGAGCGAAGTCTGGCGTCATCGTCTCCAGGGTGACGGAGGACTCGATGCCCTCGCGCTGGATGGCGGCGAGGCCGAAGTCGCTCAGACGCGGGCTCCCGTAGGCGTCGATGAGGATGTTTCCGGGCTTGATATCGCGGTGGAGGACTCCGGCTTCGTGAGCGGCTCCCAGGGCGGCGGAGACGGCCGTGACGATGCTGACGGCCTGGGCGGCGCTGAGCTCGCAGCGCTCGAGGACCTGGGCCAAGGAGCCTCCGTCACAGCGTTCCATGACCAGGTAGGGACGTCCGTCGGGCAGTACCCCCGAGTCGATCAGTGAGACCGCGTTCGGGTGCCCACTGATCCGGCTGGCCGCCGCCATCTCCCGCATGAAGCGTCGACGGTTGCGTTCATCGTGCAATGGCCGGGAGTCGATCTTGACGGCCACCGGACGCCGCAATGAGACTTGCTCCCCGGCGTAGACGGTGGCGAATCCTCCCTGCCCCAGCGGTTCTCCCAGACGGACACCGGGAACCGGCGGCGCGACGTGCGCAAAAGGCCTTGGAGACAGGGAAGGGGCTGCTCATGGGCTCATGATCGTTGCGAGCGCACATCGGCGCAAACCTGTGGGGCCTTCTGCCGAAAGACGTCCTTCGGCAGAAGGCCCCACAACAGTGCACCGCAAGCGGTGCGCGTCCAGGGATGACCGACTGAATCGATCAGGCGGCGTGCGTGCAGGTCGGGCAGGAGCAGTCCTCGCAGGTGCACGAGGAGCAGGAGTCCGAGCAGTGCTCGCACGAGCAGGTGTTGTGGTTGCAGGTGGGGCAGGTGCAGTCCTCGCACTCGCACACGGCGCAGGAGTCCGAGCAGTGCTCGCACGAGCAGGTGTCGCACTCGTCGTAGTGGCCGTTGTCCTCGTGGTGGGCGTGGCCGTTGTGGATGTAGTCCACGTGATCGCCGTGGATGACGGCGAGGTGCCCGCAGTTCGGGCCGTGGGTGTGGTGGTGGGCCTCAGCGGGGCGGTGCTCAGTGGTGGCAGTCATGATCGTGCTCCTTGGTGTGCTCGAGGGTGTCGATGAAGATCGATGCGACGTGGTCGTCAATGAGGGAGTAGCTCTGGCGCCTGCCATCGCGGATCGACTCAACCAGGTGGGCGTTGCGCAGGACCCGCAGGTGATGGGAGACCAGAGGCTGGGAGACGCCGAGGAACGCCACCAGCTCGGTGACGTCGGCCGGCGAGCTGATGAGGCGGTAGACGATGCTCGCCCTCATGGGGTGAGCCAGCGCCTTGAACAGCTGCACCACGGCGGAGTCGTCCCCGAGAGGGGCCGCTGGCGGCGTCGCGACCTTTCGCATGTAGGAGATTTTATATCAAAAAACCTTGATGTCAAGGACGTGTTCATCGCCTCGTGTAGCATTCCGGTCATGTCGTCGGCGACCTCAGGCAGTGACGGATTCGTGCGCGATAGCGGGCGAATGATCATCGGGCACCGAGGCCTGAGCTCCCTCGCCCCGGAGAACACCATGGCCGCCTTCCGCAGTGCGGTGGACCATCAGGTGGCCTGGGTGGAGGCGGACGTCGACATCATCGCCGATGGGACGGTCATCGTCTGCCATGACTCGACTCTGGACCGGACCACTAACCGTTCAGGCCGGTACGGCGGGCTGACCGTGGCCGACCTGGCGGACATCGACGCCGGAGGCTGGTTCTCACCGCAGTTCCGGGGAGAGCCGATCCCGACCTTGCGGAATCTCATTGACCTCATGAACGCCACCGGCCTCAACGCCAATATCGAGATCAAGCCCAGTGAGGCCGGGCGAGAGGAGACACTGCGTCTTATCGACGCGGTCATCGCCGAGCTCGAAGGCGTGCGTCCAGGCGTGGAGGTGATCGTCTCCTCCTTCAGTCACCTCCTGCTCCACCTGTTCAAGCAACGCGCCCCGAAGGTGCCCGTGGGGTGCCTCTATAAGAGCGGCACGCTGTCAAGCGACTGGAGGAGCACGCTTCAGATCGTGGGTGCGGACTACATCCACCCAGAGGACTCCGGGCTGACCCGAGAGAAGGTCCAGGCCTTTCGGCGGGCGGGCTACGGCGTCAATGTCTGGACCATCAACTCGCTGAGCAGGGCCAATGAGCTCTTCAACTGGGGCGTCACCGGCGTCTTCTCCGACATCGCCCACCAGATTCCTCGCCACTGATGATCTTCGCCGCCCGGAATGCTATGTGAGCGCAGTCACCAGATGTAGGGTGAGTTCATGTCACGCTACATCGAGCTCCACCCCGTGAACCCGCAGGTCCGTCTGGTTGAGAAAGTCGTCGACACCTTGCGCGACGGCGGTCTGGTCGCCTATCCCACCGACTCCGGCTACGCCCTGGCCTGTGCGCCGGGGAACAAGGAGGGCCTGGACCGCATCCGTACCATCCGTCAGCTCGACGGCAAGCACAACTTCACCTTCGTGTGCGCCGACTTCGCCCAGGTGGGCCCCCTGGCCATCGTGGGCAATAACGCTTTCAGGCTCATCAAGCGCCTCACCCCGGGGCCGTGGACCTTCATCCTCAAGGGCACCAAGGACGTTCCCCGGATGACGCTCAACCCCAAGAAGCACACGCTGGGCGTGCGCATCCCGGACCACGCCATCACCCAGTCCCTCGTCGCCGAGTTCGGTGCCCCCATCCTGTCCTCCACCTTCATCCGCCCCGGACAGGAGGAACCGGAGACCAACGGGTGGGAGATCGAGGAGTCCCTTGGGCACCTCATCGACGTCGTCATCGAGGGTCCCGTGGGGCAGGGTGAGTCGACCACCGTCGTCGACCTGACCGATGACGTCCCCGAGGTGGTTCGTGAGGGCGCTGGAGACATCAGTCTGCTCTGACCGATCCGGGCGCTCTCGTTCTCGCAGTGCTCTCCGGGTCCGGTTGGCGTCGGACCCGGAGAGAGCTCGTCGTAGCCACCTGGGCGACCAGTGGTTCCAGTGGAGTCGTGAGCGGGGGAGGATAGGGTCGGCCCATGGACCTGTTCGAGTCGGCCGGCACTGATGAGGTCGGGATTCCCGCGGACTCCCACGCGCCGCTGGCTGTGCGGATGCGCCCCCGCACGCTGGATGAGCTTCAGGGGCAGGCGCACCTGCTGACCCCCGGATCCCCTCTGCGTCGCCTCGTGGAGCCGGCTGAGGCGGCGCTGCACTCGCAGCCGGGCACGCGGGCGAGCGCCACCTCACGGCACCCCGGTGCGGCTCTGTCCTCAGTCATCCTGTGGGGGCCGCCCGGCACCGGAAAGACGACGCTGGCCTATCTGGTGGCGCGGGGCAGCGGGCGCCGTTTCGTGGAGCTGTCGGCGGTGACCGCAGGTGTCAAGGACGTGCGCGCCGTGGTCACCGATGCCAGGCGACGCCTGGCGGCGGGGGAGGAGACGGTCCTGTTCATCGACGAGGTCCACCGCTTCTCCCGCTCTCAGCAGGACGCCCTCCTGCCCAGTGTCGAGAACCGGTGGGTCACACTCATCGCCGCCACGACGGAGAACCCGTCCTTCAGTGTCGTCTCGCCGCTCCTGTCCCGCTCCCTGCTCCTGACTCTTCACCCCCTGGGCGCCGACGACATCGGGTGCCTGGTCGATCGCGCCGTGAACGACGAGCGCGGCCTGGCCGGAGCCGTCCGCGTCACCGAGGAGGCGCGCGAGCAGATCGTGCGCATGGCCGGCTCCGACGCCCGCAAGGCCCTGACCGTGCTGGAGGCCGCCGCGGGCACGGTCCTGGCGCGGGAGGCGGGGGAGGAGCCCCTTATCGAGGTCGCCGACGTCGAGCAGGCCGCCGATGTGGCGGCCGTGCGTTACGACCGGGCCGGAGACCAGCACTACGACGTCATCAGCGCCTTCATCAAGTCCATGCGTGGTTCCGATCCCGACGCCACCATGCACTACCTGGCACGCATGATCGCCGCCGGGGAGGACCCCCGGTACATCGCTCGCCGCATCGTCATCCACGCCGCCGAGGACGTGGGACTGGCCGACCCCACGGTGCTGTCCACTGCCGTGGCCGCGCAGCAGGCAGTCGCCCTGATCGGGATGCCGGAGTCCGGGCTCATCCTGGCCGAGGCCGCCCTCGCCGTGGCGACAGCTCCCAAGTCCAACGCGGTCACGGTGGCGCTCAGCGAGTCGCTGGCGGACGTGAGCGCGGGCAAGGCCCCTCCGGTACCCGCCCACCTGCGCGACGCGCACTACGCGGGCGCCGAGGGGCTCGGGCATGGCAAGGGCTACCGCTACCCGCACGACTTCCCTCATGCCGTCGTCGGCCAGCAGTACCTGCCCGAGGAGCTCGAGGGCAGTCGGTACTACCGTCCCAGCGGCAACGGATTCGAGAAGCAGCTGGCCTCCCGACTCGAGGCCGTGCGCCGCATCCTTGAGGAACGGTGACAATGATGGCCCCACCCAGGACTGAAGCGGGAGCGGGACAGGGTTGAGGACCGCCTCACACCAGGCGACTCCGGCATGGGTTTTCGTCGGCGAGCACGCTACAGTTCTCGAGTTGTCCACATCGAAGATGATCGGCGGCGGCGCCTACCGGTACCGCCGTTCGATGACGATGCAGACCTCCTGGGGTCCCGGCCCGAACCGCGGCTGACCCCGCGCCGTCGGCACCAGCCCACGGCGTGCGACCACCAATCCGACAGGAAAGAAACATATGAGCTCTTCACGCTCCCGCCGTCAGGTGCGCCTGTCTCGCGCCCTCGGCATCCCGCTGACCCCCAAGGCCGTGCGCTACTTCGAGCGCCGCCCCTACGGTCCCGGCGAGCACGGCCGCGCCCGCCGCCGCACCGAGTCCGACTACGCCGTCCGCCTCAAGGAGAAGCAGCGCCTGCGCGCCCAGTACGGCATCCGCGAGGCTCAGCTCCAGCGCGTCTTCGAGGAGGCCCGTCGCGGCCAGGGCCTGACTGGTGAGTCCCTCGTCGAGCTGCTCGAGATGCGTCTGGACGCCCTCGTCCTGCGCTCCGGGATCGCCCGTACTATCGCCCAGGCCCGCCAGGACGTGGTCCACCGCCACATCCTCGTCGACGGCAAGGTCGTGGACCGCCCCTCCTACCGCGTCAAGCCCGGCCAGACCATCCAGGTCCGTCCCCGCTCCCAGGTGATGGTGCCCTTCCAGGTCGCCGCCGCCGGTGCCCACCGCGACGTGCTGCCCCCCGTCCCGGACTACCTCAACGTGGACCTCGAGAAACTCTCTGCCACGCTGGTGCGCCGTCCCAAGCGCGACGAGGTTCCCGTGACCTGCGACGTGCAGATGGTCGTCGAGTACTACTCGCGCTGACGGCCGTACTTCATCTGACGCCGGGGCGCCCCGGACCCATCGGAGGTTCGGGGCGCCCCGGCGTGGGAGTAGGCTCGCCTGTAGCAATCCGACCGGCTCGCACGTCGTACGGCCACCTGGAAACCAACTGGATACCAGTCCCGCCGGTCGACCACACCACACTATCCACACGCCCCGGTGCAAGGCCCCAGCGCCGAGCGCCCGGGCACCCCTCGAACAGATGAGGACCCCATGCGCACATCCGAGATCCGCCGCCGCTGGCTCGACTACTTCGCCGCGAACGAGCACGAGATCCGTCCCTCGGTCTCTCTGGTGTCCCCCGAGCCCTCCATCCTGTTCACCGTGGCCGGCATGGTGCCCTTCATCCCCTACATCCTGGGCACGGAGGAGGCCCCCTGGCCCCGAGCCGCCTCGGTGCAGAAGTGCATCCGCACCAACGACATCGACAACGTCGGCATCACCACGCGCCACGGCACCTTCTTCCAGATGAACGGCAACTTCTCCTTCGGCGACTACTTCAAAGAGGGGGCCATCTCCTACGCCTGGGGCCTGCTGACCGGCAGCCGCGAGGAGGGCGGCTACGGCCTGGACGGGGACCGTCTGTGGATGACGATCTGGGAGGAGGACCAGGTCTCCTTCGACTACTGGACCCGCGAGATCGGGGTGCCCGCCGAGCGGATCCAACTGCTTCCCTTCAAGGACATCTCCTGGTCAACCGGGCAGCCCGGACCGGCCGGCTCCTGCTGCGAGATCCACTACGACCGCGGCCCCGCCTACGGACCCGACGGCGGCCCTGCCGTCGACACACAGGGCGACCGCTTCCTGGAGATCTGGAACCTCGTCTTCGACGAGTTCCTGCGCGGAGAGGGCAAGGGACACGACTTCGAGCTCCTGGGCAAGCTCGACCAGACCGCCATCGACACCGGTGCCGGCCTGGAACGCCTCGCCTTCATCATGCAGGACAAGCCCAACATGTATGAGATCGACGAGGTCCTCCCCGTCATCAAGGCCGCCGAGGAGCTCTCCGGCAAGGTCTACGGTCGCGGCGCCGCCGGCCCCGAGGCCGGCGAGGCGCACCATGACGACGTGCGCATGCGAGTCGTGGCCGACCACGTGCGCTCGGCTCTCATGCTCATCTCCGACGGCGTGCGCCCCGGCAACGACGGACGCGGTTACGTCCTGCGCCGACTCATCCGCCGGGCCGTTCGCTCCATGCGTCTACTCGGTGTGGACGAGGCCGCGATGCCCACCCTGCTGACCGCCTCCAAGGACGCCATGAAGGCCTCCTACCCCGAGCTGGAAACCGGCTGGCGCACCATCGCCGAGGTCGCCTACGGCGAGGAGGACGCCTTCCGACGCACCCTGGCCGCAGGCACCACGATCCTGGACACCGCGGTGGCCGCGGCCAAGAAGAACACAGGTGGGACCGGACGCCCACTGGTGTCCGGCAAGAGCGCCTTCGAGCTGCACGACACCTACGGCTTCCCCATCGACCTCACCTTGGAGATGGCGGCCGAGCAGGGGGTCGACGTCGATGAGAGTGCCTTCCGCAGCCTCATGAACGAGCAGAAGGAACGCGCCCGGGCCGACGCGCGCGCCAAGAAGACCGGACACGCCGACATCCGCGTCTTCAGAGAGCTGGAAAAGGAGATGGGCGGCGGCTCGACCTTCCTGGGCTACACCGACTCCTCCGCCGAGGCCGTCGTCACCGGGGTGCTCGTCGACGGCGTCCCGCAGAGCGTTGTCACCGCCCCGGCGGAGGTCGAAGTCGTCCTGGACCGGACCCCCTTCTGGGCCGAGATGGGCGGCCAGCTCGCCGACCAGGGCACGATCCGACTGGCCGACGGGGGCACCGTCGAAGTCAACGACGTCCAGGCTCCCGTCAAGGGCCTGCACGTCCACCGCGGCAGCCTGACCGAGGGCACGATCGCGGTGGGGGAGAAGGCCTTCACCCAGATCGATACGGCCCGCCGCCTAGCGATCGCGCGCGCCCACACCTCCACCCACATGGTGCACAAGGCGCTCCACGAGATCGTCTCCGACAACGCCACCCAGGCGGGCAGCGAGAACTCCCCCTCCCGCCTGCGCTTCGACTTCCGCCACGGCTCGGCCCTGGTCGGTGACCAGGTGACCGGCATCGAGGAGCGGGTCAACGCCAAGCTCTCCGAAGACCTGGCCGTCACCGACGAGGTCATGGACATCGACGCCGCCCGGGCTGCGGGCGCCATGGCCCTGTTCGGGGAGAAGTACGGAAAGAAGGTGAGGGTCGTCTCCATCGGCGGCGACTGGTCCAAGGAGCTGTGCGCCGGTACCCACGTACCGACTACGGGCCATATCGGCCGCATCGCGGTTGTGGGCGAGTCCTCGATCGGCTCGGGCGTGCGCCGCATCGACGCCCTCGTCGGCGACGGCGCCTATGGCTACCAGGCCAAGGAGCACGCGCTGGTCTCCCAGCTCTCCACAATGGTCGGGGGCCGTCCCGAGGACCTGCCCGAGCGCGTCGAGGGGCTCATGACGCGCCTGAAGGACGCCGAGAAACGCCTGGCAGCGGCCGAGCAGGCCGCCCTGTCGGCGCGCACCGCCAGCATCGTCTCCGATGCCGCCCGCCTGGGCGAGATCCGGCTCGCCTCGGCCAACCTCGGCTCCGTCGGCTCCGCCGACGCCGTCCGTTCTCTGGCCCTGGACGCCCGCAGCCGGCTCGGCGACTCCGAGCCCGCCGTCGTCGCCGTCGGCGCAGTCCTGAACTCACGCCCGGTGGTGGTGGTCGCCACCAATCCCGTCGCCCGAGACAAGGGCGTTCGCGCCGGAGCTCTGGTGCGCACTGCGGCCCAGGTACTGGGCGGAGGCGGTGGCGGCAAGGACGACCTGGCTCAGGGGGGCGGGCAGAACCCCGATGCCCTGGACGAGGCGCTGCGCGCCGTCGCCGACCAGCTCCGGGCCTGATTCGGCGATCCGACCCCAGACTGCCGTAGCAGATCACGTGACAGACTCATCGGCTCATCCGGATGCCGGGGGACTGCGCCCCGGAGTACGACTCGCCTTCGACGTCGGGAAGGCGCGTATTGGTGTCGCGCGTTGCGATCAGGACGCGATTCTGTCCGTTCCTGTGGTAACTCTCAGGCGGGACCGTTATGGTGCTGATCTCGACGAGGCCGTTGACCTCGTCGAGGAGTACGGTGCCTTCGAGGTGATCGTCGGCCTGC
>ERZ773099.2654-NODE-2654-length-12136-cov-10.478354_pt1 | contig 12136 bp, 12 predicted proteins | sample MGYA00511120_ERZ773099 | MGnify/ENA primary metagenome ERZ773099 (study PRJEB29015, sample SAMEA2738012) | human oral metagenome | biome: human oral; feature: human-associated habitat; material: dental | place: China | collected 2104 ... | reverse complement strand
GAAGGAGGAGCGCGACGGCGGGTTCCGGGTGATCCTGGAACGCTGAGCGGGAAAAGGTATTTTTTTGATGTACAGCCGGCTGGGGCAAGGTGGAAGCGCCCCGGCCGGCGCTTTTTTGCTGTTTTTTACCGGAACGGGCAACGGGATCCATCGGTTGCCGTATCCTCCCTTTGTCTGGCCTCAGGGGCCCGGATGTGCGATAATCTTTTATATATGGCAGCTCGTTGTCATGGAACGGGATTTTGCCCTCGGCGGGGCCTTGGAGGATTGCTGGAGCCGGGGATAAGATGGCTGGCACAGCCGGGCTTATATGCAGGAGGAAAAGTTCCGACCCGCCGGATTTATCGGATTTTTGCGCCGGATTTTTGCAGCGGATTTTTGTCTGTATGGAGGATGTCCTATGAGTGAACGAATTGTATTTTCCCGATGGAAGGATGAGCCCGAGGTCGGACAGAAGCTGGCCGAGATGGAAAGAACGGCGGAACGTCACACCCGACTCGCTTCGTCCGACAAGCCCGAGGACAAGAGCGAGGCCCGGAAGACATGGAAGAAGCTGTCGGACGGCTATTGGGATCTCCTCTTCGCCCTTCTGGACGCGCAGACCGCCTCCTTTCCGGAACAGCTGACCTTCGACGAGACGGAGCGCCTCTTCATCGACTTCGGTTTCCTGGAGGGGATAACGCCGGTCCACAAGGACTTCGACGCGGCGCGAATCCTCGCCTCGCGGGCCGGGGCGGACATCTTCCCCTATCTTGCCTTTTCGGACTACATCGCGGAGTGCTGGGCAGCCATCACGGGGAAACCCTGTCCTACCCCCGTTGCGGGCCTTTCCGCGGAGGAACGCATCCAGGAGATGGAGAACCGACTCGAGGCGCTGCAGGCCAGGCGGGACGAGGAGCTGTCCCGCATCCTCGGGGCGCGGAGCACCCCCACGCCGCCGGAGAAGCTGGCCGAGGAAATGGACCAGAACCTGTTCTCCGCCGTGCGGGTCGCGATGCGGGTCAAGGAGTTCCGCGAGGCGAAGGACGAGGTCAAGCAGAAGCTCTCCCAGGAGCGTTTCCGGTACGTCGAGGCGGAGCGGGCGATGTCCCTTCAGATCTCCAGCGCCTGCAAGGATAGTGAGGACCCCCTCGGGCTGCCCGAGTCCGAGAGCTTCATGGAGCTGCACGAGTCCACCAAGAGAATGGCCCGGAAGATCGTCTATGCTCGGATGGACCTGGAGAAGACGGCCCGGCGCCTCCAGCGGATCACCGACGGCTGCGTCGAGTTCTCCGATCTGATGAAGCGGCGCGAGCTCAAGAACATGGTGATGAAGAAGCGGGAGTACGTCGCCGTCCCCGCGAAGATCGCGCGCTGCGACGCGTCGCTGCTCTGCCCCTCGGATGCCGCACCGGCCCTCTGGGCCAATACCGCGTCGCTGATGGACGCGATGTGCGATCAGGACATGGACATGTTCGCCGTTCCCCGCGTCCGCATGTACGGCATCCCACGCGTCATCCTCGTCCCCGGCCAGGGGCTTGGCACCTACGACTGGCTGGACCACTCGCTGCTCCTTCCGGCCTTTCCCTCCGTCTCCGCGGAGAAGTCGCTGAGCTACGCCCTGGGGACCTTCCGCTGGGACAGCGACGAGGAACGCCATCTGAAGAATCCCTACGAGCATATTCGGGAGAACCGGTCCAAGTCCATCCTCGACATGGCGGCGTCCTTCTACAAGGACTATTTCCTCTGGATGACAAAGGAGAAAAAAGGCTACCGAATCCTGCCGCGGGAGACTCACAAGGTGTTTTTGCAGATGTTCGCGGCCCGCGAGGAGGAGTGAACGGGAGAGGGGGGACCCCGGCGCCTTTCGGTGCTTTTGGTGAGAAGGGGAGGCGGCGGTTCCGCGTGTGGACGGATGGACACCTCTAGGGAACGGGGAGGACGGGTGCAGCGGGTCCTCCTGATCGTCCTGGTCTGCAACCTGCTGGTCTCGGCGGCGAAGATCGCCGTCGGGCTGGCCGCGAACCTCCAGTCCGTGCTGGCGGACGGCTTCCACTCGATCTCCGACGGGTTCTCCAACGTGATCGGGCTCATCGGGGTCGCGGCCGCGAAGCGTCCCAGCGACGAGGGCCATACCTACGGGCACTCCCGTTACGAGACGCTGGCGAGCCTGGCGATCGTGGCCCTGATGGCCTACCTCGGGATCTCGATTCTGGTGCGGGGCGTCCGCAGCCTGGGCCGGACCGATTTTCGCGTCCCCTCCGCCGGGGAGTTCGCGGCGGTCGCCGGGACCCTGCTCCTCAACATTCTCACGGCCTGGCTGGAGGACCGGGCCGGGAGGCGTCTGAACTCCTCCATTTTGCGCTCGGACGCGCGGCACACCCTGTCCGATATCTTCGTCACCTGCGGGGTCCTGGTCTCCATGGCCCTGATCATCTTTTTGGGGGCCCCGGCCTGGGTGGATTCCGCGGTTTCGGCGGCGATCGCGCTGGTCATCTTCGGCTCGGCCTATCGGATCTTTCGGGAGGCCTCGGACGAGCTGACGGACCACATCGCGGTGGACCCCCGGGAGATCGAGGCGATCGTCCGGACGGACCCCGACGTCCGCGGGGTGCATAAGATCCGATCCCGCCGTTCCGGGGACATGATCTACGCCGATTTTCACGTGCAGTGCGACCCGGAGATGCCCCTGAGGGAGGTCCACGCCCTGACGCACCGCCTTGAGGCGCTCCTGAACGAGCGGCTCCAGACGCGCATCAGCTGCGTCATCCACCCGGAGGCGGAGAGGAGAAGCGGGAGGAACGATTGACAGGGTGCCCTTTGGATACAGGCTTACGCTGTTCTTGGTTCGGTAAGGTTGTCCTTATTGGCCGTATACTATGTGTTTCCCGGTAGAAACAAGGCTATCGATGTCATCGTAGGCGTTCTCCAAACGCTCCTGATGATATTGAAAGTAGCCGTCATAGATTTCCCCGGTAACGCCTTTCTCGTCCCACTCACGAAGGACATCGCCGGTTGAGCGGCCATATTTGCTTGCATATCGTTCTATCAGGAACAGAAAGAACTTCATTTCCTCCGTCATATCACTCACTCCTTAGATATGCCGAATTGCGGGGATCTCCGGTAACCCTTTCCGATTCCCACATGTCGAAAATCGCTCTCTCCGAGAATTCCCACATCGCCAGGTCCGCGTTTTCCAGCATGCTGTGTGTTTCCGATGTCAGGAATGTCCTTGCGGCCTCCATTTGAGCCATGCCATATTTATCCATGATGCGCTGAATGACGTTTTTATTGTAGTAATCCAACGAAGAATTCCGCATCCTTGTCATGGAAGGTTCACCCCCCTGAAATTCAGCAGCACGAGTGCCTCTTCGGTCTTGAATGTATACTGGTCCTTCAGTTTCTGCGGAAGAAGGCGCTTGATCGTCTCTTCCTCGTCGTACATTCCATCGAGGTACAGGTCGATAACCGATGCTGTCCGGTCATCAGCGACGGGCCCGGATACGATATCCCAATCCACCGGGATCGGTTCGCCTTTTCTGTTCTTTACGACAAAGCGCAGCCATTCGACGTCAGGGGCGTTGAATCGCAGCATGCGAAGATGGCTCATCTCCGTTTCGTCGACTTCATAAACGCTGATATATGAATCCTTCCGATGAAGTCTCAGCGCAGTCCTTCTCGCCCACTTCGCAGCCTGTTCCAGATCGCTTGTCGTATAGAAGCCCTTTCCGAAGTCAAGTTCCCTCTGAACCTTCAAAAGCCTTGGCTCTCTGACCTCTACATTGCTCCCATGATACAGGATCATAAAGCCCACCGTCCCTTCTTACGCGAACATCTTTCCCCGCATAGACTTCTTCACGTTCACCAGCTTGTTTGATAGAGCCCCGTGCTTAAAGGCACGGGGCTCAGGCTGTGGTTCGTGGGGCAGGGGGTGGAACCGGAACGTGTTTCAGAGCGCATGTTTTACAACATATTGATGAAGATGCCCGCCAGGATGACGGAGGTGATCGTCACCGTGATGAAGCCGCCCACCAGCATCTTGGGCAGCATCTGTCCCATCAGGAAATCGTACTCCTCCCGGTTCCCCGCCAGTGCCTTGGAGGCCTCGTCCGTGAGGACGTAGTTGGGGGGAAAGCCGTAGAGCGCGGTGAGCGAGAGCGCCATGGACATCGGGCCGGTGTAGCCCAGCAGTTTGCCCACCAGAAACGAGCCGGCCAGCAGGCCCGTGACGCCGACGACCACGACGACCGCCAGCGGGTACAGGATCTTGACCATCATGTCGGGCGTGGCCTTGTTCAGCATGCCCATGATAAATCCCATTATTGCCGTCAGGATGAAGCCGAAGGAGCTCGCTCTGAGCAGCGGTTTGCGCTCGACGATCCCCAGCTCCGCGGCGATGGCCCCGAAGATCAGGCAGATCACCAGCGGGTGCAGCGCGTAGGCGCCGTAGGCGGGGTCCATCCCGATCAGCCAGCTTTTGAACGAGGCCGCGGCGTAGTCGGAGACGCACGCCACCAGGGCGATTGCCGCCAGGTGCGTGAAGGTCGTCTGGTACTTCTCGGGCAGCGGGGGCAGGAGCGCCTGTCGCTTGGGCTCTCCGTTCGAGGAGACGGCGACCTCAGCGAAGGCGTCGGGGTTCTCCTTGCGGAGCTGGAGCAGGCGCTTGCCCTCGGACTTCAGGCAGAGCGCGGTCAGCGGGTAGCCGACGAACCCCTGGACGACGTAGATGACGGTGCCCAGCACCGCGAGCTCCGTCAGCCCCTTCTTGGCGGCGGCCTCGGCCATCATGATGGCGGCGACCAGGCCCCCGGAGAGGGGCGGCGTCCCGATGACGACGGCATCCCAGCCGATCAGTAGCCTTCCGACGGTGACGAGCATCGCCACCATGCCGCCCAGGGCGGCCGCGGCGATGGCGATGGTCTTCCACTCCGCGCAGAGCTCGCGGATGCTCATCAGCGTGCCCATGTGGACGATGATCAGGTACATGGAGATGGTCGCGACGGGATTGCCCATGCCCGCTTTTTCCACGACGTCCAGCGGGAACCACCCGTACCAGAATCCCAGGAGGAACAGCAGGGCCGCGACGAACACGGACGGCACGAAGGCCTTTGTCTTCGTGGAGACGATGTCTCCGATAGCCAGGATGACGAGGACGACGAAGAAGCTCATGATGAAGGACATACGGAAAACCCCCTTTAACGTATTTGCCGGAAAATACGGCGTTGTATGATTATAGCGCATGAGCCGTCGGCTTGGGGGGCTTTCCTCCCATGCTGCCGCTTCGGAAGGGGAAAAAGATTGAAAGGGATTGGAAAGGGGAAATGCGTTGTACAATAAAGAACGGAAAAGATGGGAGAAACGGGCCCGTCCCTGGGGCGTTTCGCGCGTCCAGGGGAGGGGCCGGAAAAGTCAAGGGAAAAGTCGATGAAAAAGGATGTGAAGGTCTTGGATTCCCAAAAAACGCTGCGCTGGACGCTCTACTTTACCGGAGGCATCCTTATCGTGCTGGGGTTGTGGGCGATGACCTACCCCGTGGAGGCGCTGATGTCGCTGGCCCTCTTCCTGGGGGTCGGTTTCGTCCTCGCCGGCGTCAATCACCTGGTCCCCTGTTTTTCGCTGCGCGGGGACCCCATGTATCCCCGATGGATGCTGATCCAGGGGGTGCTGGACCTCCTGATCGGCGTCGTCATGCTGACGCGCCTGGGGGTGACCGCCTTCATGATTCCCATCATGGTCGCGTGCTGGTTCTCCTTCACCGGCATCATCCGCATCGCGACCTCCTTTCGCCTGAAATCCCTGGGGTTTGGAAGATGGTGGGCGATGCTTCTGAACGGCCTCCTGCTGGTGGTCTGCGCCTCCCTGATGCTCGCCTCGCCGTTCGTGGGCGGGATATCCGTCGCGCTGCTGATGGGGAGCGCCTTCGTCGCCTCGGGGCTCCTGATCGTGTGGGAGGCACGCGGGATCTTTGCGTGAATGCGGCGTGACTCCGCGCACGTTCTGTGATATCTTTGCATAGGTAAGTTTAAGTATCGATAAGTATCGAGGCTGTGATGGGAGGTTCGAGGGCGTGTCTTCGCGGGAGGCGCGCAGGGTGCAGGGCCGGCTGCGGCATGGTTGGCTGTAGTTGGCCGTGGGCTGCGGTTGGTCGTGAATCGAAGGAGGTAATGTTATGGCCAGGGAACTGGAGAAGATCGAAAAGCTTTTGGGCAAGGATGCGGAGTTTTTGTTGGGGCACAAGTGCGCTACCGTGGATTCCGGGATGCTGTCCCTGCCCGGGCCCGACTTCGTGGACCGCGTCTGGTCTATTTCGGACCGTCCCGTCCCCGTCCTGCGCTCGCTGCAGGCTCTGTTTGGGCACGGGCGGCTGGCGGATACCGGCTACATCTCCATCCTTCCGGTGGACCAGGGAATCGAGCACTCCGCGGGGGCCTCGTTCGCCCCGAACCCTATCTACTTCGACCCCGAGAATATCGTCAAGCTCGCCATGGAGGCGGGATGCAGCGCCGTCGCCAGCACGCTGGGCGTCCTGGGGGCGGTCGCGCGGCGCTACGCGCACAAGATCCCGTTCGTCCTGAAGCTGAACCACAACGAGCTGCTGTCCTACCCCAACAAACACGACCAGGTGATGTTCGCCTCCGTGGAGCAGGCGTGGAACATGGGCGCCGTCGCCGTCGGGGCCACGATCTACTTCGGCAGCGACGAGTCCACGCGTCAGATCCAGGAGGTCTCCGAGGCCTTCCACCACGCCCACGAGCTGGGCATGGCCACCATCCTGTGGTGCTACCTGCGCAACTCCGCGTTCAAGACCAAGGAGAAGGACTTCCACGTCTCCGCGGACCTGACGGGGCAGGCCAACCACCTGGGCGTCACCCTCGAGGCGGACATCATCAAGCAGAAGCTGCCCGAGAACAACGGCGGCTACACGGCGCTTTCCTTCGGAAAGACCTCGAAGGACGTCTACGAGAAGCTGACGACCGAGCACCCCATCGACCTGACCCGCTACCAGGTGCTGAGCTGCTACGCCGGACGGGCGGGCCTGATCAACTCCGGCGGCGCGTCGAGCGGCGATACGGACATGGCCGAGGCGGTGCGCACCGCGGTCGTCAACAAGCGCGCGGGCGGCATGGGGCTGATTCTGGGCCGCAAGGCCTTCCAGCGCCCGATGAAGGACGGCGTGCAGATCATCAACGCCGTGCAGGACGTGTACCTGTCCAAGGAGGTCACGATCGCGTAGCGCTGCTTCCTCCCGGACGGAAGCGCATTGCACGAAAGAGCGTCGCAGTGAGGAAGAGCATCGGAGAAAGGGCATCAAGGGGAGGAGGCGTCCCGTTTCGGGGCGCCTCCTCTTTTTTCGACCTTCCGTATCCCCGAGCTCGAGAGCGCCGTGTATACTTTCTCGTTCCCTTGCTGTAAGATGACGGCGGCTCGTACCCTTCCCATCGGGATTCTTGGAGGAATCGACATTGTATCGAATTGGAATCGTGGCTCCGCCTTGGTCCCTGGAACATATATTGAGCGCCTTTCGAAAATTCGACTCGTTTATCACCCCCGAGCCGTTGCTCTGCGAGGAACTGGGGGCGATTCCCGCTCTCCTCGAGAATCGGAAGGAACGGCTTGATGGGTGGTTTCTCTCGGGACCTTTGATTTATCTTGCGGCTCGCCATCATTTGAAAAGCGATAGGGATTTATTTTTCTGCCGTATTACCGAAGCGGATTTCTATCGTGCCGTTTTGCGGATTCTCCGCGACTGCGGCGGGCGTTTCCCATGCAGTTCCGCGGACTTCATCGAGGGATGGGCCGATATCGGCGAGATGCTGGAACAGGTTGATATCTCGTTCCGCATGGTATCGCTGAAGACCTATGCCTATCCGATGGATGAGGCGGAGCTGCTGGATTTTCACCGCTCTCTTCTGGAGAAGCGAAAGGTTCGATGTGCCATCACCACCATTCCCTCGGTCTACAGGGACCTTAAGAAGATGGGATGGCCGGTCTACGGGTTGTATGTCACTCCAATGGAGATCGCGTTGTCCGTCGAGCTCCTTGCCGAACAGCTGCGCTCCCGAAGTTTCAAGAACTCCCAACTCGGATTGCAGCGGATCGAGATCTGCCGATATGACCGTATTGCCGAACGGGCGGTGACTCCGTACAGGCTCCAACTGCTCGAGCTGCAGATCAAGAAGGTCCTGCTCAAGTATTGCCAGGACATCAACGGATACCTTGTCGAGAAGGGCTATGGCCGTTTCGAAATTTTTGGAACCCGCGGAAATTTTGAGCGGGACGCGGAATCCCTTGGAGAAACGCTCAACCGGCTTTCGGCCGAGCTCGAGACCGAGGTCGTAGCGGGGGTGGGAATTGGCGATACCGTATTTGCCGCGCAGCTGAATGCCGGTCATGCCATCGAAAACGCTCGGGGGCGGAAAAATATTGTCATCGTTCAGGGAAACGGACAAATTGTGGAGATGCTGCCGGGAAGACCGCTCATGGCCTACAGGGATTATTCCGAGGACCAGGGATTGATCGAACGTTTGCGGCAGGCGAAGATCGGGATCAAAACGTACAATAGACTTCGGGCCGTCGCACGGCAAAACGGATGGGAGGGCTTTTCCGCTGCAACGCTGGCCCGAGAACTGAACATGACCGATCGAAACGCACGCCGTATCCTTTCGAATTTGTCGAAAGCGGAACTGGTCGAGCGAATCGGCGTTGAGACGACGGAGGGCAGCGGCCGTCCGGGAAAGCTCTATCGTTTTATCGAGAAGATCCCAGAGCCCGAAGCGTAAAGGAAAAACCGAAAAGGTCCCCTGTCGTCGGGAGCCCCTTGGGGCTTCTTGACATGGGCGTTCCTGAATGCTATTTTATTTTCGGACATATAAAGGTATCTTTCCTAAATATTTTTTGATTCCTTCTCGAGCGGAAGCGGATGAAAACGGTTCTGACGAATCCTTATGGAGAGGAGCGATGAAGATTTTGGAGAATATGCTTCGCTGTTTTTCCGATTGGGAGGAAACGGCTGTTTCGTGGAGGCGTTTGCTTCACCGTCATGCTCAGCCCGGATGGCTGGAATTTTTTGCTACGGGCTTTATCGCGGAAAAGCTGGAGTCCTGGGGGATAGAGATCTCTCAGGGAACAAAAATTCTGGATGCTGAAGGAAGGCTTTTCGTTCCGCCGGAGAGCGTTCTCGATCGGGAGTATCGAAGGGCGTTGAGTGCCGGGATCGACGAGAGGTACCTTCGTCCCGCCCGAGGGGGATTGACGGGGGTCGTGGGGGTGCTGGTCGGGGCGCAGCCGGGGCCTCACGTTGCGTTTCGTTTTGATATCGACGCCCTGGAGATCCAGGAGTCGAAGGAGATGTCCAACCGGGCCAATCGTGAAGGATATGCCTCCATATACCCCGGATATTCCCACATGTGCGGGCACGACGCTCATATCGTTACGGGGCTGCTGTTGGCCCGCTATCTTTCGGAGCACAGAGAGGCGATTCGAGGACGTATCTCCCTTATCTTTCAGCCCAACGAGGAGGCTTTGGCCGGCGCGAGAGCGATGATTCGCCGAGGGGTGACCGACGGCGTGGACTATCTGATCGGAGGACACGTCGCCGCCAATCTCTGGAAGGTGGGGCAGATTGGGCTGAACGTGAAAAATATCCTTGCGGTCGTGCGCTCGAAGGTGCGTATGAAGGGAGTTCCGGCTCATTCTACGGGACGCCCCGACCTGGGTAAGAACGCCTTGCTTGGGGCTTGCGCCGCCGTCACGAACCTCCATGCCATCGCACGGCATGGGGAGGGGGTGGGGATCCTGAATGTCGGCAAGATCGAGGGGGGAATCTCCTGGAACGTCATACCCGACGATGTGACTTTCTGGCTGGAAACACGTGCGGAGACCACGGAGATCAACAACTACATGCAGCGCAGGGCGCAGGAGATCATCAAAGGCGCCGCGGCCATGTTCGACCTGAGTTATACGATCGAGAAGGTGGTGGAATCCGTTTCCTGCAAAAATTCCCTCGAGCTCGTCGCGATGGGCACGGAGGCGGCGCGGCTGGTTCCGGGGATAGAGGAGGTGGTCCCGGAGGTTTCGGTCAACGCCTCGGAGGACTTTGCCCTGCTCGCCGAGGCAGTTGGGAAGAAAGGAGGAAAGACCCTTTACGCGATACATGGGACGCCCGTGGCAGGCGGACAGCACAGTGATTCCTTTGACCTGGACGAACGAGTTATCCTGAATGCCGCTCGTTTCTATGCCGTACTTTACGATCGCCTCACCGCTTCCGGGGCCGATAACAGGTATGAGGGGGCAAGGAGCGCCCGGCATTGGGTTCGCTGAGATGGAAGCAAGGGGGAGGAATTGGGATATGGAAACGCGGAAGCACAAGCTCTGGGAGGCCCTGACCGACGGACGGCTGTTTTTGGTCGTTGTGTTGCTGGTCGTCGTCTCCGAATGGATTGGAGTCCGGAAGATTCCGGTCACTGCGGCCGTCTCCGTTACGCTGTTTCCGATGCTTTACAGTATGATCCTGGGGCTGATCGCCTACTTGATCCGAATCCTGAATGTGGAGCAGAGCAAACGGGCGGAACACCTCATTTTCTTGGCTATCTTGCCTTTGGTGACAAAATTGGGGATGCAGATAGGGCCCTCGGTTTCCAAGGTCGTGGAGATGGGGGCTGCCTTTATGCTGCAGGAATTCGGCCATGTGGGCTCCATCTTCCTGGCTGTTCCGATAGGCCTCATGCTGGGTTTGCGCAGGGAATTGATCGGGCTGGCCCATTCGATCGGGCGGGAGGCCAACGTCTCCCTGATCGCCGAAAAATACGGATTGGACTCGCCCGAGGGACGGGGCGTTATGACGATTTACGTCGTCGGGACTCTGTTCGGCACCCTGTTTTATGGCTTTTTCGTTCCTGTCATGGTCCTGATCCCGGGCATTCGCGTGGAGGCTTGGGCGATGGCGAGCGGCATGGGAAGCGGGAGCATGATGGCCGCAGCCAGCGGAGCGCTTTCCAGCGTCTTCCCCGAACGTGCCAAGGACATCGTGCTCTATGCCGGTGCCTCTCAAGTCCTTACGTCGGCTACGGGACTGTATATGTCCATCTTCCTTTTGCTCCCCTTGACGAGGGGCGTTTATCGATGGCTGTCACCGCTGTTCCATGGCGGAGAATTGGAGGAAAACGGCCATGACCAGTAAGGATTTGGGGAGAACCCTGCTCTATTCGTTTTTTGTCCTCATCGTGGTCTGCCTGATCATGTCCATCGGGATATGGGTTGGGTACCACGTTCCGCCGCAGGAGGTTTTTCCCGGCCTGGCGCTGTATTGCCTCATCTGCTTGGGGGGAGTGCTTCTGTCGTCCATTGTCCCCGGAGGCTTCCCCGCTGTCGGCTGGGTTGCCGTAATCGGAATCGTGTTCTCCATGCCGGGGCTCCTGCCCTGGTCGGAGAAATTCGTCGCCTGGTCCGATAAAATTCCTTTCCTCGCCACGGCAACTCCAGCCTTGGCCTACTCCGGCATCGCGTTTGGCAAGGACTGGGAGAAATTCAAAAGGATCGGCTGGCGAGGTATCCTGGTGAGCTTCCTGGTCTTTGCCGGAACTTTTATCGGTTCGGCCGTGGTCGCTGAGTTGGTCTTGAGGTTTATCGGCTGACCCGTATGCCGAAGCAACAGGTCGCTGTAAAGCCATACAGGGGTTCTGGAGAACGGCGAGGGATTCCCTGAATGGGAGCGCCGGTACTTTGGGGCGGAAAAAGGCGTGTTTGGGGCGGACTCCGCCGGGCGGGAGTGTGAAACGAAGCCCGGGGCCGCGCAGGCCCCGGGCTTCGAACAATCGGACGGACCGGACGCTTGCAGGGAAGGCGCCCCTGCCGTCACGCCTTCCGCACCGGCCATTGCACCTCGGTGCGCAGCTCCTCCGGCGGGACCTCGTGGGGGCTGTTCAGGTAGACGTTCCGCGCGCCGTCGGACCCCGCCACGGGCTCGTAGCCGTTCTCCTCCATCCAGTGCCGCAGCGCGGCGTAGGCGCCCTCGAGCTGATCGTAGGGTCCCTTGTGCAGGGTGCAGGCCATTGGTCCGCCCGGCACCGTCCGGACCTTCAGCCGGTCCGTGTCCGGGACCGGATTCGTGAAGGACAGGCAATACTCGACGTCGATGTTGTTGGGGTCGAACTCCTCC
>ERZ773099.2652-NODE-2652-length-12142-cov-15.881691_pt1 | contig 12142 bp, 8 predicted proteins | sample MGYA00511120_ERZ773099 | MGnify/ENA primary metagenome ERZ773099 (study PRJEB29015, sample SAMEA2738012) | human oral metagenome | biome: human oral; feature: human-associated habitat; material: dental | place: China | collected 2104 ... | reverse complement strand
TCTGCGTCATCAGCCCCTCATTCTTCGGCACAATCTCCCATGTGTACGGCGCCGCGGGGAAGAGCTTGGACGAGAGCTTCTGCCGAAACGCCGCAAGCTGTGCCGCAATCTCGTCATAGTCCGCCGCAGGTGCGGTAACGCTCACCATCAGATCATTGGCATTGAAGATCTGCGGCAGAATGCGCCGAAACGCCGCCTGCATCTCCGCATGGCGTGCTTCGAAGTTATCCTTGAACGTGCGCAGGAAGTCATGGAACGGCAGCCCGCCGACCTCGGCATAGCGCCCCGAGGGCGTCAGATCGGCAGCGATCCGCGCAGCAACTACCTGATTTGCAGCACGCTGGAGCGAGAGCTCCATCCCCGTCTTTTCCTCATCGATCAGCTCGCGGACACGCTTTGCCCCCGAGAAGTCGCTCTCCGTCATGATCTCCGCAAGCAGATCAAAGAGGCGCGGCAGATTCCCCTTCAGTACCTTCGCGCGCAGCTTGAAGCGCGGCAGGAGAGAATCTGGCTCGCCCGCGCGTGTATAGGCGACAATGTCCGCGCCGAAACCGCCCGTGTAGAGGCTGCGCAGCATCGCGAGCTCCGCATAGCTGTGCCGCGCGGTATCGACCGCTCCGAACATCTCCGCGAGGAGGTACGCATACGGCAGATCTGCCTGTGCGACCGCCGCCATCGGGAAGTAAAAATTCAGATAGACAATCCCATTCGTCTCGATATTCGAGTAGAGTATCTTCGTCCCTGCACAGTCACGCAGATCGAGCGGCAGACGCTCCGCCTCCGCACGGATATCGGAGCGTGCGAGAATTGGAATCGACGCAAGCGCCTCCTCCGTATCCGGCTCCTCCTGCGCCTCCTTGAGCGCCGCACAGGACGCTAAGACCTCTGCAATCTCCTCGGCACTCATCGCGGCTTTTTTCTCCGCAAGGATCTTCTCCTGTGCCGCCTCGCGCTCCTGCCCGAGCGTACGGCTCGGCGCGAGCGTCACGAGAGCCTCATGCGGATTCTCAAGGAAGGATTCTCGAATCACCTGCTCAAAGTAGCCGTTTTCGAGTCCTGCTTTGAGTTCGGCAAGCACGTCCTCATAGCGCAGATAGTCCGCAGGCGCGCCATCGTAGAGCCACGTCTTCATCATGCGGATGCCGTAGATCAGCCCCTTTGGCGACGACCCGAAGTCCGACTCGCGCAGACGGAACTCAAGCGTATTGAGCGACGCCTGCACGAGCGTGTGATCGAGTTCCCCGTCCGCGAGTTTCCGCAGCGTATCTTTGACAATCCGCACAAATTCATCCGCGCGTGCCGTCTCTGATTTGCTGACAATGATGCTGAAGAGCGGCTGCAGAATATCACTCTCATAGTTCGAGTCGACATCGCGCCCAAGCCCCGCATCGATGAGTGCCTGCCGCAGCGGCGCGCCCTGCATACGCAGCAGCGCATGGTCGAGGATCTGGAGCGCCATCACACGCTTTCGATCCGCCGTGTCGCCGATCACCCAGTTCAGCGAGAGAAAGCTGTTTTCCTCCAGCGGCTCCTCCGCTCCAATCGGATAGAAATGCGCCTTGTCGATGCGCCCCGCGAACGCCTGTTGACGGTCGATGCGTGAGGGCACGGGAATCCGCTCGAAATGCGAGAGATACGCGCGGTCAAGGTAGGCGAGCTTCTCCTCAATATCCATGTCTCCGTAAAGATAGATATAGCTGTTCGAGGGGTGGTAGTAACGCGCGTGGAAATCGAGGAACATCTCCTGTGTGAGCATCGGGATCGCCTCGGGATCGCCGCCCGACTCACAGCCATACGTCGTATCGGGATAGAGCGCCGCCATGATGCGGCTGCCGAGGAGATCATCGGGCGCCGAGAGCGCCCCCTTCATCTCATTGTAGACAACGCCGCTGTAGGAGAGCGGTGCATCCGCATCCTCGAGTTCGTAGTGCCAGCCCTCCTGCATGAGCACCTGCGGATTCGTGCGCATCGCGGGATAGAAGACCGCATCGAGATAGACATCCATCAGATTTTGAAAATCACGGTCGTTGCGGCTCGCGACGGGATACATCGTCTTGTCGGGGAACGTCATCGCATTGAGGAACGTGTTGAGCGACCCCTTCACGAGTTCGACAAACGGCTCCTTCAGCGGGTACTTGCGCGAGCCGCAGAGTACGGAGTGCTCCACAATATGCGCCACGCCCGTATCATCCACGGGCGGCGTGCGGAAGCTGATCGAAAAGACCTTGTTGTCGTCCGCCGTTTCGAGGAAGAAGAGCCGTGCGCCCGTCTTCTCGTGGACAAAGGTATACCCACGTCCATCCGCCTCCCTGATCTCCTCCGAGCGGATCAGGCGAAAGCCGTGAATTACATCATCTATCTTCATGTGAAATATCCTCCTTTTTCATTCCTGCCATTATAGCACAGCGCAGTGTTTTCGCAAAATAAAAGAGATTCCAAACGCCGCACATGGCGCATAGAATCTCTTACAATCCCGCAGGATCAGTTATTCAGACAAATATCCAAAACGACCCCCATGACCGGACTCGGTGCGACCGAGTACTGCGGCGAATTCACGGGGACAAGCCCATTCTTGCTTTGCGACTCTGACAGTCTATACTTCCAATCTCCATTCGTATAGACAAACTCCCATCCTTCCACATCATACTCAGAGCGACGCACACTCTTCGTTCGCACGTTGAACTTCTTATCCCCGCTCCAGCGAATCGTATGCGTCATGACATAGACATCAGCCCCCTGACTCGTTGCGGCATACACATCCTGTGCATGAGCCTGCTTTACTGCCAAGGCCTCGGGTACAATCCCCGTGTCGAAAGCCCCGCCGAGAGCCAAGCAAGCCGCAAAACCACCCAGCAGTACCGACTTCTTCATCACGGATTTCATAAACTTCTTCATTTTGATTTCCTCCTATGAATGAAACACATTGCATCGACTGCATCACGACCCGATAAACTTTCGCAGGAGATCCAGCTCCCCGCCGCCCGCATTCCGCTGTGGTGGATTCTGCGGAATGTTCTGCTGCGCTTCAAGACGGGCAAGCCGATCTTGATTCTGTGCCATGAACTCCTGTGACTCCCGCGCAATCTCTTCAATATCTTTGCCGTGCGCCAGATCGAGGAGCGGCTTCCATAAGCCGTTTACCGTCATATCAACATTTTCAAGTGCCTCCGCCGCATCTTCCGCCGATATTTTATTCTGCGCAGCATCATGTTGAATCCTCGCAATGACTTCCTGCAGCATCTCGTCGCTCGTCGGCAGTTCCTGTTCACGACTTTTCCCAAACATCATAGATTCCTCCTGTCCCTGCGAACTGCTGTCATATCCCATTACAGCAGTCTGTGCGCGTCTTTGGACGATAGGCGCAATCAGCTCATCCATCAGTGCATTTGCCTGAGAATGGGGGAGTCTGCAGCGTATCAGATTGTCGATAAATGCTGGTGTCATACGCTGCTGCAAGGCGATTGCGACCGCATCCGCTTCGTCACGGGTAAGCCGATACTCCTGCCCCTTATGCTTGAACGCACCCTCGAGCACATCCATGACATCCACAGGCTCCGGCTCAAACTCATCGTCACTCAGTGCAGAAGTCAGGGTACGCATAGTGGATGAACCTGTCGAGCTGCCGATAACGCTGCCTAAAAAGCCGCCGATCATACCGCCTGTGGCAGTCCCTATAACAGGGACTGCCGAACCGATGGCTGCGCCTGTCGCCGCCCCCCGGTGCCCCAGCCAATTGTACCGCCTGCAACGCCGCCCGCCGTATGCGTAAAGTTCTTCGCGAACTGCCCCGCCGACATACGTCCGCGAAAGACATCGACAAGATCGCCCGCCGAGAGGACGACCGTCGCCGCTACGCCCGTCACGGTATTCGAGGTCAGAAACTTCGTGGCGGCACTCGCCGCAGTGCCGGTATATGCAGCACCGCCATTTGCGATGGATGCTAAAACAGAGGTGCCCTTTGAGCCGATCGTCCGAACAACGGTCTTCGCCGCAGGACGTAAGGCGGCGTTCAGCCCGAGCTTCGTCGCCTGTGAGGCGGCGAGATTGATGGCGGCATTTTTCCCCACAACGCCACCTACAGATTTTGCAGCAATCAATACCGCCTCTTTGGGATCACAGCCGCTCTCACACGCATTCCAAAAGCTCACCAATCCCGTAACGCTTGCGCCCGGCAGAGCCGAGATTGCACCCGTTGTTGCATCATAGGTAAGCGACTCGATGGTTCCCGCCTTTGCGATATTGCGCGCCTGTGCATAGGTGATATGCCCGCGCCGGATAATGCTCCGTGCCTGTTTCGGATCACGGACTCCATCGACCTCGCCTTTTTCAATGCGTCGCGCCATCGCCCGCACGGCATCCTCGTAGAGATCCGACGGCACCTCGATCTGCATCGGCTTGCCATCTGCATAGTAGCGGAACTTCCCGTTATGGAAGCATTCCTGCACACACCTCGCCCCGGTCGCACAGTATTTGCTCTGGATGCTTACACCGTCCACCATCCGGTCAGCGCCGTCCTTCTTATAGTCGCCGCCTACCACCTTCGCGTTACTTCCGCGCAGCTCCTTATCGTAGAAATTATTTGCCTGCTCCGCCGCGAATCCATGCCCGCGTGCTCCATGAAACAACTCCGTCACACCGTTGTTCGCCGCGTTGCGGTTCACACCATCCGCAAGAAAGGGATTCTGCCGTCGCTTTTCCTCGTCACGATTCATCCGCTGTCCTCCTCTCCGAAAAAATCTTTATGCCGTCACCATGTTCTTTGCAAGATTCTTGACCGTTGTGAATATGGAGCGGGACTGCTCCATGATCGTCTCCACCGTCTTGGTCGCCACAGGGCGGATCTTATCAAAGCCCTCCCATGCCATAGCGCTGATCTTCTGTTCCATTTTGAGCCGCATCGGCTCACCGACCACCATGCTGAGCGCGCTTCCCGCAACTGCTCCGACGCCCGGAATTATTGTCAGCACCTTGCCGGTAATGACATGGCTTGCCAGCTTTCCAATCATTGCACAGTTGACGCGCCCCATGCGTTCAACCGCCTGCGCCGTACTGATCTGACGGTTCGCAAGCTGCCCGGCGATGCGAAAATTCTCCATTCCCGAGCACCCAATCGCAATGAGGGCAGGGAGAGGTGTCACCTTTAGGATCCCCGGCAGTTTTCCCTTCTCTGCCGCAATCTTGAGCATGCCGACCGCCACCGTCTTCAGTCCGATGTCGATTGCCGTGCCGCGCATATTATCCTCTGCACCCTCAATCTCTACAGGCAGCTCCATCGGCACATCGGGACGTGTAATATCCATCGCTCCGCCCATCGCCCCCGAGAGTGCCGCCTGCTGCCCGATCTCACGCGCATAGTCGTTGATTTGAGCCTGTGTCCAGCCTCCCGTCATCTCTGCCTCCGGCAGGGGAATCTCCGTCACGATCTCCCCCGTCTCGAGCGTGTGGTAGGCGGCGGCGTTGCCCGCCTGCAAGCCGTCCCGCACCTCCATAAGATAGCGACCTCGCTCCTCCATGTCCATCGGCAGCTCCTTGACCTGCTTGGCGAGCCACGCTTCCTTCGTGCCACCGTGCTGACAGGCGCGATCCACCGCATCGAGCGTTGCATTGAAATCGTCGATGCCCGCCGCTACCTCATCGCCGAAGGCGCGTGCCTCCTCCGCCTCCATCCCGATGTGACGGCTCATCTCGCCCGCCAGCCATGAAGCGTTGGACTGCTCCCCCGACTTGTTCGCCCACGAGGACAGCATATCCCTGCCGAGGGCGAGCATTTCCTTCGTGTTGCCCGTCACCAGATTTTCCCACGGAATCGACTTCACATCCATCATGATACCCCCGTTTTACTGCAAATACCGACACACTTACTTCCGCGAGGCAGGGCGGAGCTTCTTCGTCTCGTACTCCTTTGCCATCTTCTCGATGGACTCCTTCATCGTCTCTCGAATCGGATGCGTCTCCTTGATCGTACGCAGCAGCTCGTCCGTCTCAAGCGCATCCTTGCGAGTGACAAAGGCACGCTCCACACTCTCTCGTACGACACCCTCAAGATCCGCGCCGCAGTAACCCTCTGTCTCGCTCACGAGACGATCCAGCGCGATGTTCGGCAGATCGCCTCTGCGGCGCTTTCCGATATGCACCTCGAGGATCTTCCTGCGCTCATTGGGATTCGGCAGATCGACATAGAAAATCTCGTCAAAGCGTCCCTTGCGCAGCAGCTCCGGCGGAAGATTCGAGATATTGTTCGCCGTCGCAACGACAAAGGCAGGGCTTTTCTTCTCCTGCATCCATGTGAGGAAGTTCCCGAAAAGGCGCGTTGTGATCTCCGAGCCGCCGCCCCCCGCCTGTACGCCCGAGAACGCCTTTTCCAGCTCGTCAATCCAGAGAATGCACGGTGAACTCGCCTCCGTGAGCGCGAGTGCGCGCCGCATATTGCCCTCGGACTCACCGACGTACTTGCCCATGAGTCGCCCCATATCCATGCGCATGAGCGGCAAACCGAATGCCCGCGCCGCCGCCTTTGCGGTCAGCGACTTGCCGCAGCCCGGCATCCCTGCGATCAGCACTCCCTTTGGGATCTCCACACCGTACTTGCGTGCACGCTCCGCATCCTTGAATACCGCCGCCTTGTCGAGCAGCCAATCCTTCAGCTCCTCAAGTCCCCCGATGTCCTCCATGCGCTCGTTCGCCGACACCATCTCAAGCAGCCCCGACTTCTTAATCATCTGCTGCTTCTGCGCACGGATGCGCGGCAGGTCGCCGCGGTCAATATCGCCGCCGTCCATATAGGCAAGCGCGAGTGTATTCGTGATCTCGATCTCGGACAGCCCGCAGAGCGCCCGCGCCAGATCCATCAGCAGACTCTCCGCGGGCGGCTCCTCCCCTTGATCTGCGAGGAATTGTACAATCTGCGCTCGAATCTCCTCCACGCCCAGAATATCCGCCCCCATGAGCGTCACATACGGCTCGATCTCGCGTGGAATGCGTACAATCGGCGCGAGCAAAACCATCATCGCGGAGGAAAGACCGCCCTCCTCGCCCAGCTCCACCAGCTCGGCAAAGCGACGCAGCCGCGAGCTGATCTCCGCTTCGTTTTCCGCATCCTCCGTACGCGTCGTCACATCCTCAAGCACGATGATGTGATTCTCCATCTCATCCGGATCCGCAAGCAGGACATCAAGTGCCTCCTTCAGGCTGCGCTTCTCCGTGATCGCACCGTAGGGATTGCGCAGACCGCTGTGACGCGACCACGTCGTCACCTCCATCCCGCACTGGTCGGCAATCGCACGGATCTTGCGCAGGATGCGTCCGTTCTCAAGCGTCTCCACATGGAGAATGGGAAAGCCGGCTCTCAGATACATTTCGAACTCTTCGCGAAAACTCTTCTTTGCCATAATGCTCCTCGTTTCTTCTGTCCGATGGGCAGGCTTGCCCTATGCAAGATAGTTCAGAATGCAGTCATCATTCACGGAGGCAAGTGTCACCTTGGCGAGCTGCCTCATTTCCTCTGCGTTTGGCGAGCGCTTGTAATGATCGCCATAGAAATTGATTGCCACAATCAGGAAGAGCTGCACCGCGTTCGTATCGAGATATTGACCGATGGGCAGATCGAGAGGTTTATCCTCTCCGTTGATACTGAGTCGGACGACCTTCTGTCCGTCCTCGCCCATTGCCTCTACGGCATCCTCGATCACCATATAGGGAATGCAGGTGTCATTAAAACGGATCGCCGCATCGGTAAAGATCATAGAAATTTTCTCGTCTCCATCTTTGAAAAGTGACTGTATCCCGAATGCGGCAGCTCCGACCGCAGCCACAGTCCACCCGATGCCGGGGATGAGCGGTGCCGCCATCATCGCAAGCGACCCCCACTGCCCCTTGCTGAATCCCTCATCCTTCTTCTTCGGAGGTGCAAGCACCACAGCCCCCAGAACCTCCTCGGTCTTCGCAAATTTGCTCTCGTCCGGCATGGTTCCGCCTCGTTTTTCCAGAAACAGCTTGGTCTCGGCTCTGCCACGCGTGCGGAAATTAAAGAGAGAGACATCCGCCGTATGTGACCGATTCCAAATCTTCACTCCACCAAAAAGACAGCCGTACATGAGAACGCCGAGCGTCTCCGCAAGAATCTCCGGGGCTTTCTCCGCTTTCAGTTTCATCCGCAGTTCCTGCGTCACCAGCTCCACCGTGCACTGCTCGTGTGCCCGCCGTTCTTCTTCCTCGCGTTGGCGTGCCTCGGCGGCTGCCTTCTCCGCACGTTTCCGAGGTACCACCGTACCGTTCCGCTCGCAGAGTGACTGATAGCGCTCGTCGAACTGCACCTTTTGGAACGTGATATACTTCCGCTCAAAGTCAACGATCTCATCGCTCTCAATGACCGCAATCGCCTTACCCACGCCGTAGTATTTCGTTCCGCGTGCCTTGAGCGGAATCGTGAAACGCCCGTCGCAAAGCACAATCTCATCTGCCCCATCGTCGATCAGCTCATCCAAGTCCGACTGCGAGAATGCAGCATTCTCCGCCATGTCTAAGAGATACGGATCCGTTGTATAGTCCCGCAGCTTACGCAGCCGCCACGTCCGCTCCGAGATTTCTTCGACATCCACCGCATCGTGGTCGGCTGCCTCAACGCCAAGAATCCGACAGAACGCACGCGTAAAGTCAGGAGCGTCCTCGTCCAGATCATCCAGCTGTGCCGTCGCCTCTGCATACTTGTTCTGCTTCAGCCACCGCCGCAGCTTGCCCTCCTTATACAACCCGAGCACCGTCTCAAGGTCAAAATGCTCCCGCAGATCCGCGATATCCCGCTCGACCTTGTATCCGTCCTTCATCGTCAAACTGAAATTCAAAATACGTGCCATATGATACTTCGATCTTTTGATAAAAGCTGGTGAGAGCGTATCCCGTTTTTCGCGGCATGGTATTATGACAAAAGCTTCCAGATATCCTTCAGCAAACCGCCCTCTTCTTTTTTCAATTCTTCCAGAGCCTCTGCTGCGTCTTCATCTCCCGCGCGTGCAGCACGCGCATACAGCTGCGCCGCACGCTTTACATCTTCCTTCACACCAAACCCATATTGATAGCACTGGGCAAGGCAGTACACACCCGCCGTATTTCCAAGATCAGCTGATTTTTTGAAATACGTCGCCGCCCGTGGATCACCGTCTATGCCCAGTTCCCCATCGCGATACATAGCACCAAGAAGAAGACAAGCAAGTCCTTTCTGTTCGTCATCTCCATCCTCTGCAACCTGTTCAAAGTACGAGGCGGCTCTGTAGTTGTTGACTGCTACGCCCACACCATTTTTATAGCAGAGTGCCAGAGAGAGTGTCCCTTGCACACAGCCATGATCCGATGCCTTTTCATAACAGCGCACCGCCATCGACGTATTTCCCGCCCCCAGAAGCCCATTCTCGTACATATCGCCAAGGCGGTTGAATGCCCACCCCCTCAGCTCGTCATCGCCCTCCTCGGTTGCTTTCTCAAACCAACTGCGTGCCTCGGCAGCATATCCATTGTCACGGAGGTAGTCCCCCGTCTTTAGCATAGCAAAGACATTGCCCGCCTCGGCGGCTTTTTTATACCAGAAGAGCGCTTTCTCATCATCCTGCCGTGTGCCTATTCCGTTCTCATAGCATCCCGCAAGATCGCTCATTCCTTCGGCAATTCCCGCCTCTGCCCCCTTTGTAATGTATTCAAACGCCTCCTCATATTGTTCCGTATTTCTCAGATGAATTCCAATCATCAGCATAGCATACGGATTCCCTAAGTCGGCTGCGCGTCGTATCCAGAGAACAGCCTGATCTTTATCGTTCCCCCGATCTGCATCATCATACCAATCAAGAGACAATATTTTCATTGCCTCGGTATTTCCATCCTCGGCGAGCCGTTCCAAAATCGCGACACAGCGATCATCACCCTGCTCACAATATTCCTTGGCAAGCGCAAGCTGCTCCTCGGCATCCGCCTGTCCTCCACGCACGGGCTCTATCTCGCCCAGCAAACGCCGATAGTCCTCGTCGAACTTCACGTTTTGGAACGTGATATACTTCCGTTCAAAGTCAACGATCTCATCGCTCTCAATAACGGCGACCGCCTTGCCCGCACCGTAATATTTCGTCCCGCGTGCCTTGAGCGGAATCGTGAAACGCCCATCACAAAGCACGATCTCCTCCGCCCCCTCGTCGATCAGAGTATCCAGATCCTCCTGCGAGAACGCAGTATTCTCCGCCAGATCCAAGAGATACGGATCCGTTGTATAGTCCCGCAGCTTACGCAGCCGCCACGTCCGCTCCGAAAGTTCCGCAACATCCACCGCATCGTGGTCGGCTGCCTCCACGCCGAGAACGTGGCAGAACACGGACTTAAAACTAGAGTCATCCTCATCCAGATCGTCCAGCTGCGCCGCCTCCTCTGCATATCCGTTGCGTTTCAGCCACCGCTGCAGCTTGCCCTCCTTATACAGGCCAAGCACCGTCTCAAGGTCGAAATGCTCCCGCAGATCCGCGATATCCCGCTCGACCTTGTATCCGTCCTTCATTGTCAAGCTGAAATTCAAAACTCTTGCCATAATGATCCTCCCTATTGTCTAATATAGAATATGCCGCTCATTTCACGCGCGGCACCCGTTTATAAAGCGTCAGCTCCCACGAGGCAGAGCCGCTTTGCACCCGATAGATATGATGCTCGATGATGCGGCTGAGCAGCTGTCCGATTTTCACCGCCACAAACTGAATCGCACCAAGTAGAAGGACAATGCAGTCAAATCCCCAGACGGAAAGTACAATCGCACCCGCAAAGGTGAGGTACAAAAGAGTCATCAGCTTCGCGAGCACAATGCCCAGCACCGCCCCCACCGCACTGCGCCGCAGGAGTCGGATGTTCCGAAAGTGCTCATCGAGGAATCTACGTATATGACGATAGATTTCACGCGGTGATTTCAGACTGCGAAGAATGACAAGAAGGCGTTCTCGCTTCCAGTACAGCCAATCTGACAGGCGTGCATTCACGTAGCGGAGAGCCTCGGGCAGTGAGGAAAACCGTCCCAGCCCCTGTACCCAATGCCCGACATCCAACAATCGCGTAAAGGCGCTGCGAAGGAAGCTCCAAAAATGGATGTCCATTCTCCGCAGATGCTGCATGATCTCCCGCAGAGATAAATCTGCCAGCCGAAACGGTAGGTAGATAAAGATACGCAGGAATACGAACTCAACCAGAAAAAGGCAGCCTCGCAGGAAAAACGCCAGTCCATAATGCCCCGCATAGATCCCCGGGTGCCGCACGATTGCACGCCACTTATAGCGTAATCGTTTCCATAATGCCATTGTCCACCGCTCCTCTATCATCATCCTCTCGATTACGAGATCTTGACTGCTGTGATACTCGTGACCTTCACGTTCGTAAAGATCCGCTGCCGCACCTTCGCCTTTGCCTCTGCCATTGAGGTGGCGCTGACCGTCGTCACCTTATGCGCCGGATGCTTTGCCCCCGGTGAGAGTTCATCCCACTTTACGCGATACGTTGCCATTGTATTATCCTCACTTTTCTTCGATACGATATTTTTCATTGTATGGATTGTTATTTTATTATGAGTGCCCCCCCCTGCGGGACAGCGCGCAATAACAAAAAACAGATCAACAATGCGGCTGAATTTATCAGTGCTTCACTAAATCTCCTGCACTTTATTATCTGTAGTATAATCACGATATTGGACACGCTCTGTCCAATTTACAATTTTTATTTTATTGTAGTACGTTTATCCTATTCTGTAAAGTAAATTTCAACTTTATTTAAAAACGCCTAATAATTTTACTCCACGAATAACGCATCATTTTACAACGCACCTTTTCAAAAAAGGCTGTTAAACGATTTTTTTCGTTCAACACTCCTCGATCTCTACGCTTTCGCTCAGCCTTTGACGAGTGCCGCATACTTGGCGCGCTCCGCCGCCGGAATCTGCAAGACGTCCATCGCCCTTTCGAGAGGGAGGTTCAGGCTTTTCATCACACTGCCGATGGATGATACCAGCCCTTTCTCCATGCCTTTCTCCATACCTTTTTCCATGCCTTTTTCCATCCCTTCTTCACGAGCTTCCTTCGCACGGACTTCCAAGGCACGCTCTTGATCCCAAACAAAATTCAGCATGTCAAAA
>ERZ773099.2651-NODE-2651-length-12143-cov-14.548974_pt1 | contig 12143 bp, 7 predicted proteins | sample MGYA00511120_ERZ773099 | MGnify/ENA primary metagenome ERZ773099 (study PRJEB29015, sample SAMEA2738012) | human oral metagenome | biome: human oral; feature: human-associated habitat; material: dental | place: China | collected 2104 ... | reverse complement strand
CCGGCCAGGGCCACCTCGGAGGTGCCGGTGAGGTAGAGGTCGTCGGCGGGCAGGTAGTAGATCTCGTCGCTGTGGGCGCCCAGGAACCCGGTGCCGCCCATGACCTGCGGGGTGACCAGGGTGGGGGTGGTCATGGGGGTGAAGCCGTGGGCGACGGCGCGGTCGAGGGCCGCCGTCATGAGGGCGAGCTCCAGGCGCATGCCCCAGCCCTTGAGGTAGTAGAAGCGGGCCCCGGAGACCTTGGCGCCGCGACGGGTGTCGATAATGTCCAGGTTCTCGCCCAGTGCCAGGTGGTCGGCCGGGGTGAAGCCCTCGGCGGTGAAGTCGCGGGGCGCGGGGCCCTCGTGGCGCAGGACGACGTAGTCCTCCTCGCCGCCGGCAGGGGCCCCCTCGATGAGGTTGGCGAACCGGCGGGCGTACTCGTCCAGGGCGGCGGCGGCGACGTCGGCCTGGACCTGCGCCTCCTTGACCGTGGTCGCGAGCTCCTTGGCCCGGGCCAGGATGGCGGGGCGCTCCTTGGGCGAGGCCTTGCCCACTGAGCGGGAGACCGCCTTCTGCTCGGCACGCAGGGTCTCAAAGGCGGCCAGGCGTGCACGGCGCGTCTCATCGGCCTCAATAAGACGGTCCACCAGGGAGACGTCGGCTCCGCGGGCCCGCTGGCTGGCGCGGTAGAGCTCGGGGTTCTCGCGCAGTGCGCGCAGGTCGATCATGCCTCCACTCTACCGAGCCGACGCCGCTCCCCGGGGAGGCGACGGACCCCGGCGGGCCGCCAGGGCCTGGGACGAGAGGCCGCGGGCGAGCCCGGGGACGCCCCGAGGACGCTCCGAGGACGCCCCGGGGACGCCGGTGGCAGCCCACGACCTGCCCACCCTGGACCCGGCCGACGACGTCCGCCCCAGGGACACCTCGGGTCCGCCGGTGGCAGCCGGGCCCCGACGCCGCCCCAGGGCCCGCACGACATCGACGTAGTCAGGTGGCAGCCGGGCCCGGGGAGGCCAGGCGCCGCCGTGGCGGCCCTCCCCTGTCACCCGGCGTCACCCGGGCCTGGGCGCTGCGCGCAGGGGCCTGAGACGAGGACACTACGTTCGTACATCTAATGCACTTAATCGATACTGAACCCATTCGCCCGGCGCGTCGCCCAGGTGCTCGGTATCCTTCCCGGTGCGGGTGGAGGCAGAGGCGCGGAGGGCGAGCGTCGCCCGGGTGCTCGGTATCCTTCCGACTCCCGCCGCCGGGCCCCGGCAGCACCCGCGCCCTGCCGCCGCCCCGCCTGTCCCCGCCGCCCGCCCGCCCGTCCACGGGGCCCGGCAGGCCCTCACCCCGGACCTCTGGCCCTTTCCTCCTCGTCCCAGGTGGTGTGACGTGACTGTGACATTGACCGGAATCGCGACCCGGTAACCCGCCTCCCCCTCTGTGTCATTCGAGTGACCTATAGTCAAAACCATCCCACAGCGCCGCCGGGCGCGACACCCCACCCTTAATGACAGGACCACGCCTATGGCCGCGACCCCACTGCCCTCCTTCTCGCAGCTGCGCGCCTTCGTGGCACTGTGCGACAACCAGCACTTCGGTGAGGCCGCGGCGAGCCTCGGCGTCAGCCAGCCCAGCCTCTCCCAGGCGATCCACACCCTGGAGAGGCGCGTGGGCGGTGAGCTCGTGGAGCGCACCACCCGCAAGGTCCTGGTCACCCCCCTGGGGGAGTCCCTCCTGCCGTTCGCGCGCGAGGCCGTCCTGGCGGCCGAGAGCTTCAGCCAGGCTGCCGCCAACGAGGGCGCGTCCCTGGTCGGTACCATACGTCTGGGCATGATCCCCACCCTGGCCCCCTACCTGGCCCCGGTGGTCCTCGACGGCCTGTCCGAGCTGCTGCCCGAGCTGCGGGTCGAGCTGCGGGAGATGACCACCGGCGACATCCTGACCCTCCTGGAGCAGGGGCGCCTGGACGCCGCCGTCCTGGCCATTGACGTGGACATGCAGCGGGCCGCCGCCATCCCCATGTTCGACGAGCCGCTGGTGGTCCTCGTGCCCGTGGACCACCCCTGGGCGGGGCGCACCGACCTGCGCACCAACGAGCTCGACGCCCAGAACCTCCTGCTCCTGGACGAGTCCAACTGCCTGCGCCAGGAGACCCTGGCCATCTGCCAGCACTACAGCTCCCATCCGCCGGTGGCCGTGGCGGCCACCCTGACCACCGTGGTGCAGATGGTGGCCCACGGATCCGGGGTGACCGTGGTGCCCGAGGGCGCCCTGAGGATGCTGGGGGACTCCGCGACCTACGCCGTCGCCCGGTTCCGTCAGGAGGGCGGCACCACACCCAGCCGCCGTATCGGCCTCGTCCACCGGATCTCCACCTCCCGGACCGAGGAGTTCGAGGCCCTGGCCCGGGTCCTGACCGACCTGGTGCGTGAGGCCGGCCTGCCGCTGCGCGAGGTACCCGGCTCCGAGCACCGGGACGCAGGCCCGGAGCGCGAGGACCTGGCGGGCTGACCCAGCCGGTCTTCCCGGGGCGCGGGAAAGGCCGTTGCCCTCAGCGCGCTGCTCGCGGCCGTCGGAGCGCGGGGCCCGGGGAAGGCCGAGACCCCTCACGGCCCCCGAGCCTGGGCATGCGCTGTCACTCGTCCAGGACGACGGGGGTCGGGACCGGCACCGAGGCCAACAGCCGCCTCAGCTGCTGATCGACCAGACGGGTCCGGCACTCCCTCACGTACGCCATGGTACGACCCCGGGGACCTGGGTCCTCTGTTTGGTCACCTCTCCATCCTCTGTTTGGTCCAGTCCTCAGTCTCTGACTCGTCGACGGCACCCCTTCACTAGACACCTTGAGGGAGCGCGGCGTGGTGGTCTGCGAGGTCCGCGGCCCGGCCCGCCTGGAACTGGCCACGCGCACAGGGAGCGGGCTGGCAGTGGCCCGGGGCAAGTACCGCACGTAGTACCGTCGGAGGCGCCCTCGTCAGGACAGGCCCAGGCTGTCCGCACCCGTGGGCAGCGCAGTACCTGGGCTGACACCGCCGTCGAGGCACCCGGTACCGGGTCCGGGCACAGGCGGTCTGCTCGCGGCCAGGACCGCGTCCTTCCCGCACCACTTACGTCCGCCCTCAACCTCTTAGGAGCCTCTGTGCAAGACCAGGTCCTCGCAATCCCTCTGACTGAGGCACTTGAGTACCTCAGTACCCCCGACGGCGTCCACCACCTGGCACTGAGAAACCTGCCCGACCTCCGGGGGGTCTCACGCACAGCCCGGGCTTCCCTGGGTGTCCTCTTCCGTCTGGCCTTGCCCACCGAGCTAGGCGGGCAGGCGGGACACGTCACCATTCGCTACCGCGGGGCGCCCCCGATCAAGGGCGCGCAGAGTCTTGAGACCCCTGACGGGCTGGCGGTCGGGCAGCGGCTGACTGTCCGCGCGGTTGCCGAGAAGCGACGCGAGGACGAGAGTGGGCGCACCCGTATCCGGGCGGTTCGGGACGAGGAGGCGGAGGACTGGGCGCGCGCGCTCCTGGGACGCCACGGCCTTGAGGTATGCGACCTCAAGGTGAGTCCCCGCTGGTTCCTGGGAAGCCGGGGGCAACGCTCCTTTATGGTCCGTGACCTCACAGCTACCGTGACAGCAGTACGAGAGGAGGCAGTACGTGCTTACGTCAGCGGTATCGGCCGCGGAAAGGCCTTTGGGTATGGTATGCCCATTGTACTGTGATATCAGCGCGTTTAACGTCGGTAAGTGCATAAACTTGAGGTGCGACGCAGGCACGCCTCTGGTACCCTTACGGGGTCCACGGCAGCCAGCAGGTTGGCAGTGAATGCACGACGACCACCCGCCTAACAAACCTGCAGGTCAGCTGGTGACAGCTCCGCGCATACGGAGATTAAAACCAGCGTCACGGCGACCCGACTTGCATCCCCACGACAGCTCCGCGCATACGGAGATTAAAAGCGCGGGGGAGCTGGCGCCTGAGGGCGTGCACTGACAGCTCCGCGCATACGGAGATTAAAACAAGCCACATTCACTAGTTTGTGTTAGGTTGACGACAGCTCCGCGCATACGGAGATTAAAAGTTCCCCAGGGACACCCGGATCCCGACCATCACGACAGCTCCGCGCATACGGAGATTAAAACGAGGCCCCGTGGGCGGGGACCTCAACCCCTAGGACAGCTCCGCGCATACGGAGATTAAGGGGTGTGTGGCATTGATATCGGTACCGGCGGCACGACAGCTCCGCGCATACGGAGAACCAAACACGCGCGTGTCGTCAATTCGGCCTCACCTCCTTGGTCGACCGTCCTGCCCTCGCCCGTCGTCGGCCCTGCACCACCTACAAACCACCTACAACCCTCGGTCAGCCCGCCAGCCAACCGCCACCGCTTGACGCACCGCACAGGGCACCCCGGGACTCGCGCAGACTGCACTAGTTCTTTCAGATCTCACGACTTCTTGTAAGAGGCAGTTTTGGGGCTCACGGAATTATGCGGATATCTCAGGGTCGGGAGGAGGGGCGGTACAAAAACTAGTGCATTCTGCAAGAACTCGTGCGCTCAGCGCCCGCGCCTGACACCCAGGAGCCGGACCAGGCCCCGGCAGCCCCAGGGCACCGCGGACCACAAGCCGGGGAGCTGGCCAGAGCGGGTCCCTGGTACCAGGCGGAGGGTGCGCCACGGCGGTCGGCCTGCGGGTGCCGATCGGCCCGGTACCGTACAGGCGCGCGACTCCGGCCCGTCACCCGCGCTACGGCCACCCGGCCTACAGGCTGCGCCCCTCCAGGACGTCCGCCACCCAGGCGCGCGCCACCTGGAAGTCCTTGTCGCTGGTGCCCGCGACCACCGTGACCGGACGGGCGTCCAGGCGCGGGTAGGAGCCCAGGAAACGCACCACCGGGCAGGTGCGGTGCAGGCCGATAACGGCCGCCTGGATGCGTTCCTCCCGGATGTGCCCCTCGACGTCAATGCTGAAGCGGTACCGCCCCAGGGCGTCACCCACCGGGCGGGACTCAATACGTGTCAGGTTCACGCCACGGACGCTGAACTGCTCCAGCATGTCCAGCAGGGCGCCCGCCCGGTTGTGGGGCAGCTGGACCAGGAGCGTGGTCTTGTCCGCCCCTGTCACCTCCGGGACCCGTCCGGGTCGGGTGACCTTGACGAAGCGGGTCATGGCGTCCGACTTGTCGGCCACCCCCGCCGCCAGGACCTCCAGGCCGTAGTCCTGGGCCGCCAGCGGGTTGCACAGGACCGCCTGGAAGCCCACCTGCTCCAGGCTCCGGCCCGTCTCCGCGAGCGCCTGCGCTGGCGCGGAGGTCGAGGTGCCCGCCACGTAGACGGTCTCGGGCAGGTTGTGCCCCATCCAGCCGCGGCACTGCGCCCAGGCGTGGGGGTGGGTGGAGACGGCCCGCACGTCCTCCAGCCGCGTCCCGGGCCTGCCAGCCAGGACGAAGGTGATCGGCACGGCCACCTCGGCGGCAATGACTAGGGGACTGGAGGCCACCAGGTGGTCCAGGGTGGCGTTGACCCCGCCCTCCACGGAGTTCTCTATGGGGACGACGGCGGCCTGCGCCCTGCGTGAGCGGACCTGGTCCAGGGCGGTGGGGATGTCCTGGCAGGGGGCCAGGACGACGTCGTCCGGCGCCACCTGCCGCAGGGCCATCTCCGAGAAGGTCCCCGTGGGGCCGAGGAAGGACCAGGTAGGTGGGGCGCTCGTCATGGCCTCACAGTACCGGCCCGCCAGCGAGAACGACATGGTGTCAGGACGACGTACGAGTCCGTACCGACTCGGTGACCAGCTCAGGGACTACCGGAGGTCAATACGTCCCGCAGGCCTCCGGGCTGTTCCCGGTACGTCCACCGGGCAAGCCGCTACGCTGACCGGATGGGTCGACACGTACGCACCATGACACTCCCCGTCCTGCTGGTCCTTGGCCTGGTGGGCGTCCTCGGGGTGCCGGTGGCGCACGCCGACGGCCCCGGGGCGCGGACCAGCACCGTCGAGCACCACCCGTGGGCTGGTGGGACTGGGCGACACGCCGGCGGCGAGGCACTCGCAGCCAGTGCGGGGACCCGGACCGGCACCGTCACGTCCGGGCTGCCCGACGGCCCCGGCCCCCAGGACGCCCAGGCAGCGAGACGACCGGTCCTCCTGCTGGGCACCAGCAACCTGACCTGGCAGCACCTGGTGACGGCCGCTGACGACCCTTCCAGGGCCGGTAGCCTGGCCAGCAGGCTCGTGCTCCCGGCGTCGCAGATGTCACCGGTCAACCTGGTCACCCGCACCGCCGGTGACCGCACCTGCGCCGCCGACGGCTGGCTCAGCCTCGGGTCAGGGTCACGGGCGAAGGCCACCACCGGCCCCTGCGTCGTCAGCGGCCGCCCCCAGTCCCCCACCTGGGACCAGGCCCGCACCGTCTCGGCGGACCTGACCCCCTCGGCCCGCCCGGGCTCACTGGCCGACGCCCTGGCCACGGCGGGGGTGAGCACCGCCGCCGTAGGGGACGGGGCCGTCCTGGCCCTGACGGCCTCCGACGGCACCGCCCCGCCCACCCTGCCCGGCCTGGAGGCCCTGGAGCAGTCCGGGAGGCTGCCCGACCTGACCATGGTGGACCTGGACTCCGGTCAGGAATCACCAAGGGACACCTACCAGCAGCTGAATGCGATCGACGACGTTCTTAGCTGGGCCGCGAAGGTCCCCGGGGGCGTGCGCGTCATTGTGGCCTCAGTCGCTGACGGGGAGGACCCGGGCCCGCAGCTGGGCATCCTCCCGACGGGCACCACCAGCCCCCAGGGCTCGGTCAAGCAGGGGTGGACCACCATAGTGACCGGTCCCGCGACCCACCGCCCCGGACTAGTCGAACTGCCTGAGATCACCACCGCGCTGGCCACCGCGCTCGGCGCCGCCCCGGACCGCTCCTGGTCGGGTAGCGCCCCCCTGGTCCTGCCCTCCCACGGCCGGGTGCTCGGGGACACCATGTCCGTCACCCCCCTGGAGCACCTGGCCGACGACGCCCTCCACGCCCGCGCCTCCGCCGCCGCGACCGTCCCGGCGGGGCTGCTCCTGGTCTGCGTCATGCTGGGGGTGGGGGCGACGGCGGCCCTCAGCCTGCGGCGTCGGCCCCACGGCGTCCCGGGGAGCTGGCCGTACCGGCCTGGGGTGTCTGCTGAGCCGGGTAGTCGGCCCCACGACCTCCCGGGGCCCCACCCGGGCACTGCACCGCCCCAGCCGGGGACCACGCAGCCCGCTCTGCCCCAGCCGGGGCCCGCCCGGCCCGCACCACCCGCACAGCCCGCCGGACCCTCCGGGCGCTGGCACGGTACCGGCGACGGAGGCCGTCCTGGTGCTGGTCGGGCTGCCGGGCCTGGCGGCGCGCCCCGTCTGCGGCGTCGGCTCGCCTGCGCGGCCCTGGGCGCCGCCAGCCTTCCGCTGGTCCTGCTGGTGCTCAACGCGTTCCCGTGGTGGCGCATCGGGGCCGACGCGGGCCACCCGAGCGCCTGGACCGTGCTGGTGGTGCTGGCCACGGCCGCGGCCCTGGCGGCGGGGGCCAGCCTCCTGGCCGCCGTGGTCCTGCCCCCCGCCGGGCGCGGACGCCCCCCGGTACCCTCCCCCGACCAGCCGCCCCTCCCCTACGCCGACGTCTACGGCGTGGCCGGGAGGAGCACGAACGTAGGCGAGGCCGTGGGGCCGCGGCCGACCGCGGTCACCGGCTGTGCCGACGACCGGGGCCCGGCGGTGCGCGCCGGTGCGCGCCGCCGGGCCACCTCCTGCTGGGCCGTCCCGGTCCTGGCCCTGCTGACCTGTGCCGCGTGGCTGGTGGACGCGGCCCTGGGCGCCCGCCTCGCCTTCAACGGCCCCCTGGGAATGAACGCGGTGGTCGCGGGACGCTTCTACGGGATCTCCAACACGGCCTTCGCCCTCGTGGCCGCCGCGCTCGTGGTGGGGATCGGGACGTCCTGGCGGGCCCTCACAGGACCCGACGGCGCCCCGGGTGCCCAGGCCGCCGCGCCCGCCGGTGGAAGGGCGGCGTCGCCCAGGTACCTGGGCAGGCGGCAAGCCTCCTGGCTCCTGGTCGCCGTCCTGGGTGGCGCGGCCCTCCTGCTCGACGGCGCCCCGCAGGTGGGGGCGGACATGGGCGGGGCGATCACGCTGGTCCCCACACTCGTGGTCCTGGGGGCGGGGCTGGCGGGTACCCGCCTGGCCTGGCCCCGGCTGCTGGCCACCGCGGCGCTGACGGTGGGCGTGGTCGGCGGCTTCGCGGCCTGGGACTACTCCCGCCCCTCCCCGGAGCGCACGCACCTGGGACGGTTCGTCCAGCAGGTGGTGGACGGCTCGGCCTGGCACACGCTCGCGCGCAAGGCCTGGGCGCTGGTCGCGCCCTTCGTCACCAGTGCCATGGCGCTGACCGCGCTGGTAGTAGGCCTGGCGGTCCTGGGCGGCGCGCTGTGGTGGGCGCGCCGGGAGCTGCGGGCCTGGCAGGAGGGCCGCAGCGCCTACGCCTGGCTGGCCGGGGAACAGCCGGGGGCTGCCGCACCACCTGACCCGGCTATGCCCGCCCCAGAGGCGTCCCTGCCTGTCGTGCTCCCGGTGGCCACCTGGCTGCGGGCGGTCCTGCGGGCCCTGGGCGTCCTGGTCGTGGTGTCCGTGCTGGTCAACGACTCAGGCGCCGCCATGGCCTGGTACTGCCTGGCCGTGGCCGTCCCCCTGGGCCTGGCCGCCCTCCTGACGGGGTGCCGTCCCGGGGGCCGGGCCCCTACCGCCTCCTAGCGGCCGTCGTCGGAGGGACGCCAGGTCACCACGACCTGGGGCCCGAGGCCACCCCAGTGCCCCGGTACGCGGACCGGGCAGGCTCGCCCTCCGCAGTCCCGGCGGCGCGGTACCTGGCATGAGGAGCCGATGCCAGGTGACGCAGACGTGCGCTCGCGGCCTGACCCGGTGCGCGAGGAGCCGGGCTGCTGGTACACGGCAGCGAGCTCGACGGGCGTCCCCGGTGCCCGGACGCGAGGCGCCGGGAGGCGCGTCCAGGAGTTCGGGGCGGTCCCCGAGAGCCCCGGTACCCGGCGTAAGGAGCCGGGCGCCTACCGGGCGGCTCAGTACGCCCGGTAGGCGGTGAAGGGCTGCTGGTCGTGCAGGGACTGGGCGAACTGCCTGGGGCGCAGGCCCCGACGTCGGAGCCGACGCGAGGCAATGGCCAGCAGCACGTCCCGGTACTGCCCGGCGCGGTGCATCTGACCTGCCCGGTCGTTGCGGGTGACGCGGTGGGTAATGTCACAGGGGACCTCGATGACGGACAGCCCGGCAGCCAGGACGTCCACGGACAGGCCGACCTCCACGCCCCAGCCCTCGGCCAGCGGCGAGGCCTTCTCGTAGGCCTCCCGCGTCAGGCAGCGCTGCCCGGACAGGGGCGCGACGGGCGACCAGCCGGTCATGGAGGTGATGGCGTGCCGGGCGGCCCGTACCACGCGCCCTCGCCCGCCTGCCCCGGCCTGCTTGGGCGGCACGGCGATGGCCATGTCCGCGACCCCGTCAACCACCGGGGGGACGAGCTCGGCGCAGGACGCGGCCGAGTCCCCCAGGTCGGCGTCGATAAAGAGCAGGAGCCGGGCCGGGCCGTTCTCGTAGTCGCGCATGGCCACGACGCTGGCGCCGGTCTCCAGGGCGGAGGCCTTGCCCCGGCTCACCGAGTGGCGCACGGTCACCGCCCCGGCGCTGCGGGCGTGGTCCTGGGTGGCGTCGGTCGAGCCGTCGTCGACGACGACGACGAGGTCCACCCTGGGGACAGCACGGCAGGCGCGCACGGTGGCTGCGACGCGCTCAGCCTCATCCTTGGCGGGGATGACGACAGCGACATGGACAGTGGACATGCTCACCACGCCAGCCTAGCGACCCACTCCGACCCTCAGGTCATCCCACTTGCAAGGTCACAGGGAGCTCGCCCTCAGGCCCGTCCGACAATAGTGATGAATATCACTATTTCTGAGGACCGAGAGGACCTCCGTCCTCTAAAACGGCGTGAAACCGTTACAGAAACGTGACCAACGCCCTCTCAGGCTCGTCACATGGGTCTCACAGTTTTTATTTTAGGAGGTTTTTATGCCACAATTGACCCAGGGCCCGCCAAGGACGCCGGGTTCCTGTCCCCCTGCACGGCGAGGTCGACACCGCACCACCTCCACGCCTCGTTCCCGCAGGTGGGATGCGTGGGGTGCGTCCGACTCAGCGACGCACCCCACACTTGACTTCCCCGGGGCCAGGCGGCGGACGCCGGCCGCGGGCTCCGGGACCGCTCAGGAGGCCGTCCTGGACGCCGGCCGCGGGCCGCTCCTCACTCGCCGCGCGGACCGCCCGCCCCTTACGTCCGCGCCGCGGCCAGGGAGACCTTCCACATGACCCACTCCAGGGGCCCGCGCCGGGCCACCAGGCCCCACCCCAGCGTCCCGGCCATGGTGCCCAGGGCCAGCCACGCAAAGGGCGTCCAGTCCTGTGCCACGAGCCAGTCCTCGTTGAAGGCCACCACCACGAACTGGGCGCTGTAGGCCGTCAGGGCCATGGAGCCGACGGCGGCCACCGGGCGCAGCACGTGCCGCGCCCAGCCGCCGGCCAGCAGGCACAGGCCCAGCACCATGACGGCACAGCCCCCCGAGCCGACGGTCTCCAGGACGGTGCCGGTGTGCGCGCCGGCATCGACCAGGTCCGCCAGCGCCGGGAGGGGGAGGGGGGTCCAGTGCAGGCCCTCCCCCATCGTCGGGCCGTTGGCGATGGTCACCTGGCGCCACGGCTCAATCCCCTCCTCCGTGGGCAAGCCGACCACCTGGGCCAGGCACCAGCTCGTGAGGTAGCCGAGCACCGCCAGGAGGCCCCCCGCCCACACCAGCCTCACCTGGAGGCGGGTACTCGTCACGTCCAGGCGGCCGATCCCCATGCCGGCCAGCACGAAGACCATGTACGAGGCCCCCGGGTAGGCGCCGGAGAAGAAGACCTCCACAATGAAGGAGTTGGCGTCCCCCGTCATCCACATGCCCAGGGAACCGGCGAGCCATATCACACCCACTGCCGTCAGCGGCCCCAGCACGGACAGCACCGCCGCCGCCCTCAGCAGGCGGGCCGCGGGCCAGCGCGCGAACGGCAGCGCCGCCACGAACCAGGCGGCGTAGAAGGCCAGGATAATGTTAATGGAGGTGCCCAGGCTCACCAGGAGTCCGGCAATGACCACCAGCATGGCCGACCGCCCCAGAATACGCAGTCGGGCGGTACGCATCTGCTCACCCTCGTAGACCACGTTGCGCCCGGTGAGAATAGCCAGCGACACCCCCGCCAGCAGGGCGAAGAGGATGGAGGAGCGCCCGTCACTGGCCGTGACCAGCAGCCTGAGCACGGCGGGGTCCCTGGGGTCACGAGGTGCCACGTGGGCGCAGAACATGCCCAGCACCGCCAGGCCCCGGGCGACGTCGATCCCGGCGACCCGGCCCCGGTAGCGGCGGACCGCGGCGCCCGGGTCCGGGGAGCCCGGTGCCTCGGGTGCGTCCGGGGCACCTGACGTCCCGGGGGCGGTGTCGGGGTCTGAGGCCCCGTCCGGGTCCCCGGGGGGCGGGGCGCCCGGGTCCGGGGACGCAGGCGCCTGCCGGCGGTCAGGCGCGGCACCACCAGCAGGTTCCCGTGACCCGCGCGGGGTACCCGCCGCCGGTCGGGCTGGGCGGTGTCGGGCCGCCGTCGTGTCACTCATCATCATCTCCCGAGGGCAGGGGCTACCGCGAGGATAGCCAACTCCGCCGCCGCCGTCGGTAGCATGTGAGACGTCAGCCAGGCATCAGCCCACCGGGGAGGAACCCATGCCCGAGCCCATCAAGCTCATCGACCGCGTCCAGGCCATCAACTGGAACCGGCTCATCGACGACAAGGACCTGGAGGTCTGGGACCGCCTCACTGGCAACTTCTGGCTGCCCGAGAAGGTGCCGCTGTCCAACGACGTGCAGTCCTGGGCCACCCTGAATGCGGCCGAGAAGAACATGACCACCCGCGTGTTCACCGGCCTGACCCTCCTGGACACTATCCAGGGCACGGTGGGCGCCGTCTCCCTCATCCCCGACGCCCGCACCCCCCACGAGGAGGCGGTCTACACCAATATCGCCTTCATGGAGTCGGTCCACGCCCGCTCCTACTCCTCCATCTTCTCCACCC
>ERZ773099.2648-NODE-2648-length-12157-cov-14.809701_pt1 | contig 12157 bp, 10 predicted proteins | sample MGYA00511120_ERZ773099 | MGnify/ENA primary metagenome ERZ773099 (study PRJEB29015, sample SAMEA2738012) | human oral metagenome | biome: human oral; feature: human-associated habitat; material: dental | place: China | collected 2104 ... | reverse complement strand
AACCGCCTAAGAATCCGATTGGCCCCGCCTACCACACCCTCAAATGCGAAGAGCCATGATTACTCTATCCGATCCCGGCGCCCCGACGCCGCCGGACGGAGACCGCCGGCGTCGTTCTCATTGACAGGCACCGCCCTACGGCCGCATGACGATGCCCTGGGCGGCCGCCACCTCGGCCGCCCAGGGCATGCTCAGATCCAAGCCCGCCGGGATCGTCCTGGGGACCAGAAGATCCCAGGACTGCACATCCGGCGCCTCCACCTGTTGCCGCACGGACCGGCTCCTCCGGCGCGCCCAGCGCGTCGCCCCGTCCTGAAGCTCCCGCATCCGCTCGCGCGCCGGCCCGCGCAGCGGAGCCCTCGCGCCCGGCACGCTCACCACGTCAACGACGTCAATGGCCCGCATCTCATCGGCCGTCACCGCCGCCCATCCCGTCAGACGCGCCCCGGCCTCATCGGGCCTCAGCTCGACGAGCACGGGCAGGAAACCCGGAATCGGGACCCGGGCGAGGGCCCTGGCGCCGTCGATATCGTGGGCGATCCGATCGGCCACGGCCACTGAGACGTCGAGCCTGAATCCGCCGTCGCGGACGGGGGCCACGACCCACCGCACGGCGTCGTTGTCGGTGGCGAGAAGACCGCAGAAGTTCTGAGACCAGTCCAAGGCATCAGTGCCGTGGCGCACGAGGGATCCGCCCTCCCACACGTCCTCCGGCTGGACGCGCGCACGCCGCGCGCGCGGCTCCCGCATTACCGGGGCGAAGTAGAACTGCTTCACGGCCTGGGGCAGCCCCCCGAGATCGTCGTACAGGGCCCACAGGGCATCGATCTCGTCCCCGTCGTCACCCTCATTGTCCTCATCGCCCTCATCGTCCTCGATCCGCTCGATCAGCCAGGACAGTGCGCGCCGCAGCAGAACATGCAGTTTCCGCACGAGGATGTCCTCCGCGCCGTGGTCGCGCAGGTGCTCGGCCGCCCCGCGGATCCGGTCACGGTGAGGACCGTAGACCAGCGACTCCATGGCATCGCTGCCGAAACAGACGGGCACCGGCTCCATCCGCATGAGCGCGCCCAGCTCCAGGTCCAGAAGGAAGGGGTCGATCGCGAGAGCCGATCCGTCGGCCGGGCTCGGCCAGTAGCGGCGGATCCACAGCCCCTGGGCTAGGCGCAGGAAGATCCAGGCGGTCCGAGAGGGGCGGGTGAACCAGGTGCTGTGCACCGTCTGTGTCAGTCCGACGGCGCCGTCGGACTCCGGCCTGGCCGTCCGGTCCAGCATCTGCCCGGCGGCGCGGGCGACCTCGGGCCCGTAAATCAGGCCGACCCACTCGGGCACCCTCCCGTCCAGGAGACGGGCGCTCATGCGCCCCGCCCCCGCCGGGTCGGCGATCCCCGGGTCGCACACGATCTCGCCGCCGTCCACGGGTAGGGCGGGGCGCACCAGGTCCTCCCGGAGCTCGCGGCCGCCCGGGGCGATGACCAGGGCGGAGTCGGTCAAGTGAAGGCGGACGAGGTCCGGCTCCGCGCGGGCCCCGAGTCCTCCCAGCCCCATCTCAGGACTCATGGCGGGCCTCCTCCCCGGCCTCCCCGGCCTCCGGGACCTCGAGGTCGTTGAGCGCCGCGACGACGTCCTCGACCGTCAGGTCCATGCCGATCATCCTCATCACTCCCTCGCGGCGCCAGCGCCGCAGCATCTTCTCGATCCCCGTGCGGGCGGCCCTCAGCGCCCCGTCGTCCCCGGCGCCGGGCTCCGCGGCGGACCGGCAGCGCCGCACGGCCACGAGGTAGTCGTTGAGAGCGCCCCTGCCCAGGCCGGTGCTCTGCTCGACGGGCGCGCACAGGCCGCGTTCGATCGCGCTGAGGGCGTCGGCGGCCGATCGGGGGCCGGCGGTCCGGGACCGGCCCGGTTCGTCGTGTTCGACGTCGTGCTCGACGACGAAGCGGGCGGCGTCGTTCAGCCAATGCCCGAAGTCCCGGGACAGGGCCGTCAGATCGTCCCTGACGGGGTCGTGCAGGTACTCCCCGCGGTGCAGCCTCCTCCAGGCGACACGACCGATCTCGCTCATGAGGCGGTCGTCCGCCCAGGCGTCGGGATCCCGCTGCGCCCTCAGGTCGACCATGTCCCCCACGCCCTCCGGCCGCCCGTTCCACCGCCCATGGCACAAGACGGAGTTCCAGGACGCCTCGACGATCCTCCGACTGACGCGGCTGTGGACGGCGATGAGCCAATTGACGAGGGTCCGGCGCTCCTCCCGGTCGATCCTGCCGGCGCCCCGCCACCCACGTCTCTGCGCCTGCTCGACAACGACGCCGACCAGGAGAAGAACCATCCGGTCGTCGAGGCGGCCCAGACCCGTCCAGTGGGCGCACCGCGCGACCTCGTCGCGCAGGTCGTCGAGCAGGGCGCCGGTGCGGTAGTCGTCGGGGAGGTTCGCCAGGACGGCCCTGACCCTCTCCTCGAAGCTCCAGTCCAGGGGGTCGCGTCCCGTCCCCGTCCCGCGGAGACGGACCGGGGCGCGAACGGAGGAGGCGTCCACGGCCTGAGTGAGCCCCAGAGCGGGCGCTCTGTCCAGCAGGAGCCCGTCGACGGACCCGTCGGTCGCGTCGTCCTGCGTCCGCAGATACCGCCATTGCTCGCTCGCCTCGGGCAGGTCCGTCTCCCGGCCCGTCGCGTCCACCGTCTGGAAGGGGCGGGTCGCGAAGCCGCGCAGCTCCCCCGCGAGCAGGTGCGCCGCGCCGGCCCGGGGCCCGCGGGCCGCTTCGGGCGGGGGCCGCCAGGTATCGCGCAGGGAAGCGGCGAGCTCAGCGGCGACCGCGGGGTCGTCGAGCAGGCCGCGCAGGTCGTCGAGCCGGGGCCTGAGGCTCTCCCGCTCCATGATCTCGCCGAGGACGGCGTTGATCTCCTGGCGGGTCGCGGGGAGGCTCCGTCCGCCGTCGAGCCTCTTGCGGGTCTCCGCGACAAACTTGCGGGTCCGCCACTGCTTGTCCCGCTTCGGGAAGAGCCCCGCCCACTCCGGGCTCTCCTGCGAGCAGCCCTCCAGGGCCTCGATCATGCGCAGTGCGTCGACGATCCTGGGGGCGCCGTCCGCGATCCGCTTCTCCAGCCTCCTCGCCTCGTCGTGGTTGAGGCTGCGGTAGCGGGCCCGGTTGAGCAGCGACGACGGATCGGCGAACTCCCCCGTCAAGAACGTCGGAAGCAGCTGCTTGCGGATGGAGGCCATCGGCAGCCCCTCGACGCGGGGCGGCTGGCCGACGCGGCCTAGCCGCTGCGTCCATCTGCCCACGAGTCCGGGCTGGTGCTCGTACACCCGCGCCCAACCGTTCCTGAGGGCGCTCTCCGCGCTGACCACACCAACCCCCGGGTGCTCGCTCTCCAATCCGCATTCCATGGTATGGCATCGCATGGCCGGGCACACCCCCTTGACGACTCGAACCGCCCCGTCCGGGCGGGACCCGGCGGGGCGGGCCCCGCGGCGCGCGGCCCTCGTCGTGCATGACGGACACGGAGACGTCGTGTCCGTCATATACAGCGTGAGCAATCGACTGCACTTCAATAATGTCCACACCTATGCCCGTGTCCGCGCCCCGCTCGCCGTGTCGCCGCGCCGCGCCCAACCGCCCCGCCTCGCTCCGCCGTCGTACCTCGTGCAGGACTCCCGCGCCCAGAAGCCCGTGCGGGAGCCCCCCGCGACCCCCGCGCCGTGCGCGGGCGCGCCGCTGCCGCCCGAGAACCAGTCGCGACATCCCGATCTCGACGGCTGGCCCCTGGAGGTGCTCTCCCGCCTCATCGCCCGCGATCCGCAGGACACCATCCTCATCACCCCCGATCACCTCGCGCCCGACGACCTGATCGACCGACTCGACGACGCCCTGGAGAACACCGCCCCGCCCGCCGACCGCCCCGCCAACCGCCCCGCGCACCGGGCCTGCGTCCTGCACAGGTGCCGGAGCCTGACGGACCTGCGCGCCCGCGCGGAAGACGGCCTCCCCCCTGATGACCGGCGCCACGTCCTGGTCGTCATGGACGACGACCCCGTCGAGTCGGGCCTGCCCCGCGCGGCGCGCGCGACGGCCCGCGACCTCGGCGTCCCGGCGCTCATCGTCCTCACCGCCCGGGGCTGGGAGGAGCTGGAGGACCTGGGCGGCGCCCCCCTCCTGCTGCCGGGAACCGCATCCGTGGACGCCCGCCCCTGCCCCGGTTCCACGGAGATCATGGACTACCTGCGCACGGCCGCCAGACGGCTGGAGCAATACCACGAGGTCACCATCCCCGAATCGACGATCGCCGCCGCGGCATTGGCCGACCCTCCGGAGGGCGAGCAGGACCAACCCCGCTTCGGGGAGGGGCTGCTGGACCTGTGGGCGTGCCGGGGGGCGATCCTGGGACGCCCGCGCATCCTGCCCCCGCAGGAAGACGACGCCCGGCCCGAGACCGCCGCCCCCGACGTCGAGCAGCTCTTCGCGGCCCTGTCCGCCACGGTCCTGGGCCAGGAGGAGGCGTGCCGCGCCGTGGCCACCCAGGTGGCGCTGGGCGCCTCGGGGCTGCGCCTGGTGCGCGACCGGCCCCGTTCCGCCCTGCTGCTGGCCGGGGGCACCGGAACCGGCAAGACGCTGCTGGCGCGCACGCTCGCCGAGCAGGTCGGCAGTGGCCCCGAGCCGCTCATCCGGGTGGACATGGGATCGCTCACCTCCGACCATCTCGGCTCGGCCCTGCTCGGCTCGCCCCCCGGCTACGTCGGCTCGACCAGCCGCGGCGGCTGGCTCACCACCCGCATCGAGGCTAGCCCGCACGCCGTCCTCCTGCTCGACGAGGTGGACAAGGCCTCGCCCGTCCTGCGCGACGCCCTCCTGCTCGAGCTCCTCGGCAATGGCACGCTCACCGACTACTCGGGCAGGACGGTGGACGCCTCCGGACTGCACGTGGTCCTCACGGCCAACACCGGGGCCGAGGCCCTCACGCGCACGACGACCGGATTCGGCGACGGGCACGACCGCCGCCACAACGCCGAGGCGCAGGTCAGGCGCCTCCTGCCGCCCGAGGTATTCAACCGCCTCGACGCCCTCGTCCTCATGGCTGGCCTCGACCGCCCCCGCATGGCCGCGGTCCTCGACTCCGTCCTGGCCGACCTGTCGCGGGTGGCCGGCGCCGCCGGCTACGAGCTGGAGGTGGGGGCGCGGGTGCGCGAGCGGCTGCTCGCCGAGGCCCTCACCCGGCCCGACGGCGCCCGTCGCCTCCAGCGCACCGTGGAGCAGGCCCTCGCCGCGCCGCTGCTCGGGCGGCCCGCCGGGGCCTACCGGGCCATCGTGCACGACGGCGCGATCGCCGTCGATCCGCGCATCGCCGTCGGCCCGCCCGGGGAGCGCGCCGCACCGGCGTCGTCCCGCTGAGGAATAAACACCGCGCTGTCCCTTCGAAGGCCCGAGCAGCCGGCTCGGGCCCCGACCGAAGGAGGCAGCCATGCCCCTCACCGAGGCCGAGAAGATCGAGCGCCACCGCATGTTCACGGTGCCCGCGCACCAGAGGAACACGAATCTCGGACCGGAGATCATTCCGCAGACGGTCTACATCGCATCCGACGCCGACCGGGGCGCCGTGGCCGAACTCCTGGAAGAGCGCAGGGCTCCGGAGCTGATCCGGTACATCAGCGATCAGGAACTCTACAACCAGTTCCGACCCGCTCTGGAATTCGCCTATGAAAGCTCCACGACCAGGCTGCTTCACGATTTTAAGCGTCATGGCGGGGGTTACGGCGCCAACCCCTTCCGCTGCACGTCGTCGGCCCCGCAGGGGACGACCGACCTGACCCGGGCGACCTCCCGGGCCTGCGAGGCGTGCATGGACTTCGCCTATGCCGTCGTCTTCGGCGTGAGCTCGGACGACGACGATTTCGCCGGCCTCACCGTCAAGTTCAACCGGGGTGGCCGCAGGGAGCAGAAGGTCAAGAGAAACCTTGCGGGCTTCCTCCGCACCGCAGTCAACAACAAGGCCAGAGACCTATTTCGTCACATCGTCAGCAGAGACGGAGGTCTCGCCAGGATCGACGCCAATAGGGTTCCCGGCGACCTGTCCCCTGAGGTGAAGGAGATCGTCACCATACTCATTGAGAAGCTCAACAACTCCAAGTGCACATCCATCCCGCTGCGCGCCCTGGCCGATTTCTACGCCACCGCATACGGGTGCGACACCACCACCGCCATCAAGCGCGTGAGGGACATCCTGAAGAAGGCCGCGACGGCCCTGAGTCGAGTTCGCGTGAGCGGCAGTGACTGGTGGACGAAGCGAATCCTCGAACCCCTCGAGCGCAATCGCGCCACGCCCCTTCTCTTCGGCACGCACTACGACACCGGGGCCGACCGCCCGCGGGAACTCGGCGACGTCATCGGTGGCGAGGTGGCCGTCGCACCGGGCCAGGAGAGCGTCGACTCCCTGCCCGCGGGCGGAGGCTTCCCGTTCATCGACGACGAGAGCACCCTCCTCATCCGGCTCCGCCGCGCCCAGGACCAGATCATGGAGTCCTTCGACTCCGCCGCCTACGCGGCCGACCCGGAGGGCGAGCACCTGCGGCTGCTCCAGCGGGCCGTGGCCAAGATCGACTTCGTCGTCTCGCACTGCGCTCCCGACACGCCCCAGAGCCCCTCCTCGATGGGGATCGAGGTCCGCCGCCTGGCGGCCCAGTGGGCCGACGACATCATCGCGTCGAAGAGGCTCGCGCGGGAACGGCTCGCCATGGCCGACGAGTAGGCGCACGGCCGGCCCCGCCGCGGGGCGGGCCCGGCGGGAATCGCATCAGCGGGGTCCGCGGCGTCAACGGGCGCGCGGACCCCGCTGGTCCCCGGTTCTGGCGCCCTGGGAGGATCGTTCGGGTCAGCACTCCGGATGCATCCGGAAGTTTCCGCGTGATTGCGCGGTTCTGATGGCAGCATGGTCGAGTGCGGGGCGGAACGATCCTCCCAGAGCGCCATTTCCCGCCCCGGGGCGAGTCCCGCAGGGGATGAATCGGACCCCACTGAGACATGTGGGACGCACTGGACGTGTGGGATCTGATTGGCATCGGACCGGGATGAGGCAGCGGCCCACGCGGCCGGACGAGCAGGGCCGGCCGAACCCATGCAGGCACCATCTGGGACCTTGGTCCGGGAGCCCGGCCCCACTCGAACCGACCACGACTCACTGGGGTTTTCCACAGGTTTGGCGGTGGTGCTGGCGGTGGGGCCGGGAGTGCGGTTATGGTCGGTGTGTCGGCGTATCCCCGTCCCGGGGACGGCCGGCGCCCCGTTGTCCGAGCGCGTTCCCCAATGGCGGTGGTTCAGCATGCTCCGCGCACCCCTACCCTCTTCGACCCGTCTCGCCCCGAGGACCCCGCGACGTCCGGTGCGGGCGGACCGGCCGCCGCGCCAGGCGACTCGACGTCCGGGGACCCGAACCCCGCCGCCACGCCCGCGGGTCGTGCGACGGGCAGCGGCGGTGCTGGCGGCGGTGCTGGCCGTGTGCTCCGCGGCGGGCTGCGCGGCACTGCGGACCATCACGGGCCCCACACCTTCCCCCACGGTGGACCTCGAAGAGCGGATGGCCACCGCCAACGCCCGCAGACTCGCCACCGCCTCCGCCTCGGCCGCCCAGGCCGCCACCGCCGCCGCCAGCGCTATCGCGGCCCTGAGCCCCCAGGAACGGGCTCTGAGAGACACCGCCCTGGCCACCCCCCGACCCGAAAGACCGGCCGAGGCCGACCAGCACGACATGGCCGGAGCCGTCGCCGCCGCCGAATACTTCATCACCCTCTACCCCTACGTCTACGCCACCGGCGACCTGACCGACTTCCGCGCCATGAGCGCCGCCACCTGCAAATTCTGCAACACCGTCATCACCAAGGTGACCGACATGCACACCGCCGGGGGCTGGATCGACCCCTGGGAGCAGCAGACCACCTTCACATCGATCAGCGACGACCCCAGCACCCCCGACCGCTACGTCGTCGAACTCCACGTCGTGTCCGACGAACACGTATCGCACACCATGGGCGAACCCCCGCAGACCGACGAGGAACGACAAGGACCGATATTGATACAACTGCTCTGGAAGGACGGGACCGGCTGGACGATCGAGGAGGTCGCCCCCAAATGAGAACGAGAACCCGACTCCGCCCGCGACTCCTATCCGGACTCCTCGTACTCGGCGTCGCCCTCCCCACAACCGCATACGCCGACAACAACAGCATATGGGCAGACGGAGAGGGCAACTCCGTCACGGTGACCAGCACCACCACGACGCGGATCGACTCCCCCGGACAACCCGACACCACCACCCGCACCGACGCCGGCGGCACCGCCGCAGCCGGGGGCGGCACCGACACGGGCGCCGGAGGCGGCAGCGCCCCCGGGGCCTGCTACATCGGCAAAACAGGCATCAAAGACAAATACGTCCTGTGCACCCCCACCCCCGCACCCGCCACACCCCAAGAAGAAGGCGAAGGCGAAGGCTCACCCCCGACCACCATCACCATCACCGCCACCGACACCGCCGCCCTCCTCGTCAACGGATCCGGCCTACACCGCCAACCCCCCGGACCCCAAGCCCTGATCACCCTCGACGTCATCGCCTACACCAGCCCCGACACCCGCACCCTGACCACCACCGTCGCCAACACCCCCGTCACCATCACCGCCACCCCCACCACCTACACCTTCGACTGGGGCGACGGCACCACCACAACCACCACCGACCCCGGAGCCCCCTGGCCCCACCACACCATCACCCACCGCTACCAACACACCACCACCGCCACCACCATCACCCTCACCACCACCTGGACCGCCACCTACACCCCCCACAACAGCACCCCCCGACCCGTCCAAGGCACCATCACCACCACCGAAACCACACCACCCTTCGACATCGTACGCACCACCACCCAACTCACCGACGACGCCGAAGAAGCCCAAGGACACTGACGACCGCCGCGAACACCGAGCACTCCAGTCCTCATGGATCCGGCCCACAACGGCCCGACCCGCAGCCGACGCCCGCCCCTGCGACAATAGGCGCATGTTCCCGGGCGTGATTCCGTTCATCCTCATCGCCGCGGCCGTCATCGCGCGCGCCGTCGTCTCCATCCGCCGCGATCCGCGCAGGCCCGCCAACGCCCTGTGGCTGACGGGGGCCCTCATCGCGGCGTGGATGCTGGTGGCGGTCCTCTCGAGGGGGTCGGACCCGCTGACCGGGCTGGTCTTCTTCCTCGCGCTCCTGGCCCCGTTCCTCGTCCTGGTCCTCATCGTGGTGCTCATCGCCAACGGCGTCGTCACGTGGCGCCGCGAGGGGCGCAGTCTCGCGAACCTCCTGTCCCTGCTGGCGGGCGCGGGCCTGGCGGGGGTCGTGGCGCTGTGCATCGCCTCGGTCGTCCTGGCGCGCTCGCTGCCGTGGCTCGTCGCGCTGGCGCTGGCGGTCGTGTTCGCCTGCGCCTGGATCGGCTTCCTCCTGCTGGCCGACCTGCTCTACGCCTGGGTCTACCCGCGCCTGTGGCGGCGGCCGAGGCCGGACTTCGTCGTCGTTCACGGCTCCGGCCTGGTTCAGGGGAAGGTGGCCAGGCTCCTGGGCACGCGCGTCGAGGTGGGCATCGCCCGGTGGCGGGCGGCCGGCGGCGAGCGCATCCCCCTCGTCCTCTCCGGCGGCCAGGGGCCCGACGAGCCCCGCTCCGAGGCCTCGGCCATGGCGGAGTACGCGATGAGGTTCGGCGTCCCCGCCTCCGCGATCCTCCTGGAGGAGCGCTCCCGCACCACGCGCGAGAACCTGGAGTTCACCCGCGAGCTCGTGCACGAGCGGCTGGGCGAGTCGGCCCGCGGCGTCGCCGTGACCAGCGACTACCACGTGCTGCGCACGGCGGCCCTGGCCCGGGACGTGGGCCTGGACGTCCAGGTCGCGCCCGCCCACACCGCCCTGTACTTCCGCATCAGCGCCTTCCTGCGCGAATTCGTCGCCATGCTCGCCCGCCACCGCCTCGCCAACCTGGTGGCGCTGGCCGTCGTGTGCCTGCCGCTGCCGCTGATCATGATCTGGGGGCTCCTGCTGCACGGTTGAGACGACGGCGGGGGCGGCGCCGCATCGGGACGGCCGGCGGCTCCGGCGGACCGGGTCAAACCCGCCGGAGCACCTCCCACGTGTAAACGCGCTCGTCGCGACCCAGGCGCATGAGCGTCAGCGCGGGGGCGGCGTCGACCCCGTCCGGGACGGCGTCGAGCGCCGGCGCGAGCGCCCCGACCAGCGGGCGCGGATCCATCGGCCCGTTGAAGTAGCACAGGGAGGCGTGCGGCCAGAAATCGCCCCGCTCGCGCGGGCCGAGCAGACGGTCGATGGCGGCCCGCTGCGCCCGCGCCAGCGCCATCAGCCAGTCGCTCCTCTCCGCCACGAGCATGGCGCCCTCCAGACCGACGAAGAGATGCGTGAACCGCAGGACGGGGTCGTCCAGCGACGACCAGAGGGCGAAGACCTCGTCGGCGACCGCCTCGAGCCGGTCATCGGGGACCTCGTCGGCGAATCCGAGCCCGTTCATGGTCAGGTGGAGCCACGGCTCGGGCACCGGGTCGACGAGTTCGAAGCGCTCGAGGACCGGGCGGACCGAGCGGGCGAGCCCCCGGACGGCGTCGGCCCGCTCCATGGTGAGGTGGAAGGTGCACATCCGCCTCCCGGGCGCCCAGCCAGGGCGCCAGTACCAGTGGCTGCGGGTCCGTCCGAGCTCGGGAGCCGTATCGATTCGCACGGGCCGATCATGTCACGGCGCCACGACCGTCCTCTCCGCCGGGACGCTCGCGAATCCCTGGCGGCGTGATCGAGCCGGAGGACCCGAAGACCCGAGAACCCGACGCGCACGTATAATGCGGCGATCGGGGTCCCAGGCCCCGTTCCCGCCACCGTTCAGCGAAGGAGCTGTCGTGCCGCGTTCACCGGCCCTCACAAGACTCGCCGCCCTGCTCGTCGCCCTGGCCCTGGCGGGGTGCCGGGGCGGCACGGCCCCGGCCTCCTCCGATGACGCCAGCGCCCGGACCCGGCCGCCGGCGTCGGCGTCCCCGGAGACCTCCTCGGCGGAGCCGACCACCGAGAAGTGCGCGACCATGACCGGGGCCGAGGCCGTCTCGACGTGGGGCCCCCAGGTGCCGACATTCCGTAGCGAAAGTTACTGGCAGTGGGATCTCGACGGGGCCGACACCACCACCTACGACGCGTGCGCCGCGCTGTCCTGGGTGGTCCTGGAGATCCCTGGGAACACTGTCTCCTCCCCCTTCCAGATCATGCTGTTCCACCGCGGCCAGTACATCGGCACGACCGCATCGAAACCGATCGGCTTCCCGCCCAAGGTGGTGCGCCTCGACGACGCCGCGATCCAGGTCGCCTACACCTGGCCCCGGGACGGGGAGTCGAACGCCGAGGCCAGCGGAAGGTCCATATCGATATTCACCTGGGACGACCGGACTCGGAGCGTCACGCACTCCGGGGAATGGCCCTCCGGTTTCACCGAGTAGCGCGCGCCGCGGCCCGCGGGCGCGCACCATGACGGGCGGCACGGACGGCGGGCGCGTCACGGCCCAGGCCCCGGGGCGTCGACGGGCCCCGCCCGGGCGGCGGCCGTGGCGGTGCGATCCACCCCGAGGACCTGGACCCGCACCCCCACCTCCACCACGACGTCCTCCCCCGTCACGGCGCACGAGCTGAGCACCGCCCCGTTGGCCCGGGCCACACCGCCCGCCACGGCGCAGGGGTCGGCGGGCGCCGTGATCGAGTTGAGCGCCGTCGCTCCGCCCAGAGCGGCCAGGTCCGCGGCGAGCCGCGCCCGACCGGCCGCGGCCTGCGCCCGGATGAGGGCGGCGACGCCGACCGCGAGCGCGAGCAGCACCCCGATGACGCCGAGGACCAGCACAGTCCCCGAGCCCCTCTCCCCGGCCGGTCGGCGGCGCCGAGGCCATCTCCCCGCCGGGTTCCACTCCCCCGAGCGGTGCCGCCTCAGCGCCGGGAACCGCCGAAGGCCGGGTGGAACAGGATTCCGAGAGCGCAGATGCGGTCCCGCCGCCGGGAATCGCCTCTCCGCCGCCCGGCGCCGGGTCGCGGTCGGCGCGCTCACGGCCCGCTCGGCTCGGTGTAGGCGCAGGCGCGGCTGCGGGCCGTCAATCCCAGT
>ERZ773099.2641-NODE-2641-length-12170-cov-20.074371_pt1 | contig 12170 bp, 10 predicted proteins | sample MGYA00511120_ERZ773099 | MGnify/ENA primary metagenome ERZ773099 (study PRJEB29015, sample SAMEA2738012) | human oral metagenome | biome: human oral; feature: human-associated habitat; material: dental | place: China | collected 2104 ... | reverse complement strand
CTACGATAGCCTTAGCCTCTATAGATGAAAATCCCATTCTTAAGAGAACAGATCTTTCAATTGCCGGCGAAGTATTCTTTCTTCCCAGCTCCAAAAGGGGATCTACAATATCACTTGCTAAAGACCAGAATCTCTCATAAAGCTCCTGATCACTTAATTTAGCAAGATGAGCTCTTCTCTCATTAAAATCATCTGCACGTTTCTCTGCCATAGTTTAAATGTGTCTCCTTCCATTTTAGACTATACATTATATACTTCCAAAACTTATCCTAAGCTAAAGTACAATATGTATCATTATATTATTACCTCAGCTTTCAGATCGTTATTTAAACACGACTTCTTTATGTTATGCTTAAATAACGATCCGAAAAACTGAGTATTTTATTATATAGTAAAAATTTACCTCGTGTATAGTTTCTTAAATAATTTCCTACTCTCACCAATTTCTTACAAGTATTTAAGTTTAGCCTAAGCTTGCCCTCTACGCTTTCCTAAACCTATACCGAAAAATCAACGACCTTAGGTAATCAGCTCTTGATCAATACACTAAAACAACAAATTTCTCCTTAATCTGTATGCCTTACAAGTAACTTTTAATCTTTTAAGTGCCAAAAGTCGCTTTAGACACTTATGACAAATATTTTTCTTTGCTCGATAAGTTCGTATTTAATCTGCTTGAATCTACTATATCAAGCTTTATATTAAATCCAAGCTGACTTTTATTGCTTTTATTATCCATGTACCTGTAGAACACATATTTTTAATAGGAACTACAAGTTATAAGTTTTATTATACTGTCTTAATCTGTTATAAAAGACAGAGCAAGTTTATTTGTGCTGTTATATTTCGACACAAAATGTAATAAAAAATATTTTTATACCATACCTTATTATTTTCCTAATTCTGCAAGTGCAGCCTTAACGAATTCTACATCACTATTGGTCTCTTCTGCCAAATACTTGATGTCTTCTTCGTTAGGAGTCTTTCCGGTATTCTCAAGAGCATTCTTGATCAAAGACTTTCTAAGCTTTGTAAGGTCAAGATCTCTTGCCTTTATAAGTCCCGGATTCTCAGGAAGTACTATTGTCTTACCCGGAACTTCTTCTTCCGGCTTTCCGAATACTACCTCTATACCGTTTTGCTTAGCAAATGAAAGCTGTGGTTGAACATGCTTACCTGCTCCGGTGTACTCTGTCTCCTGAACAACTATCAACTGATCCTGATCAAGCTCCTGTGCAAGTGAGAATGCAGCTGCAAGTGCTGTATTTCCTGCAGGTCCCTTTTCAATACCCTCAAGTGAAGCAAGTGCCTCTGTGATATAGAATACCTCACCTTGATTAATGGTTACATATCTGTCCATGTATCTTAAAGGTCTTGCTGCTGAACGTGGAACGTCTGAACGATCAGGCCATGTGGTAAACGGTATACCGAATCCTGTATGTCCTGTAGTAAATGACTTCTTGTTGAATTGCTCATCTGAAGCCATGTGAAGCCCCTTAAGGTTTACGCTCGCTCCTACTACCTTGGTCTTTGCTCCCGCCTTCTTAAGTCCTCTTGCAGTACCGGTTAAGTTACCGCCACCTGCATTGGTACATACTACAACATCCGGTTCCTTACCGAACTTATCTCTAAATTGTGTAGCAATCTCATAACCTAAGGTCTCAACACCTGCTATACCGAAAGGTGTATAAAGTGAAGCATTAAAATATCCGGTTTCTTCAAGAAGAAGAAGGAATTTATAGAAAAGCTCCGGTCCTACTGAAAGTTGCACAACCTCTGCTCCAAGTGCCTCGCACTTTCTTGCCTTTTCAACTATCTCAGGCTGTCCTACTCCCTTAGAGTCATAACATTCCTGAACTATGATACACTTAAGACCTTCCATTGCTGCCTGTGAAGCAACAGCTGCACCATAGTTTCCACTGGTGGCTGCTATAACGCCCTTGTAGCCAAGCTTCTTAGCATGGTAAACAGCATTAGCTGCACGTCTTGCCTTAAATGATCCTGACGGGTTGGCAGCTTCGTCCTTTATGAAAATTCTTGCTCCCTTTCCTTCAGGTGCATATTTTCTTGCAAGTGCTGTAAGGTTCTTAAGCTCAAGTACAGGAGTATTTCCTACTCCGGTTGAGTATTGAATCTTTTGCATTTCTTCAAGAGTATAACCTGTTTCATGCATCATTCTCTCATAATCAAAAGCTATAGAACCGCTTTCAAACTGACTGTAATCAATTCCTACTGCAGACTTCATTATCTCCGGTCTTCTGCTCATGACCGCCTTGTAGCTGTTATCTTTACTCATTACCTGTCACCTCCGAAAAGAACATCTCTTACCTGCTCATTGATTTTTAGAAGCTCCGGCACGAATACTCCGAAATCATGCTTGTAATATGGATTTGCCTCTAGTAAAGTACCCTTCTCGGTTCTTTTTGTTAAAGTAGTAATCTCTACCTCATCACCTACATTGGCATCTGCATTAAGATATCCCTTTACCCACATTTCAAGAGGAACCTTCTTAGTATCATCCGGTACCTGTGGTGCTCTCTCGTCAGGGCTTAATATATTACGATGAATAATTACCCATTCTCCTTTTTTAACCATGTCTCCTCCTTACATTCATTTAAAAAGCCGCTGCAAAATCTGTTGTAAAAACAGTATTTTGCAACAGCTTATAATTTATTTTTATAAGCATTTAGATACTCATGCAAGAATATACTTCACAGCTTATACTTATACTAACTTTTTAATTTACGATCTTACTTTACAACCTTCTTGTCTTCATGAATAAGTGCTCTCATGTCGCCCATGATTGCTCTTGGAACCGGAAGATCTATCATAGTCTTTAATCCCGGCTCAGCATTGATAGTCTGTGGTATCATGTTTACGCACATAGCTATAGTACCGATTCCTCCCGGAACCTCAGGACTGTTTACCATATTAACATTTGGAGTACCCTTGATGATTACATAGTCTCCGGTCTGAACTCCAACCTGCTCCGGCTCTATCTGCTGTGGATGATCCATCTCTACCTTAAGTTCTCCGTCAACATATCCGAAGCCCTTCATAGCACAACCTGCTACATCACCTGCCTTAGCAAATCCGTATGGAGATTTACGATCAACATCGGTAACTATCGGCTCCATAGACTGAGTTACAGGAGCTGAAAGTTCCCAGCCTATAGCATCTGTAATCATTCTGATAGACTCATGGAAACCTACGTGTCCTGAAAGTCTACCGGTCTTAACGCCTTCTTTGAACTCGTCAACAGTTATACCGATACCTTGCTCATGCATAACTACAGGGCCGAATGGAGAAAGTGAGTTTACACGTCTTGAAACTATATGATCAACTTCCTCGCAGCAGCCTGTCATAAGAACTACTAAAAGATCCATTATAAGACCCGGATTGATACCTGTACCGAGTACTGTAACGCCGTTTTCTTTAGCAAGTCTGTCTATTTCTTTTGCAAGTTCAGGTGATTGAGCCTGTGGATATGCCATCTCTTCAGCTGAAGAAACAACATTCATCTTATTCTCGATTATTCTCTTGATTCTTGGGAATGCTTCCTTTGTGAAGGAATCTGTACAAAGAAGTACTACGTCAGCTGCCTTCTCCTTTAAAAGCTCGTCCTCTGACTGTATAAGTACATCAGGTCTATCTCCTCTTTCTGTCTTGATAAAGTCATACATACTCTTACCAAGCTTAGCACCTCTACCTATAACACCAACAATATCCACTCCCTTTTTCTTAAGAAGCATATCGGCCATACCGCCTCCCATAGCTCCCAGACCCCAAATAATTACCTTAACGTTTTGCATACAATCCTCCTTTGTATTATTAAATTATTGTTGTTAATCATTATAGCAAAAATATATAAAAAACATAACCCCCTTTTTATATATTTTTATATTTTTTTGAATATACCTTTTATGAATATTTTATTTTATATATTTTATATTTTTGATAATATATTGCATATAATAGGAAAAGCTTTTATTTATTTTAGATAGTATTTTGGGGTCTGTAATTTATAAAAAGCCTATAAATACTATCTTTTCGGATTATTTACGCAGCTTTAAGCTCATTATACATATCTTGTAATTATTTAGATTGTTAAAAAATTTGCACTAACTTTATTAAATTTGTTCTTGTAAATTTGTAAATTTTAGCTATAATAATATCACAGGTATTTTTAAGCTATTTTATAATTCTAAACAAAGCTTTAACTTTAAAATTACCCATTAAAAACATCAGGAGGTATATAGTTTAATATTTGTAACCCTACAACTTGGAATAAAATCCGCAGCTTGAAGTTTTTTATTATCCATAGCTTTGGGAGAAAATTTACACACTCCCCTTTTACTAAAAAATTAAATATTTATAAAATGAACAATGATAAAGAGGAGGACAATGTTCATGTCAGAAGAAAAAAGAGAAGTCAGAAAAGCGAATTTAGTTGAAGCCTTAATCACTTTTCTAGGTCTTACCGTTGTTATGGCGGTATCTATCATAGTATTCCATGTAGATCCGCATGTTCCGATGTTTATAGGTGTTATTATAGCTACCTTGGTATCAGTCAAGATCGGTTATAAGTATGAAGATCTTGAACAGGCAATGATAGACGGTATAGGTAAGGCGATGCAGTCAGTACTTATACTTATGGTTATAGGTATGCTTATAGGTGTATGGATGGTATCAGGTGTAGTTCCGTCTATGATTTATTACGGACTTCAAATTATAAGCCCGAAAATTTTCCTTCCTGCAACTATGATTATATGCTCTATAACTTCATTAGCTACCGGAACTTCTTGGGGAACAGCCGGTACTATGGGTATCGCTCTTATGGGTATTGCTCAGGGACTTGGAATACCTGCACCTATAACAGCAGGTGCCGTACTTTCAGGTGCATATTTCGGAGATAAGATGTCTCCGCTTTCAGATACTACCAACCTTGCACCGGCTATGGCAGGTACTAATGTATTCAGCCATGTTAAGTATATGATGAAGCCTACCGTGATTACCTACATTATATCTATAGCTATATTCTCTTTTGTAGGTTGGCAATTCGGTTCAGGTTCCGCAGAAATGTCAAGTATAGTAGAATTACAAAATGCAATTTCAGGCCAGTTTTCTATAAGTCCTTTCCTTATGCTTCCACCGGTAATTGTTATCGTAGCTATAGCTATGAAGATACCGGCTATACCGGGAATTACCTTAGGTATTGTGATAGCAGCTGTAATGTCTCCTATTTTCCAAGGGCTTGACAAGGGTGGACTTGGACATATTCTTGATTCAGCTATGAACGGTTATGTAAGCGAGACCGGTATAGAGGCTGTAGACGCTCTTCTTTCCAAGGGCGGTCTTATGAACATGATGTTCTCAGTATCTATGACTATTATAGCCATGATGTTCGGCGGTGTTGTAGAGCACACCGGACAGATGGAAGTTATATTAAGGCAGCTTCTCAAACTTGTAAGAGGCAATGCAAGCCTTGTAGTTGCTACAGAGGCAACCTGTATCTTAAGCAACTGTACTATGCCTGAGCAGTATATCTCTATAGTTATACCGGGTCGTATGTACGCTGCCGCTTACAGAGAGCGTGACCTTCATCCTAAGGTACTTTCTAATGCGCTTGAGTCAGCCGGTACGGTATCAGGAGCTTTGATTCCATGGAATACCTGCGGTGTGTATATGTCTCAAACTCTCGGTCTTCCGGTATGGGGTTCGGGCGGATACGGTCCATGGGCTATATTTAACTACAGTATGATTATTATCAATATCATCTTTGCATTCCTTGGAATTACAACTACAAAGATGACAGAGGAAGAAAAGAAGATCTTAGCAGAAACCGGAAATGTTGCTTAAGATTTAAGTTTGTTTAGAATTTTGAATTTAATATAAGTTAAAAAGGTTTATGGTGATTGCCATAGACCTTTTTTGTTTATAACAGTATGGCTTTTTTTATATGTTCTATGATATACTGAAATTGATACATTTCCGGGAGCCCTTATAGCGATTTAAGGAAAACTTATATCATATTTATATGTACTTTTGATTTTTTTAATAAGGGCAGACATATTTATACATTTGAAAATATTTGTAAAGAAGATAATGAACTTCTTCTTGGAGATGAAACTGTAAAAATATTTCTTAATACCAAAGGAACTCTTGATGATGTAAATAAAGATATAAAAGACTTTCTACGATACATAGAGGATACCACTGCTGAATTTGCCGCAAGTGTCAATAATGAATTAATAAAATATATTCAAAAAAAGGTGGAAGAGGTCAAGAAAAGCAAGGAAATGGAGGTGGAGTATATGACACTATTCCAAAGAGACAGGGAAAATAGAGAACTTGGGCGTGAAGAAGGGCGTGAAGAAGGGCGTGAAGAAAGTACAAAGATTATAAAACTTTATAACAAAGGTATGGATAAACACAAAATATCATCTCTTCTAAACTTAACTATAGAAACAGTGCAAAAAACAATTGAAACCTATGAAAGCTTCTAAACTTCAAGTAACAACTTTATAATTTAATTATTTGATACAAATAAACTTTTAAAACAGTATTGTTTATTGCAGTTCTGTCTATATAGCCTAAAGCCACTTTAACTCATCATGGGCAGAAACCGTCAAATAGGTTCTGCCCATTTGCAATTTTCATTCATCTTATATGCTTTTTGATATCTATAGAAAACTTGAAAAAGTCTATTTCAAATCGTTAAAACACCTGTAACATCAGTTTCAATGTCAACTAAAAAATAGATATTCCAAAGTAAAAATTGAAAGAAATACCTGTAGAATCAGTTTTAATATTGACAATTAAATACATTAAGCTCTTTATTTCATCATATAAAAAGAATACGCCAGTTGCAGTACCATTACCACCCATATAATCGGCTCTGTAAGCACAACTCCCATATAAGCAACACGAGGTATAACAAACAGCACAAAGGCTATTTTACATATCAATTCTATACAACTTGATATAAGCGGCTCTATCTTCCTATCCATACCCTGTAAGGCATTTCTTAGATTAAATAAAATTCCAAGTGCCCAGAAAAAAGGAGCAGCCATGGCTATATAGAGTTTAGCATTTGCTATCAACTCCTTATCATAAGAGCCTGATATAAATCTTATAAGCGGAATAGACAGGGTATATACGAATACTACGGAAATTATACTCCATATTGTGTTTATAATATTGGCATACTTTACTGCCGACTTTATCCTACTCTTATTGCCGGCTCCAAAGTTTTGTGATACAAAAGTCGTTAATGCAGTTGCGAGCGAGGACATAGGCATCATTAAAAAGAACATTATCCTTCTGCCTGTAGTCTGTGCAGCTATAATAGTTACTCCCATACCGTTGACCGCCGTCTGAAGTATTACTGTTCCTATAGACACTATAGATGACATAAATCCCATAGCAAAACCTTGTGTACTTAAATCTACATACACATAATAATTATACTTAAAATGTTTAAGCTTAGGTATAAGTATATCCGCTTTAATATACATATATACAATGCAAAGAAGTGCAGATATCGCCTGTGATATAACTGTAGCAATCGCAGCCCCTTTTATACCTGAATTGAACCTTGTAATAAATAAAATATCAAGACCTATATTTATAACGGAAGTAACAAGAAGTATAAGTAGAGGAGTAAGAGAATTTCCTATAGCTCTTAACATACTTGCCGACCAATTGTAAAAAAATGTAAGAAAGAAAAAAATCATTATAATATAAATATATGAATATGCCTCATCTATTATATTCTCGGGAATATGCACAAGCCTAAGAAGCCCATAAAGCCAAACTCCTCCGACAAGCATAACTGCTAAAGACAAAACACTGCCTATAACTATGCTTCCGGCTACAGCCTTCTTGATCTTCTCTATGTCACCTGCACCGAAATGTCTTGCTACCACTATGCCCATACCATTTGCTATACCTATAGCAAAACCCACAATAAGTTCATAAATAGCGGAAGTAGCCCCTATAGCAGCTAAAGAATTGAAACCCAAAAAATTACCTACAATAGTAGTATCCGCCGCATTATAAAACTGCTGTAAAGCATTGCTTATAAGAATAGGCAAGGCAAAGGTAAGCAAAGAACTTACAATAGGCGAACTCAACAAATCAATACTCTTCACTTTCTTCATACACTAAACCAACTTCCAAAAATCAAAACACACCATACTGCACATACCTGTTTAGTGCAAAGTGTTTACTACCAAAATATTACATAAACCACCTTGCTCACTACAAGGAACAGTTTCACGACTCTACACTACGCCGGCATCCACCTCTCGTAATCCTCATCCTCCATCGCCTCTACCGCTCCAAGCAAATACCCGTTCCCCACCTGAGAGAAGAAATCATGATTGCTGGTTCCCGTAGAGATCCCGTTCATCACTATCGGATCGACATCATCCGCAGAGTCAGGAAAAAGCGATTCAAAACCTAAGTTTTGCAAAGCCTTATTGGCATTATATCTTATAAAGACCTTAACCTTTTCACTCCAACCGAGCTTATCATATATCTCCTGAGTAAACTTACTTTCATTATTATAAAGCTCATACACTGTAGTATACACCCAGTTTTTAAGCTCGCTCTGTTCCTCTTTGGAAAGTTTATTAAAGCCTATTTGGAATTTATACCCTATATAAGTTCCATGTACGGACTCATCACGAAGAATAAGCTTTATTATCTCGGCTACATTTGCCAATTTATTATTACCCAGATACCAAAGCGGAGCATAAAAGCCCGAGTAGAAAAGGAAGGATTCAAGCATTACACTTGCAGCTTTTCTTTGCAAGGCGGTTCCGTTTATATATATATCATTTATCTTTTTTGCCTTCCATTGCAAAAGCTCGTTGGAATTGACCCAGGCAAAGATCTCATCTATTTCAGACTTGGTATTTAAGGTACTGAAAATAGATGAATAACTTTTTGCGTGTACCGACTCCATAAACTGTATATTATTGAGCACCGCTTCCTCATGCTTGGTAGTTACATCTTTCCTTATGGCTTCTATGCCGTTTTCCGATTGCAGGGTATCTAAAAGAGTCAGTCCTCCGAATACCTTGGCTACCATATCCTGCTCTGTAAGACTCAGTGTTCTCCAATCATCCAAATCGTTAGACAAAGGAATTCTTGTATCAAGCCAGAACTGCTCGGTAAGCTTTTCCCAAGTCATCTTATCTATCATATCCTCTATACTGTTCCAATTAATGGCTATATAATTATCCAAACCTTACCTCCAAGCTTATATAGAACAACTTTCACAGGCATTGCTGCCTATTTCATCATTATTTTCCGTAAATGTACGCACATAGTATATTGACTTTATACCCTTTTTCCATGCATAGTTTCTAAGTATATTAAGATCCCTTGTTGTAAGCTTTGAAGTTCTGCCCTTCTTCCACTCATACAAGCCCTCTTTAATATCGGATCTCATAAAAAGAGTCAGACTCATTCCCTGATCTATATGTTTTTGTGCTGCCGCATATACATCTATCATCTTGCGCATATCTATATCATAGGCTGACTTATAATACTGCATGGTATCATTGGACAGATAGGGAGCCGGATAATAGGTTTTACCGGTCTTTTTCTCCTGCCTTTCTTCTATCAGCGCTATAATCGGGTGCAGACTGGAACTTGTTTCATTGATATAGCTTATGGAGCCTGTAGGAGCTATGGCAAGCCTGTTTTGATGATACAGTCCGAATTCTTTTACGTTCTCTTTGAGCTCTTCCCAGTCCTTAATACTTGGTATATGCATATCAGCAAATAAATTTCTTACCTTGTCGGACTTTATATTAAAATCTTCTTTGATATAGGCATCAAAGTATTCACCTGTGGCGTACTTTGAATTCTCAAAATTATTAAAACTTAGGCTTCTTTCTTTAGCTATCTTATTACTTGCTTTTAATGAATAATAATTAAGCAGCCTAAAATACATATCGGTAAATTCTATAGACTCTTCATCACCGTATTCCATTGCATTAAGCGCAAAAAAGGTATGCAGCCCCATAGCCCCCAGTCCTATGGTATGGGCGATATCATTGCCGTGCTTTACAGTAGGCACAGCCTCTACATCGGAATGATCGGTTACAAAGGTAAGCGCCCTTACCGCAATCTCTACAGACTTTTCAAAATCCGGAGACTTCATCATATTTACTATGTTGGTAGAGCCAAGGTTACAGCTTATGTCGGTTCCGAGTTTCACATACTCCTGAGCATCATTAATTATAGAAGGAGTTTGCACCTGCATTATCTCGGAGCAAAGATTACTCATAATTATTTTACCCTCTACGGGGCTTAGGTTATTTACCGTATCTATATTAACTATATAAGGGTAGCCTGATTCCTGCTGCAGCTTGCTTATTTCATTTTCCAAGTCCCTTGCCCTTATCTTTGACTTCTTTATATTAGGATTGTTTACCAGATTGTCGTACTCCTTTGTAATGTCTACATAGGCAAAGGGCATATTGTACTCCCTTTCCACATAGTAAGGGCTGAAAAGGTACATAATATCATCGTTTTTTACAAGCTCATAAAACTTATCAGGTACGATAAGCCCCAAAGACAAGGTTTTAACTCTGATTTTTTCATCGGCATTTTCTTTTTTTGTAGAAAGAAATGATACTATATCCGGATGGAAAATATTAAGATACACCGCTCCGGCACCGTTTCTTTGTCCAAGTTGGTTGGAATAGCTGAAACTGTCCTCTAAAAGTTTCATTACCGGCACTATACCGCTTGAAGCATTTTCTATCTGCTTTATAGGATCGCCTGCCGCCCTTATATTGGAAAGGCATACTCCTACACCCCCGCCTATACGGGAAAGCTGCAAGGCGGAGTTGATTACTCTTCCTATGCTGTTCATATCGTCTGTAGCCTGAATTAAAAAGCAGGATACAAGCTCACCCCTTCTTTTTCTTCCGGCATTTAAGAAAGTCGGTGTTGCCGGCTGATATCTTTGTGATATAAGCTCCTCTGCCAAGGCAAATGCAAGCTCTTCATTTCCGTTTGCCAAGAATAAAGCGTTAAAAACTATTCTGTCCTCATATCTTTCAAGGTATCTTTCACCATCGTTGGTCTTCATGGCATACTGCTTGTAAAACTTAAATGCCGCCATAAAAGATTTGAATCTGAATTTCTTTTTATAAGTCTCCTGCATTAAATTCTTAACAAATTCTCTGTTGTACTTATCAAGAAATTCTTTTTCCAAATAATCATTCTCTATCAAATAATCAAGCTTCTCGTCCAAGGTATAGAAAAATACCGTATTGGGATTAACATGTTCCAAAAAAAAAGCCTTTACAGCTTCTTTATCTTTATGCAAAGGTATTTTCCCATCCTGTGGTCTGTTAAGTTCGTTATTAAGTTCAAAGTAGCTGACAAGCTGCTGTTTTAACACCGGTTTAGGGCTATCCAAGTTTCTCTACCTCATTTCTTACTATTTCCACATCCCTTTTCTCGCCTTGAAATTCAAAGCAGTGCAGCAAGGGAACTTCGTATTTTTTTACTATCTCTTTCGCACTTATGCAAAATAAATCATTAAAATTTCTATTACCGCTGCCTACCACACCTTTTAGAAAGCTTTTATTATCCTGCGTATTTATAAACTTTTCCACAAGCTCCAAGCTTCCCTCATGATTGTAGGTAGGCAATATCAAAATATAATTTTCTTTTATTGGATATATATCATCGTCACTGATTAAACGATGCGACTCCATCCCAAGTTTATCCACAAATTTTACCGTCTGACCGGTAAGGCTAATATATACTGCTTTCATAGTTCTATGCTTTATCTGCTATCTGCTGTAAAAGATCCGGTCTAAAACCTGAAAAAGGCTCAAATCCGTCTGCCGCTACTACAGGTAAAGACATAAATTTAAGCTCCTTTACCTCATTCTTAGCTTCCTTTGACACGGAAATATCCTTTACTTCAAAATCAACCCCCGCATCCTCTAAATATTTCTTTGTAAAATTGCATTGCATACAATCCGGCTTACTATATACTGTTACTTTCATTTTTATATCTTATTCTTACCCTTTCTATTCTTGCCTTGTCCATTTGCTCAACCCTTATCACTATACCGTGATAGTTTACCTGCTCCTTTACCTTGGGTATCCTGTCCAAAAGCTCAAGTACCAGC
>ERZ773099.2637-NODE-2637-length-12176-cov-86.029206_pt1 | contig 12176 bp, 11 predicted proteins | sample MGYA00511120_ERZ773099 | MGnify/ENA primary metagenome ERZ773099 (study PRJEB29015, sample SAMEA2738012) | human oral metagenome | biome: human oral; feature: human-associated habitat; material: dental | place: China | collected 2104 ... | reverse complement strand
CTAGCCATAAAAGATAAAATCCCTAGCCATAAAAGATAAAATCCCTAGCCAAATAGATAAAATCCCTAGCCAAATAGATAAAATCCCTAGCTAAATAAAAACGGAAAAAATGCCCGTGCGCCCTTTGTTTTCAAGGCTTGAAAGCCTGTGGATAACTTTGCCACAAAACATATATAAAACTTGTTAAAAAAAACAACAACATTTTCGCGCGTGCGCGCGGAGCTGAAAAAACGAACATACGCGCTATTTCTTGTTGTTGTTGTCCTGCCAGTTTACGGCGGGACGATGGAGAAGGGGACGGCGTTCCCCTCAAACGGCACTTTTACGGCTGATTTCGGGGCTTTTTCGGGCATCCGACAGAGATTGAAAGCTGAGAAAGGGGAAATGACCGCCTAGAATCGCCTCTAAGCCCTCTAATTTCATCGACGCATATAAAGATATAGGCAGACGGTCTAAACGTGCTCTACGAGGCGCACAGGAAGCGAGAAGGGCAAGCGTGAAGAAAAGAAAACCCCGATGAAACCGAAAAGCGACGAAAAAGGCAGTAGAAGAACGGGAAAAACGGGGCAAAAATGCGGAAAAGCCGCGCCGTTGCTGGAAAGCGCGGACGGAATGACCGCCGCCCCCGAAAAACGACTAAAAACTAAATTAGTTTTATGTATAAATATATAAATTACTAAATTATATAAATTAGTATATAAAGTAAATAAACTAAATTATATAAATTAGTATAAGAAATAAAGTAGTTTTTACTATAAATTATATTTATGACGCAAAAATTCGCACCTTCAAAAACCCTTGAAAAATAAGGGTTTAGAGGACTTTTCGCGGAGTGCGGAGAAAATAAATGTGCGGCGCAATAAGTGACATTTATATATAAAATAGTGTATTATGCAAGTATATAAAAAGATAGAATATACATTTATATATAAATATAAGTTAGTAATTTATATAAATAAACTAAGATACTAAATTATATAAAATAGTGTTTACAGTAAATAAATAATTTAGTATAATATATAAAGAACTAAAAACAGCACATGAAAGGACAGGTGAAAAAATGCGTATTATCACGATTGCGAACCAGAAAGGCGGCGTTGCCAAAACAACGACCGCGCTAAACATGGCAAGCGGGCTAAAGAGGGAGGGGAAAAGCGTCCTCATTGTCGATCTGGACGCGCAAGGCGACCTTACCGACAGCGCAGGAGCGAAAGCCCGCGCAGACCTCACGCTTTCCGACGTTATCCAGCAGGACGGAAGCGGCGCAGATGTGAAGAAAACCATCGTACCGACGAGAAGCGGGCTTGACCTCATTCCCTCGACGCTGGAACTTGCCGCGCTGGAACAGAAAAGCTATACGCTTTCCCTCGCGCGTCTGCCCTATGATTTCATCGTCATAGACTGCCCGCCGAACATGGGAGGGAACACCCTCGCGGCGTTGCGTTCGTCCGATGAGCTTATCATACCGACGACCGCCGATTATTATGCCTATAAATCCGTGCTGGGAATATCAAAATCCGTGGAATACTTGCAGGAGGAGGAACACGCGAAAATCAAAATAGCGGGCGTACTGATAACGCGCCACAATGCGCGAACGGTCATAAGCCGCCAGCTTTTGGAGGACTTGAAAAACCTATCGACAAATATAGGCACTAAATTATATAATACAATCATTCGGGAAAGCGTCGCCGTGAAAGAAAGCCAGCTTGCCCGAGAGGATATTTTCACCTATGACGGCACGGCAAACGCCGCCGCAGATTATTCCGCTTTCGTGCGGGAATACCTCGCCAGCGCAAGCGGCAGAAAATAGGAGGAATGAGAATGCCAAAGAAGAAAATACAATCAGCGGCACAAGCGACCGCAGAAGCGACCGCGCCGCCGATGTCGGAGCAGGAACTTATAGAGAAGCTGGAAGCGGAAGGACAGACGAGATTAGATGTCAAGCCGCAGGGGAATCCAGCGGAAGAAGCGACAGCGAAAAAGCCGCCGCAAAAGAAGCCGAGAGCCGCGAAGAAGCCGACGAGGGCGACCAAGAAAGCGACCGAGGAAAAGACGGAAGCACATGCACCAGAAAAGAAGCCGCCAGAGCCGAAGAAGGAAGCACCTGCACCGCAGGAGAAACAGCCAGAAGGAGCGACCAAGAAGCAGGAAGCAAAAGAGCAGGAAGTAACAGAAGAACCTGCACAGCAGGAACAGCCCACGCAGGAGGAAAAAGCGGAGGAAGTCGCGACCGTTCGACCGTCTAAAATGGGACAGCCGAGGAAGTACGACGAGCAGACAAAGCACGTTTCCTTTTCCCTGCCCGTATCGGTTATAGAAAACCTAAAGATTATCAGTCACCTAAAAGGGACGAATCAAACGCAATTCATTCTTTCCCTTATTCAAAACGAAATGGAGAAAGAGAAAGATAGAATTGAAGCCTACAAGAAGTTAATCCGATAACACATAGAGGAGGATAAATAACATGGATTACATGAACGAGAACCAGCAGACGCAGGAGAACGCGCCGCAGGAAGTGAAGGAAGAAAAAAGCACTGCTTCACGTGAAACCGCGAAGGACGTTATCGCGCGTCTTTCCAAAAAGAAGAAGTCGGAGCGCACAGCGGAAGAAGAAATAGAACTGCTGGAAGCGAAGAAGAAAGTACACGCCGCCGCCGAGAGCGCGAAGATCGCGAAGCTAAAGAAGAAGCTGGAGGACGCGAAGCGCACGGCGATAATTAAGAACCTCGACGCGAATAACATCACGACGGAGAACGAAATAAAGGCGGTTCTCTCCATGCGGAATATCCTGCATGAAAGCAACATCACAACACCGCAGGTATTACGGCAGGTGATTGAAGCGGCGAAGCAAGCAAGACCCGACCTTTTCAGCGGGAGCGGTAACAACTAAGGCGAACGATAGAGAGCATGGGGACGGCGCGAGCGTCGTTCCCACTATTTCACGGCTTATTATCTTCCACACCATCGCATTTCAAAAAATGCCGCTCACGCGAATAACGGCAACGAGTTAGCCGTAAAACAAAACGTAAAACGCTTTTGTTTTACATTCCTATGAACTACGATATAACAAAGGATATAAGCGTAAAACACAAGGAGTAGCGAAAAATGGCAAATATAAATATACGAATCGACGATAAATTAGAGATAGAATTAAAGAAAAGAGCAAAGGAAAGCGGATATAAAACACTATCTGATTATATCCGCTCCATACTGAAAGAAAATCACCAAGAAGAACAGCTTTCGCGCGTAACAATCGAAGCGGAAATAGAGAAGCTGGAAGAAGCACAGAATCAATTTTTAGAAGTACAAACTAAATTGCTAAAACGATATATGTATGATTCAAAGTTTATGACTAGCTTATTCTATTATTTCATGATAGCGGCGGCGAATGAAGAAACAGCGCATGAAGCGTGGAAAAAGGCGAAATCTGAAATGGAAAAATGAAAGGAATGAAATGCTATGATGTCGTGTAACAGTGTCACCGCAGGACAGGCGGGAACGTATTTTGAACACGGCAAAGACTACTATACAAACAATATGACGAACTACGACCGATGGCACGGAAGCCTTGCTGAAAGTCGCGGCTTATCGGGCGAATGTTCAAAGGAGCAATTCGACGAGATTTTAGAGCATATTCAAGAGAGCGGACGAACGAAACGCGCAGGGCTTGACTGCACATTTTCCGCGCCTAAATCCGTGTCGCTTGCGATGGCGAAAGACGAGCAGACGCGAGAAGATATGATAAAGGCACATCAAGCCGCCGTTGCAAAGATCGCCGAGAAAATCGAAGTCGAATATCTACGGACGCGAAGCGAAGGACAGACGATATTTTCGCGGAATATGATAGCCGCCGAGTTCCTTCATACGATGGCGCGACCAACCAAAGAAAACGGTATGATTCCAGACCTCGACTTACATTCTCACCTTGTTATCTTAAATGACACATTCGCAGACGGGAAAAGCCTGTCATGCGACTATGGGAAAATAACGAAAGAGAGAATGATAAAACAGCTAGGGCTTGAATACCGTCAAGCGATGGCGCAGGAGCTACAAGCGAAAGGATATGAGCTTGAAATCACGGATAGCCGAAATGGATTCTACGAACTGAAAGGATTCGACCGAGAAACCATTTTAGAATACTCGTCGCGCCGTCGTGAAATGCTGGAACTTGCCGAAGAACACGGCATAAAGGATATGCAAAAGGCGAATCAATTCAGCCGCGAGAAAAAGGAAGTCGGCAAAGCGAATTTTGAGGAGGTATGTCAAGAAACAAAGAAATCCTTGTATGAATCGGGCAGAGTGAACATAGAGCGGAAGGAGAGCGCAGAAGATGGACGACAAAAGCCTAATGAAAATAGCAGAGAGCGAAGCGGGGAAAGAGATATTATTTCCAGCCGAGGACAATCCGACGTTACAAGTTTTGAGCGCATTGAACGGAGCGGAGAGCTTGCGAACTTTGCGGACAGACCTAGCTTGCAGGAGTTGCCCTCGTTCCATGTGGATGGTACGAGCACCAGACGGGATAATTTGCTACTGCCCGAAAGTCGCGTCAGTCGTTTGGCAAAGCTCCAATCCGAAAAAGTGCGAAGTCATTATATGCTCAGGGAGGCGACAAGAGAACGACTAGAGCAAATCGACAAGACGACGAGCGAAACCATAAAGAAACTAAGTGCGGAAAAGTATGCGTTTTCCCTGCCAGAAGCGCGGGCGCGTATCATGTCGGCGGGCGTGCTGGAAGGTATCACGGAGCACGAAGCAAAAGCGGCAATAGAACGCGCGGGACTTGTCAATTTAGGACGCATGGAGCGCGGCGGGAAAGATGTATATTTGACGACGGAGAAGAACATCGAAAAAGAGCGGGCGAACGTCGAACGAATGAAGGCAGGGAAAGGAGAAATAAAGAGCCATATTCTCACGATGGACGAGAGCCGCGCCGCGCTGGAACGCGCAGAAGCGCGGGCGCGGGTGCAGGGGCTTGAATCGGCATCGTTCAGCATCGCAGACGGGAGCGGCGAACAGGCGGCGGCAGTTCATCACGTTCTCACCTGTCAAGATAAATACGTCGCTGTGGACGGGCTTGCAGGAACGGGCAAAACCACCATGATGGAGCGTATGAAGTGGATCGCCGACGAGCAAGGCATAGAGATAAAGGGCGTTTGCTTCACGGGCAAGGCGGCGGACGGACTGCAAGCCGAAAGCGGCATAGAATCCCAGACCATACACGCTTTCTTGAACAAGCTGGAAGGGCGCGGCGGCGCAGACGCGCCGCAGGGCGAAATAAAGCAGGAATGGAACTTTGAGAACGTCCAAAAGGCAAGCGGGCGCGAGATATGGGCAGTCGATGAGGCGGGGCTTGTGGATATGAACCTTATGAACGAACTGCAAAAGGCGGCAGAAGCCCGAGGCGCACAGGTGCTATTATTGGGCGACCCCGACCAGCTACCGCCTGTTGGCGCAGGTGAACCCTTGCGCCAGATGGAGAAAGAAGGAATGGCGACCGCACACCTTACGGACATTCGGCGGCAGAAGGACACGGAGCTATTACGCGCCGTTCGCGAATCCGTCAAGGGCGACCACCTTATCACCTATGAAAAGCTCGACAAAGCGGGCAATTATCGCGAAGTCGTGAGCAAGACAGAGCGTCACGGAGAAATTCGGCAGGAGATGACCGCCGCGCCGATCGGCGAGTATCGAAAAAATTTGTTGCTTGTATCGACCAACGCCGACCGCAACGCATACAACAAGGAAATACGCGCCGAATATGTGAAGCGCGGCGAATTGGAGGAGGGGAAGAAATACGCCGTCACCGTGCGCGACGGCGACAAAGAGCGCACCGAAAGCCGCAACTTTGCCAAAGGCGACCGCATTATCTTCACCGCCAACGACAACAAGATAGGCGCGAAGAATGGGACGATGGCGCAGATAGAGCGAATCGACGGCGACCGAATCACGGCGACCACGGACGCAGGGAAGCGGATAGAGTGGGACATGAGCAAATATAACAGCGTAGACCATAGCTACGCCGTGACGAACTACAAGGCGCAGGGAATGACCGTTGATAAAGTCGTTGTAGACATGAACACAAAAGGGACGGCGCAAAGCAGAAATGCGCTTTATGTGGACATCAGCCGCGCACGTCGCGAAGCCGTTGTATATACGGACAATAAAGCGAAGCTGGAACGGCAGACAAGGCATTTCGCGCACAAAGTCACCAGCAAGGACTTTTCCCGCCGCATAGAAGCCATGCGGGCGCAAGGAGGCGTGAAAAACAATGACCGTTATCACGCGCCAGACGTTGACCGCCGCGCCGCGCTGGAAAAAGCCTTGAAGCAGATAAAAGAGCACACTTTAGAGCGTCCTGCCTCTATCGTCGCCAAGGAGAAAGCCGCAGAAGAACGCACCAAAAAGGCGGCGGCGGAACAGGCGAAAGCCGCAGCCAAAACCAAAGCCGCGCCGCAGCCGTCGCAGGAAGCCGAGATAGAAACGGTATATAGCAGATAATAGGAGGTAAAAATCATGGGATTTCTGGACGAGAGCAAGAAAAGCAACGAGGAAGCAAAAAAGAGCTACGACGACATGAAGGAAGTTTATGAGCGTTTGGGGCAGAAGGTTGACCGTTTGACCGTCGCTATTGAAAAAGTCGCCGCGCCGTCGTTCAAACAGACGATAGAGAGCCGCGACCGCCAGCTTTTGGAGGACGTAACCCGACAAATGCAGAACATCAGCGACGAACTGGAAAGCAAGACGGAGGGCTTGCGAATCGTCAACAAAAACCATAACAGACTAATTTATATAATTTTCGGCTTTTCCGTCGTGATGTCCCTGTTCTTCTTCTATTCGGCGTATGAAATGCGGGAGCAGGTCAAAGCGACAAACGAGAAGTACGACCTTATCACCTCGATTCTTTCGGGGGATTCGCATTATTGGTTTAACGGCGAAAACTATACCATCGGCAGAGAATCACCGACGGGCGAATATTTCCAGAAAGTCTATAACGACTATCAAGAAAAGAAACAACAACAGCAACAGCAGAAGCAAAACTAGATAATAACTGGATATAGCCCGAACGGGCGCACAGAAAAAGCCGTGATTTTCCGTCACGGCTTTTCTTTTGGCTACAGATTTTTGCCTATGTGCTACAGATTTTTGCCTTATCCCTACGGATTTTATCTATTCCCCCACCTATTTTATCTTTTCTCCCTACGGATTTTTGCTTTTCTGAAACCACGCAAAAAAGCCGTTTTCGCGTTCAGACGGTCGCGCATCCGCTCCCGATCTGGACGAGAAAGAGGCAAAAAGAGATATTCCCCTGCGGGGGGCAACCTGCCACAGCGGGCGACGAACCTGCCTAAAGGCAGAACCCTCGCCCTACAGCCGCGGCAGGTCTAAAAAATAGATATGCACTTTCGGCTTGTTTACTATGGTAAACGGTGCTATAATAGACATCTGGAAGGGTTTTTCTATCAAAGGAGGAAAGAAATTATGGCACTTATGAAAGGCGGCAACACCGCACCAGAGCAAATGCAGGACACGGCATACACGCCAGAACAGCAGAGAGAAATCAAGCTGGGTATGATTATGCTGAAAGCCCGTCGGGTATGGCGTATTTTCTGCCTCGTCATGTGCGGTATCGGCTTGTTGTTCTCCGTGTTCAACACTATCGCCCACGGGCAGAGCTTTATCGGCGGTATTCTGAGCGTGATTATCGGCTGGGCGCTTCTCTATGTGTTTGTCCTTTATGTTTTCCTCTATTTGCTTGCGGGGAAAACGATTCAATTCATTCTTTTTGTGCGTGACCTTGTGGGAGGGAATAAAGACACGCGCCTATAATGCGGTACGCGCCGCCTATCCGCGAGGTTAGGCGGCTTTTTTCTACACTGAGGAGGAAAGCGACAATGGGCTTTTTCGATTCCATCAAAAGCATTATCAACCTTGACTTGAACGCACCGAAGAAGGAGGAGGAAATACAGAACACCGAACGCCCCGAAGGGTTCGCCCTCGGCATCGGGACGAGCACGGGCGAACTTCACCAGCGCGGACACGCCGCAGGACTATGGGCGAATCAGTTCGTTTGGCTTGTCAATGACGACGCTTGCCAGAATATCGCCGTTTTCGGCGGTATCGGCGCGGGCAAGACGACGCGCGTTATCAACCCGATCTTATTTCAGTGCCTTGCTTATTCCGACGTTGGAGGGCTGATATTCGACATCAAGGGCGACTTTGTGGAGAGCGTTCAGAGCTTTGCAGAATGGCACGGGCGCGAGGTTCACAAAATCGGCGTAGGAGCCGACAGCGCAGGGACGAATCTCTTAAAGGGACTTACGCCAGAACAGGCGGCGGGCTTCCTGCAATCGACATTTTATCTCACAGGCGGCGCGACAAACGATAGCTTTTGGATTCAGTCGGCGACCGCGCTTATTCAGAACACTTTAGGCTTGCTGGAAGCCCTCGGCGACAAATACTATAACCTTGAAAAGCTGTATCAGTACATCTTTTTTGAAGATGTACGCAAGGCAATAGACATCATGCTTGACGATGTGAAACTGCCAGAGGGGACGCTTGCGGCGCGGAATCTTGCGAACTACAAGGGATATTATCAAAACGTGTTCATGAGCATGGATATAAAAATGCGTGAATCCATCAAAGGGACGCTTTCGACCGTTCTATCCCCCTTCCAGAATCCCGAACTTATCGACGCTTTCAGCGGGACAGATGGGGACTATGACCTTGCGCGGATTCTTTCGGGCGACATCGTATTAGTAGACCTGCCGCTTGCGAAATGGGCGACGGCTGGGAAAGTCGTCTATACGATGATAAAGCTACGCTTCTTCAATCTCCTGCAAGCGCGGCAGGTGGATAAATCCATGCCGCAGAACTATGTTTTTTTCATGTGCGACGAGTATCAAAACATCATCAGCGCAAGTAATCAAGGGCTGTCTGACCTCTCTTTTTGGGATAAATCCCGTTCGGCGCATTGTGTCGGTATCATCTCAACGCAGAGTATCAGCGCGTTCAAGGCGGCAATCGGAAACCCGCAGTTATCCGACACGGTACTTGCGAACTTTCGGCAGAAGATATTTTTCAAAACTGAGGACATGGAAACCTTGCGCTATATCAATAGCCTTGCGGGGCGCGTGGAAGTCGCACGGCAGAGCTACAACTATTCCAGCGGCGAGAGCCAGCAGAACACCGACTTTTTCAAGGCAAACCGCACCAGCAACACAAGCATAAATACGCAGATCGTTGAGCGGCAACTTGTAGACGCGAACCTCGTGCGGCAACTGACAGGAAACCTTGCGCTTGCGTTCCTCAACGTCGAGGGCGAGAGCGCGGACGATGTTCTTGTTATGTCGCCCCTCTACCCGAATAACCTTGAACAGCAGTTAGAGGGATAGAGGGCGCATACATGACGAAAATCACCATGAGCATACGGACAGAGCCAGAACTAAAGGCAAAGCTGGAACACATCACAAAAGGTTCTGGAATGAGCCTTTCCGACGCTATCAAATTGGCGTTATTCCGTTATGTGGACGACTACGAGAAGGAGCGCGGGCGAATCCCGCAGGAGGAAATCGACCGCCGCGCCGCCGAGCTTTTGAAGAAGTCTGAGAAAAGGAGGAAATAGCACATGGGCTTTCTGAAAAAATTCCAAGACGCAGGGAAGGAAGCGACCGTCAAGGCGTTCACGCTGGGCGAGGAAGCGGACGCGCTGGGGCGCAAGGCGGCAAAACTGGAACAGAAGAAGGACAAGACCAAGGAGGAGAGCGAACAAGTCAAGGAGCTGCGAAAGCAAGCCGAGCGCGTTCGCCAACAGCAGGAACAGGCGAAAGCCCTATCTCGTAATATGGGACTGGGCGAGAAGATATTGCGGTGCTACTTCACCTATAAGATGGCGTCGCTTGCCTGTCATACGCTTGTAGGGCTTGCGGGAGGATATGAGCGCAACGAGGCAATCGGACGCGCTGTAACAAGCAGTATCGACCGCGCGACCGACCGCTTGACGGACAATATCATCGACCGCACCAATAGCGAGGAGGGCGAGGAGCGCGACATAAACGAACGCCGCGCCCAAATGATAGAGCAAACCCTTGAATCCTTCCAGCACATGAGCGACCAAGCCGCCGAACAGGGACTTACAGAGCCAGACGCGCCCCTATTGCCCGAGGCAGACCGCGCACGGATTCAAGAACTTGCCGACATCAGCCGCGACACGGAAAACCCGCAACAAGCCGAGCTATACGCCAGCAAGGCGCAGGAGCTAGGGCTTGACTACGAGGAAGCCTTGACGGCGTTCAGACAGGACAACGACGCGCCCGAGATTGAGCGCGACCGCGAAACCGAACGGACGCAGGAGCGGACAGAGGAAGCCGAGAAGGAAAAAGAAATCGCCTCTTATGAGCTGGAAATGTGAATTTTGTTGTTGATGATTTCGTTTTTTGCCCCGTTTGCGTGCCGATCGGCGCGGATGCGCGACCAACGAACGCAAAAAAGCCGTGATTTTTTCATCACGGCTTTTTCTGTGCGCTCCTCCGAGGCGGCGCAAAATCGGCGAAAATGCCTATACTTTCCTATGCGCCGCCGAAAATGAAGGGCTTATAGGCGATTCTAGGCGGTCGAATTTTTCCGCAGCGGGCATTTTCCCACCGATTTTAGCCCCGCTTCCCTGCCTTGACATCTTCCAGCGTCAAGCCTAGCTGCTCCATGCGGCGCATGACGTGCGGCGAGGACGCACCGCCCCGACTCAAAAGCCGCACCTCAATATCACTCAACGGGACAAGCCCGCGCGGTTCACCCTCCGACATCGGCGGCGCGTCCTCCGTGTCGTCGTCGTCGAATACGGCATTAAGGACACGTTCGCGCACTTCGGCGCGGAGGCGGGCTTTTTCCTTCTTGTGCTCATCCTCTGCCTTTTTGATTGCTTCCCGTTCGTGCTCCCTGCCCGCCTCGTCCTTCTCAATGCAGGACATCAGCCAGCCGCCGAGATTGTTCTTTTTGTCGCGGTACTTGTACGCATAACGGATATTTGCGTCGAGATATTCCAGCGGATATTTCTGCACCAGCCGCCGCGCGGCGGCTTCTGTGATGTTCCAACGGTCGGGATTCATCAGCCGAGCGAGCATTTCCCGCTTGTCGGTCGTCGGGACATCATCGAGCGCGGCGACTTCCTCCGGCGGGACTGCCGCCCCGTCGTCGTCGTGCTTGCGCTCCATGTAGAAGGTAAACCCCGAAACCTTACGCCCTGTCTTGCATACGTCATACCATACATGATAAACCGTCTTTTCGTTGATTTCTTCTATCGGATTGTCTAAGACGTATTTCCGAAAGTTGTTCATCCGATCTTCGTATTTACCTTCTGGGACGTTGAGAAGAAAACGTATTTCAGACAGCGTGAACTTACGGTATATGTACGACTTTCCCCGCTTCAAATAGCCTTGATATTCAAGAAGTAGCTCCATGATTCGCCAGCCGTATTCCGACGAAAGCGGGAAAACGTGCTTGAGCGCATATCTTGTATACGATTGATTCAGAATATCCAAGATATAGGGCTTCATTTCATCATCGAACTTTATCAAAAGCCCTTGTTGCGGGAAATATTTCATACGCTGGTAGATGTGATAGAGCGAGAAACCGCCGTTTTCTTCCGAGATTTCAATGAATCCTTGAAAAGCCTTTTGAATGTGCCGCTTTAGGTTCGCAACGCCTCCCCTATTGCCCGAAAACAGGCTTTCAAGCTGGGACGGTGAAACCCATATATCATGAAATTCTACGTCGTGGATATTCCCATCGGTGGAAATGTTCGGCTTAATGCCCTGCAAGCCGAGCAGAAACAGGCGCATTTCTGAAAGGTTCATGTGCTTGCGTGCTTCTATCAGCGGATTCGCCTGCACGACTTCCTTTTCCAAGATACTGATTTCGTTCATTTCGTTCACCTCTGAAAAGAATAATACCAACAAAGCTAGTTTATGTCAATACTGCTAGCTTTGTTCACTACAGGGGGGATAAAACACCTAGCCAAATAAAAACGGGAAATGACCGTACACACTTTTTTTTCAAGGCTTATGAGAAATATTAAAATATAGCTAGCTAATAAAAAATATACTAGCCATAAAAGATAAAATCCCTAGCCATAAAAGATAAAATCCCTAGCCATAAAAGATAAAATCCCTAGCCAAATA
>ERZ773099.2636-NODE-2636-length-12179-cov-3.854833_pt1 | contig 12179 bp, 9 predicted proteins | sample MGYA00511120_ERZ773099 | MGnify/ENA primary metagenome ERZ773099 (study PRJEB29015, sample SAMEA2738012) | human oral metagenome | biome: human oral; feature: human-associated habitat; material: dental | place: China | collected 2104 ... | reverse complement strand
CTCCAGCTCAAGTCCCAGTCCCTTCGACTCCGTTTCAAGCCCAGGCTCCACTTCCCGCCACTCCAGCTCAAGTCCCAGTCCCTTCGACTCCGTTTCAAGCCCAGGCTCCACTTCCCGCCACTCCAGCTCAAGTCCCAGTCCCTTCGACTCCGTTTCAAGCCCAGGCTCCACTTCCGGCCACGGCGCCAACTCCGGCTCTTGCGCCGGTCCGCACTCAATCTCCCCCTGTCCCCCAATCTCCAGCAGCTCCTCGGGGACAGGGATCGCACCTCCCCAATGGCCAAGTACCCCCGGCCGTCAAGGGCACGATGATGCCTTCACTGAAGGATGCGAGTTCCTCGCGCCTCATCGTCCTCCTCCTCTCAGGCCTCGCCGCGCTTCTCGTCATCCTCGCGGCAACCAGTTTGATCGCCCTCCTCTGGGACTCCATTCCGAACTGGGTGAAGGTCTTGACTCTTGGACTCGTTGCGATCGCTATGACCGCATCGGGAGCTCTTTGGCACAAACGGGAAACGCACCCCAGCATTCCGCCGGCAACTCTGACGGGAATTGGCACCGGACTCGGTTATCTCACAGGAATTGGAGCGGCACTTCTCGAGGTTCTGCCACCAATCGGGGCATTCCTCGTGCTGCTCGTCTGGACGATCGCAACCACTGCTTTGGCAACCCTCAGCAAGATGCCCTTCACCCTGATCGCAACCGCGATCGGCGGTGTTTTGACCCTATCCCTCCTGTACTCGCATGCACTCGGGCACCCCTCCCAGGCGCTCCTCGTCGAGGGACTCATCCTCGCCTATTCCGCAGCTTGCCTCGTATCCTCGACGATCGCGTCCCGTCCACTCCACGGTGCTTTCAAGCGGTGGACCATTGCTTCTTCAGCGGCTGCCACCGTACCCGCGTTGCTCTTCGTTCCGGTCGAAGCCGCCTCCAAGCAGTCCTCCCTTGGCACATACATCATGAGCATCGCGTTGGCCGTCCTCGCCCTTGTAACCGTCGCCTTCCTCGTGCGCGAACCTGAACAGCGCGAATGGCAATGGGTATGGACCCTCGCCCCGCTCGTCGTCATCATCTCCTACCTGTCACTGACGAGCATTGCGGCAACTGAAGAAGAACGACTCTTCCTCTCCCTCGTTCATTTCCTTCTCTGCCTTGGTCTTATCGGCTTTGCCGCTACACCTAAACTCTCCGGCCCCGTCAAGGGGCTCGCCGAATACGCGCTGCTCGCCCCGCCGATCTTCTTTCCCCTCCTCGACGAGGTCGGTGTCGTGACCATCACGACCGGCTCCTACAAGACGCTAGTGGACTGCGCGGCCTGGTTCGTGATTCTTGCCTGCGCAGCACTTGCCACTCAACAGCGTTCTTCCTCTTTCCTCGTGATTCTCCCGATTGTCGCGCTCTATCGGAGCTTCGACTTTACGATGGAGACCTTCTCCGTAGTCTTCATCATCCTCACCCTGCTCATTGCGACGGTCCTCATCGACCGCGCCCTTAAAGCTCTCCCATGGCAGCGCGCCTTCGCCATGTGGCTCGGTATCTTCGGCCTCGTCTTCAGGGTCCCTTGGGAGATCGTGTCTCAGATCCCCAAACACAGCACCTACAGGAATACCCTCGAAGTCTCCGTCATCTTCTTTGTCTTCCTCGTGGTTGCTCTTCTCTTGATCCTCGGATTGGCGACCCCGAACATCGGTCCGGCCGATCTGTGGATGGGACGACGACTCATCTTCTCCTCCACAGCTGGAGACAGTGCTGCGACTTCACGCACCACGAGCTTCTCCCCAGCTTCTCCTGCGCCCATGTCGGCGGCTCCTGCCACAGGATTCGGGCAACCTCCAGGGCTGCCGAGACGCGAATCCGGGGGAGTTTTCGCTCCACTCAGCGTACTGATGACTCTGTTCTTCGTTTCGAGCGTGACATACATACTGCCTTTGATGCTTCTTAGTTCCGTCTGGAATTTCCTTTTCGGACTGCCCTCAGCATCCTCCACTCCGCTTGACCTCGTGGTTTCCCTCGGCATGCTGATTCTCGCGCTCGCCTTCGTCCTAGCGATGAAGTCCTACGCCACCCACTCGCTTTACGGGATCCTCATTCCCTTAGTCCTTGTCTCTGTCGTCTGGCAAGCATTCAATGTGATTCGAGCCCTCGACAATGCGCCGTGGGTCGCGACTCTCATGGTTCTGCTTGTTGGCGCTGCAGCCATCGTGTTGGGCTTCAGGTGGAAAGCACCGAATATGCGGCTCACTTCTCTGGTGATCGTCATCATTGCGGTCTTCAAACTCTCACTCATTGACACGGGCTTCAACGATTCGATTTCACGAGTCCTCTCCCTGCTCATTGCTGGCCTGATCTGTTTCGCCCTTTCCGTTCTCTATTCGAAGCTCAGCGCTAAGGCTCGGGCGAAAGAGACTCTCCCCTCGGAATATTTCGTCGCGCCAGGTTCTTAGGCCGTAGCGAGCGCTGCGATCCCACCAGGCGCGGTGAGAATCCCGGGCGCTGCGGGCATGCCAGGCGAAGCCGCAGTACCGGGCGCTGCGAGCATCCCGAATGCTGCGGCAGTAGTTGGCGCTGCAGTCCCTCTAGATGCAGCGAGTATCCCGGATGCTGCGGTAGTAGTTGGCTCTGCGGTATGCCGGGTGCTGCGGCAGTAGTTGACGCTGTGGTCCCACTAGGTGCAGCGCGCATGCCGAGTGCTGCAGCCGTACCAGGTGCAATGAATGCGCCCGCTCCCGTTCCTTCGTCCAAGACTGCGAATACGCCTTGGTCCACCTGCACCGGGCGCCACACCTGCACCGTGTCCTGTACCCCCTCCAAGCACCTTGAACACATCGGCACCCGTACTCGCCCCAGGTACTTCGAACACACCAGGAGCCACACCCGCGCAAGGTTCTACACCCACGCAAGGCGCACACCCACGCCCACACCAGCTTTCACGCCCACGCCGGATAATGCGAGCTCCCTCGAAGATCATGCGAACTCCCCCGGCGCGCCGATAGACGGTGAGGGTCGATAGGGTTGAGGGATGAAGTTCGCAACCTGGAACGTTAACTCGATCCGTACTCGCGTCGACCGTGTCATTGCCTTCCTCGAACGCTCCGAGGTCGATGTGCTCGCAATGCAGGAAATCAAGTGCACACCCGAACAGTTCCCGATTGAGCCCTTCACCGCCGCCGGGTACGAAGTCGCAATCCACGGCCTCAATCAGTGGAATGGCGTGGCCATTGCCTCGCGACTGCCGATCGTGAAAGTCCAGGATCATTTCGCAGATCAACCAGGATTCGGCGAACCCAAAGTCGTGGAAGCGCGCGCCCTCGGCGTCACACTTCGAGGCGAGAACGAAAAGGAAACCTGCATCTGGAGTCTGTACGTGCCCAATGGGCGCGAACTTGACCACCCGCACTACGCGTACAAGCTCGACTGGTTGCGCAAGCTTCGAAGCGACGCGCAATCCTGGCTCGCCGCCGACCCGAAAGCCCGCATCGCAATGGTGGGCGATTGGAACGTCGCCCCTTTCGACGAGGACGTCTGGGATATGAGCGCATTCGATGGAGCGACCCACGTCTCCGAACCCGAACGACAAGCCTTCTTCGCCTTCGCTGAAGACGGGTGGACTGAAGTGACTCGTGATCGCGTCACGAACTACACCTTCTGGGACTACCAGCGCCTGCGTTTCCCGAAGAACGAGGGAATGCGCATCGACTTCGTGTACGCCTCCCCCGCCCTCGCTCCCTCAGTTTCTGCCGCGCAGATCGACCGTAACGAACGCAAAGGCAAGGGAGCTTCCGATCACGTTCCTGTGATCATCACCCTCAAGGATTGACCGTGATTCAAAGGCTGTGACTGTTGAGGCAGCTCCAGGCCCAGGAAATGTGGCCCCGGTCCAGGAAATGCACCCCGCCCCTGGACATGCGCCCGCGCCACCATGGCTGAAGGTGTCGATGGTCTTCAGCGCCCCCGCCCCTGGATATGGGTCCGCACCCTTGGACATGCGCCCCACCCTCGTCGAATCATCGATCAGAACTCCGGTTCCCACGTCAAACATGCCTGCGCGCACGATCTTCACACAGGCCCTCGACCTCGGCCAGGCCCGGCCCAACCCAACCCAGGACATACGCCCCGTCCTCGTTCATGTACGAGGCTCGACGCGGGGCTCTTCCTTAGCGAAGGATGAGGGCGAGGAGCTCTTCGTTCATAGTGCTCCAATGCTCCTTATGCCAGGCACCGAATTTCTCTGTTCCGAGGAACGCGCAGGTCGCGCCATGCGTGCGGTCAACCCAGAGGAATGAGCCCGAGACTCCGAAATGCCCGACGGTGCCCGCGGGGAAGCTCGGCCCGGTCCAATGGGGGCTTTTGTTCCCTCTGATCTCGATGCCCAGTCCCCAGGGGCACGGAGCGTGACGCCCGTAACCGGGCACCACGCCGACGAGCTCCGGGAATTGAGGAGTCATGGCCTCTTGCGCGAGCTCGGGCGAGATCAGGGTCGGTTCCAGCATTTCGCGGCCGAGGATCAGCAAGTCTTCGACAGATGCCACGCCCGCCCACGCGGGTGAGCCCACGAGTTCGGCGGTCGTCATTCCCAGGGGTTCGAACACCGCTTCTTCGATCCAACGCTCGATCGGGGAACCGCTCGCCTCCTCGAGTACGTCTCCAAGAATCTCGAATCCCGCATTCGAATACACTCGGCGTTTAGCGACACTGAATTGGGGTTCGCGCGATTCGTAGGGCAGGCCCGAAGCGTGTGCGAGCAGATGTCGGATTGTCGATCCTTCCGGCCCAGCCGGATCATCGAGTGAGCATAATCCGCGTTCGACGGCGACCAGGGCCGACCATGCAGTGCACAGTTTCGTCACCGACGCCAAAGGGTAGCGCTTCGAAAGATCTCCCTGTTCATGAATGGTTTCGCCTCCCGCCCACAGGGCGAGTGCATGAGTGAAGGGAATGTCGATTGAGAGCGCCACGGTGGCTCCTTCCATGGGGGCATTGGCTCCATTCACGATAGCCGAGCGACCCGGCGAGTCCACGACAGGCGCCCCCGTGCCCGACGCTCCTGCTCGACAGATCCCGCACCCTTGTCCATCAGGCCCCCACGCTCGCCTGACCACGCACCCCCTGCCCGCCACGCTCCCCCTCACAAAAGGAGGGGATGACGACAAGTGGAGGGAATATAACCCCTCCACACGCCACCAAACCCTCCACTCACGATGAAGGAACGCGGAATGGGCCCAGCGAGGCGCGGGTGACGCGCCTGGCTGGGCCCATTCTGGCTGAGAGCTCTCCTACAGCCGTGTTTGAGCAGAACACTCCCTGTCGGCCTCGTTCAGCCCAGGCATTCCTCTTCAACCCCGCCCAGAGCAGCCTGCTCGGCAGCCTCGGCGGACTCGAAGACCTTCATGCACAGGCTATCGAGCTCGTCCGAAACATCGACGCGCACGGTCCTCCCATCCGCGATCTCCCCCGCGAGGAGCATCTTCGCGAGCCTGTCACCGATCTCTTTTTGGATGACTCGACGCAGCGGACGCGCGCCGTAAGCCGGGTCGTAGCCGATCCGGGTGAGCCAACCGCGTGCGGGTTCGGAAACGAGCAGCCCGATCCTGCGGTCTTCGAGACGACGAGCAAGGTCGGCGACCATGAGGTCGACGATCCCGGACAGATCATCCGCAGACAAGGGGTCGAACATGACTGTCTCATCGAGTCGGTTGAGGAACTCCGGTTTGAAGGAGCGGCGCACGGCCTCCATCACGGCCCCTCGCCTCTCTTCCTCGTTCATCGTCTGATCGGCGAGGAACTGGGAGCCGAGATTCGAAGTGAGGATGAGGATCGTGTTCCTGAAGTCCACGGTGCGCCCCTGCCCATCGGTCAGTCGCCCATCGTCGAGGACCTGGAGGAGCACATCGAAAACCTCGGGGTCCGCCTTTTCAACCTCGTCCAGGAGGATCGCACAGTACGGACGACGCCGAACGGCCTCCGTGAGTTGGCCGCCCTGCTCATAGCCGACGTATCCCGGAGGGGCGCCGACGAGGCGAGCGACCGAGTGCTTCTCGGAGTACTCGGACATGTCGATGCGGACCATGGCCCGCTCATCGTCGAAGAGGAACTCCGCGAGAGCCTTCGCCAGTTCCGTCTTACCGACGCCGGTCGGACCGAGGAAGAGGAAGGAACCGGTCGGACGATTCGGGTCGGCGATTCCGGCGCGCGAACGGCGCACAGCATCCGAAACGGCCTGAACCGCCTTCTTCTGGCCGATGAGTCGTTTCCCGATCTCCTCTTCCATGCGCAAGAGCTTGTCGGTCTCCGTTTGGAGGAGCTTACCCGTAGGGATCCCCGTCCAGGATTCGACGACCTCCGCGATCTCCGTCGGACCGACTTTCTCGGCGATCATCGGCTCAGCGGAATCCGTGTCAGCTTGTTCGGACGCGGCCTCGGCCTCGCTGATCTGGCGTTCAACTGCGGGGATCTCGCCGTTTTGGAGGCGCCCCGCCTCCTCCCAGCGGTTCTCACGGATCGCGAGTTCAAGCTGAGTGCGAAGCTCGTCAAGTTGGACGCGCAGCTCGCCGACGCGGTTGTGCCCGGCTTTTTCCGCCTCCCAACGGCCGGTGAGAGCCGTCAGGGTTTCCTGCTTGTCGGCAAGATCAGCGCGAAGCTTGTCGAGGCGCTCCTGCGTGGACTCGTCCTCGTGCTCGGGATCGGATTCTTCGAGGTAGGACTCTTCCATGCGCAGACGGTCGACCGCGCGGCGCAGCTCGTCGATCTCAACGGGGCTCGAATCGAGTTCCATGCGGAGCCTAGATGCTGCCTCGTCAATGAGGTCGATCGCTTTGTCGGGCAGTTGACGCCCGGTGATATAGCGGTCGGACAGGCTGGCGGCGGCGACGAGGGCGCCATCGGAGATCGTCACCTTGTGGTGGGCCTCGTACTTCGGGGCGATGCCGCGAAGGATCGCGACCGTGTCTTCAACGCTCGGTTCGCCCACGAAGACCTGCTGGAAGCGCCGCTCGAGGGCGGGGTCCTTCTCAATGTTCTCCCGGTACTCGTCGAGGGTCGTTGCGCCGACCATGCGGAGCTCTCCTCGGGCGAGCATCGGCTTGAGCATGTTCCCCGCATCCATCGCTCCCTCGGAGCCGGCGCCCGCGCCGACGACCGTGTGGAGTTCGTCAATAAAGGTGATGATCTGCCCGTCAGAGCGCTGGATCTCAGCGAGGACCGCCTTGAGGCGCTCTTCGAATTCGCCCCGGTACTTCGCGCCGGCAACCATTGCGGGCAGGTCGAGGGCGATGAGGATCTTGTCCCGGAGGGATTCAGGGACGTCGCCTGCGACGATGCGCTGCGCGAGGCCTTCCACAACTGCGGTCTTGCCGACGCCGGGCTCGCCAATGAGAACAGGGTTGTTCTTCGTGCGGCGGCTCAGGACCTGGACGACTCGGCGGATCTCCGCATCACGGCCGATCACGGGGTCGAGCTTGCCCTCGCGCGCCACCTCCGTCAGGTCGCGGCCGTACTTCTTGAGGGCCTCGAAGGACCCCTCGGGGTCGGCGGAGGTGATCGCTTCGGGGCGAAGACGTGCGAGGGCTTCGCTGAGCGCCTCCGGGGTTGCGCCTGCGCTTGAGAGGATCCTCCCGGCCTCGTCCTTCGAAGCGGCGAGGGCGATGAGGAGATGCTCTGTCGACACGTAGGCGTCCCCGCCTTTATCTGCAAGGCTGCGCGCCTGGTTCACGACATCAAGGAGAGCGCGTGCGGTCTGAGCTTGGGATGCGCTCGCTCCACTCGCCGAGGGGAGGGCGACGAGGGCGTTGCGGGTCCTCGCTCCGATTGCGCTTCGGTCTGCGCCGACGGCGTCAACGAGTGCGGTGGCGATGCCTTCCTTTTGTTCGAGGAGAGCTTCGAGCAGGTGAATTGGCATCACCTGGGGGTTACCTGCGGCTTGGGCGGATTGAAGCGCGGAGGCGATCGCCTCCTGCGCCTTCGTGGTGAATTCCTTGGTCATGTGTCCTCCTTCGACGCGTGGCGTCGGGATGTTCTTAGCGGCCGAGAAGTCCTCGATCACGCTCTGCACTTCTCAACGCCCCCATAGTTGAGTCTATTCCACTCAACTTTGTGGCTCGTGTCTAGGGACCTTGTACCGGACCTCGCGACATCGTATCGAAAAGGCTCGTACCACACCGCCACGGAGCAAAGGACCTTGAGCCGAAATCAGGTACGAGAAAGGCGGGGAAGCGAAAGAATCGCCACCCCGCCTCACCGATAGGAAAGACCTTCCCTCGGGGATCAAAACTCCCTCAAGGATCAGGACTCCGAGGAGTCTCGGCCCTCATCATCCGATTCGGGCACACCAAGATGCTCGTTCAGTTCATCGAAGAACTCAAGGGTCGTTCCCAAAGCACAGCGGCACTGGGTGTAAAGCTGCTGATCAGTCATGCCCATCTCAACATCGAGATTCAACTCGGCGAGAGACTCAAGTTCCCCATTGACCTCGCGGAGGGCGCATGTTGGCCATAGATGGGTACGATGCCATTCCTCAATCCGGAACATGACCTCTTCGCGCTGGTCCTCACGCGGCGTTCCCTTCCAGAAACCCACGACGGACAAGACATCATGATGAGCGCCGACCATGCGGAAGTAGAAGTTGTGCCCGTTCCAGCGGCTCGCAATGTCCCCATCATCGTCAAGACTCCACTTCCACCCGAAAGAATCGAAGAGTAGGCCGAGGCGCTCAATGGTGACCGGGCGAACCGTGAAGTCGGTGAAGGTCGGGGCCTTGGGTTCCTCCTCAGAAGAAGCTGCTTCTCCCTCAGGGGCCTCGGGCTGCTGCTCCCCCACAGGGGCAGAGGAGTGCTCCGCGCCCATTGGGGCCTCGGGGTGTTGCTCCCCCACAGGGGCAGAGGAGTGCCCCGCGCCTATTGGGGCCTCGGGGTGTTGCTCCCCCACAGGGGCAGGGGAATGCTCCGCGCCCATTGGGGTCGCGGGCTGCTCGCGATGCTCATCGCCATCGCGTGAACGATCTCCTTCGCCAAAGCGATCGGAGAGCCAGGAGAAGATACCCATCAGAGTCCGAGCCTTTCGATCATTTTGTCAAAGAAATCTGTTGTCGTCGCGATCCCGCAATTGATCTGCTGCAAAAGCTGCGCGTCCGTCGCCCCGTACTCCCAGTGCACAGAGTTCTCCGCCTGAACGCGGATCTGACCGTCGTCTGTGATGCGGTATTCGCACTTGGGCCAGAACTTCCTCAGGTGCCAATCCATGAGGAAAGCACGAACCTCTTCCAAGCGATCAATCGAGATCTCGCGGTTCAAAACGCCGTAGACCTGGAAAACGTCCTTCTCGGGGCTGAGGAAGCGGAAGTAGAAGGTATGGAGATTCCACATTCCCCCCAGGTCTCCCTCGTTGTCGACAAACCAGCGCCAGCCTTGTGAGTCGAAGATTTTCTTCACGCGATCCTGCGTGATAGGGGTCGGATTCTGTTCCAGAACAGGATCCGACTGGGGTACGTCAACACCCGACACGTCGCTCATGAGCCCTCCGATCAGTTTTTCTAAGCATAGCGAGGCGGGCAGGTATTTCCGACCTGCCCAACCGGAGCAGAGCCTGAAGCTCCCACTCCGATCTCATCCTCAATAGCGTGCAAGTGCTGTCAGAATCACTTTCCTCTTCTGGTTCACCACGATGAGCCAGACGATACCTCCGACGGTGAGGAAGAGGCTGAGAACACCGACTCCCGTTCCCCAAGCGAAGCCAGAGAAGCCAGCGTTCATAATCGAATCCGCGTCAAGGCCCGAGAACGCCAGGAGATTGGAACTGCCCGATCCCACGCACTCGAGAACGTAATCACCCCGTTCGAGTTTCTGAGCAAAGAAGGCGTCATTTCCGACGAGCTCCATCCGATGCGTGCCGCCACTGCCCTCGAGTGAGCAGGAAGTGACATTGCCGGCCTGACTAACAACCATGAGCGCACCGGAGTCGTCAACTGTGACCGTGTCTCCAGAGGCGACGGGGCTCATCCGGTCCATCATCGAAGTGAAGTCAATCCCACCGAGGATCCCTCCAACGAAAGCCAAGGGCGCGACGATCACGGCGCTGAGGATCCCGAAGACAATCAGGAGGATCGGGCCCACGCGACTGGGAACCTTGAGCACAGGGGCACCCGCATTCGGGAAGTAGCCGTTCTGGTGCGGGGCGGGCGCAGTAGAGGGAAATTGCTGGCCATAGGAGGACCCCATTGCGCGCACGGCATCATCAGCGAGGAAGCGAAGGGGCAGGTCCGCACCCGACTGGGTTGCCTGGGAAGCGTTGTGTTCTGCGCCCTGATAGGTGCCGTGAGGCTGATGAGTACCATAAGAGGGACCTTGCTCGGCCGGGATCTGGCCGTACTGGGGCCATGGAGTCGATTCCTGCGATGGGGCTTGCGAAGGTGTTCCCTGTGAGTGTTCAGACGAGCGCTGTCCGTATCGAGGCTCGTCATTCATCTGTGATGCCATGGTTCCTCCACATCGTGTTCAGTATCTTCAGGTTATCGAATAGCAGTGCCCAAGACCGCAGGACTTTCCCCTACTCCCCCCTGATTCCCCTCAGGGCGAAGCCCCACGCCAGCAGGCGAAGCCCCACGCCAGCACCACGAGGCGCGTTTATCCCCGAATCGACGAAGGCGAGCAGCTTGCCCCCTTCGTCATCGCCGAGAGCGAGCCCACGTGGCGTGCAGGCTTGCTTGGATACGTGTCGCCCAAGGGAACGCGGGTGGTGTACGTGCTGGGCGGGCAGCACGAACGGTGCACGAGCCAGCTGAGCGAGCGCGGGTGAGACGGTCATGCCGAGGAGTTGCACGACAGCGACAACGATCCACCCGAGGGAGCGCGTTCGGTGAACGAGCCACTAGGAGCGCAGATCGCGCATGATCCGCCCACAGGAACGCAGAAGCTGTAGGAGCCTTGTTGCGAGCGAGCAGCTCGAGAGCACGAGGGGACCTCTCAGACTCCGAGCGTCCCGAGGCGCTCGGCGCGAAGCGCGCCAACTCCCGGCACCTCCAAGGGCTCCAGCTCGAGGCCCGTCGCACGCGAAATCAGCAGGTCCGCAAGCTCAGGATTACGCGCCAGGCAAGGGCCATGCATATAGGTCGCAATAATCGATCCTTGAACGACCCCGTCGTAGGCGACGGGCGCAGGCTCGCAGCCTTCGGGCGTGCCATTGCCCGTGCCCTTCACAACGCGACCAAGGGGCTTCGCCTCCGGGCCGAGAACGGTTCCTCCGCCGTGGTTTTCAAAACCCGTCAATGTCTCTGTCAGCCCCTCGAGCATCGGCTCACTCACGAGTTCACCGATAGAACGCGAACCTTGAGGGTCGGTCGTAATATCCAAGACCCCAAGGCCTGCGACGCGTTGATCGCGCGCATCTCGATACCAATGGCCCAAGACCTGCAAGGAAGCGCAGATCGCAAGCAGGGGGCACCCCGCATCGAGGGCACGCAAGAGGCCGGGGTCTTCGCGCAACTTCTGCGCTGCAAGAGACTGGGCGGTGTCCTCGCCACCCCCAAGAGCGTAGATATCAAGGCTTTCAGGGATCGCGTCGAGCAGGCCGACCTTGACGACTTCGGCTGCGATGCCGCGCCGACGCGCCCGCTCCTTGAGCACGATCGCATTGCCCGTATCTCCGTAGGTGCCGAGGACCTCGGGCATGAGGACCCCGATCCGCAGGGTGGATTCGCTCATCACTTCCTCGCCTCCCTGGCATCGAGGATCGTCTTGAAATCTCGCAGAGCCGTGTAGTTGAGGAGCATCTCGACTCGTCCGGGCTCGCATGCGGCAAGCGCCTCCATCGGTGTTTTCACGAAGCTCGTGTGGATGTTCGCATATTCGAGGCGCACCGCCAGGTCGGCGCCGCGTTCACCGCAAGCCACGACACGAATAGGCTCCCCGTCCTCGTCGCTCGTTCGGGCGAGGGCGCCAAAGTCGACATCCCAGAGCCAGGACAGGTCCTGTCCATCAGGGATCTGGCCATTGACCCCGATGACGACCTGCTTCACCTCCGGGTCGATCATCGTCATCGTTTCCTGCCAACCCGCGGGGTTCTTCGCCAGCATAATGCGAGCCTGGCGGCCATCGACCTCGTAAATGGAATACCGGCCCGCGACCTCGTGAACAGAGCAGATCGCATCGGCGGCGGCCTGCGGGGAGACTCCCAGGACCGCAGCGGCCGCGACC
>ERZ773099.2632-NODE-2632-length-12211-cov-9.226390_pt1 | contig 12211 bp, 4 predicted proteins | sample MGYA00511120_ERZ773099 | MGnify/ENA primary metagenome ERZ773099 (study PRJEB29015, sample SAMEA2738012) | human oral metagenome | biome: human oral; feature: human-associated habitat; material: dental | place: China | collected 2104 ... | reverse complement strand
TGGCGGAGAAGGTCAGCGAGAACAGGATGGCGTCCCGCTCCTCGCCCTGCGCGTTGTCCAGGTTCCGCACGAGCAGGCCATCACTCGCCTCCAGCGCCGCAGTGACGCGCTCCGAGCCGAGCTCCTTGCGCAGCAGCTCCTCAATGAGGTCGCACTGACGGGCGTTGAAGGTGATGACCCCCAGAGACGGCGCGCCCTCCGGGTGCGCCTCGAAGCGCCGGACCACCTCCTCGACGATCTGGCGCGCCTCGACCGGGTTCGTGCTGGGCCGCACTCCCGGGTGCGTGACGCGCACCTTGTCTCCGTAGTACGCCCCGCCCTCCACGCGCCGCAGGCAGATGCCGTAGCCGCCGGGGCCGTCGTCGGACCGGGCGGCCATGGCCAGCGGGCTCGGGAAGGACAGCAGGCGGCCGTCGTAGTAGTGCCGGTTGGAGAACGCGATCAGCGACTCCACCCGGCTGCGGTAGTGCCAGGTCAGGCGACGGCTCGGCACGCCGCCGCTCAGGCAGCGGTCCAGGATCGAGCCGCTCTCCCGGCGGTCCGCACCCTCCAGGTCCTCGCCGGACCTGGAGGCGCCCGGCACGGGAGCGGGCGGCATCTGCTTAGGGTCCCCGACGACGACCACCGACTGCCCCCGGCCCATGGCCCCCACGGCCCCGGCCACCGTGATCTGGGAGGCCTCGTCGAACACGACGATGTCGACGTAGCGGCGGTCGGCCGGGAAGAAGCGCGCGGCCGAGTCCGGGGAGACCAGGAGGCACGGTGTGATGGCCACCACGAGGTCCCAGTAGGAGTCGATCAGACCCCGCACGTTCAGCGTCCCCCTGCGGCGGTTGAGCTCGCGGCGCAGCTCCTCGGTGCGCGGACCGGCCTCCCCCAGAATCCGGTCGCGGCGGGAGAGGGCGACCCCGAGCAGCTCGGGGGTCAGGGCCTTGCGCAGCCTCCCCAGGGTGGCGCGGTAGTCCGTGAGCAGCTGGGCCTGTGCGGCCGGGTCGAAGGTGTCCAGCCCGGTCTCGCGGGCCCGGGCCCCGAAGGCGGAACGGGCCCGCTCGACCTCGTCCTTCTCTCCCTCGGCGTCGCGCACCTGGATGAGCTCCTGGCGCGCCCGGTAGTAGGAGAAGCCGTCCCGCGGGTCGTGCAGCCCCTCGCGGTAGCCGTCCAGCCGCGCCCGGATGGAGGCCAGCTCCCGGCGCAGCGCATCCGGGTCGGCGGCGGCCGCGTCGGGCGCGGGGGCCCGCAGCTCGAGCGCGCGCCGCAGATCCCGGTAGATCTCGGCGGGCTTCATGCTGTTGTCGTGGAGGTTGAGCAGCAGGTCCCCGATGCCCGCCTCCTCGCGCAGGCGGCGGGCGACGACGTCGAGCGTGGTGGCCTTCTCCGCCACGAACATGACGGTCCTCCCCTGCGCCAGGGCCCGGAAGATGAGGTTCGCGACGGTCTGGGACTTGCCGGTCCCGGGCGGCCCCTCGACCACGAGGCTGCGCCCCGCCGCGGCGTCGGCGACCACCCGCGCCTGGTCGGAGTCGGCGACCAGCGGCAGGCTCTCAACGACCTCGTCGATGTCCTCCGCCGGTTCGCCGTACGCACCGCCCGCCGGGCCCGCCGGATCCAGAAACGCCGCCGGGGCCCCGTTCGGGGCCTCCAGGAGGTGGCCGACCAGCGGGTTGGAGACGATGGTCCGCCAGTCCTTCTCCAGGTCCTGCCACATGCGGTAGGTGGAGTACCCGAACAGCCCCAGGTGAACGGTCCGCTCGACGGTGTCGCGACGGCCCGCTCCGCGCAGCCGGCGTCGCACCCTCTCCAGGGTGGCCCTGACGTCAATGCCGTGCTCGTCGTGCACCGGCTCGCGCAGATCGACCAGGTCGATGCCGGTACTCGCCTTGAAGCGGGTCAGCAGGGAGTGGTTGGGGGTCGAGGCCCCGGCCTCGTCCAGGATGATCCTGTAGGTCTTCTCGTCAGCCTGCTCCAGGTTGACGGGGATGAGGATGAGCGGCGAGCGCACCTGGACGCCGTCAATGCGCCACACGAGGGAGCCGATGGTCAGGTAGAGGTTGTTCGCCCCGGTCTCCGCCAGGGCCGTGCGGGCGGAGGCCGCCATGGCCCGCAGGCGCTGCGTGCACTCGTTGCCGGAGAGGTTGACGTAGGCCTCCTTCTTGGTCAGCAACTCGGCCCGCTCCTCGGCGCTCGCGGACGCACGGTTCGGGGCGCCGTACGGGTCCGGGCGCAGGGTCACGAAGATGCGGTCGTTGACGAGGTCCTCGAGCCGGCCGATGAGATCGGGCGGCACCCACAGCTTGACGGTGTCGCGCGCGGAGAGACTGATGAGGGGGTTGCGCCGAGTCAGGTCGAGCAGGCTCCGCTTCCACTCCTCGACGGCGGGCGGGGCGGGAAGGTCCTCGACGGCGGGCGGGGCGGGCTCCGGCGACTCCGAGGGCCCGACGGCGTCCGGGGCCGCGGCGGGCGACGCGGCAGCGGGCTCGTCGCCGAGGTGCTCGGGCTCGCCGTCGGACGGCTCCGGGCGCGCCGGCGCGACGACGTCGTCCTCATTGCGCTCCAGCAGGGGCTGCGGGGCCGCGCCACCGGGCCGGGCGGCGCCCACCGGGACGGCGAGGGTCAGGTCGGACAGCGCCTCCAGCGCCACGCCACGCGCTCGGCCGGGCAGCCCGTGGAGGACGGCGACCGCCGCGCCGACCGCCAGGCGGGAGTCGATCATGCCCATGACGCCGCGCCGGATGAGGTCGGCGGCCTCCTGCGGAGAGGCCGGCGCGCGCCCTTCCCGCCCGCGCCGCCGGTAGCCGACGAGGATGGTCTCGGGCGTGAGCAGAAGAACAGGGGCCGTCCCCAGCCGGTCCAGGACCCCGGCCAGCAGGACCGCGACGTCGAGGACGGTGCCGCTGCGCGAGTCCAGCAGCCCGGCGGCGGTGCGAACGAGGCTCGGGGCGGAGCGCCAGGGGCCGGCGTCCTCCATGACGATGCGGCGCCGGCGCAGGGCGGTGCACGTCGCCGCGGCGAGGGCGTCGGGGCCGGCGGCGCCGCCGTCGTCGTGCTTCGCAATGCCGAGCGCCTCGTCCGTCAGGGCCTCGACGGCGGCCTGACCGGGCTGGACGAAGGTCGCCAGCGCGGCGCCCGCCCAGCCCTCGCCACCGGCGAGCCGCCACTGCCGCGGCGGCAGCACGGCGAGCCCCACCAGCCTGCGCACGGACTGCGTGCCGTCGGCGGCGCGCAGCTCGACCCGCACGTGGGCGGAGCCGGGCTGACTCACCTGCAGCAGGTTCTCCCGGTCCAGCGCCAGGGCGCGGGTGCCGGTCAGCACCGGGCTGGACGTGTCCCAGGTCAGGTGCCAGGACTCGGCGACCTCGCGCCCGCCGTCGTCCTCAATGAGGGTGAGTGTCACCTCCAGGACCCCCGACGGCGGCTCCTGGCCGCCGCACGCCCCGGAGCTCAGGATCTTCCGCTGCTGGCCGTCGGCGGCGGACGCGTCCGGGCCGAAGGCGCCGCCGCCCGAGCCGGAGGCGTGCGCACCCGAGCCGGGCACGTGCTGCGGGAGGGACAGGCGGATCGAGACCGTGGGCGCCGCGCTCGCCACCGCGTGCGCGTAGCTGACCACGGGCACGCAGGCCACCTCGACGCCGACGGTGTCCAGCGGGGTGCGGCCGACGCCCTGGCCGCCGTCGATGGCGTCGACGAGCTCGCGGATCTCGGCCTGGCCGAACTCGGCGCCGATGAGCCCGAGGACCTCGCCGGCCGCGGCAAGGGCGGCCCGCGCCCCGGCGGCGTCGAAGTCTCCGCCGCGGACCAGCTCGTCGCGCAGGCGGCCGACCTCGCTCAGCCTGTCCCCCAGCCCCGGCGGCAGGTCCAGGAGGTAGCGCCCGTCGTCGCCGCGGGCGGTGAGGATGCGGATCTGGGTGGGCAGGTTGGCCAGGTCGGGGAACTCCGGGACCGGGCCGTCGCCGGTGAGAAGGGGGCGCAGCACCTCGGGTGTGCAGCGCTCGCCCAGAGCGGCGCGGAGGTAGCGCTCCAGGTGGGTCGGCAGGATGCGGAGGAATCCGCGCAGGACAAGATCGCGATTATTGAGCTTCATAAGGTTCAGGTATGGGATCTGCTGGGGCGGCCCTGCATCCTCGACGCTCCGGACCGGGGTCCGGGGCGCTGTCGGAGGACGGCCACGACCGGGCGGGATGTGGCCGACATGCGAAGGCTACAGCGTCCGTGCGGCATGTTTGCCGGGTCCGGCGGTGGAAGTGGTGAGAGGTCCATCAGTTCGTCTGGTTATTGGTAAGGTGGCGACCAATGTATCCCACGACCACCTTGTTGTAGCCGGGGGTGTCCGTCGCATCGTAGAGGTAGAGGCGGGGCGAGACCATCCCCGCCGCCGCGATGACGAAGTGCTTGTCCATGTAGACGCGCCCGCTGCGGTCGCGTCCGGGGACCTGCTCGGGCACCGGGAACATCCGCTCCCTGCGGTAGCGCGGCCGGTTCGCGACCGTCTCCGACTCGGTGGGCCGGTACCGGCCGCGCGAGACCGTGCGGAAGCCGTCCGGCGGCGCGCCGAGGTACTCGTGAAGGTTGCGAACCGTCACGCTCCCGTCCGCCCGGGCCCGCCCGTAGTCGTTGAGGGCGCGCAGAATGTCCCAGGTCTTCGCGATCCAGGACAGGTCGTTCTGATCGTCCAGGTCGAGGGCCCGGTCCCAGTCGCAGGTGAGCTCGACCCATGGCAGGGCCCTGGCGAGTTCCCCGTTGGCCGCCCAGGTCGCCAGCTCGGGCCAGTCCGAGGGCTGAGTGAGGTCGGTCTCCTCTCCGGGGGCGGCCCACGCCTCCTCGCCGCGGCCCGCGCGCGACAGGGCGGTGCGCAGGCGCTGGACCTCCTTCTCCGACCTCTCCGCCCGACTGAGGGCGCGGTCCTTGTCGTCCAGGGCGACCGCGTAGTCGAGGCCGAGCTCGTCACGCTCCTCGGTGCGCCGTTGCAGCTCCTCGCGCAGGGCGTCGTCGTCGTGCTCGCGCTTGCTGTCGCGCCGCTCCAGGAGGGTGACCGCGTCCCGGGCCTCCGCCAGCTCCGCCTTCGCGCCGTCCAGGGCCTCGTTGCGGGAGGCCAGGAGCGCCGTCAGCTCCTCCACCCGCGCGCGCAGCCCGGCGACGTCCGCGTCGGGCACCGGCGGCAGGGTCTCCACCGGGGTGACCTGGGACACCGCGCGCTGCTCCGGTGCGCGCAGGGCGATCGCGTCGAGACGCCTGCCCAGCAGCCGCAGGTAGCGCCGTGTGCGCCTGTCGGGCGGCCGGGCGTTGGTGAAGGCCCGGGAGCGGCGCCGGAGGACCCGGCCGGCGCGCTCGCGCAGGCGGTCGTCGGCCAGGGTCTCGGCGGTCAGGAAGCGGTGGCGGACGCCGTCGGCGGCGTCGTCGAACCGGGCGCCCGGGACGAAGGTGCGCAGCGACCCGCCGACGACGGCGTGCTCGGCGGAGACGGAGTCGTTGAAGGCCGCGGTGGCCTCCTCATCCAGCACGTAGGTCGCCGCCTGGCCGACCGTGCCCCTCGTAATGCCGCCGATGAATTCCGTCCACTGCTCCAGAGGCAGGCTCGGGGCCGTCCCGGCCACGAGGACGAGTCCGTGGTGGTCCTCCTCACCCAGCTCCTTGCGGAGCCTGGGGACGTCCCGCGGCCTGAGGACCTCGGGGCTGTTGGTGAGGTGGATGCCGTGGTCGTCGCAGTCCAGCCGGTCGAGCAGGCTCCGCACGAAGCGGGGCACTCCGGCGCTCCTGGGGCGCAGCGGGTCGTCCGGGGAGGCGGGCGAGTCGATCTCGACGCTGATGAGGCTGCGGTCCGCGAGCCGGGGCCCGCTGGCGGCCATGACCTGGCTGGTCCAGGTGTCCTCGCCGTCGCGCTCGATGACGACGAAGCCGAAGACCCGGTCCTCGGACTGCTCGCGGGAGTCCACCAGGAGGAGCTCCAGCTGCGGGTGCGGCCGGAGGTGCCCGCCCGGGGTCAGGGCGCCGAGGCCGTCGGGGCCGAGCTCCCTCCGGTGCTTCCTCTCCGCCCAGTCCACCATGACCCTGCGGACGGCCGGCGCCACCTGCTCGAAGGCCCCGCCGACGCTGAAGGTGCTGCGGTAGGCAAGCATGATCACTCCCTCGGTCCCGGGCGGGCCGCCCCGCCGCGTCACAGGCTATGCCCCGCGCAGTTGCGATGGGGCCGCCTGGCCCACCTGGTTGCGGTCGGGGCCGCCCCTTTCGCCGAGATCGGTCGTATTCCGCGTCGAGATCGGTCGAGTTCCGCACCGAGATCGGTTCAGTCCCGCGCCGAGATCGGTCGTATTCCGCATCGAGATCGGTCCGACGGACCGATCTCGATGTCTCTGGCCTGAGACCTGCGGGCAGCATGAAGGGCGAGGACCTCGTTGTCCTCGCCCTGTTCGGCGTGCGGGCTGGTTCCCGCGTGGCTCCGGCTGACAGCGCCCGGAGATCTGTCGGTGCTCGGCTCGGTGGCTCAGCGCTGCTCGCCCTGGGCCTGCTCGGCGGCGAGGGTGCGCTGGAGCTCGCGCTCGCGGGCCACGGCGGCGCGGATGGTGAGGTCGATGTCGAAGAACATGGGGTCTTCCTCTCGTGAGTGTTCCTGATCGGTTCCCGCCCCTTGCGGAACGAGAAGACGCACGTCCGACGGGGCTCCGTCGTCGTGCGTCTCAAGAAGACTAGCCACCGAGGAAGCGGGTTTCCATCCGCCCGGCGCTGTGAGGTTCGAGACGGACCACGGCCTCGCCCGATGGCCGTGGCCCTCGCGGTCGCAGGCCGGGCGCCGCTCCCGTCCCGCTCAGGGCGTGGCGGGCCCGGGTGAGCCGGGCGCGGCCACGCCGTCGTCCGCGTCCCCCTACGGCCGGAGCCGACTGGGCGGGAGCGCGAGCCGAGTAGCAGCGGGCGCCCACCCTTTGAGCCGGTCGTCTGGATGACTGGTACCAAGGCTCGAGCGGCGGTGCTGCGGCACAAGGAGACAGCCGCGCCGCGGGCACCCCGGACCGATCTCGGTGCGGAAGTGAACCGATCTCGAGCCGGAACCGGACCGATCTCGGCGCGGAAGTGAACCGATCTCGAGCCGGAACTGAACCGATCTCGGCGCGGAATACGACCGATCTCGGCGAAAGGGCGGGCTCACAGCGAGACGACGGTGCGGCCGGCGGCCAGCTCGCGGACCGCGCCGTCGGGGCCGATGAGCTCGCCGCCCACCCCGGCGGGCAGCTCGATCTCGTAGCGCACCGTCGCATCCGGCCCGCCCTGCCGGGCCCAGGACACCGCCACGCGCCCGAACGGCGTGTCGCGGTGGGAGCGGGCCCAGGAGACCGGGCCGCCGGTCAGCGGCGCCACGCGCACCCGGCGGAAGCCCGGCTCGGCCGCCTCGATGCCGCCCACGCGGCGGAACAGCCAGTCATCCACGCAGCCGAAGGCGTAGTGGTTGAAGCTCATCGCCCCCACCGTGCCGTCCGGGGCGACGGCCGTCCACGACTCCCAGATCGTCGTCGCCCCCCGGGCGACCTCGTAGAGCCAGGAGGGCGCGGTGTCCTGGGTCAGCACCGCCCAGGCCAGGTCCTCCCGGCCGGCGTCGACCAGGACGTCCAGCAGGAAGGGCACCGAGAGGAACCCGGTGTCCAGGTGCCGTCCGGCGGCCTCGACCAGCGCCGCGAGCCGGTCGGCCGCGGCCCGGCGCTGCTCGGCGTCGGGGATGAGGTCGAAGGCGAGGGCCAGGACGTAGACGCCCTGCAGGTCCGGCTCCATGGCGCCGTCGTCGCCGACGTACTCCGCCGCGAAGGCGCGGCGCACCGCCTCCCAGCGCTCGGCGTAGGAGTCGGCCTCCTCCTCCCGGCCCAGGGCCCGGGCGACCACCGCCATGGTCCGCAGGGCCTCGGCGTGGAAGGCCGAGCCGACGATCTCGCTGGTGAGCCGGGGCGCGACCATGACGGCGTCGAGCGAGCTGCTGGTCAGGGTCGAGGGCGCCAGCCAGTCCCCGAAGTGGAGGCGCGAGCTCCACAGCAGCCGCTGGCGGGCGGCCTCATCGTCGTCCAGCGCCTCCCAGCCGGCGGTCCGGTCTGTGCTCTCCCAGCTCTCCCATTCCCCAGGGTCCCCGCCAGGGTCCCCGCCGCGCAGCCGCGGGGGCAGCTCGGCGGCGGCCTGGCGGGCCTGCAACTCCACCCAGGCCCGCATGGCCGGGTAGCACGCCGACAGCGTGTCGGCGTCCCCGTAGCGCTCCCACAGCGCCAGCGGCACCCGGATGATCGCGTCCCCCCAGCCGGCCGCGGCCGTGATCCCGCCGATGCCGCCCTGTCCCTCCATAGCCTCCTGGCGCGGGGCGAAGGGCGAGATGATGACAATGCGCCCGTCGTCCTTCTGGTCGGCGCGCACGTTGCGCAGCCAGCGGGCCAGGAAGGTGTGGACCTCGGCGTTGTTGGTGGCCGCGGGCGCGAAGATCTGGATGTCCCCGGTCCAGCCCACGCGCTCGCGCTGGGGGCAGTCGGTGGGGATCGACAGGAAGTTGGCGCGCTGGGACCACACGGTGTTGGCGTGCAGCCGGGTCAGACGAGGATCGGAGCACTCCAGGTCCCCGGCGGGCTCCAGGTCCGAGCCGATGACGACGGCGGTGGCGGCGTCGTCGGCGAGCTCGCCCGGGTAGCCGGTCACCCGCGCGTAGCGGAAGCCGTGGAAGGTGAAGGCGGGCTCGAAGACCTCGGGGGAGCCGGACGTCCCCGTGCCGGCCAGGACCCACACGTCGCGCTGGTCCTTGTTGGGGCCCTGCACGTTGGAGAAGAAGGTGCCGTCGGCCGCCAGGTGCTCGGAGTGCTCCAGGACGATCTCGGTGCCGGCCGGCCCGACGGCGGACAGCCGCACCCGCCCGGCGATCACCTGGCCGAAGTCCAGCACGGTCTCACCCGCCGGGGTGGTCAGCACCCGGGCGACGGGCAGCTCCATGAGGCGGCGCACGGGCTCGCCGCGGAAGGGCTCCAGGGCGGTGGCCGGGTCGAGGTCGGCGGCGGGAATGATGCGGACCGGGTCCCAGCCGGCGTCGTCGAAGCCGGGGCGGTTCCAGCCCGCGACGGCGGCGGCGAGGCGGTCGTCGCGCCTCTCGCCGATCATGATGTCGCTGTAGCGGATGGGGCCGGCCTGGCTGGAGCGGGCGGAGGCGTCGGGTCCGTAGACGGCGCGGGTGCCGTCGGCGCGGGTGACGGACAGCTGCCACCAGCCGCGCAGGAGGGTGCCGTACTGGGCGGACTCGCCGGTGACGGTCATGCGCCCGGCGAACCAGCCGTCGCCCAGTCGCAGCCCCAGCGTGTGGCGGCTCTCGCCGGTTCCGCCCGCGCCACCCGGGCCGTCGGCTCCCGCCGGGCCACTTGGGCTGCCCGGGCCGGCCGGGTCGGCCAGGAGGCGGGTGACGTCGTGGGCCTCGAGCTCGGTGTAGGTGTGGTAGCTGGTCCAGCCCGGGGCCAGGACCGTGTCGCCCACCGGGACGCCGTCGATGGAGACGTCGATAACGCCCTGGGCGCTCACGTAGAGGCGAGCGCGGGTGATCGGCGCGGCGGAGGCCGAGGACGCCGGAGAGGCGCCCGGCCCCGTCGCCCGGTCCGCGTGGCCCAGGTCGAGGTCCTGGCGCACGAGCTTGACCGGGTGGAGGCGCTCGCCTGCGGGCGCGCGGTCCTGGGGGATGAAGAGGGTCTCGAAGTCGGCCGGCGGCTCGGGCTCCACCGGCGTCTGGGCGGGCTCCACCCAGGGGGAGACGACGTCGGCGGGGTCCAGGAGCGAGGTGGAGAAGGCCGAGACGGCCCACTGCGAGGGGGCTGCGGCTGGGTCGGGGCGGGCGGTGCCGCCAGAGTCGGCCGGGGCGCCATCCGGAGCGACCGCGTCGGGCCCGGTGATCTCGCCGGGCCCAGCGTCGTCGTCGGGCCCGGCAGCGGGGGCGCCGCCCGCCGTCCACACGCGCACGCGCCAGGTGTAGTCGGCGTCCGAGACCAGGGGCTCCCCCGCGTAGGGGACCCACGGGCTCATGGGAGGATCGTCCACATCCACGCGGCCGGTGGCCCAGACGGCCGGCTCGACGGGAGCCCCGGTGGCCGCGTCGAGGCGGCGGACCTCCACCTCGTAGGCGGTGGCGGGCTCGGTGCCGGGGACCTGCCAGGCGAGCACGGGCTCGCGCACGGCGACGCCGAGGGGCTCTCGCTGGTGGTCCACCGTGAGACGGGTCGGCGCCGGTGCGGGGGCGGCGGCGCGGGGTGCGGTGCTGGCGGGGGCGCTCATGGCGAACTCCTTCGTCCTCGAGGTCGGGCGGTGGTGACGGGCGGGCCGGTCCCGCGTCTCAGAACAGGTCGGTGGGGACGTCGAAGGCCTCGACGACGGCGCGCAGCTCGGCGTCGGTCACCCCCTCGCCCAAGCCGCCGGCCATCATGTCGCGGACCTCGTACATGGCGCCGGTCTCGGCGTACTCGACCTTGTCGACCGCGGCCAGCGGCGAGTCGTCGGAGCGCACCATAATGCCGTGCTTGGACCACAGGACGATGACGTGGTCGCGCAGGGCCCGCACACTGTTCTCCATGAGTTCCTGCGAGCCCGGCACCATGAAGTCGAGCACCTCGATGCCCGCGGGGATCTGGACGATGGTCTCGGGCTCCCAGCGCAGGATGCGGCGGTTGAACGCCTTCGTGCTGCGCAGGTCCCTCACGTGGGAGAGTTGGACCAGGTACGGGGGCTGGGCGTGGATGACGGCCTGGAACCCCGCGCCGCGCCGCTCCACCTGGTCGTTGTGCACGGCCAGGTGGGAGTTGAACTCGCTGGTGGGGCGCTCGTAGGCCCGCTGCGGGTGGGTGTACCAGGTGCCGGTGGCCCCGCCGTCGTCGACGATGAAGGCCGAGACGTTCGCCTCGGGCGAGGCGGCGACGTCGCGCAGGCGGCAGCCCGAGCCGGTCACCAGGACGGTGCGGCCGGCCAGCGCAGGGGCGGGCAGCGGCAGCTCGGTGCCGGGGCGGGCCTGAGGGAAGCGGTCGGCGAGGCCGAGCTCGTCGGCGCCGGCGGCGACGGACACGGAGATGTTGCCGGCGCCGGCCTCGACGGCGCTCATGTGGTCCAGGCGGCGTCCGGCGGCGCCCATCTGGGCGAGGACGTCACTGAGGGCGGGAGTGGTGGACATGAAGCTCCTTTTCGGTTCCGGTGGCGGGTGTTTGAGGGTCTGGCTGAGGTTCGCGGGAGGTCATCGTGCGCGCGCCAGGCGGGCGGCGAAGCGGTCGAGCGACCGGGCGGTCAGGGGGCTGCCGACGGCGTTGAGGTGGCCGTGCGGGACACCCGCGCAGGTGACGCACTCGACGTCGGCGCCGGCCGCCGCCAGCCGGCGGGCGAAGGCCTCTCCGGAGGCGCGCAGGTCGTCGTTCTCGCAGTTCTCGATGTAGGTCGGCGGGTAGCCGGCCAGGTCGGCGGCCTCGCCCGGGAAGGCATGGGCGGGCACGTCCCGGACCGGTCCTCCGAGCAGGTTGGCGTTCAGGGCGGCCATGACGTCGGCGGGGAAGCGCAGGACCTGCGGCATCTCCTCCAGGCGGTCGGCCAGCTCTTCCGAGGGGGCGGGCCAGTGCTCGGCGTGGAGGACGGGGTAGGCGAGCAGCGCCTGCCAGGGGGCGGCGCCGTCGTCTCGTCCGCGCAGGGCGACGCCGGCCGCGAGGCACCCGCCCGCACTGGCTCCACCGACGGCCAGACGTGCGGGGTCGACGCCGAGCCCCGCGGCGTGGGCGGACGTCCAGCGGAAGGCGGCGCAGGCGTCGTCGTGCGGCACGGGGTGGTGGGTGGCCCCGTCATTGCACAGCCGGTAGAAGACCGAGACGACGGTCGCCCCGGTGCGGGTGACGATGCCGCGGGCGACGGCGTCGGCCTCGGGCATGTCCAGGTCGCCGGCCACGAAGGCGCCGCCGTGGTACCACACCAGGCCGGCGCGCCGGCCGTCGTCGTCGGCGGGGGAGGGGACCGGTGCGATCCAACCCGGCTCGGGGCGGTAGATCCGCAGGGGGACCGGCCCGTGAGGCCCCTCGATCAGGCGCTCCTCGACGGTCGAGTGGGTTTCCTCCGGGTCTCCGAAGGGAGCCGACCAGGCGTCCATGGCCCTCGTGACCTCCAGGGCCGCCGCTGCCCCGCCGTCGGAGGGCGCGCCCGTCTCGGCCCGGCCGGGAGTCTCCCGCGCCGTTGCGCCCGCGGCTGCCATCGCCATGGC
>ERZ773099.2630-NODE-2630-length-12221-cov-15.510850_pt1 | contig 12221 bp, 17 predicted proteins | sample MGYA00511120_ERZ773099 | MGnify/ENA primary metagenome ERZ773099 (study PRJEB29015, sample SAMEA2738012) | human oral metagenome | biome: human oral; feature: human-associated habitat; material: dental | place: China | collected 2104 ... | reverse complement strand
GAGTGGAGGGCCCTTACGGGCAGGGACCGGACGATGTGGGCGAGGGGCTACTACGTGAGCACCGTCGGCCTTAACGAGTCGGTCATCAGGAGGTACATCCAGCGGCAGTCTGACGGGAGCCGTATAGAGTAGCGGGAATGCCCCCGACGGGGGCCTGACGGTAACGGCCACCGGCCCGTCGCGGCAATGCCGCTGTTGTAATGAGCCCCTATGGGGCGTTACTAAAGCCCCCGGCTACGCCGGGGGATCTTTACTATCGGAATCCTTTGAGTTGTACGTAGTAACTATGTACTCCTGAGCACCATTTACGTTGATACCGCACCAATACACTAAATCCGCGCTGCCGTCTGTAAGTCTGAGTGCGATGGAATCGGTGCCGTTGCAACGAGGTCCAGATGCCTCGATCTGATCGAGGACCTTATTCACTGAGTCAGTCATTTCTTTTATGGAGCCTGCATCTCTTGTTGACTTGTCAGACTGATGCTGAGGATCTTGATTTTCGTACTTTATGCTATTGTAGATTTGGTACTTTGGTCCTGTACCCGGAACATTTTGTATCAGGAATACAGTGTTCGCTTCTGCACGAGGCTCTGATTGGCGAATTATCGTTGGACCTCCATTCCAATGTGCGTGAGTAGCCGACCCGATGTAGAGGTATCCAAAAACAGCTATAAGAATGACTATCAAGAAGATAATTAGTTTTCTTCCGTCGATGGTGATCATGCCTGCTTTCCTTTCCTCCCGAGATTCACCACGTTCTTAAACCGAAAATCTAGAGCGCGGAAAGCATCTTCTTGGAGCAACGTCCATACAGGTCAATCCAATATTGGGCCGTATCGGTATTCCAAGACCCTTTGCTGTTGTTCATGTCGTTTACTCGTTCGGTCATCTCGAGTTCCTGCTGCATGAGGTCGCTGTAATCCGAGATCATTTCAGCCTGATCTGATGCACTAGCTGACTTGTATTTCTTCATGAATTCGACGTACCGATCAACGAAGGCCTCATATTCCTCCCCAAATGCCTTAACGTCTGGATCGACCTTGTCGATATCGTATAGCTTCCCGTCCTTGTTAGGTTTTGTGTTGTTTTGCTTGGGGCTCTGCGGCGTACTATTTTGCGTGTTGGTTTGGGTGCTCGTAGGTGGATTGGCAGGTTTACTTGTGGGTGCACTTGTGGTATTAGAAGACAGCGTGTTTTGTGAGGTTGTTTGAGATGGGGTGTTAGTGGAGCTTCCCCCATAAAGATCGCTCAGCTTAGATGGGCGATTGCCACAGCCGGTGAGCGAACATAGCAGGGTGACTGTTGCAAGTGTTGCGATGAGTCTCTTCTCCACGTTATTCTCCTTATAAGATTTGAGCCATCTTTTAAACGCATATCTATTATCTGAAAAATAAAATGAGAGAGAGAGAGAGAGCTATTTCTATGAGCGGTTTGAATTCCTAGGTAAATGGAAAGACTACGTAGAATATCTACTATATTAACACCTTATATTCATTTCTGACAAAGGTGTTTGATAGATGAGTCTAGATCTGCGATACAAATTGCAGCTGAAAACTGCGAGGAGCTAAAGGATCTTGTCGTGCGAACCGGTTCGAACGAGAACCAATACAAGCTCATCGTAGTCGACGCGGTACGTTAGCAGCCAGTTCCGCTCTATGTGAAGCTCTCTGTAGCCTAACCAGTTTCCCTTGAGCTCGTGATCGCGTAGTCTCCGCAGCTCGTCTCTGCTATCTTTGAAGATGGCGCTGACGGCAGACCTCAACTTGTCTAAGGGAAAGTGCTTCTTCTTGAGGCGCTTCACATCACGTTCGAACTGCGGAAGAACCCTGATGCTCTTAAGCATCGAGGTAGTCCATCATGTCGTCAACCGTGGCGAATGTGTGCCCCTCTCCCATACGATCCTCGCGCCTGGCATTAATGTCCTCTGGGCTTTCTGCGGTCGGTTTAAAGGGCATGCCATGGTCCACGACAGACTGACGCAGAAACATGTTGACAGCGGTGGTGAGGTCAAGCCCCATGCTCTCATACAGTCTGCGTGCCTGCTCCTTGAGCGCGCTGTCAGTGCGGATGCTCAGGCGTGCCTCTGACATATCGACCCCCTCGTTTTGCGGTCTATCTGCCCTCACGGAGGGACAGATCAAGATCAAAGTACTCTTGGTATACCCAGCGGGAATATATAATACACCCATTGGGTGTACACATCTATGCCGTGATGTCGCATGACGTTAGGCCCATGATCGGGCATACATGTCTGTTACTATGGCCGGGCACTCTGGGCACGGATACCATTTCTATATCAGATCGCGCTTTAATCTCGACGCATGGCATGAAAAGCAGAGCTTCTTGGTGCATGCTTGTCTTGCTTGGGGAATTGGGTTTCTACTGCGGATGGTTCTGAAGGGATGTCACGACTTCCTGCCTTCGTCCTGCGTGGTGAGCGGCGCTGTGAGAACCGCTGCTTTGGGGCAGGGTCCCAACGGCCAGAGTGCGTCTCTCCGTCATATCAAGCTCCAAAATGCGTCTTTTCGTAAAATGCGCTTTTCCTCACCTGGGCAAACGTCGAGCTACCTCACGGAAAAGCGCATTCTGCATAGACACCCTCACGGAAAAGCGCATTCTGCCCTGCCGTCTCACGGAAAGGCGCAGTCTGCAGCCCGCAGGTTGGCCAGAGTGCGTCTTTCCGTGAGGTCAGACTCCAAACCGAGATCTGCGGGCCCTGGCGCAACCCGCCCCGCAGCCTGGCGGGCGGTTTCCCGAGCGCATTTGCCCAGTTGAGCCACTTTTGATAGTGCCCCGCAGCCTGGCGGGCGGTTGCCCCACACCTCCTGGACGCCGCGACGTGACGGAAAAACGCAGTCTGCACCCCATGCTGTACGGAAAAACGCACTCTGTATGAAACTCTCACGGTAAGGCGCACTTTGGGGTCTTCAGAACCGCCAGAATGCGCTTTTGCGTAAGGGGGCTGGGCCAGAATGCGCCTTTGCGTGAGGTGACGTCGCGTTTGCCCAGGTAAGGAAAAGCGCACTCTACGGAAAGGCGCATTCTGCAATCCGTGCCGTACGGAAAAGTGCATTCTGCGTAGACACCCTCACGGAAAGGCGCATTCTGGGCCGCCGCCTTACCCACTCCGGACCGCCGCCTTACCAAAAGACATGCTCTGCCCGTAGGCATGCCACGCATCAGGCGACGGGCCATAGCACCCCGCTTCTCAGCAACAGTTGCCTGTCGCCACAGCATGGCCTGTCATGCATAGAGCGCACAGAGGAGGCCCGCCAGGACGTTCGCTGCAGCATGGATGCACCAGCTCGGGAGTATCGACCCGCCCGCTTTCCTCTCGTTGATATAGCCCATTACATATCCGATGGAAGCTGTGAGAATAACAAGCACGGCCGCTGCCTGTGGCCCTGCCGCTCTAAAAAATGCAATCCCATGGATGAGACCGAAGAGAAGCGATTGCGTTATGTTTCCGATCGTGAAACCGAACTTGCCTACAAGCCTCTTCAGCAGAAATCCTCTGAAAAGCAGCTCCTCGGAAAGGGAGGTGCGCACAACCGCGTACGAAAGGATGGCGGGCACTGCAGAGGCGCCTTGGCCAGCAAACGCAGATACAGCCGTCGCGACGTTGTCGAGAAGATGCAGGGCAAATAGGGACGCTGCGGCGAATGCGACAAAGGTCATGGCGACCAGCAGCCATAGCCTCCACTTGTTTTTCGTCGACACGCCCTTGAGACCCATATAGGTGAGGAAAGACCCCTCGCCTCTGGCCGAGACAGCCCACCAGACAAAGGGAACCAGGGAAAAGATGAGGACCTGGAGGATACCAGCTGCCAGTTCGCTTGCGAATGCCACGACGTGCATCCTTTCGTCAGGGTAATGCGCTCTGCATGCGCGCGTTGCGATTGTATCGCAGGGGGCTATCGCGGGTCGATGTCAGCGGATGGAGCATATCGTCACACTCGGACAATCGAATGACGATAAGATAATCGAGAAGATACATCCGTTGTGTCTGTTTGCACCGATTCTGGAGGTAGGAATGGCAAGAAGTGCCCAGCAGATCGAGGAGTCCCGGGCAAAGATGCAGCGACTTGGGCGGAGGCTCAGCATGTTGTTCACCGGGCTTGTCGGACTAAGCTTCGTTTGTGCGGTCGTCGCTACGATAGTCGCGGTCATGCGGATCTTGAGCGGCGCTTCGTTCGACTCCTCCGGCATCGTCCCAATAATCGCCGCGCCCATGCATCTTGTCATCTGGGGAGCCGGGGCGCTGACGCTGCGAGGCATATGCAAGGACATGGCTCGGGGTGACTCGCCCTTCACAACAGCGCATGCACGCAGGATCAGCCTGTTTGGCGGGCTATTGGTAGCGGTTGCGACAATCGAGCTCGTCGCTTCTCCGGGGTTCATAGCGCTTACCGTAGGACGGTTTGTGTTCATCAGCTCGACGCAGAGCATACTTGAGGATCTTGCCCTGCCGGTAGACGTGGGCGCGATCCTCGGAGCCGTCAGCTGTTTCTCCATCGCTGCCATATGGCGCTATGGGGCTTTGCTACAAGAGCAGGCGGAAGACCTGGTATAGGGGCGAACATGGACTATCTTATCATTGAGCTTGAGAGCCTCCTGCTGAAGCGGGGCAAGACGAGCGCGGATATCATCCGGGCCACGGGGCACACTCCGGCCAACGTCTCGAAGATCAGGAATGGAAAGATAAAGGCTATCAGGTTGAGGACGCTGTTGGATATCTGCGTGGAACTGGACTGTCAGCCGGGAGATCTGATCAGGCGCGTAAGTGAGCGGGAACTTGAGGAGCTTGCGGCCCGACGTGTCAAGAGCGTGGCGAACCGCACACGCACTGATGGCGCAGGGGCTCCTCTCGAGCCGACCAGAGTCTACGTGGTGGATCTTCAGGACGAGTAACACTCTCTCCATCTGCTCACCGTGCGTTTGCTGGTTGCGCAAGGTGCACTGTCGTTGTTGACGTCACCTTTGATATATCATTTTTAAATATGATTATCTAGAAAAGATAAGTCATCTGATTTAGAATACGTATGTCAAGCGACGAGGCAGACGGACGGTGGAGGAGGGAGAATGGGTGCAAGCTTGGGCGAAGATGTCGTGCAGCTGCATGACGTCTCTAAGCGCTTCGGAAAGTTCGAAGCCGTCAAATCGGTAAGCTGGAGCTTAGGGTGCGGTGGGGTGTACGGACTTATCGGCGAGAATGGCGCTGGGAAAAGCACATTGATCCGCATGATCTGTGGTCTGACAAGACCGACGGCAGGCAGGATCTCCCTCTTCGGAAAGACGAATCAGAAGGACATCCGCCATGTACGCTCGTGCATTGGCTACGTGCCTGACGCCAGCGCCTCGTATCCCGACCTCAGCGCTCGTGACAACCTGACGGTGCGTTGCATAGAGTGGGGCTTTCCCCAGGAGGGGGCTATCGACAGTATCTTGCGGCTCGTCGGACTGGAGGGTGTGGGGAGAAAACGCGCCCGGAGCTTCTCGATGGGCATGAGGCGCCGCTTGGATCTTGGCATCGCGTTTCTAGGGGATCCGAAGCTTCTGATTCTCGACGAGCCGACGAACGGGCTTGATCCCATGGGCATCGTCGAGGTGAGAAAGCTGATCTTACGCTTGAAAGAACGTGGGGGAAAGACCATCCTGATATCCAGTCACAACCTCGGGGAGCTGTGCAAGGTGGCGACCCATTTTGCCTTCATGGGACATGGCCGGTTGCTGCGCGTCATGACTGCAGCGGAGCTGGACGTATGCTGCCGAGGGCGCTTGGCGGTACGTGTGGATGAGCCGAATCGCGCCGCCGCCGTCTTGAGGGGGCGTATGCCGTCGCTGTCCATCGCGCGTTCTTCGGACGGTTTGCTCCATCTTGAGGGCTGTCAAGGGGAGCCTGGGGATGTGACAGGCCTTCTGAGCGCCAGCGGCGTCAAGGTGGGCGAGGTATTCTTCGAGCGTCGGGAGCTCGAGGATGTCTATTCGGCACTGATTGCCGGTGAGGATGGTATCCGGTGACGCTCCGCATTCCCGCCCTGCTGCTTTGTGAGTTGAAACGCTTGCCGCACAGGCCTTCGACCTATGCGATGTCAGGCTTCGCCACGCTTGTCGCACTGTTGACCGTTTTGTCGCCCCCTGAGGAGGAGCGTGCCCTGCTGTTCATGGTCGCGGGGGATGACCCAAAACGCATAGGCGGTGCCGTCGGCTTCATCGGGAACCTCGTCGCACTCGATGACCTCGTGGGATCGGCGATCCGCACGTCCCTCGTGTTCACGATCCTATGGATCCCCGTCGTCATTATCTATGCCGTCTTTGTCACGGCACAGGACTACTCTACCTTGGCGGGCTATGACGTATCGAAGGCGCGGGGAATACCCGAGACGGCGATGGTTGCCTCGAAACTCATCGTCTACGGAGGATTTCTGGCCCTACTGTACCTGCTAACCTGCTTCATGCCCTTTGTCTGCAAGGTGATGCAGTATGGCTCCGCACTTTCATCGGGTGGCGTAGGGCGCTTTCTGGGTGTTGCCTCGCTCGGCGCGATCATGCTGGCGGTTCTTTTCGCAGAAGCCTTCGCCCTGTATCAGCTCGTACGCAGCACCGTTGTGGCGACTGTGGCGATGGTCATGTCATCTCTGTTTGCGCTCGTGTGGTTTCCGAGCTCGTATGCACATGCAGGAGGCATGAGTGGCCTGAATCCGACGCTGTACCTGTTCCCGGTGCTTTACCTCATGAATACCTGTGCTCTGTGTTTTCAGAATGTGGGTGCGTGGGCTGTGGCTCTGTACGCCTCAGTCGCAGAGGTGGCGTCTTTTGCCGTCTCATGCGCGGTGCTCAAGCTGGGGGAGATGCGCTGATATGGGATTTTCGGCCTCATTTCGTTCCGAGCTATTTCGCGCTCGCCGCATGCATGTCGGGCTCGTCCTGATCGGACTTTATCTTGGCGTTGCGCTCTTGTACGTATACTCAGTCCTTGTCGGCTGTGGTGCATGGGTATCGGTGGGTGCGGAGGCAGAGAGCCAGTTCGTTGGGTTCTCGGCTGAACTGACGTATCTCGAGCGGCTTGGTATCGGATGTTCCGAAGCGGAGCGCATCGTCACCGCCTCACTGGCACATACCCTACTCTTTCCGGTTGCTGCGGTGCTTACGGCAGGCATGTTCTTCGACGCACCTGCCCGAGGCGCTGCCGATGTATCGTGGGCCCGCGGTGCCTGGGAATTCGGTCGCTTCTTTGCACGGATCGCGGTATGTTGCCTCTATCTTGTTGCGGCGTATACGGTGTTCAGCATACTTTTGTTCTCGTGTCACTGCGCGGTCAGCTTCCGCCGATTCGATACGGTCGCCTCCCTGCTTCTGGCGCAGAGGCTAGCGCCGAACATCCTGGTCGATATGAGCTTCGTCGTGCTGTGCGTCTCCACATTCACGCTGGCCCGCGTCCGGGCCTTGGCGTCGGGCGGCTTGCTCGTGTTGGTATTCGCTGGGCTTATAGTGGCAATGTCCCTGTTCCCCTCCGTCGCGCCGGTGCACATGACGTATTGGATGCGCCTGTGCGGCACCTCCATGGCAGACATGGAGCCGGCCGCCATCGTGTTTTCTGCGGTAAGCAGTGTCCTGTGCGTTGTGGCCGTTGGAATCTCGTTGAGGTTCAGGGATGCAAATGCTCCTATCAAAGCTTCAGGCTTGTCGGGTCGAGGAGGAGGTCGTAAAGCCCCAGCATGAGCACGACCGTCTTCCCGTAGTGGCGCTCGACGGGTCTGCCGACAACGATGACCTTCTTGAACGGGTCGTCGATCTTGTCGAGTGGGCGCTGCTTTTGGGCGAGCTTCTCGGCATCGGGGATGTCGTAGGCGGACTGCAGGTAGACGTGTTTGCTGCCTCTGTTGCACACGAAGTCGACCTCCAGCTGCCTGCGCTTGGCCTTCCCATTACATCTAGCAGCTCCTCGAGGATCCGAGAATTGCGTACCTTCTCGCGTTCGACGACATCACTGACGTACGCCTCAGAGAGAAGGTGCGTGAGGTGATCTGCCTTGCCCCTTGGGTCATTCAGAAAGGTGACCCTCCCACAGCCACCTCGTGGCCAACGGGCCGTCGACCCGTGCCGAGATCATCGAGATCCTGTCGCCCCACCTGCCCGCCTCGAGAAGATGAGGTCGCAGGGCGGGATCAGGAGCCGGCTGATCGGGGGCAGGCGCGTCTGGGAGGTCACGTGACCGCCGGGCGATTTACGTGTGCTTACGGGTGGCTTACGTGTGCCCGGGGGCGGGCGGCATGAAGTCTTCGCAGCTAGAGGGCAAATCCAAGCTTGGCGGCCGCCCGCTCGAACTCGCGTGTCCGTACCGCAACCTGCAGCTACTTGAACTGTATGGCTCAATCCTCATGCCTCTCGTTCCTGATGCTCCCCTGCGCGAGGTCCTCGGCACGATAGGCCGCATAGCCCTCATAGGAGTAGGACGCATCGACCCCACGCGCCAACAACGCGAAGTTGTCCAGTTGATCGGAGAGAGAACCGCGAAGCAACTCCTTGAGCTCCAGGTCACGCACAGGGCTGCGCTCCATGGCAAGGAGGTAATCCTCGCGCCCTATCTGGCTCCAATCAACCGTGCGGCTCAGTTCGCAACGGAATATGTGATCAAGCCAGATGCGCCCCGCCCGGCCGTTGCCCTCGCGAAACGGATGGGCAACGTTCATCTCCACGTACTTCTCGACAATCTCCTCGAAGTCACCCTGCCGCATGCCCTCTATGCTCTTGAGGGCTGATTGCAGGTACAACGCTGATGCAAACCGGAAACTGCCCTTGGACAGGTTGACGTCACGCACCCTGCCAGCGAAGTCGTAGATGTCACCAAAGAGCGTGACATGGATCTTTTGGAGCGTGGCAAACGTGCCTGGCTCCAGCTTGTCGAGCGCGCCGTCCCTATAGAGGGAGAGGGCAGCCAGCTTGGAGATGCGCTCCTCCTCATGGGCAAGCTCAACGCTGCTGGCGATGCCAAACTTGTTTTGAGGTATCATCGCTCAATTACCTGCCTTGCAAGAGTCTTCCGGCTCAGCTCTTCGATCATGAGCCCTTTGACGAAGGACGTGAAGTTCATGCCCCTGAGGGAGGCTGCCTCCTTAGCAGAGTCGCGAAGCGTGCGCGGTATGTGGATGATGACTGGCGCGAGTTCGGAATCCCGCAGGTAGGACTTGATCTCTGTGGGGGTGACACCAGAATCGAGCAGCCCTGTATATCTCACGCGCACGTCCTATCCACTGCATGGCTCAAGCAATACGCAAGAGGATTCTATCAGAAGGTGCGGATCTCATTTGTAGAGGGCTTGCAGGTGACCAAGAGGTATGGCAAGAGGCGCGGGGGTGACAGGGGCAGACGCCATGCCCGTCCTTGTTGGGGTCATGAGGTGAGCAAGGTGGATGTCGTCAGCGCAAGCCCCACAGCAGCCCGACGGCGCCCATGAACGCGAGCTGAGAGAGCAACTCGCACCATCCGACAACCTCGATCCCTCCGCCTGTGCCGACGTCTCCGCCCCTGCCAGCGCGACGCCTCTCGTCGATTTCCGCCACGGTTTCACGCCCAAACCGCAGGAGGAAATCGTCCAGCGTAGGGTACGTGTCGCTTGCCTGGTGCTGCGCGATGCGAACGTAGCAGAGCACGGCCGCACGAGCTGCGGGAACGCGGGAGAGCTCCAAGAGCGACATGCTCCCGACCCTGCCATCGCAAAGCGAGAAGACCATGTCGTTCCCGCATCCGGAGAGCTTCTCGACATCCACGTCGGCGTGCGCGGCGAGTCCGAGGTCCGATCGCACGCGCATGCACACCCTCCCGAGTAGGTTGGAGCCGCGCCAGCGCGAGATGTCTCGAAAGCGCTTGTCGTGTTCTGCCAGGCCGATGCCCCAGCTGCGATCGTACGGAGACGCCTCCGCAAGGACTGCGGCGCCCGTCGCGAGCAGACGTTCGGCGAGCTTTGGGTTCTGCATGAACTTCTCGCGCACCCCTACGTAGACGAGCTGTTCGCGCACATCGCGCCACAGGGCATCGTCGTAGGGCTTGACTCGGGCACCAAGCTCCTTCGCCCTGCGCGGGGTGGGCGCCTCGAGTATGGCGTCCGCTGAGCCTGCGTCCCCCATCACGCGAGCCTTCTGCCACATCATCCAGTGCTCGGCCGTGCAAAACTCTCGCCCGCAGAACACAAGGCCGCTCGGGTGCCAGTTGCTGCAGAACCCCAGGGCGTCCTTCTCTCTCCAGAAGCCGATCAGCGTCGGCCCGTCTTCGCTGGAGGCCGCCGGACGAGACGCGCCTTCGTCTGGGCCGACGGAGAAGTACTCCTCCCAGAGGCCCGAAACGTCCCTCCCAAGTGCCTCTCCGATCAGTATCGAGACCATGATGAGGTCGCGCTCGTCGCTTGTCTGCGAGTACTGGCTCGCGTCACGGTTGACAGTCGCGCCGGTCAGCACATAGCCCTCGGCCCTTCGCGCCACATGTACACGATAGACGCAGACCCCGGTCCAGCTGCGGTGGAGGTTCAGCGACTCTCCGTCGAAGTACGAGAACCAGTGGTCCTCCATGGTCTGTGGGATGTGGCCGAGTGCCAGCAGCTCGAACTCCTCGGTCGTGAGAGGGATGTCCAGATCGATCTTGGCATGCGCCCTGGGCATCCGACGAGTCTTCCAGTCGGACCTCAACGCTCTCTGCCGTGGGCGGGCGGGCTTTACCGAATCCCCAGACAGGGCCTCGTTCCTGTCGCCAAAGCCCATCGACCACATCGCGACCGCCTTCTTCGCGTCGTCCATTGTTCCTCCTTCTTCAGGCAACGCCGTATACGATGCTAGCAATCGCGTCGGATGCAAGCTCAAGGGGATCGCCCAATGGGCTGTTGCCTCGACTGGTAGGCAGACCGTAGGGTCGATCACGGCTCCTCGTCTGCCTGGTGTTATGCAAAAGCGGTGAGAAACGGCCGGGAACTCACGATACCTCGCCTTGATCGATGCGCCGATAGGCCGTCGCCCGCGCCGCGCCGACCTTCTTTACGGCACCCTCAGCCTGCAGCCTTTGCAGAACCCGCTCGACCGTGCGGCGGCTGAGTGTTGGATTGTCGTCCATGATCTGGCGTTTGGTCACTGTCCCCGTAAGACCGGCGAAGTACGCGCGCAGGACATCCTTGCCCTTGGCGCTGGAAGACAACAGGGAAACGCGCTCGTCGAGGTCGCGGTAGCATGCGGTCATAACTCCCAGCAGGTAGGTGACGAATGGCGCGTAGTCGCTTTCTCCCTGAGCCCATCCGGGCGAGCTCGCGGCGAGGGCCTCGTAGTAGGTCGTCTTCGTACGTTCGATTTCGGCCTCAATGGAGACGTACTTGCCCACATCGTACCCGCTGCGGTAGGACAGGAGCAGCATGAGCAGGCGGCTCATGCGTCCGTTGCCGTCGGCGAAGGGATGGATGCTCACGAAGTCGAAGACGAAGATGAGCGACACGAGCAGCGGGTCATAGGTGGCGCCCTTGCTCCAGCGTGCATACTCATCACAGATGCGCTCGACGGCAGAAGGCGTCGCCGCCGCGCTCGTTGGGACGAACCTCGCCACCATGCTGCCATCCTCCGTGCGCTCGGCGATAGTGTTGTCCGAGTCCTTCCAACGTCCCGCAAACGAGACATCTTGGAAGCGGTAGAGGTCGCGGTGGAGCTGTAGGATGACGCCCGGCGTGACGGGAATGCTATCATGGCTCTCGTAAATCGTATCCAGCACGTAACGGTATCCGGCAATCTCGCGCTCATCGCGGTTCGCGGGCTTGACCCTTCGCTCCATCAACTCGCGCAGGCGAACCTCGGAGGTCGATATGTTCTCGATGCGATTGGATGCGCCCGTGCTCTGGATCTTCGCAACCTCGCAGAGCCTGTCGAGCACGGCGGGCTGCAGCGACTTATAGAGCTCCTGCCTACCCCGATGCTCCCTCACATCACCAATTGCGGACACGACCCCTGGCATCATGAGCCTCTGGAGAACCTTCCCGTATTCGAACTGCAACACCGTGGTATCCTCGTCAACTGCTAAAGTATCTTAGCCATATAAGAGCATATTGACTACTATACACGTAATGTGGCTAAGATAATAGAGGCTTCGTGAGTTCGCGTAGGCGGGCGGTTGCGTCACCGCCCCGACGGCGTGGGCGTCACCGCACTGGCGACGTGGGCCTCACCGCCAGGGCGACGACGCAGGAGTGTACA
>ERZ773099.2628-NODE-2628-length-12225-cov-20.781265_pt1 | contig 12225 bp, 11 predicted proteins | sample MGYA00511120_ERZ773099 | MGnify/ENA primary metagenome ERZ773099 (study PRJEB29015, sample SAMEA2738012) | human oral metagenome | biome: human oral; feature: human-associated habitat; material: dental | place: China | collected 2104 ... | reverse complement strand
TTAGAAGCCATCGTAGGAATCGGAATCACGAGATGCGCAATAGATTCCGATGGCTATAGTTTCACAACAGATATCCAAAAAATAACCCTTGCCCCCAGCACTATTGCGGGTGAATACGTGGTGGTGGAAGACGAATCATACTCGGGTAAAACGCATAACCCATTCTTTCCTTTTCCCAAGACGCTCTATGTCAGCAAAGATAATGGGAAACCACAATGCCCACGATGAAACCGACACACTAGTTTGGGAAATCCTGATAAGCCTTAGAGACCAACTGGTTTCTAGGGCTTATCCGCTATTCTAGGTCGAGAAAATCCACCCCCAGCTGCGGGTTTATGCCATGGCCGGTGGGCGGGAACAGTGCTGGAGCAAACCGACTACACTATTTACCCATGAACAATCCGAGTGAGGTACCAGCACATCGCTATTCCCCGGAACTAGCGGGTGTTATTGAGAAGAAATGGCAAACACTATGGCGGGAGAACGGCACGTTCCAGGCCCCCAACCCGGTCGGCACCCTTGCTACCGGGGCTGAGCTCCCCAGCAATAAGCTGTTTGTGCAGGACATGTTCCCATTCCCTTCCGGTGCCGGCCTACACGTGGGCCACCCGCTCGGATACATTGCCACCGACACATTCGCCCGGTTCAACCGCATGCTCGGCAAAAACGTGCTGCACACCCTGGGCTATGATGCGTTCGGCCTGCCGGCGGAGCAATACGCCATCCAAACCGGCACGCACCCGGCGATCAAAACCCAGGAATCCATCGAAAACATGGAGCGCCAGCTGGGTCGTTTGGGGTTGGGGCACGATAAGCGCCGCGCCATCGCCACCACCGACGAGGACTATTACCGCTGGACCCAGTGGATTTTCCTCCAGATCTTCAACGCCTGGTTCGATACCGAGTCCAACAAGGCGCGTCGCATCACCGAACTCGTCCCCCTCCTGGAGGACGGTTCCCGGCCCGTCCCGGAGAAACTCGCACAGGAGTTCGGCACCTCGGACTTTACAAAGTTGGATAAGGTGCAGCAGGCCAAGGTGATTGACGAATACCGGCTGGTCTACCGGTCGTATTCCATGGTGAATTGGTGCCCCGGCCTGGGCACGGTGTTGGCGAACGAGGAAGTGACCGCCGACGGCCGTTCCGAGCGCGGTAACTTCCCGGTGTTCCGCAAAAAGTTGTCCCAGTGGATGATGCGCATTACCGCATATGCCGACCGGCTTATTGATGATCTTGAGGTTCTGGATTGGCCCGATAAGGTCAAGAACATGCAGCGGAACTGGATCGGCCGGTCCCGCGGCGCCGAGGTGGATTTCACCGCCGGCGACCATTCGATCACGGTGTTCACCACCCGCCCCGACACCCTGTTTGGCGCAACCTACCTGGTGTTGGCCCCCGAGCATGAGCTTGTCGACGCCCTCACGGCCGACACCCCCTACCCGGAGGGCACCGATTCCCGCTGGACCGGTGGCCAGGCGACTCCCGCGGCGGCGGTGGCCGCCTACCGGGCGGCCATTGCCGCAAAGTCGGACGTCGAAAGGCAAGAGAATAAGGACAAAACCGGCGTGTTCCTGGGAACCTACGCCACCAACCCGGTCAATGGTGAGCAGGTGCCGATCTTTATCGCCGACTATGTGCTCACCGGCTACGGCACGGGGGCGATCATGGCCGTGCCCGCGCACGACACCCGCGACTACGAGTTTGCTACCGTGTTTGGCCTGCCCATTGTGCCGGTGCTCGACGGGGACGTGACCACCGAGGCGTTTGTTGGTGACGCGCCGCACATTAATTCCGCCAACGCCGACGGCCTCGACATCAATGGCAAGGACACCCCCACCGCCATTGCGGACACTATCACCTGGCTGGTTGCACACAATGTTGGTAAGGAAAAAATCCAGTATAAGCTGCGCGATTGGCTGTTTGCCCGCCAGCGCTACTGGGGCGAACCGTTCCCCATTGTGTACGATGAGAACGATGTGGCGCACGCCCTGCCCGAATCGTCCCTGCCCGTGGTCTTGCCCGAGGTGGAAGACTACAAGCCGGTGTCCTTCGACCCGGACGACGCCGATTCCGTCCCCCATCCCCCGCTGGCCAAGGCCACCGACTGGGTGAATGTGGAATTAGACCTGGGCGATGGTCTGAAGCACTATCGGCGGGACACCAATGTCATGCCGCAGTGGGCCGGCTCCTCCTGGTACCAGCTGCGCTACATTGATCCGCAGAATCCCGACGAGTTCTGTGCCCTGGAAAACGAACGGTACTGGACCGGCCCCCAATCCCCCGGCGACTGCGGTGGCGTCGACCTGTATGTGGGCGGCGTCGAACACGCGGTGCTGCACCTCATGTACGCCCGGTTCTGGCATAAAGTCCTGTTTGACCTGGGCTATGTTTCCTCCTACGAGCCGTACCGCCGCCTGTACAACCAGGGCTACATTCAGGCATTCGCCTACACGGATTCCCGGGGCGTGTACGTGCCTGCCGCCGAGGTCGAGGAGCGCGACGGCAAGTTCTACTACCAGGGTGAGGAAGTCACACAGGAGTACGGCAAGATGGGCAAGTCGCTCAAAAATTCGGTAAGCCCCGACGAGATTTGCGACGATTACGGTGCCGACACCCTGCGGGTTTACGAAATGGCGATGGGTCCCCTGGACACGTCACGCCCCTGGGCCACCAAGGATGTTGTGGGCGCCCAACGGTTCCTGCAACGCCTGTGGCGCCTGGTGGTGGATGAGGAAACCGGCGATGTGACCGTCTCCGACGCGGAGCTTGACGACGACACCGCCAAGGCACTCCACCGCACCATCGCCGGCATCCGGGACGACTACGAAAACCTGCGGCTCAACACCGTGGTGGCCAAGGCGATCGAGTACGTGAACTTCCTGACCAAGCATTTCGCCACCACCCCGGTGCCGCGGGCGGCCGTCACCCCGATCGTCATCATGATCGCCCCGATCGCCCCCCATATCGCCGAGGAACTGTGGCAGCGCCTGGGCCACGACGACACCATCACCTATGCCAACTTCCCCACCTTCGATGAGAAGTGGCTGGTTGACGATGAAATCGAATTGCCGGTGCAGATCAATGGCAAGGTGCGCAGTCGCATCATGGTTCCCACCGAGGCTGACCGCGACCAGATTGCCGCCATCGCGCTTGCCGACGCCACCATCCAATCCCACATTGCGGATAAGACGGTGGTGAAGCAGATCGTGGTGCCTGGCCGCATGGTGAACCTAGTGGTCAAGTAGCCGGGCCGCGTGCAGGGCGAGGAAGGTTTCCTCGTCCTCGGTGATGTCCACCCCCAGGTCGTCGGCCACCAGGCGTGCAATGTTTCGGCCCACCCGCATGGCCTCGGGGTGGTTTGCCGCCAGGGAAGCCCGCACCGCGCTCAACCCGGTGTCTAACTGCTGGCCGCCCAACACCCGGGTGAGAAACAGCCGCACGTGGGTGAGGAACTTCATGCCCATTTGCGCCGGCAGCAGGCGGGTGATGTGGTCGAGTTCGGCGGCCATGAGGTGGGCGTCCGCCACGGTGCCGCCGACAACACTGGCCGCCACCAGGTGCAATGCCACCAGGTTAGGGTCGGCGTTCCGCAGGTGATGTGCGATTAGCCGTTGCGCCACCTGGTATTCGGTGGGAAACCAGGACGACACGTCCCGTACCGGTGCGGTTGGCCTTTGCTTCTGCTGCAGGGCCTGCAACTGGTAGGCCAGTGCGGGTGCGTCCACAACGGCCAGGTCAGACCGGTTGAGTTCGGTGAGCAGGGCATCCATCATGGTGTGAGCGTGGCCCCATTGCTGGCGATCACATCCTTGTACCAGTAGAACGACTTCTTCCGATACCGTTGCAGCGTGCCCGAACCATCATCATTGCGATCAACGTAAATGAAGCCGTAGCGTTTAGACATTTCCGCAGTGGACATGGACACCAGGTCGATGCACCCCCAGGAGGTGTAGCCCAGCACCGCCACGCCGTCGCTTAGTGCCTCGCCGACCTGCGCCAAATGGTCATTCATGTAGGAGATCCGGTAATCGTCGGCCACCGTGCCGTCGACAAGCTCGTCGCGGGCACCCAAGCCGTTCTCCACAATAAACAGGGGTTTTTGCCACCGATCCCAATACTCGTTGAGGACGATGCGCAGGCCCACCGGGTCGATCTGCCACCCCCACTGCGACGCCGCGAGCGTGGGGTTGGGGACGCCGCCGATGAGGTTGCCGGGGCCGCGCGTGGTGTCCGTCGCCGACTCGCACACGGACATGTAGTAGGAGAACGACACGAAATCCACCGTGTTGCGCAGGTCAATGCGGTCCTGCTCGGTAATATCGAGCTCGATGCCAGCCTCCCGCAGCTTGCGCAGAAAATAGCCAGGGTAGGTGCCGCGGCAATGCACGTCGCCGAACGTGAAATCGTCATGGGCGGCGTCGAGTGCGGCCCACACATCGTCAGGGTTCGGGGTGAGCGGATAGCGCGGCATCGCCAGAATCATGCAACCAATCTTATTGGTAGCATCCACCTCGTGGGCGATCTTCGTCACCCGCGCCGACGCCACTAGCTCATGGTGAATCGCCTGGTAGAGGTCCTGCTTGTCGGTAGTGTTCATGATCCCGGCCAGGATGGGGAAGTGCAGAATCGAATTGATCTCATTAAATGTGAGCCAATATTGCACCCGCCCTCGGAAGTGCTCAAAGACCGTTCGGGCGAAATTCTCGTAGAACCCAATGAGCTTCCGGTTCGTCCACCCGCCGTACTCCTGCGCCAGGTGCAGCGGCAGCTCGTAGTGGCTGAGCGTCACCAACGGCACAATATTGTGAGCAAGTAATTCGTCGATGACGCGATCGTAAAACGCCAGCCCCGCCGCATTCGGCTCCGCCTCGTCGCCCCGCGGGAAAATCCGCGACCACGCGATAGACAGGCGGAATACCTTAAACCCCATCTCCGCAAATAGCGCAATATCCTCCTGGTAGCGGTGGTAAAAATCAATCGCCTCCAGCTTTAGATTGTCCGGTGTGGGCCCCGCACTTGGTGGCTTGACGACGCCTCCCGGTAGCACATCCTGCACACTGAGCCCCTTGCCATCCTCCGCATAGGCGCCCTCAATTTGGTTAGCGGCGGTGGCGCCACCCCACAAAAATCCTTCGGGAAAACCCATGGTGTCTCCTCACTTTTTGGTTTTCTTTCAGTTTAGGCATGTTTAGCCGCAATGGAACGCTTCACGACTGTTCTCGGAAAAAATCGTGCTTGAGCTGCCGGTTTATTGGGTGGCGCGCTTTGCGGGTTTTGTGTCTTGCCGTTGCTGGGGCACGAAAACACCCCCGAAAAGAGTGGAAAGAGCAACTGTTAAGTGGCTAGCACTTTTTAAGGATCACCATGGGGTTTTGGGGGTGCCTGCGGGGTGTGGGGTTAGGAAAAGCTTGGTATTTACAAGGCGATTTACGCCGGTAGCGGAGCTGATTTTTACGGTGGATTACGGAGGAATGTTGGTAATCGAAAATCAGGGCGAATCATAATAGGGGTAATATATTAGTTTCTTATTTTGAGCTCACGATTGCGCCATTGGCCACAGTGGGAATAGTGACTTATTGTCATCATTACATCTTCATGATGTGCGTGATTTTTATTCCCTCATGATGGCGTGAAATGGTGAATTGCAATAGGTTTTTGGCGCGGCCATCATTATGGCTTCCCGGAGTGGCCGCAGCATTCGCCGTTTTCGCTTGCTCAAAATTGAACCTAGAGAACACGCTGCCTTCATCGGTGGGGTCCGTTATCCTTCGCGGAATGACCTTTATGACCAGCGGATTGGCCGTGTCCGTGGCGTGGGATGCCGCAAGGCTCCATGAGGTAGCACGCATCATGGGCCGCCGCAGCCAACTACTCAAGCTTGTCGGGTGGATTCTCATCCCCTGCTGGGCGTGGATTCTCGTGGCGTTTCTCCTGCTCTGGGGATACCAAATTATGGCCATGGGTGCGGTGATTTATCCGCACCCATTGACGCTTTTACTGGCCGTAATTATGGGGACAACATGGTCCATTTTGGGGATAGTTTTTGTCTGGGTACTACCGCATATTGTCGGGTTGCTTATGGCCATTATTATGCCATTTATGGTGACGTCTTTTGCCTGGACTCTTCCCGATTTCAGGTGGCGGCATATGTTTGGGGTGCCATCGTTTTGTTGCGGATTATCTTCCACGCTCAATACGAATATGGTTCTTGCCTCAACCTTGTGTTTAACCAGCATTGCCACCGTTGGCGTAGCACTTATCCTATTTGTGCGTGGTATCCCGGCCATGCAGGTCACGCGGGTGATTTCCGGCGTCCTCATGGTCATTGGTGTGGGCGGGTTTGGTGGTTCCGCAATGATAGCCCAATCATTGGAAAACTTTGCCGCCACTCAACCCCGAGACATCAGGGAATCCGTGTGCCGGAATGGCATGTGTTTCTGGCCGGAGCACACGGAGGAACAGATCACGGCTAATAGTGCAGCATACGACCAGATTCGCGCAACAATGCCGGCACAATGGTTGCCACCAACGTCACCAACCACGCCTGCGATCGGCCCAGACCCCAATTTTAAGATTGGTGTCATCAATGAATCATCATGGATGCTGGGGGAACCGAACTCGCCGCTGCCCTTCACGGGAAGTGTGGATAAAAATGAAATATATGGTCATTTTGCCAACATTCTGGTTTCGAGACAGCTGGGATTTTGGATTCCGCTTATCGATGCGGATAACTGGCAGAAATGGGCGAGCCACCAATCAAAACCAGCATCCCCAGAGGAGGTTTATTCATGGGTTGAGTCAGAGCTAAAACAACTAGGACTGTCCGATATTAAGCCACAATAAAAGAATGAGTAAATTTCGATAACAGCATTTACTTCGGATGTTTTTTATGCTTAAAATTTAATCATATTTGAGGAGGTTATGATGAAAGAATTATTCATGGATCCCCGGCGGGTTCTCAAGGCATTTGGTGCCGTGATCGTGGGCGTGATTGCCTATTGCGTGCTGGTCGCTCCCCTGGTCAAGGAAGGCAGCTACAGTGATGTTGTGCGCGATACTCTCGCATCGGTGGGCGTGGGATACTGTGCCGCCGTCGTGGTCGTTGGCGCCCTGTGGCTAGGGGTTATCGCGGTGATCAACCGTCGTAAGCAATAACCAGCAAGAACACAACCAACAAGCACGGTGGCGTTGCTCCGCGAAGTATCATGTTTCGTGCAGCAACGCCATATGGCTGCTATATTCGAGGCTTATTCAAGTTCCCAGCAACTGAATAAGCCTCTTTTGTTATCATTTACCGACTCGATAAGGGAAAATTATGCGCTATGTTCTACTGCTCCGCGGCATTAACGTTGGCGGCAAGAACAAGGTAGTCATGGCTGATCTCAAGGCCGATTTGGCGGAGCTGGGGTTCCAAAACCCGGTCTCCTATATCAATAGTGGCAACCTCGTTTTTGACAGCGAAAACCGGGAGGCGAAGATCACGGAAACCCTGACGGACTATTTCCGCAGCACCTATGATTTTCCCCTCCCATTTACCCTCATCAGCGCTACCACGCTCCGCAAGGAGGCCGCCCAGGTGCCAGATTGGTGGCGGGATGAGACGGCCTACCGGCGGGATGTGCTCTTTTACCTGCCCGAGGCGAAGAAAGACGAGATTGAAACAGTGACCGCGGATTGGGCCACCGACACGGAGCGGCTGCATTTCGGCCACACGGCCTTCTTTTACAGCAACACCAATCAGGCGGATTATCTCAAGTCCAACTATCACAAGAAGCTGCTCAAGGCTAGTTTTTATAAGCAGCTGACCATCCGAAACGGCAAGACTTTCCAGAAGCTCCTTGAGCTTGTCGACGAGGCCTAAAGCGCCTATGCCTTATCGTTGGGTTTTGTCATGAGGGCGGTCATGGCGTCTTGGATTGAGGTCCCCGGGTGGTCGATGCGATACTGCTTAATTACCGCAGGATCCGGGATCTCGCCCTCGGGAATCTTTGTGGGGAGGATTCGAGAGGAAAGCGCGGACATTACCAGGAGGAGGAACATGACAAGCGCAAAGATATATTGCCCGATGATAATGTTCAGCAGGACAGCTACTGCCAGGAGGACGTATCCGACGTAGCGAAGAGTTTTTGGTAGATTCATGATGGTTCTCGCGTTTTTCTTAATGGAAGGTCTGGAAAATTATAGAGCTTGCCACCGAAGCCTGAAGCGCCTATGCCTTATTGCTGGGTTTCGTCATGAGAGCGATCAAAGCATCCTGAAGCGAAGCTCCCGGGTGGTCGATGCGGTATTGCTTAATTACCGCTAGGTCTGGGATCTCGCCCTCGGGAATCTCTGTGGGGATGCCTCGGAACAAGAAATGCAATGACACCAGCAAACACACTACGAGGAGAGTTGTAGTCAGTATAAATGTCAGGTTTCCGCTGATAATGGCCAGCAGAATAGATACGACCATGAGAACATATCCGCTGTACTGAAGAGTTTTCCCTAGATCCATGATGGTTCCCGCAGTTTCGTGGTAGAAGATTTAGAAAACCATTGTGCATGTGGATATTGCACCTTGAGCATGGTACAAGGATATTTATTCGATTTTCCTTACGTCAAGATAGCCACCCCCGTGTTCAACGGTCAACAGTACGGGTCTGAATGCTTCCTCCTATTTTGCTATATATTTCACTAGCTTTATTTTAGGTAAGCTTCATTGACTGCTCATGATTTGGCCAATGCTATACAGCAACTATCGCCCAGGGTAACCATTGTCTTCCAGAATTTTCCTAATGGCTACGTTCTTGGTGGCGGCTGAATATTTTCAGCCGCCGTAAAAGAGCTGTGGTGGTAATATTAAGAAGTTACTGTGATGATGTTGCCTACCCCCAAAGGGGTGAAAAGCCATGGCGACTGCTCATGTACTTTTCCTTCAAAACCTGCTGAGTTCAATACCCCCGAATGAGGTTTTTCGAGGAAATGGTCGCTAGTACAGGTTTTGGTTAGGTGGGAACCGTCCATAATGGGGGTAATAGAAGTAATTTCTAATATGTTCAGTTGACTGCCTGCTGTTGACGAAACCGCAGAATAGACCTTAACTAATAGCGGTGACCTTCTACTTAGATAATATTTTCTACCAGCATTCACGTGGTAGTGATCCCATTATTAATAATCTGAGTTTGACGCTCTGCCCTGGTCCAATGCTATTGCTTGGTAGAAATGGTGCTGGGAAAACCACTCTTCTTCGATTGGCTGCGGGGTTATTGAAGCCCAAATCTGGGAAGATTCACCGCCCCGGGTGGGTGCTTTATTTGCCGCAGAAGTTTGTTTCGGTACCAGGTTTCACATGTTTGGAATATGTGTCTCATCTGGCTTGGCTGAACGGCCAGGGGCGTCGACAAGCGAAAACAAAAGCATCCCGCTGGCTTGCCGCCGTGGGGCTCGATGGCTACGAACGGCATTCCTGCCAGAAACTTAGTGGTGGGCAGCAGTCACGGCTGGCACTCGCTATGGCACTCAACTCCGGGGCTGAACTGGTACTTCTTGACGAACCTGGTGCAGCTTTGGATCCGTTGAGTAAGGAGATGCTGCGGGAACTGTATGGGATGGTGGTCAGTGCTGGGATGAATCTTGTGGTGTCGAGTCATGATCCGACGGATATTCTTGGCCCGTTTGCGCGTGTGGTGATTATTGACCGTGGAGCGGTGCGGTTTGATAATTCGCCGCGAGCCTTGCGGGGTAATGCGCATGCGGATCCGCTGGTGGCGGCGTTCGCGCGGTCGATGTTTCCCCAGCGGCTACCGGATACACTGGATGCGTCAGTAAAACCGCTGGCAGAGGGGGGATTATAATGGTGTAGAGTTAGGCGGAACTACTAAGAATACGATTCAATGATGCATGAGTTGCAGTGTTATATGAAGGGGCATCGGCTACCGCTGGCCATGCTGTTGGCGGCTATGTCCTATGCTCTTTCCGTGATCGGTGGTAGCACGATTTTGCCGCTGCCGCCTATTTTTTGGTCGGTGGCACCACCTATCACTGTGGATTCCGCCTTGGCGTTAATGATTACTGCCGCTGTTGGTATTTTCGCTACTGCTTCCCTGTCGGCGTGGGAAAATCAGTCCGCGCAACCGTGGTGGATAGCCGACATGGTTGTGGTCATGTTCTTGGTGGCCCCGTCGCTGTTGGTGTCGCTGGTGGTTTCCCCGGAGTCGCTTATTGCCCGGAACCTGTGCGTGTACCTGATCCTGTATTTCCCACTGGCTGCGATCTTGAACGCGAATGCCGCTATTATTACGTTGGCCATGTGGATGGTGGGGCAGAGCGCAATATACCAGTATGAATCCGGCCGTATCATGTGGGCGCTCACGATTATTCTGCAAAAATCATCCCCGCTTCAGGTGGCGGCTGCGGCCGTGGGCGCCCTTGGCATGTGGGTGATTTTCAGACGAAAAATCAAACAACAAGGCATGGGTTGATGTAGGCTGCCATGCGCGCACCCTTTGGGCGTCGATAAGCAACCGGTAGCCCTAAATAGGCCCTGACCTGGGGGTACCCGCGGCTTGTAGGATGTGGGTTCGTTACCCTGGTGCTATGAGACAGAAGCTCCAGTATCTGGCGTTGGTTTCCACAATGGGGATGATCGTCGCCCTCACGACTCTGAAGATTTTCTACCGCATCGGCAAATTGTGGCGCCCGGAACGGCAGCATGCGCGGGCCTTAGAGCTTGTGCCTTTCGACATGTTTTTCAGTGGAAAGCACTGGTTTTATCCCCTGTTTGAAACCCTGGGGAATATTAGCATGTTTGTGCCATTCGGGCTGATGTTATACATGGTGCTTCCCCGGTCGCGGCCACGGCGGATCCTCACCGTTGTGATCGCAGGTTTCCTGTTTAGCCTGGCCATCGAGGTTGCCCAGTATGTGTTTTCCGTGGGCCGCACCGACATTGACGACCTCATCTGCAACACCATCGGCGCCTACGTCGGCGCACTATTCGCACATTGGTTCGGTCCCCGCTGGCATTTGGTGTGGACAGTGCTGGCGCTGCTTGCCGCCACCGCGTTCATCGTCCTGGTGTTCGTGAGCAATGTGCCGTGCAGCACCGGCTTGAATGCGTTCTGCCACCTGAAAGAAGTCCCCTAGCCCAAGCTTTACGACGCCCACCCCAGGGCGTGTGACTTTTCATTCAGGTGTGGGGAAATGCGACAAATGGCATATGGTCTGGTGTAAAACCGGTTTTGTGTTTATACTGAGTGCAACAGCACCCCCAACGCCTCTCAACGATGCGCCTCCTGGGGGCCCTCTAGTCTTTGAAGATAGAAAAACTTTACATGGTGAGCCCCTATCTGTTGCCGGAAAACCGAGAAGCCTACCTGCGTTCCAAGGGATTGATAGAAGGCGACATATCTGACGATGACCGCGAGTGGCTCTATTTCATTAACCCCCACTACCTGATTAGTTATGCACGCAACTACCAGTTGCTGGTTGAACAAAACCAAATCACCGAACCCAAAACCCTCAGCAATATTCGGGGGATTGTTGAGGCGGACGCCCAATTAGCGGCCATTTTGATGCCATGGATGCGCACGGCCGAGCTGAATCTTCGGGCCTTGACGCTGAAGCATTATTGCGCAGGCCACCAGTTTGGCGACGGCTACCTGGATATCAGCCGGTGGACGCGCATGCAGGAAGGGGATGACAAACGCCTGCAAGGAGCATTGCTGAACAGTATTTCCCGCTGTGGCGAACCCCATGTGGCAGAGCACTTGGACAGGAAGTGGGCAAAATCCCACACTGGTGACCGGCCGAAAGTATATGACAACCACGAACACGAGCTGTGGCTGGAGCTTTGCAGCGGGCTACCGTTATGGGCGGTTGTCGATAGCTTTTCGATGGGCACATTGGGGAAGTTCATTATGCGCTGTGGCGTGCAGTCGCAGGAAGACCCACTGTTTAAGGCCATCGCCGGAGAGCTGGGTATTACGGCGAAATATTTTGGTACCGCCGTTGAGAGTTTCGGCATCACCCGAAACCTCCTGTTTCACCACCAACGGCTGTGGATGCGCCCCATGCCGAAAAGCCCGGGACTGTCCAAAGATTTGATGCGGAAGTATCGGAACTATGATTTTAAAGAGAAACACAAGCAGGCCCAGTTCATTGCCCTGCTGACGATCTCTAGGTTCCTGCCCCGAAAGCAACGCGACTGCTATTTGGAGGAGCTGGAGAACACAATCGACCAAAACG